>Ga0209020_1002560_pt1 | contig 14326 bp, 13 predicted proteins | sample PinacodermBB_FD_187298 | JGI IMG/M metagenome (GOLD analysis project Ga0209020, IMG submission 187298) | Host-associated microbial community of the marine sponge Aplysina aerophoba from Gulf of Piran - sponge pinacoderm, lysed by bead... | ecosystem: Host-associated > Porifera > Sponge >...
GTCTTCACCAAGTTCCCGGACTCCGAGGTCCATCTTCTCTGGAAGACCCTGGACCCGGTGACGGCCGCCGGCGGCATGCAGCTCTTGCCGAGCACGACCTTCGCCGACTGTCCTCAGCTCGACCTCGTCTGCGTGCCGGGCGGCGCGGGCATGAACCCGCTGCTGAACGACGAGGAGGTGCTGGACTTCCTGCGCCGCCAGGCCCCGGGTGCGCGCTACGTCACCTCCGTCTGCACGGGGTCCCTGGTGCTCGGCGCGGCGGGGCTGCTCCGCGGCAGGCGGGCCACGACGCACTGGATGTCGCTGCCGATGCTGGCCGCTTTCGGTTGCGAGCCGGTGGCCGAGCGCGTGGTCGTGGACGGCAATGTGATTACCGGCGGCGGCGTCACCGCCGGCATCGATTTCGCGCTTACCGTGGCGGGGGAGCTGCTGGGCGCCGAGGCCGCTGAGAGGATCCAGCTCGGCATGGAATACGACCCGCACCCGCCCTTCGACGCCGGCAGTCCGGAACGGGCCGGGGCGTCCGTCGTCGATGCCGTGTGCAAAGCGGCGGCGGCGCGGCAGACCGAGCGCGAAGTCGAGATCGAACGCGCGACGGCCCGGTTCGCTTCGCGCTAGTCGCGGATCCAGCCGGGGCCCCAGAGATTGAGCGTGCGCTCCTCGGCAGGCCAGAGCCGGGGCGCCATTTCGCGCGGCATGTGCTCGATCTCCGCCGAGAGTTCCACCGGGTCGCCGTGCGGGTCCTGGATCATGAAGAACAGGTTGTTGCCGGGGCCGTGGCGGCCGGGGCCCCACCAGATCTTCTCGCCCTTGTTGGCGAAATGGTCGGCCCAGTCGCGAATGTCGGTCCAGCCGCCGGTTTCATAGGCGTGGTGGTCCGCCTTGGTCTCCGAGGCGGCGAACACGGCGAAGCTGTGATGCTCCTCGTCGGAGCGGTAGAAGGCGACGCGGCGCGATCCGGGGTCGTCCATGTCCGCCAGCACATAGTCCGAGGGCGCGAAACCCAGCACCTCCTCGTACCAGCGCATCATGCGGTCCAGGTTATCGCTCGCGACCACGACATGCTGCAGGCGGGCGGTGAAGCTGCGGCCCGGCACGCCGTTGACCGTGCGGATCGCCGGAAGGTCGGCGCGCGGCAGACCGAACACCGAGAGCCAGCCGTCGGGGTCGCGCACCGCGACGGCGTCCGGGTCGAACACGGCCGACGGCGAGGGCTCCATGTTGATTCCCTGGCCTGCGATGAACGCGCGAACCGCATCGAGCTGCGCGCGGTCCCTGAGCCTGAAGCCGTGATAGGGGCGGGCGCCGGGCTCGCCCCGCCCGATCACCAGGCGCCGGCGGGGCCCCTGAAGCAGCCGGGTGCCGTCCGCCAGTTCGAAACGGTCGAAGCCGAGAAGGTCCGCGTAAAAATTCGCAAGCCGGTCCGGCGCATCGCTGTCCAAACGCAGGTGATCCAGCGGCGCGGGCCAGATCGGCGAGTCTGTCGTCATCGGGTTGCCTCGCTTTCTTGCCTTTGGGCGCCGGGGGGAGGAAGATAGCGCCGGATTCGCTGACAGGCCGGGAGAATAGGCGAAGATGGGTGCGACACCTATTCCGATTGTCGATATCGGTCCGGTTCTCCGGGGCGAGCCGGATGGGCCGGAAAGGGCGGCGAGCGAGCTTTCCGATGCCTGCCGCAATGTCGGCTTCTACTACTTGCGGGGCCACGGGGTGCCGCGCCCGCTCATCGATGCCGCGTTCGAGCAGGCGCGCCGCTTCCACGCACAGCCGCTCGAAGCCAAGATGGCGCAAAGGGCCGGCGCCGACAATGTTGGCTACATGCCCTACAGGGGCAGCGTGTCGCGCGCGTCGGGCATCTATCTCGGCGACCGGCCGAACCGGAACGAGGCGTTCTTCATGAAGCGCGACCTGCCGGCCGACCATCGGGACGTGCTGGCAGGGAAGCGCTTTCGCCCGCTCAATCAGTGGCCGGACGAGGCGGCGCTGCCGGTGTTCCGCACGACGGCGCTTGCCTATGCCGAGGCCCTGGAGACGGTGGCGAAAAGCCTGCTGCCGCTCTATGCCCGGGCGCTGGACCTCGCGCCGGACTTCTTCGACGAGGCGTTCGCGGACCCGCAATTCACCCTCAGGCTGACGCATTACGATCCGCCCGAGCACTTCGAAGACGATGAGTTCAGCCTCGCGCCGCACACCGACAGCTCGTTCATGACCCTGCTGGCGACGACCGATGTGCCGGGCCTTTCGATCCGGCTGCCGTCGGGCGAGTGGGTCGATGCGCCTTCGGAACCGGACTGCTTCATCGTCAATATAGGCGATATGGGCCACCGCTGGACCAACGGCCGTTTCCTCTCCACGCCGCACCGGGTGCGCAACCTGTCCGGGCGGGAGCGATATGCCATCCCGTTCTTCTTCGACTGCAATATCGACTATGAGATGGTCTGCCTGCCGACCTGCTGCGGCCCCGACGATCCTCCAAAATTCCCGCCGACGACCTATATGGACTACATGCTCTGGTTCACCGGCGCGAACTACGCCCATGCGCGGGAAAACGCTGCCTGAACCGCGGCCGACAGCCCGATAACCGGAGAACAACGGTCCAACGCCATGCGTCTTGCCATCGCCCTGATCCTGTTTGCGGCCATGACGGCCGTTGCGCCGCCGCTTCGCGCACACGGCACGCCCGACAGCTTCGCCGAACTCGCCGACAAGGCGCTGCCGGCGGTCGTCAACATCTCGACACGGCAGACCGTGGAACGGCAGCGCTCGCCCGACCTGCCGCAATTTCCGCCGGGATCGCCCTTCGAAGAGTTTTTCCGGAAATTCTTCGACAGGGAACCGGGCGACCGCCAGGACGCGCCGCCGCGTCGGGCGACATCGCTCGGTTCCGGGTTCATCATCGATCCTTCCGGCATCATCGTCACCAACCACCATGTGATCGACAAGGCGGACGAGATCCTGGTCCGCCTCCAGGACGACAGGGAATTGCAGGCAGAGGTGGTGGGGCGCGATCCGAAGACCGATCTGGCGGTGCTCCGGGTCGAATCCGACGAGCCGCTGCCTTTCCTCGAATTCGGGGATTCGGACAAGACGAGGGTCGGCGACTGGGTCGTCGCCATCGGCAATCCGTTCGGCTTCAGCAGCACGGTCACTGCAGGCATTGTCTCGGCCCGCAAGCGGGACATCCGCGCCGGACCCTATGACGATTTCATCCAGACCGATGCGGCGATCAACAAGGGTAATTCCGGCGGCCCGATGCTGAATCTGGACGGCGAGGTGATCGGTGTGAACACCGCGATCACCTCGCCCTCGGGCGGCAGCGTGGGCATCGGTTTCGCCGTGCCGGCCTCGCTTGCCGCTCCGGTGATCGACCAGCTCCGCCGCTTCCGCGAGACCCGACGCGGCTGGCTCGGCGTTCGCATCCAGAACGTGACCGACGAAATCGCTGCGGCGTTCGAGGGATTCGGTGAACCGCGCGGGGCGTTGGTCGCCGCGGTAATGCCCGACAGCCCGGCCGACCAAGGCGGAATCCAGGCGGGGGACATCGTGCTGTCCTTCGATAGCAAGCAGGTGGAGAAGATGCGCGCGCTGCCGCGCATCGTGTCCGATGCGGAGGTCGGCGCAACGGTGCCGGTCGAGGTGTGGCGGAAAGGCAGGGTCGAGCATCTGGAAGTCGTCGTCGGGCGCCTCGAGGAGAACGACCCGGTGAGCGCATCGGCAGAAAGCACCACGAGCGAGCACCCGGTCGAGGCGCTCGGGCTTGTGGTTGCCGGGCCGAACGACGATCTGCGCAAGGAATTCGAGCTCGACGAGGAGGCGCTCGAGCGGGGCGGCGTGGTCGTTGTCGGGGTGGCTCCCGGCAGCGACGCCGAACAGAAGGGCCTTGAGGCCGGCGATCTCATCATCGAGGCCGACCAGGCCTCCGTGAGTCGTCCGAAGGACCTGGAGGAGCGTATCGCGGCAGTGCGCGAGGCGGGGCGCCGCTCGGTCCTGCTGCTGGTGAACCGCGGCGGCGAGGATCGCTTCGTGGCCGTGCTGCTCAAGTCCGAAGCGGAGTAGCCGGATTGAGCTCGGGAACAGGCGGGGCGATCCGGGTCGCGCGCATCCGGATCGAGGTCTTCCGCGCGCCGATGCCGAACCCTGTCGTGGTCTCGTTCGGCGCGATCGCCGAGCGGGTCATCGCAATGGTTGGGTTGGAGGACGCCGACGGGGCCGTCGGCCGGGGCGATATCTGGGGGAACTTCCCGTCGATCACGACCGAATACCGCGCGCGTCTCGCGGGCCGGCTGCTGCCTGACCTGCTTCTGGGCAAGACCGTTGACGACATCCCGGCGCAGTACGCCGCCATGATGCGGCAGTTGCGCGTGCTTGCGATCCAGTCGGCGGAGTACGGCCCCGTCGCCGCAATCGTTGCGGCAGCCGACCAGGCGCTCTGGGACCTGGCGGCGCGGCGCCGGGGCGTGCCCCTGCGCCGCCTGCTGGACGCCGGCGCGCGGGACCGCATCCCGGCCTATGCGAGCGGCCTCAATCCCGGCGACGGGCCGGAAGCCGCCGGACGGGCGCGGCAGGCGGGCCACCGCAACTTCAAGCTCAAGGTCGGTTTCGGGGAGGAGACCGACCGGGGCAATGTCGAGGCGATCCGCCGCGACATGAGCGCCGGCGAGCGCCTGTTCGTGGATGCGAACCAGCGATGGGATCTTGAAACGGCCGAGAAGGCTGCGGGATGGCTGGCGGATGCAGGCGTCGGCTGGCTGGAAGAGCCGATGCGAGCCGACATGCCTGACGAGCACTGGCAACGGCTCAGGACCGCCATGCGCCTGCCGCTTGCGGGCGGCGAAAACCTGGCCGACCACAGCCTGATCGACCGGGCGCTCGGCTGGCTGGACATCATGCAGCCCGATGTCGGCAAGTGGGGCGGCGTCTCCGACAATACCGCCATTGCGCGCCGTGCGCTGGCCCGAGGGCGGACCTACTGCCCGCACTGGCTGGCCGGCGGGCTGGGACTGCTCCACTCGGCCAATATCCTGGCGGCGGTCGGCGGTGACGGCCTCCTGGAGATGGATGTCAACGCCAACCCGCTCCGCGAAGCCGTAATCGGAGAGGCGCTTGAGGTGGAGGACGGCCAAGTCCGCCTGCCGGACGGGCCGGGCCTCGGCGTCGAAATCGACCTGGAGGCGATGGCCGGCTGGCGGGTCTCCTCCCAGGAGTTCGCCTGAGGAACCCGGGCTACGCTTCTTCTGTCAGTTCCGGCACGACCCAGAGCGGGTCGGAGCCGCGCGCGACGCGCTGGACGTTGTCGAAGGCGTTGCGCACCCGCGCGGTATTGCTCTCGAAGGTCGGGCCGGCGAGATGCGCGGTGAGCGTGACGTTCTCCATGTTGAAAAGCGGGTTGTCCGCTGGCGGCGGCTCCTCGTCGAACACGTCCAGCCCGGCAGCGGCGATGGTCCCGTCCGTCAGCGCGGCGCATAGCGCCGCCTCGTCCACGACCGGCCCGCGCGAGGTGTTGACGAGAGTTGCGGAGGGCTTCATCAGCGCCAGTTCCTCGGCGCCGATCAGGTGGCGCGTCGAGGCGTTCAGCGGCACATGCAGCGAGACGATATCTGCCTCGCGGAGCAGCTCCCGCAGCAGGCGGAAGCGCACATTGAGCGCGTCCTCCCGGTCCTCCGCCAGACGTTCGATGTCGTAGTAGATCACGGTCATGCCGAAGGCCAGCGCCAGCCTTGCGGTCTTCTTGCCGATGGTGCCGAGGCCGACAATACCGAGCGTCCGGCCGCGCAGCTCGTGCAGGCGCGGCGTGCTGTTGCCGCGCCAGTTGCCCGCCGCCACCGTCCGGTGCTGGCGCACAAGCTGGCGCGACGCCGCCAGCGCCAGCAGCATCGCATGTTCGGAAACGGCGGTGGAATTGGCGCCGCCATTGTTGCAGAGCGGCACGCCGGCGCGCCTGGCCGAGTCCAGGTCGGCCTGGTCGTAGCCGGCGCTCAGAAGCTGTATCAGCTTGAGGTTCGGGCCCGCCTCGAACAGCGCATCGTCCACGAGCCCGTCCACGAAGCCCACGAGATATTCGGCGTCCCGCATCGCCTCCAGATATTCGGCGCTGCCTGCCGGCACGATGGAAAGTTCGAAGCCGGAAGGGGCTATTTCCCGCGCGGCGAGCGCGGCATCGGGGAACATGGTCACGAAAACGATCCTGGGCTGCATGGACTCCGTCCGTTCCTTGAGTGTTCTGGAGGGCGGGCGCCGCAGCGGTCCGCCAAAGGGGTCAACGCGAAAAACGGTAGCGGTGGCAGGACGGCGTGTCCATGCGGCCCCTGAAAGTTTGCGGCTGACAGGATGGAGGCGGTTGGGAATACTGCGCGGGACAAAATGACGGTAGCCGCCGTCGGGAGAGTGGCCGGATGACTATCGACAAGTGCATCAACCTCGACGATTTGCGCGCGATGGCGAAGAAGCGCGTGCCGAAGCTGGTTTACGACTTCATCGAGGGCGGCGTGGACGACGAAGACGGGCTCTGGCGCAACGAGGACGCCTTTCAGCGGCGCTCCCTCGTGCCGCGCTACATGGTCGATGTCTCGAAGATCGACCAGTCGGTGGAGCTGTTCGGCCGCACCTGGTCCAGCCCCTACGGCATCGCGCCCACCGGCGGCATAGGCAATTACCGCCGCGGCGGCGACCTGATGCTGGCGCGGGCCGCGCGCGACGCCAATATCCCCTTCATCATGTCCGGGGCTTCCAACGCCTCGATGGAGGACATGGCGCGCGAGGCGCCGGAGCATGGCTGGTACCAGATGTACACGGCGAAGGACCGGTCGATTTCGGAAGACATGATCCGGCGCGCGGCGGACCTCGGGATTCCGGCCCTGGTCGTCACGGTCGATGTTCCCGTCCATTCCAACCGCGAGCGCAACCGGCGCAACGGCTTCACCCGCCCGCTCAGGCTCACGCTCGGAACGAAGCTGGATACGCTCCGGCATCCGCTCTGGCTGAAGGACTACATGCGCCACGGCTTCGCCATGCTTGAGAACTGGAAGCCCTATGCGCCGGCGGGAGCTACCGCGCTGCAGGTCGGAGAACTCATGGCCCAACAGGTCCCGGCCAACCTTACCTGGACCGATATCGAGCGCTTCCGCGCGCTCTGGCCGCGCACGCTGATCCTGAAGGGCGTCATGCGCGCGGACGATGCGCTCCGGGCGGCGGAGGCCGGGGTGGACGGGCTGATGGTATCCAACCACGGCGCCCGCCAGCTCGACCGGGCCCCGTCCCCGCTGGACGTGCTGCCGGCGCTGGACGCAGCGGTGGGCGACCGCATGGCGCTGATGCTGGACGGCGGCGTCCGGCGCGGCGCGGACATCCTGATCGCGCTCGCGAGCGGGGCGAAGTTCGTCTTCCTCGGCCGGCCGACGCTCTATGGCACCGTCGCCGGCGGCGCGGCCGGGGCGGTCAAGGCCGTCACCATCGTCCGCGAGGAAATCGACAAGGTGATGGCTCAGATCGGGTGTCCGTCGCTCGATCAATTGGGTCCGGAATTCCTGCACGGGGACCCGGAGGACGCTGGACGCAACATCCGGCTCTGACGGCCGCGGCCGGAAGCCCGAAGCGGCGGCTGCGGTCTGCAACCGCAACCTCGAGAGTGAAGGGGCCGTTCGGGCCGGACAGTTGCCGGCCGACAGGATCGAACCCATTTGGGGGTGCTGCGCCAGCTGGATCTACCGCAGGCGATGCCGGGAGAACGGCCGGGTGAATATCGACAATTGCGTCAACCTCGACGATCTGCGCGTGCTGGCGAAGAGGCGCGTGCCGAAGCTGGTTTACGACTACATCGAGGGCGGCGTGGACGGTGAGGACGGGCTCCGGCGCAATGAGGACGCCTTTCGGTGGCGCTCTCTGGTGCCGCGCTACATGGTGGATGTCTCTACGCTCGACCGGACGGTGGAGTTGTTCGGCCGCACCTGGTCGAGCCCCTACGGCATCGCGCCCACCGGGGGCATCGGCAATTTCCGCCGCGGCGGCGACAAGATGCTGTGGCGGACCGCGCGGGACGCGAATATCCCCTTCGTCATGTCGATTGTCGCCACCGCCTCGATGGAGGATATGGCGCGCGAGGCGCCCGAGCATGGCTGGTACCAACTGTCCGCAGCGAAGGACCGGTCGATCTCCGAAGACATGATCCGGCGCGCGGCCGACCTCGGCATTCCCGCCCTGGTGGTCACGGTCGATGCGCCGGTCCATTCCAACCGGGAGCGCAACCGGCGCAACGGCCTCGATGGCAAGCTCACGCTCGGAACGAAGCTGGATGCGCTTCGCCATCCGCTCTGGCTGAAGGATTACATGAAGCATGGCTCCGCCATGCTGGAGAACTGGCGGCCTTATGCGCCGGCGGGCTCCAACGCCAAACAGGTCGATGAATTCGTGGCCGGACAAAGGCCGACCGGCCTCACCTGGTCCGATATCGAGCGGTTCCGGGCGCTCTGGCCGCGCACGCTGATCGTGAAGGGGGTCCTGCGCGCGGACGATGCGCTCCGCGCGGTGGAGGTTGGCGCGGACGGGCTGATAGTGTCCAACCACGGCGCCCGCCAGCTCGACAGGGCCCCGTCCCCGCTGGATGTGCTGCCAGCGCTCGACGCGGCTGTGGGCGACCGGGTGGCGCTGATGATGGACGGCGGCGTCCGCCGGGGCGCGGATATCCTGATCGCGCTTGCCAGCGGGGCGAAGTTCGTCTTTCTCGGCCGGCCGACCCTCTACGGCGCCGTTGCGGGAGGTGCGGCCGGGGCCGTCAAGGCGGTGGATATCCTCTGCGACGAGATCGACAAGGTGATGGCCCAGATCGGCTGCCCGTCGCTCGACCAATTGGGTCCGGAGTTCCTCCACCGGGACCCGGAAGAGACGGCGCGCAATATCCGCGTCTGATGGCCGTCGGACCGGTCGATGCGATACGGATACTCAAGCGGTAGCGGTGCGCAGATTGGAGACAGCTTGTGCGCTTAGTCGCCTGGAATTGCGCCGGCGGGTTGCATCTTCCCCGCAAATTCGAGCCGCTTCTGGCGCTCCGACCCGATATCGCGGTGATTTCGGAATGCGCCGAGCCGTCAATTCTGGCGCGCAAATTCGCCCGTGCGCCGGAATTTTCCGCTGCGCCGGTCTGGGTCGGAGGCGTTCCGGACTCGCATCGGGGACTGGCGGTTTTCTTTTTCAACGGGGCGGCCGGCGTACGCCACGGCAGGTTGGCGCCCGAACTGCAATGGCTGCTGCCAGTTGAGGTCAGCGCTCCACGGCGCTTCAATCTTCTCGGCGTCCTGGCCGGCACGTCCGGACTGCGGAAGGCGGAACCGGGAACGCTGCGCGAGGGGCTGGACTTCTATCGCCGGTTCCTGACCGACGAAGACGCTGTCGTCGCCGGCGACTTCAGCAACAATGCGGCCTGGAATCCCGGCCGGGCGTGTAACCACCGGCGCGCGGTGGAAACACTCAAGGATTACGGTCTGGTCAGCGCCTACCATGAGAAGACCGGCGAGGTTCAGGGGCAGGAGAGCGCCAGCACTTACTACCGGTGGCGGCGCGAAGAAGAAGGCCATCACATCGACCACATATTCATGCCGCATGCCTGGCGTGAGCGGGGTTTCCGTCTGGAGGTCGGGTCTTTCGACGACTGGGTTCGCAGAACCCAGGCCGAGGCGAGCCGAAGCGATCACGCGCCGCTTGTAATCGATATCGGTGGCGGCTGACGGCCCCGCCGCCGTCAGGCGGACGCGATGTGGGCGGCGCCGCTTTCCAGTTGGCCCGTCATGGCGGCGAGCTCGTGCAGCGCCTCTTCGGCGCGGCGGCGCTTTGCCTCCTCGGGGTCGCGCTGGACGATGCGGAGCAGCGCGTCGCGCGCCGCCGGGTCGCCCTCTGCGGCCATGTCGAAGGCCATGCGGTCGCGGCGCTCGTAATATTGCCGGTCCAGCGGCACGACGGTCGGGGAGAGCGCGCGCCAGAAATACTTGCCGAGATCGGAGGACCAGTCCGCATAGACCTCCTCCCATGTGCCGCAGCCGGAATAGGGCACCATGTTGGTATCCGCGATGGGCTGGCTCGCGGGCTGGTAGCGGTCGTCGAAGGACTGGCGGATCTCGTCCGTGCGGTTGGGCAGCGCGCAATGGACGGCGGTATCCGCGAAGATCAGCGCATCGCCCGCCTCGAAGGCGCCCGTCACCCACTGGCCGGGGATCGGCACGTTGATGTCCATGCCGCCGGCGCCGTTGCCGACCCTGGTGTCGAGCACGCCCGCGCGGTGCGAACCGGCCGCCACCGCCAGCGCCCCCTTCTCCAGCGGGCAGTCGCCGAGCGGCACCCAGAGCGCATGGTTGGTGGCGCCCCCGATATGCACCTTGTCCTGGTGCGCGCCGGTGGTGAAATCGAAGCTGTCGGTCTGCGGGAAGATGTTGCGCTGGATGAACATCGGGTGCGCCAGCACGGGCTCGGCGAAGATGCGCTCGAACAGCGCCAGCACGTTCGGATGAATGCGCAGGCGGTGCAGCTCTTCGTCCTTCCACATGCCCCGGAACACTTGCATGTAGCGTTCCTCGGGGTCCTTGCAGGCGGCGGCCTTGTTGGCGATGCCGTCCTCCACCGGATGCGCCGGATCGAGCCAGCCGCCTTCGGCCGCTGTCTCCAGCATGCGCCGGCGGACCTCCATCACCTTCCCGCGCGGCAGCAGGCCCCGGAGGAACAGGTAGCCGTCGCGCTCCAGCCGTTCGGCGAGCGCCGGGCCGTTCTCCATGAGATCGGTCGAATCGAGAAATTCGCCCATTGCGTCCATGTCCGTTCCTCCTTGCTGGCGCCTGCCGGCGCCGGGCGTCAGATCGCGAGGTCCTTCGTGTTGTAGTCGCGGATCACCCGCTCGAAGGTCTCGTCGTTCAGCCGGAACTCGTCCTCCAGCCCGTCGAAAGGCCGGTAGCGGTAGGACGCCTCCTCCGGAAAGCGCTGCCGCCTGGCGTCGATGGCAACCTGGATGACGGCCGAGCGCTCGAAGATGCGCTGCTCGTCATACACCTCGCCGGCGCCCATGCTGAGCTTGCCCCGCTGGCCCAGCACCGAGCGGCGGCGGTGGAAGCCCATAGTGATCGAGATGCGCTTGTCGGGCGAGGTATTGGCGAAAGAGCCGTGCAGCATCTGGCGGTTGACGGCCGTGACGTCGCCGGGCTCGCAGATGAGCGGCACGGCGTCGGGGAACTTCTCGTCGCCGCCGTTCTCGACGACCCGCCGCTTGATGTCGATACGCCCGCCCTTGTGGGTGCCGGGCACGACCCAGAGGCAGTTGGCGGGCGTCGTCGGGTAGAGCTGCACCTGGAAGTTGAAGCCGTGGCTGCCCTCGTCCCAGTCCGGCGAGTCCCAGTGGGTCACGCCGTCCTGGTGCCACGCGACGGACCCGCCGACGCCGGCCTGCTTGACGAAGATGGCGTCGTTGTAAGGCACGAAATCCGCCCCGTTGATCGACTCCGCCACCGCCAGCAGATGCGGATGGCCATAGACGCGGAGCGCGGCCGGCATCGCCTGGCACATGCCGTACATCAGGAAGACCACATAGTCCGGCGCACCCTCGTCCGGGCGGGGCTGGGTCATGCGGTGCGGATGGCGGCCGTTGAGCTTGTCCGTGCCGCCCCAAGGGTCGGAGAGCGGCTTCACCAGCGTATAGGGCTCGCGCGCATAGTCCCGGCCAAGCGCGGGACGGCCCTGTGCGTCCACATCGGCGTCGGGACGGACCGGCGCGCGCCCGATCATCATGTCGGCATCGGCCCGGAGCTCGGCGAGTTCCGCCTCACCGACCACGCCCTCGAACACATAGAAGCCGCGCTCCCAATAGGCATCGAGAATGTCGGGATGGAGCTTTCCGTCCGCGCCGAAGCGCACAGGGCCGCGATTGGCGAGCGCGCGGGCGCGCTCCTCGCCGGCCTCGAGATAGGCGCCGACGGTTGCAGCGTGCTCGGCCCTGGTCGGTTCCATCGCCAAGGGCGAAATCTCGTTCATCGCGCGTCTCCGGCAGCGGTCGTCATCCGCGGAAGCCTATGCAACCACGCGGCCCGCCGCAACGGTTGCCCGGCCATGCGCAGCGGTCTCCCGCTTTCAGTCGGAGACGAGTGCTCGCCTGACCGCCTCCGGTTCCTTCTGGATCACTCGCAGAAGCATGGCTGCCGGTCCGTTTACGCGGCGGGTTCCCTGCTCCCACTTCCGGTAGCCCGAAAGACTCATGCCCATCAAGGGAGCCATCTGGGCCTGGGTGAGCTTCGCGTGTATGCGCACGTCTCGCGGCGTCGCCGACGAATGGACGAGCGCAGGACCCTCTCCCTTTGCGTGAGCGATGGCTTCTTCGAGAGACTGGATCAGATCGTTTCCGAAAGTCGTCATGCCTTGTTTCTCCCTGTTGCCTTCAGCGCTGCCGCAAGCGCGGACACCGTTCGCCTTTCCGTCGGCGTCAGGTCCGTCCTGGCGGACTTGGCGTAGGCGAGCAATGCGTAAATGGGCATTTCCGTACCGGCGAAATAGTAGATGACTCGCGCACCGCCCCGCTTGCCTCGCCCCAAGGCTCCGAACCGCAGCTTCCGAACGCCGCCGGTTCCCGGTATTTCGTCGCCCGCCGTCGGGTCAGCGGCGAGAAAATCGATGAGTTCGCGCCTTTCGTCCTCGTCGAACAGCTTGTCCGCCTGCCTTGAGAAGGTTGGCGTTTCGGCAACCGTTTGCATAATACAATATACCCCAATGGGTTATTGTCAACACGGAATGACTCATACTGGCGCGGCCGGCGTCCGCCTATTCGCTGACCCGGAAGACGGGTTCGCGGCTTGCGGGAGTGCCGCTCAGATAGCGGGTGAGGAAGGCGATGGAAAATTCGAGCTCTTCCGGCGGCACGGCCGGATGCAGGCCGGGGTTGGCGTGGAGGCGCTTGTCGGCGGAGCCGAGCGCGTCGAACATGGCGAGGCACTCCTCGCGGGTGAAGAGCTCGTCCTCAAGCTGCCAGATGAACAGCACCGGGCAGGAAATCGCGCGGGCCGCCGCATCGACGACCGGCTTGTAGTGGGCGGGCTCGGAGACGAGGCCCATCAGGCCCAGCACGGCGACCGAAATGCGCGGCTCGGCCGCAACGAAGGGCGCGCCGTAGATCGTGCCCATCGACAGACCCCAATAACCGACCGGGCCGGCGCCCACCTCGTCCAGGGCGGAGACCGTCTCCAGCGCGAGGCGCCAGTCGCGCACCATGTCTTCCGCCGTTCCCTCGCGCTGCCATTCCGGCCAGAAGGCGTCGCGTCCGCCGGGGCCCACCTGTCTTCGCCCATGCACCGGCCCGTCGAGGGAAAGGCCGAAATAGCCGTGGCTGCGGCAGAGCGCACCGGCGATATCCGGGATCGGGCGCTGGTGCCGGCTTCCGGAAGCACCGTGCCCGAAGCAGACGAGCGGCGCGCCCGGCTTCGAGTCGGGGCCGGACCAGAGCACGCCCGTCACCGGACGGCCGCCGGTGTGGATGGTGAACTCGCGGACCTCCGCGCCGTCCTGCCGTTCGGTTTCGTGCCATTCGAGCCTGTTGCCGGTCGCGGTCATGGCGTGCATCCTGAATTCGTCGGGTCGGCCGGAGTGTCCGCCTGCCCGCCTGTCCGGGTCAAGAACGCCGCCTCCGGGTTCTCGGGGTGCGGCAGGGGGAGCGCTTCCGTGACACTGCAATTCGGCCTTCGCGTGCCTACCGTCGGTACGCCTGCGGACACCGCCGCCTATGCCGCTGGGGTGGAAGCCGCCGGCTTCGATTTCATGTGGATGCCGGACACGCCGCTGCTCGCCGGGCGCTGGCGCGATGTCTATATGCATCTGGGCGCCGCCGCCGGCTCGACGGACCGGATGCGCCTCGGCCCCGGCGTCACCAACCCGCTCACCCGCCATCCGCTGACCACGGCGAGCGCCATTGCCACCCTCGACGACGCCTCCGGTGGCCGCGCGGACCTCGTGGCCGGCACCGGCTACAGCTCGGCCTATATCATCGGGCGCAGGGCAGCGACCCTGGCCGACATGCGCGAGGCGACGGCCCTCTGGCGCGGCCTGCTCAGCGGAGCACCGACCGATCCCGGCGGATCGGAGACGGTCATCGACCGGCCCAATGCGGAGCTGCCCATCGTGCTCGCGGCGACCGGCCCTCGGATGCTGGCGCTGGCGGGCGAAATCGCGGACGGCGTGCTGATCCATGTCGGCGCCGCGCCCGGGGCCGTCGCCTGGGCGCTGGAGCGGATCGACGCCGGCATGGCCGCGGCGGGACGGGCACGGGAGGAGGTCCGGCGCATCCTCGTGGTCACGGCCTGCATCGACGACGACC
>Ga0209020_1002561_pt1 | contig 14323 bp, 13 predicted proteins | sample PinacodermBB_FD_187298 | JGI IMG/M metagenome (GOLD analysis project Ga0209020, IMG submission 187298) | Host-associated microbial community of the marine sponge Aplysina aerophoba from Gulf of Piran - sponge pinacoderm, lysed by bead... | ecosystem: Host-associated > Porifera > Sponge >...
CGGCTACAACGATCCGCAATATCCCGTCGAGGGCAGGCTGGTCTGGACCGCCGTACCCGAGCAAGGGGTTTCGCAATGACGACCGACCATCGCGCCTATGCCGGCCTTCGCGTGTGCGACCTGACGCAGGGCGTTGCCGGGCCTCACTGCGCCTTCCTGCTGGCTCAGCACGGCGCCGACGTCATCAAGATCGAACCGCCGGGCGGGGACTGGGCAAGGGGCATCGGCAAGCGGCACGGGCCTTACTCCGCCTTTTTCCTGCAGGTCAATCGGGGCAAACGCTCACTCGCCCTCGACCTCAAGCAGGTCGAGGCGAGAAACGCGGCGGCGAAGATTGCGGCAGAGGCGGATGTGGTGCTGGAGGCGTTCCGGCCGGGCGTCACCGCACGGTTCGGCCTCGACTATGAGAGCGTCCGCGCCGTCAATCCGGATGTCATCTACCTGTCCGTGACCGGCTACGGCCAGACGGGGCCCTGGAGCCACAAGCCGCTGACCGATTCTATCGCACAGGCGGTGACCGGCATGATGTCGATGAACCGCGACAAGGACGGGTTGCCGCAACGGGTCGGCATGATCGCCATCGACGTGATGACCGGCCTCTACGCCTTCCAGGCAGTGTCGGCGGCACTCTATGCCCGTGCTGTCCGCGGCGCGCCGGGCCGCTATGTCGACATGAGCCTCCAGCAGTCCGCCGGCGCCTTCATGGCCGCGAAGATGATCGAATACCATCTGGAAGGCCCTGTGCCTCAGGTAGTCGGCGTCCCCGTCGGGACATTCGAAAGCGCGGACGGCTTCGTGAATATCAATGCCCGGCGCGAGAAGCATTTCGAGGCGCTCTGCGGGCTCGTGGACCGGCCGGAGCTCGCCTGGGACCCGCGTTTTGCGACTTACGATACTCGGATCGAGAACGAGGCTGCCTTGCTCGCGCTGCTGCGCCCGCTGGTAAGGGAGCGGTCCACGGCGGAGTGGGTCAGGCTGCTCGGCGAGGCGGACATCATTGCCGGGCCGGTCAACGATTTCGGCGACTATTTCCGGGAACCGCAGGTGCTCCATAACGGGTCCGTAGCCTGGCAGGAGCACGATGAGGTCGGTCACGTTCCCATGCATGTCGTGCCGGGGATCGAAACGGCTCCGGAAGGCAGTTTCCATGCAACGGCACCGGATCTGGGAGCCCACAGCCGCGCCGTCCTCCGCGAGTTCGGCTACGGCGACCGGGACATCGACAGCATGGCGTCCTCGGGCGCGGTCATCGACGGCGCAGGCGCAGACCACACGGCGGCCCAAGCTGCCGCCGACTAAGCCCGCCTCCGCGTCGCCGCGGGCCGGAAATTTTACAAAAGCCTTATCCCGTATTATCGTCGTTCCATCTTAGGGGGAAGCTGTGGCTCGACCGAGCGGCCGAACGGCCCCGGGGGCTTCCCTTGTCATTGAACTGACTTCGAGAGCGCTGCTTTGCCTCCGGGCAATCGTGGCCTCCATTGCGGCCCGGACGGCCGCAACGAGCTCCTGCCCGTACCCTTGCAGTGGCGCAAGCGATTGCCCGGGCAGGCTGCGCCGGACTTCTGAGGGGGCCAGGCCGAATTGTCGGGCCGGCCCCGTTTGCAGGCGCAAGCAGCATCTGACGAGCATCGGTCCGATACCGGGCCGATCCTTGACATGCCGGTCCGGACGGGACCGGCCGATAACACGAGGAAGGATTGAACCATGGCAGATGTGTCCCTGTTGGCGGAGAACCCGGAGTTCGCGCTCGACCGCCAGAGCTACAGCGACGACCCGCTTGAGGACCGCGAAACCGATCTCTACCGCGGCGAGTACATCCTGTCGTTCGTGGAGAAGTGGGACGAGCTGATCGATTGGACGGCGCGTGCCGAGAGCGAGGGGCAGTTCTTCATCGACGTCCTTCGCGCCCGCGGCAAGGAATCCGTGCTGGACGTCGCCTGCGGCACGGGTTTCCACTCAGTGCGCCTGACAGAGGCCGGGTTCAATGTGACATCGAGCGACGGGTCGGCCACGATGCTGGCCAAGTCCTTCGAGAACGCCAGGTCGCGCGGGCTGATCCTCAAGACCGTCCAGGCCGACTGGCGCTGGCTGAACCGTCATATCCAGGGCAAGTACGACGCGATTATCTGCTTGGGAAACTCGTTCACCCACCTGCATGACGAGATGGACCGCCGCCGCGCCCTGGCGGAGTTCTACGCCGCGCTGAAGCATGACGGGATGCTGATCCTCGACCAGCGCAACTACGACACCATGCTGGACGAGGGCTTCTCGTCCAAGCACAAATACTATTACTGCGGCGACGAGGTGAATGCGGAGCCCGAATATATCGACGACAGCCTCGTTCGGATGAAATACAGCTTCGCCGACGGTTCCGACTACACCCTCAACCTCAGTCCGATCCGCAAGAACTATGTGCGCCGCCTGCTCAGCGAGGCCGGGTTCGCCCGGGTGCGCACTTATGGCGACTTCCAGGAGACTTACGCGGAGAACGATCCGGATTTCTTCATTCATGTCGCCGAGAAGTCCACGCTGCATGTCGTGCGCTGGGGCGGCGGCGTCCGCGAAGAAGGCGAGAGCGACGTTCGCGACATCACCGAGGACTATTACGACAGCGACGACGCCGACACGTTCTACGCAATGGTCTGGGGTGGCGAGGACCTGCATCTCGGCATCTACGAGACGACACAGGACATTCGCGAAGCCAGCGCCGAAACCGTCGACCGGATGATGGCGATGCTGCCCGATATACGGACCGACACCCGCGTCCTCGACATCGGAGCCGGCTATGGCGGCTCGATGCGGCGCCTCGTCAAGCAGACCGGCTGCTTGGCTACATGCCTGAACATCTCCGAGACGCAAAACGACACCAACCGCGCCAGGAACCTGCAGGCGAAACTCGGTAGCCGGATATCCGTCGTACACGGCGTCTTCGAGAACATCCCCGATCCGAACGCCAGCTATGACGCAGTTTGGAGTCAAGACGCCATCCTGCACTCGGACCAGCGCGACAAGGTGCTGGCCGAAGTCTGGCGCGTGCTGAAGCCCGGCGGCTACTTCGTGTTTACCGACCCGATGCAGGCCGACGACGTGCCGGACGGCGTGCTCCAGCCAGTTTACGACCGGCTCCAGCTCAACAGCCTCGGCTCCATGCGCTTGTACCGCGAGACGGCGCAGGCGCTGGGCTTCGAGGTGTTGGCGCAGGAGGACATGACCGGTCATCTCCGCACCCACTACGACCGGGTGCGGGAGGACCTCACGGCCGGTTACGACAGGCTGCGCGAAAACGGCGCCTCGGCCGAGTATCTCGACAGGATGACCGTCGGTCTGGAGAACTGGGTGAAGGCTGCGGATGCCGGACACCTGGCCTGGGGCATCCAGCTCTTCCGCAAGCCGGAGTAAGGCGCCGGAGCGGCGGGCACGGCCTGCCGCCTCGGTCGGTTTGTATTATGAACAAGCACATCCGCGACATAGAGGCCGGTCCTTCGGGCATCCGGGTCTCGTTCGAGCTGTTTCCACCGAAGACGCCGGAGGGCCTGCTCAGGCTGGACCGCGAGGTCGACCGGCTGGCGGCGCTGGGGCCGGAGTATTTCTCCGTCACCTACGGCGCCGGCGGCACGACCCGGGACCGCACCCGGGGCACGGTCGAGCGGGTGACAAAGCGAACCGACCTGCCCGTCGCCCACCATCTGACCTGCGTCGGAGCGAGTCGAGCGGAGATCGACGCACTCGCCCACGAACTTCGGGCTTCGGGCATCCGGCGCATCGTCGCCTTGCGGGGGGACGCCCCGGGTGACGGGCCTTACCACCCATCCGCGGGCGGTTATGCCTTCGCGGTCGATCTGGTCGAAGGCCTCATGCGCGTCGCCGATTTCGACATCGCCGTGGCCGCCTACCCGGAGGTTCATCCGGAGGCGGCGAGCCCCGAGGCGGATATCGACAACCTCAAGCGCAAGTTCGATGCCGGCGCCCGCTTCGCGATCACGCAATATGCATTCGACACGGACTCGGTGCTGCGCTTCGTCGACCGCGCCAGAAAGGCCGGGATTGGCGCACCGATTGTGCCCGGGATCATGCCGGTCAGCCATTTCGGCGGCCTCAAGCGCTTTTCGGCGAGGTGCGGGGCTTCGATTCCCGGCTGGATGGAACGCATGTTCGAGGGCCTGGACGAGCGGCCTCAGGCGCGCGCATCGGCAGCCGCCGCGGTAGCAACCGAGCAGTGCCGGCGCCTCGCCGCCGAGGGCCTGACCGAGTTCCACATTTACACACTGAACAAGGCGGAGGTCAGCACTGCGCTTTGCCGGTCGCTGCGGATCGGCTGCGAGGAACCCGGCCAGAGCGCGGCCTGAAGAGACGGACGACCTGCGCGCCCGCCTCACTCGTCATGTCCGTATCCTGCAAACGAGCGGCGAGCGATCTCCGATTGTTGAATTCAGCGTGCTGCGTCGTAAGCTGCGATGCGCAGTAGCATTCGATATTCGCCACCGCGGGCAGACCAGGATCGCCGAACGGTCGGCCATTCCGGCGGATCGGGCCGTGCTACAGGAGACGGGAGAGACAGGGCGGAATGAGCAGCTTCGACTACATCGTTATCGGTGCCGGTTCCGCCGGTTGCGTGATGGCCAATCGCCTCAGCGAGAACCGGGAGAACAGCGTGCTCCTGCTCGAAGCGGGCGGGCGCGACCTCAACCCGTTCATCCATATCCCCGCCGGCTTCTTCAAGACGCTCTATGACACCTCCGTCAACTGGTGCTACGCCACCGAGAAGGAGGAGGGCAGCGGGAACCGGGCGATCCACTGGCCGCGCGGCAAGGTGCTGGGCGGCTCGTCCGCGATCAACGGCCACCTCATCGTACGCGGCCAGCCCGAGGACTATGACGGCTGGGCGCAGCTCGGCAATCGCGGCTGGTCCTACGAAGAGGTGCTGCCCTACTTCAAAAGGTTCGAGAACCGCGCGGACGGCGATCCGGAGCTTCGAGGGCGCGGCGGCCCGATCAATGTCATCGACCCGATCGAGCAGCATCCGCTGACAAGGTTGTTCATGGAGGCCTGCGTCGAGGCCGGCATCCCGCGCAACAACGACTATAACGACGGCGAGCAGGAAGGCGTCGGCTACTTCCAGCACGCAATCCGAAACGGCCGCAGAGAGAGCACGGCACGGAGCTACCTGCGGCAGACTGACGGGCGCACGAACTTACGGGTGGAGACACATGCGCTGGCCCAGCGGCTTGTCGTCGAAGAAGGGCGCGTGGTCGGGGTCGTGTTCCGGCAGGGCGACGTCGTTCGAGAGGCCCGTGCGAACGCCGAAATCATCCTTTCGTCGGGGTCCATCGCTTCGCCGCAATTGCTCGAACTGTCGGGTATCGGCGACGGCGAGCGCCTCAAGCCGCTCGGGATCGAGCCGGTGCATCACCTGCCCGGCGTCGGCGAGAACCTGCAGGACCACTATGTCGCGCGCATCTGCATGAAGGCGAGAGGCATCCGCACCTTCAACGAGCGTTCGAAGGGCTTGCCACTGCTCTGGGAAACCGTGCGCTATGCAACCACGCGGACCGGTCTGCTGACCGCCGCGCCGGGCAATGTCAGCGCTTCGGTCAGGATCATGCCGGGCGTGGCGACGCCGGACGTGCAATACAGCTTCGCGCCGGCGAGCTACAAGGACGGCGTCATCAGCGTGCTCGACGACTATCCCGGCATGACGCTCGGCTTCTGGCAGCACCGGCCGGAGAGCATCGGATCGATCCATATCGGCGCGAACGACCCCGACCGCCATCCCGTCATCCGTCCGAACTACCTCGGCACACAGACCGATTGCGACACCATGACGGGCGCGTTGAAACTGGCGCGAAAAATCTTCGAGCAGCCGGCCATCGCTCCCTATATCGATTGCGAAACGATTCCGGGCCCCGAACGCACAAGCGACGACGAACTCCTCCACTATTGCCGCATCAACGGCGCTACGGTCTATCACCCCATCGGCACCTGCAAGATGGGCGCCGACCCGATGGCCGTCGTCGATTCCTCGCTGCGTCTGCGGGGGCTGGAAGGCCTTCGGATAGTGGACGCCTCAGTGATGCCGCGCATGGTCTCGGCCAACACCAATGCAGCCGTGCTGATGATCGCCGAGAAGGCGGCAGACATGGTAAAGGCAGGCACATAACGCGGCTCCGACCGTCAACCGGGAGAACCCTCATGGTCGAATATGCACGTTATCCGGAGGGCACGCAGCCGGGAGTCAACTCCGAGCGCTATTTCCGCACGAGCCAGCTCGCCCCCTCGCAGCCCTTCGTAGAAGCGCCGATGACCCTTTCGGAGATCACCGGGCCGCTGTTCTCGCGCGAGGGAGTCTCGCCGGACGAGGCGGACCTGACCGCTGGCGGCAAAGCGCTCGGCCAGCTGATGGTCCTAACCGGGCAGGTCCGCGACGAGGATGCGCGCCCCCTTCCCGGCGTGCTGGTGGAAGTCTGGCAGGCGAATGCCTCCGGCAAGTACCGTCATCCGGTGGACGGGCGCGATGCGCCGCTGGACCCCCATTTCGTCGGCGGAGGGCGCGCGGTGACGGATTCGGAAGGCCGGTACCGCTTCGTCACCATCAAGCCGGGCGCCTATCCGGTACCGAATTCCGGCAATTGGTGGCGCCCGCCGCATATCCATCTGTCGATCTACGGCTATGCGTTCCTGAGCCGGATGATCTCCCAGGTGTACTTTCCGGGCGACCCGTTGAATGAACTGGACTCCATCTTCATGTCCGTTCCCGACACGGATGCGCGAAGCCGCCTCGTCGCGACGCCCGACGCGTCCCTCGGCCTGCATGAACATGCGCTCGGCTATGGCTTCGACATCGTGATGCGGGGCCGGGACCAGACGCCGATGGAAGAGGAAGGGTCCGCAGCATGAGCATTTCGCCGACGGCCTCCCAAACACTCGGACCGTTCTTCAACTATGCCCTGCCGTTCAGCGCCGACCTCACCGGCGGCGGCAAGGCCGAGGGGCGCAGCATCTTTCTGCGGGGCCGGCTCTCGGATGTGAATGCCGCACCCGTCCGCGATGCACTGGTGGAGATTTGGCAGGCCAATGCGGCCGGCAGCTACGCACATCCGCTGGACAGGGACGATGCGCGTCCGCGCGACCCGCATTTCAGCGGCTTCGGGCGCGTCTTGACAGACGCTGAGGGCGTTTTCTCCTTCAATACGGTGATGCCAGGCCCGGTGCCTTTCGAGGGCAATCGCTGGCAGGCACCGCATGTATCGGTTGCAGTGTTCTCAGCGGGCTTGCTCCGGCGTATGCGGACCCGCGCCTATTTCCCCGGCGAGGAGCTGAACGCCGACGATCCGGTGCTGGCGGCCGTGCCCGCAGAACGCCGGCCGCTACTGGTGGCGCAGGCCGAAGACGGCGGCTTTCGCTTCGACATCCGCCTCAGGGGAGAGAACGAAACGCCGTTCTTCGGCGACTGAGACCGCGGCGGCTCAGAGTCGCGGCCCGAGCGTCTCAACCAGGGCGTCGAGCTCCTTCAGGCTCTCGGCCTCATCCACCGACGGCAGCATGAAGACCGCGCGGACGACATCGGCCGCCTCGGCCCGGTCGAGCAGCGCTTCGTCCGGCGCGACCCCGAATAGCGTCACAGCAACGCTGGCCGGGTCGCGTCCCGCCTCGGCGACCATCTGGCGGAAGCGGGGCAGGATTTCCAGCACGTCCTGGTTGCGCCCGCCTATCGGCATCCAGCCATCGCCATAGGCCGCCGCCCGGCGCGCGCCCCAGGGAAAGGCCCCGCCGACGATTACGGGCGGATGCGGGCGCTGCACCGGCTTCGGCCACTGTGCCATCGAATCGAAATCGACGAAATCGCCGTGATACTCAGCCTTAGCCTCCGTCCAGATCGTCTTCATGGCGGCGACCCGCTCCTCCATGAGCGCAAAGCGCGTCGAGAAATCGGTGCCGTGGTCGCCCATCTCTTCCGCGTTCCAGCCGCCGCCGATGCCGAACAGGAACCGCCCGTTCGAAATCCGGTCGAGCGTGGAAACCTCCTTGGCGGTGTAGATCGGGTCGCGCTGCACGACGAGGCATATGCCGGTGCCGAGCCTGATCCGCGAGGTCGCCGTCGCCGCGCTGGCAAGCGCCAAGAACGGGTCCATGACGTCGTAATACTGTTTCGGCAGGTCCGCGCCGCCGGGCCAGGGAGACTTCCGCGACCACGGAATATGCGAGTGCTCCGGAGCCCAGAAGGACTCGAAACCGCGTTCTTCGGCTGCGACGGCGAGCGCGGCCGGCGCAATGGAATAGTCGGTCGGGAACTGCGCAATGCCGTAGTCCATGGAGGTGCCGTCCTTCTGCGGTAAAACTGACTCGAGGCAGGCACCCTACCCTATTTCCGGCAGCAGAGAAGCCGCCGCCAAGAGCGTGGCCGGGTCGCCCTCGATCCAGACGGTCTTGTCCCGGCTCCGATGGCCCCGCACGATTCGCGCGCGTCCTTTCGGCACCTCGAGCGCTGCCGCGAGCATGGCTTCGATGGCCCGGTTGGCCTGCCCTTCCATCGGGCGCGCCGCAACCCGAACGGACAGCCTCGAACCGGACTCCACGAGGCCGCCCAGGCCCGGTCGGCGCGCGCCGGGCGCCGCGCGAACCCGGAGGCGAATGCCGTCGTTCGATCCTTCGACCCACATTGACGGACGACTTACACGGATTTGCCCTTGAACTGGCATGGAATCGGACCGACCTTCCGCATATGCAGGCAAACGACGGGCAGGCGCGGGTCACGGCGTTACTCGGGCCGACCAATACCGGCAAGACCTATGCCGCCGTGCAGCGCATGCTCGGGTACGAGTCCGGCATGATCGGCTTCCCGCTGCGGTTGCTGGCGCGTGAGAATTACGACCGTATCGCCGCCATCAAGGGCGCCAACGCGGTCGCGCTGGTTACCGGCGAGGAAAAGCTGATACCGCCCCGGGCGCGGTATTTTGTCTGCACTACCGAATCCATGCCGCTCGACCGAAGCGTCGCATTCCTTGCAGTGGACGAGGTGCAGATGGCGGCCGACCCCGAGCGCGGCCATATCGTCACCAACCGACTCCTCCACGCCCGCGGCAAGCACGAAACGATGTTTCTTGGCGCCGAGACGATCCGGCCGCTGTTGCGGCAACTGGCGCCGGAGGCTGTGGTCGAGGACCGACCCCGCTTCTCCCGGCTCGATTACTCGGGCTATCGCAAGGTGACGCGGCTGCCGCCGCGCTCTGCGGTGGTCGCGTTCTCCGCAAGCGAGGTCTATCGCCTTGCCGAGCTCGTCCGCCGGCAGCGCGGCGGCACTGCCGTAGTGCTGGGCGCGCTCAGCCCACGTGCGCGAAACGCCCAGGTCGGCATGTACCAGGCAGGCGAGGTGGACTACCTGGTCGCCACCGATGCCATCGGCATGGGCCTGAACATGGATGTGCGCCATGTCGCCTTCTCCGCGCTGAGCAAATTCGACGGCCGGCGCATGCGCAGGCTCGCGCCGGCCGAGGTCGGCCAGATTGCCGGACGCGCCGGGCGGCATGTCGCCGACGGCACATTCGGTGTCACAGCCGAACAACGCCCGATGGAGGAGCGCACGGTCGCGCGGGTGGAGGAACACCGTTTCGAGCCCCTGCAAACGGTCTTCTGGCGCAATGACGACCTCGATTTTTCGAGTGTCGAAGGCTTGCTCACGAGCCTCGGACGGCCGCCGCCTTTCCCGTTCTTCGTGCCGGGGCGGGACGGCGAGGACCAGCAGGCACTGGCCGTGCTGGCGCGCGACCCGGCGATCAGGGCGGCGGCAGTCGGCCCCGAGAGGATCGCCATGTTGTGGGATGTCTGCCAGGTCCCCGACTTCCGCAAGACGCTGACGGACGCCCATGCCCACTTGCTGGGACGCATTTACCGATACCTGATCGACCGCAGCGGCCGGTTGCCGGAGGAATGGGTCGCCCGGCAGGTCGGCCGGCTGGAGCGCACGGACGGCGACATCGACACTCTCATGGCGCGCATCGCCGGTGTACGCACCTGGACCTATATCGCCTATCGGGCCGCATGGCTCGACGACGCGTCCGGCTGGCAGGAACGCACCCGGCGGCTGGAAGACTTGCTTTCGGACGCATTGCACGAACGGCTGACCCAGCGCTTCGTGGATCGACGAACAGCCGTGTTGGCGCGGCGCTTGCGGGAAGGCGGCGACCTTGCGGGAGCCGTCGCGCGCGACGGCTCCGTCTTGCTCGAAGGCGAAGCGGTCGGTCGCCTGGACGGCTTTCGCTATACCGCAGACCGCTCGGAACGCGGCGGTCGACCTCTCGTGCTGGCCACTCAACGCGTGCTGCGGGAGGAGGCAGCGCGCCGGGTGGATGCGCTGGTAGAGGCGCATGACGAGAGTTTCGCTCTCGACGCCGACGGCCGGGTACTCTGGAATGGCGAACCGGTCGCCCGCCTGGTTGCCGGCTCGACTGCGCTTTCTCCCGACCTCCGGATCCTGCCCTCCGACCTTCTGGAGACGGCCCCCCGGCGCCGTGTGGAAGGCCGCCTCCGGCAATGGGTCGCCGGCCTGATTGCCCACGATCTCGCACCGCTGGCGGCGCTTGCGACGCCCGAGAGGCTTTCCGGCCGAGCGCGCGGAGTTGCCTACCGGATCGCCGAAGCGCTGGGCACGATCAGGCGCGACGCTGTTGGCGACCTCGCACGATCGTTGTCTCGCGCCGACCGTCAGGCGCTCGGTCGACTGGGCGTACGCTTCGGCCGTGTCGCTGTGTTCGTGCCGGCTATGCAGAAGGCGCGGCCGGCGGGACTGCTCGACCTGCTCTGGCGCGTTTACCGCGACACCGGCGGCGAGCCGTTCGCCGCGGGCCGGCAGGTGCTCCCCCTGGACCCCACGATACCCGCCGCACGATATGCCGCCGCCGGCTATGTCGTTGCGGGTCCGCTGGCGCTTCGGGCGCCTGTGCTGGAGCGACTGGCGGAGGCCGCCGCCAGCCTTGCAGAACAGGGGCCGTTCGTCCCTACCTTGCAGCTTGCCCGGGTGACGGGCTGCCGCCTCGACGACCTGCCGGCCGTCCTGGCGGATATCGGATTTGAGGCAAGCGATAGTGCAACCGGTATGCAGATCACCCGCAGCCGTTCAAGACCGGTGCGCCGAATCCAGGCCAGGCCCGGTTCGCCTTTCGCAAAGCTCGCCGCTCTCAAGGTCTGATGGTGAACGGAACAGCGGCGGGACAGCGGCTCGACCAGTGGCTATGGCGCGCCCGTTTCTTCAAGACGCGCGCGCTTGCCGCGAAACTCTGCCAGGCTGGCCGGGTCAGGGTGAACCGCCGGCCGGTGCAGAAGGCCCATCATATTCTTCGCGTGGGCGATGTCCTGACCTTCCCGCAGGCGGGCGCAATCCGGGTCGTGCAGGTCGAGGCGCTGGCGGAACGGCGCGGCCCGGCGCCCGAAGCGGCCCGCCTCTACGCGAACCTCGACGGTTGACAGGTCCTGTCCTGCTGCTAAATGGCGGCATCCATTGTGCCGTAACGCCTGCGGCCCGGAGATCTCGCCTATGACCTATATCGTCAACGATGCCTGCATCCGGTGCAAATACACCGATTGCGTTGAGGTGTGCCCGGTCGATTGCTTCTATGAGGGCGAGAACATGCTGGTCATACATCCCGACGAATGCATCGACTGCGGCGTCTGCGAGCCCGAATGTCCCGTCGAGGCGATCAAACCGGACACCGATCCGGGCATGGAGGAATGGGTCGACTTCAACCGCCGCTATTCCGAGAGCTGGCCCAACATCACCTACCGAAAGGATGCTCCGCCGGACGCCGAGGACTGGGAGGGCGTCGAAGGCAAGCTCGAAGGGCATTTCAGTCCAAACCCGGGCGGGTGAGCGCGACACGGCGGGCTACTGGCCAATCCATTGAATTTATGCTAACCTTCGGGCCGGGCTTGGAGGAAGCCCCGCCAATCGTAGTAAGCCTCTGGCGCGCCCGCTTGCTTAAGTGGCCGGGCGCTTCGCTTTCGCGGTTGGTGCGTCGATACGGAACCGGGGACCAACAGAACGGAATGACAAAGCGAGGTAATTTCAGAGCCGGGAATCATGTGGTTTATCCGGCGCATGGTGTGGGGAGGGTTCTGGCGGTCGAAGATCAGACGATTTCGGGTTACGAGCTCGAGATGCTGGTTATCGAATTCGAGAAAGAAAAGATGCTGCTGCGCATCCCGACTGCCAAGGTACAGACGGCAGGTCTGAGAACGCTTTCCACGAAGAAAGAGATGCAGAACGCTCTGCGTACCCTCAAGGGCAGGGTACGCATCAAGAGAACGATGTGGAGCAGGCGGGCCCAGGAATACGAGGCGAAAATCAACTCCGGCGATCCGATTCTTATCGCCGAGGTCGTGCGGGACCTGCACCGCAACGCCGACCAGCCGGACCAGTCCTACAGCGAGCGTCAGATTTACCAGGCTGCGCTCGAACGGTTGAGCCGGGAACTTGCAGTAGTGGAGAAGATCGACGAGGACAAAGCCGTGAAACGAGTGGAACTGGTGCTGGAGGCGGCCTGACCCCGATAGCGACAAGATGTCGAATCGCGAGGCGGTCTGCTCTCCACCGGGCAGACCGCCTCTCGGCATTTGGAAGGACGAAACCGCAAGACAGGTTGAATAACCGTGCGGGGCTGCCCACCTCTTGAAATGCGGTGCGTCCGTTCGGCAACCGGAAGGCGGCGCGGGAAGGAACGAGATGAGCTATCTGGACCGGTCGGCGAACAGCAGGGGGGCGTTGAATTTCGTCCGCCATGCGATGAGCACACCGCTGCTCACTCGAGAACGGGAGCAGGAGCTCGCGCTGCGCTGGCGCGACGGGCAGGACGAGACCGCCCTGCACGAGCTCGTCAATGCCTACACGCGCCTTGTTGCGGCCACAGCGGCGAAATACCGGAACTACGGCCTGCCTATGGCAGACCTGATGCAGGAAGGCGCAGTCGGGCTGATGCAGGCGGCGGCCCGTTTCGAACCGGAACGGGAAGTGCGTTTCTCGACCTATGCTTCGTGGTGGATCCGTTCGGCCATGCAGGACTATGTGCTCCGCAACTGGTCGATCGTGCGCACGGGCTCCACCTCCTCCCAGAAGTCGCTGTTCTTCAATCTGCGCCGGCTGCGGGCGCGGATCGAGGGGCGCACCGGCAAGCCTCTCGACGACCGGGGCCGGGAGCGTATCGCGGCGGAACTCAAGGTCGCGCGCAAGGACGTGGAGACGATGGAAGGCCGGCTGACCGGCGCTGACCGCTCGCTCGACGCGCCCATCGGCGAAGACGGCGACGAGACCTGGGTGCATTTCCTTGCCGACCAGCGCCCGTCTCCCGAAGACAATGCGATGGAGCATCTCGACGGGAACCTTCGCGCCCGCTGGATCCGGGAGGCGCTGGACGAGCTGCCCGAGCGCGAGGCGAAGATCATCCGTGAGCGGTTGCTGGAAGACGAGGCACGCACGCTGGAGTCGCTGGGACGTGAGCTTGGCGTCAGCAAGGAACGGGTCCGCCAGCTGGAGGCCCGCGCTCTCGCAAAGCTGCGCCGCAGCCTGGAGTCGCGGTGGCGCGCGGACGGCAACTTGCTGCCCGATGCATAGCCGCATAGCCGGAACACTGCGGCAGACTACAATAGGCCCTCGACAGGCACGGACGACAAGCCGGTCGCCCTGCACTGAACGCCACAATGCCAGACAGGTCCAGGCCCAGAACGGCATCTGCATCAGGTTGTGGTTCATCTCCGGCGTCGGCCAGGAGTAATAGAAGATGCCCGTCAGCAGCAGCGTCCCTGCGAGCGCACGGCTCGACCCCAACAGGTCGCGGCCGAGCAGATAGACGGCGATGAAGCTTGCGACCACGCATGCCTGGGCGACAGCGTAAGCGGGCCAGAGCGCGTCGAATGCGAGGCGCCGGACGGCTTCCAGCAGCAGCCCGGGCAGGTTGGGGTGCTTGTAGGTCGCGACCACCCCTTCCCGGCCCCAAACCAGCATCTCGACGACATCGAGTGGAGGCGCGCTATGGGTAAGCGCCGGCACCAGAGTCCAGACAAGCGCTTGCATGGCGCACAGGATCGCCAGCAGCCCGACGGAATGCGCCACCAGTCTTTCCGAGAGGGTCATCGGTAGGGAGGTTTCCCTGCGCAGAACCCCACGCCTCTATTCGGCGACCGGCCTGCGTTGAATGACCGGCATGAGCACGCCGATCAGCGCCGTTTCGTCACGCTGGTTCGAGGCGCGGAAGGACATGCGCATATTGCCCCGTTGGGGATGGGAGGAGGGCAGCAGCTCCAGGACTTCGCAGGTGACGCGGAGCGTGTCGCCCGGCCG
>Ga0209020_1002562_pt1 | contig 14323 bp, 12 predicted proteins | sample PinacodermBB_FD_187298 | JGI IMG/M metagenome (GOLD analysis project Ga0209020, IMG submission 187298) | Host-associated microbial community of the marine sponge Aplysina aerophoba from Gulf of Piran - sponge pinacoderm, lysed by bead... | ecosystem: Host-associated > Porifera > Sponge >...
CGCGTGGCATACCCATGCCGCGCGACCTGCCGACCTCGACCAAAGTCACCGATTCATGCCATTCATGACCGCACTGGGCCGGGTGTACGAAGAGTACGCCGAGGGCAGCCGCAGGGAGTTCACCGGCCTCACCGGCAAGCTCGTCACCGGCTTCGCCATCCTGTACTCGTGCTACCACCTGTACGTCTTCATCATGGGCGTGGGCAAGCTGAACGTGTTTCAGCACCGGGCGACGCACCTGTTGTGGCTGTTGGCCTTCTCCTTCATCGTCTACGCGCCGGGGGCCAAGAAGACCCGGGTGGGGGTGTGGGACATCGTCCCGGCGGTGCTGTCGCTGGCCATCTGGGTCTACATGATGGTCAACCTGGAGCGCATCACGCTGTGGCTGAGCCAAATCGACGAGCCCCCGCTGATGGACCTCGTCTTCGGCAGCCTGCTGGTGCTGCTGGTGCTCGAAGGGGTGCGGCGGGTGTCGAGGATGCCGCTGGTGCTGGTCACCGTGGTCTTCCTGCTCTACATGTTCTGGGGCAATCTTCTCGGCGGGATCTGGTGGCACTCGGGCCTGACCTTTGACCTCGTTATCGACGTGCTGTTTCTGAGCCCCCAGGGCATGTGGGGCTCGCTGATGAACATCTCGGCCACCTACATCATCCTGTTCGTGCTCTTCGGCCAGTTGTTGCTGCACCTGGGCGGTGCCGCGTTTTTCGTGGACCTGGCCGACGCCATGGCCGGGCGCGCGCGCGGGGGCCCGGCCAAGGTGGCGGTGGTGGGCAGCGGGCTCTTCGGCACCATCTCCGGCAGCCAGATCGCCAACGTCGCCACCAGCGGCTCCTTCACCATCCCGATGATGAAGCGCGTCGGCTTCCGGCCGGAGTTCGCCGGCGCGGTGGAACTGTCGGCTTCCATGGGCGGGATGTTCATGCCGCCGGTGATGGCCTCCACCGTGTTCCTGATGAGCGACATCAGCGGCATCCCCTACGTCGAGATCATCGTGGCGGCGTTCATACCCGCCTGTCTCTATTTCTTCACGGTCTTCTGGCAGGTGCACATGGAGAGTGTGAAGATGGGGATCGTCTCCCCCACCGAAGGCCGGCGCACGGCGTGGGACGTGCTCAAGGAGGACGGCCACTTCATCGTGCCGCTGGTGGTCATCGTCTGGGTGCTGCTGGAGGGCTATACGCCCATCCGGGCCGCGCTGGTGGCCATGGCGACCTTGCTGGCGGTGACGGCGGTGAGGAAGAAGGGCCGCAAGGACTTCATCAAGAACGTGCTGAAGGGACTGGAGACCGGGGCTCGGACCACCATCATCGTGGCGTTGCCCATCGCCGCGGGCGCCATCATGGTCACCGCCATTTCCGCCACCGGCCTCGGCGGCAAGTTCGGCTCCATGGTGATGCTCTTCTCCGGGGGCTACCTGTTCCCGGCGCTGGTGATCGCCATGATCGCGTCCCTGGTGCTCGGCGCGCCGTTGTCGGTGGCCGCCACCTATATCCTGACGGCGATCATGATCGTTCCGGTGACCGTGTCCCTGGGCGTGCCCCCGTTGGCCGCGCACCTGTTCGCGGTCTACTTCGCCGTCATCGCCCCCATGTCGCCTCCCGCGGGCCCCGCCATGTTCCTTGCCGGAGGCCTGGCCGGAGCCAACCCCATGATCGTGGGGCTCATCGGCATCCGGCTGGCCATCGGTGCGTTCGTGCTGCCGTTCATGTTCGTGTTCAATTCCGGACTGCTGATGGACGGGACCGTTGCCGAGATCCTGTTCTCGACGGGCACGGCCGCGCTGGCGCTGTTCGCCCTGGCCGCGGGCTTCGAGGGATGGGTCTCGAAGGAAACCGCCATATGGGAGCGGGTGCTCCTGGTGGCGGGCGGCTTCACCATGGTCTTTCCGGGAGCCGTCACCCTCAGTGTCGGCGCCGCTGCCGTGATCCTGGCCATCGTGGCCCACCTGGTGAGGGTGAGGATCGTACAGGCCTGACTCGTCCGGCGCCTTCTTGACGCCCGATCCGCCAAACATTATTCTCGTATTCGACATTGCCGGGACGCGGCGCGTGAGCAACGGCCGGGTGCCGGTTCCGGTTGCCGGAATGCGAGGAGTAGGGACGTATGGTTCTCGCGCGGACAGTGTTGATCGTGCTCCTGTTGACGTGGGTTGCGGGTTGCAGCTATGTGCCGCCGCCAAAGCAGCAGCGGGACCTCTGTCAGGTCTTCGCGCAGTATCCCGACTGGTACGACTACGCCCGCAAGTCCCAGAGCAAGTGGGGGACGCCGGTGCATATCCAAATGGCCTTCGTACGCCACGAGTCGAGCTTCCGCAGCAACGCCAAGCCGCCCAGGCGGTGGCTCTGGTTCATACCGCTGGGGCGCCCATCTTCGGCCCAGGGATACGCCCAGGCCCAGAATCCTGTATGGAGCGAGTACCAGGCGGAGCGGGGCAGACTCTTCCGCAGCCGCTCGGACATGGAGGACGCCCTCGACTTCATCGGCTGGTACAACCACAAGACCTGGCGCCAGCTCGGCATCGCCCGCACCGACGCCGAAAAACTCTATCTCGCCTATCACGAAGGCCGCGGCGGCTACCGCCGCGGCAGCTGGAAGAAGAAGCCGAAGCTCCAACGCATCGCCCGGAACGTGGCCGCCACCGCCGGGCAGTACCGCACCCAACTCGCGCAATGCGAGTCGCGCTTCCGTTGCGACGCCTGGTACCAGGTCTGGCCGTTGTGCCGCTGAGTGCCCGGACGCCCCTTGCAAACCGGAACGACTCTGTCATAGAGTGCAGTCGCTCATCCGCTTGGGGTGAAGAAACCAGAAGGAGTGACCTAATGAAGCAATCCAGGAACAAGTTGATGGTCGCGGCAGCGCTACTGGCGTTCGGCGTTGGAACCCTGGCGGCATCTGCCGTAAGTGCCGCCGACACGCCCATCAGCGTGGGCCGGACGACGTCGGCGAGCGGATTCCACATCCCCTCCTATATCGCCATGGAGCAGGGGATCTTCAAGAAGTACGGGCTGGAAGGCAAGTACCGCAGCATGAGCGGCAAGGCGCTGCTCAACGCCGGTATCGCCAAGCAGATCGACTTCGTGCCGATCCCCGGGGGCGGGTCCCAGGCCGCGCTCAAGGGCGCGCCCATCACCTATCTGGTGGGCCAGTCCCTGATCTCCCAGTGGACGATTACCGCGCACGCGAGCATCAAGTCGGTCAAGGACCTCAAGGGCAAGATCATCGGCCTCGGGCGTCCCGGCAGCGCCGACTACGATGAGGCCGACATCGTGCTGTCCAAGAACTTCGGCATGGAGCCCGGACGCGACTACAAGGTCATCAGCTTCCGGGGCGAGGCCGAACGGATCGCCGCCATGATCAACGGCGACATCCACGCCGGCCTGCTCACGTTCCCCCACGCCGCCAAGGCGAAGCTGGCCGGTTTCAAGGTCATCCTGAAGACCGGCAAATACCTGCCCCGCATCGGCGGCAGCTTCTGGGTCCACAACGATTTCCTCAAATCCAACCGGGCAACCGCCAAGGCCTTCATCCACGCCATGGCCGAGGCCGCGGAGTACATGAAGACCAACAAGGAAGGGTCCGTCGACGTCATCCAGAAGTACTTCTCCATGAAGGACCGCCGGGAAGCCGAAGGGGTCTGGGAGGAAGTTTTCGACCAGTACGGCCCGGACATGCCCGAAGCCCTGGTCAAGAGCCTGTTCGAGTCCCGCGTCAAGCGCATGATCTCGAAGAACCTCTGGCCCAAGGACAAGCCTCTCCCCGACGTCGAGAAGTTCGTCGCCAGAGACCTGCTGAACGAGACCCTGAGAGAGCGGGGTTACTACTTGCAGCCGAAGCCGCTGTAGTCCGACCCAATGCGACTGGCGGGGGACAGGACGTGTCCCCCGCCAGCGCCTCGTCCCATCCAAGAGGCCAGGAGTCCGCGCCGCGCGAAGCGTCGGCCGCAACGAGGTTCGGATTCCGGTAGGTGCAGGCTCCCGACCTTACGCTAGAACGTCTTCACCTGCTCCGGCCGCCACCGGCTGAGCCGGTTCTCCAGCTTCTTGACCGCCAGGGTCATCACCAGGGAAATGCCCATGAACAGGATGAGGCCGGCGAAGACCACGTCCACGACGTAGTTGCCGGCGGCCGCGGCCATGAGGTAGCCGATGCCCTGGTCGGAGCCGAAGAACTCTCCCACCACCACACCCAGGATGGCGCGGCCGATGGCGAGCCGCAGGCCGGCGATGATGTAGGGCAACGAGTTGGGCAGCACCACGATCTTCATGAGCTGCCACTCATTGGCGCCGAAGGAGCGCACGACGTTGACGAGCACGCGGTCGACGTTCTTGACGCCCTCGTAGGTGTTGATGAGGAGCGGGAACAGGGCGCCGATGAAGACGATCACCACCGTGGACCAGATCCCGAAGCCGAACCACAACACCACCAGCGGCAGGAACACCAGCCGGGGAGTGGCGTTGAAGGCGGTCACGAAGGGGTCGAACATGGCGTTGAGGGTGTTGAAACGCCCCATCACCAGTCCCACGGGCAACGCCACGAGGATGGAGAGCCCGAGGCCGATGACGAACTCGGTGGCGCTGACGTAGAAGTGAAACGCCACCTCGCCCGAGGTACTCATCTCCACGAGCCTCAAGGCGATGTGGTACGGCGTCGTGAAGAAGAGCGCCAGCCCCTTGGGCAGCGTCACCACGTGGGGAATGAATTCCCACACCAGCAGGAACAGCACGATGAAGCCCCACCCCAGGATGGGTTCCTCGTTCTCGCGGTACTGGGACAGGTAGCGGTTCATCGTGTTTCCTGGGTGCGCCAGGGTGCGATGGCGAGTTCGGCCCGGCGAAGGCCCTGGGTGAAGATGACGGCGATGATCATCAGCACCAGGATGCACACGAACATGTGCGACAGTTGGTACATGTCGCCGTACCAGATCAGCGCGTGGCCGATGCCCTCGGAGGCGGCGTAGAACTCGCCGACGATGATCCCGACGATGCCCCGCCCGATGGCGATGCGCGCTCCCGCCACGAGATAGGGGAGGGTGCTCGGCAGGATGACCTTGAAGTAGAGGTCGCGCTCCTTGCCGCCCAGGGACTTGACCACGTTGATGAGCAGGTTGTCGACCGAGCGCACGCCGGCGAAGGCGTTGAAGATGAAGGGGAACACTGCCAGAAGGAAAATCAGGATGGTCTTGCCCTTGACGCCCACGCCGAACATCACGATGAGGAGCGGCGCCAGGGCCACCAGCGGGCTCGCGTACATGGCGGTCAGGAATGGGTCGAGGGTGAACGCCACCCGCCGCCTCCAGCCCATGACCACCCCCACCGGGATGCCCACCACCACCGCGGCGGAGAAGCCGAACACGAAGGGCGTGCCGCTGATGTAGAGGTCCTTCCAGAGCTCGCCGCTCAGGATCAGGTCGCCGGTGGCCGCCGCCATGAGGGACGGCTTGGTGATGAAGAACGGGTTGAAGACGAAGACGTAGGTGAGCAGCAACTCCCACACGAGGAAGAAGCCCGCCACCGCCACCGCCCCCAGCAGGAAGCGTACGGTGCCTTCCGACAGTCCCTTGAATCCCATATCGCTCTCTCTTACTCTTTGGCGTTCAGCTCGTCCTTGAGGTTATTCCAGATATCGAGCTTGATGTCGTTGAACTCCGGCGACAGCCGCATCTCGTAACCCCGCGGCCTCGGCAGGTTGATCTTGATGATCCTCTTGGTCTTTCCGGGCCTCTTGGTCATGACGATGACACGGTCCGACAGATAGGCCGCTTCCTCGATGCTGTGGGTGACGAACAGCACGGTCTTCTTGTGCTTGTCCCAGATCTGCAGCAGCTCGGCCTGCATGAGGTCCCGGGTCTGGGCGTCCAGCGCCGCGAAGGGCTCGTCCATGAGCAGGACCTCCGGGTCCGTGGCCAGCGCCCGGGCCAGGCCCACCCGCTGCTTCATGCCGCCGGAAAGCTCATGCGGAAAGTGCCCCTCGAATCCCGTAAGCCCCACCAGGTTGATGAGATCCTGGGCTCGCGGGCGGCGCGTGGCCACCGGCTCCCCCTTGAGCTCCGGGCCGAGTTCCACGTTGGCCATGACCGTCCGCCACGGCAGCAGCCCGAACTCCTGGAACACCATGGCCCTTTCGACTCCCGGACCGGTGATCTTTTTGCCGCCGATCTCCATCTCGCCCGCGTCCGGTTTGAGCAGCCCCAGCAGCACGTTCAGGAAGGTGCTCTTGCCGCAGCCCGACGGTCCCACGATGGAGACGAACTCGCCGCTGTTCAGCTCGATGCGGAAATCCTTGAGGGCGGTGACCGGATCCCGGTTCTTGGGGGTGAACGTCAGCGTGATATCGGTTGATCGGATGTAGGGTTCCATCGGCGTCGAAACTACTACAAGGACGGGGGTGTGACAAGAGACGCGGCCCGGATGGATCCCGCTCCTCTTCGTTCCACCACGGACTCCACAGTGTCATGCCACGCTGGAGGAAGAGTGCTCCAGCGAGATGAACGACAACCCAAGCCTCACGCGCAGGGTCGATCCGGTCCCAATGCCGTCGCTCAGGGCCACGATACTTCCGCCGACGCCGGCGACGTAGTTCACCGACGAATGAAGCCCCAGCCCACTGCCCGTGTCCTTGGTCGTGTATCCCGAGGCAAAAATGCCTTTCAAGTCATTCGGGTCGATGCCGACGCCGTTGTCGATGACGTCGATGACCAGGAACTCGTCCTTGACATACGACCGGATGTGGATCTCCGGCGGCCCGTTCAAGGCGCCTGACGGGGGGAGTTCGTCGATGGCTTCGATGGAGTTCTTCACCAGGTTGACAATCATCTGGTGGAACTGGTTTTCACGTATCCGGACCTGCGCGGGCGTGCCTACGCAATCGACGTGAAGCCAAATTCCGCGCCTGCTGATCGAGTCCTGCAGGATCTCGACAGCGGTGTCGATGGTCTCTTCCAGGTCCACGTCCTTGCGGGCCATGATGTCCTTGTCGAAGGCCTGTTGCGTCCGCACGATCTCGGTGATGTACGCTACCCTGTCCCGGACCCGTTCGACCGTCTGCACCAACTGCGTCTCCATCTCTCCGAAGTCGTTGGCAAGGGCAAACAGAAACGGCATCGCTTGGCGGCCCTTCGGATCGTCTCTCAGGTAATCGATCCAGTCGTGCTCGTGCGCCTTCAGGGCCTCGACCAGCGCCTGAAGACGGCGGATCGACCGGCTCCCCTTCAGGTGTCCGTGAAGGGTCCCGATGCCGATGGCCACGCTGTTGATTGCGTTTCCGATGTTGTGGAGCACCGTTTCGACGATCTCCAGTCGCCCCTGGGCGAATGCGCGGGCCAGCGCTTCATGGGCACGCATCTGCTCGGTGACGTCGCGAAACACCACCACGGCGCCCTTGATGGAGTTGGACGCGTCCTGCAAGGGCCTTCCGCTGGTGTTGAAATAAACCCCGTTGGGGACCTTCGAGTTGCGCACGAGTATCGCCACGTCATCCGACGCTTCGCCCTGCAGGGCGCGCCGAAGTGGAAGCTCATCGGCAGGGAAAGGGGTCTTCCTGTCAGGACGATAAAGCCCAATGACCGCCGGATACTCGGCAAGATCCGCCATCATGAGGTCCTTGATACCAACGGGCGAAATAAGTTCGGCGAGCCGTTTCGCCGCGGTGTTGACAACGAGGTAGTTGCCCTGGGAATCGGCGGCCACCACCCCGTCGCTGATACTGTCGAAAACGGATTCCATGAGACGGGTCTGGCTCTCCAGCCGCTCTACCGCCTGCCTCAACTCGGCCTCCGACCGCTTGGTGGCCGTGATGTCGCGGAACACGGCGAGGCCTCCCTTGAGTTTGCCGGAATCGTCCAGAAGCGGTCTGGCGCTGGTGTTGATGTAGATGCCTTCCGGTTTGGCCGGATTGCGCACGATCATTTCCTCGTCATCCGTTGACTCGCCGCGGAGGGTGCGCGCGATCGGCAAATCGAGAGAAGGATATTGGGTCACTCCGTCGAGCTTGAAGACGCCGTAGCCCTCGCTCCAGTCCTCGGGTCCGGAGTCCGGTCTGTACGGACCTACCATGCGTTCCGCGCTCGTGTTGCGCGTGATCGGGTTCCCGCGCTCGTCGATCACGATGATACCGTCGTTGGTGCTTTCCATGAGGATGCGCCACGCGCGGGCTTCTTCCCGAATGCCGTGTGCCAACTGCTCCGTGTCGATCCTGTGGAACGCCAGCACCGTGCCTTCGGCACGGCCGTTTCGGTCCTTGACGGGCGCCACGTTGTAGTCGATCGCCACCTCCTTCCCGGACCGGGTCCTGAGCATCATGTCACCGCCTGTGCGAGCGTGGTCGCCGCCTTCCTCGATGAGGCGTTGCCTGGTCTCGAACTGGACCGGCAGAACTCCCGCGGCACCGTGAAAGATCTCCCCCAGGGACCGGCCGATGGCCTCGTGCCGGGACCAGCCCGTGAGGGTCTCCGCGGCGGAATTCATGAACGTGATGCCCCCGCCCTTGTCCGTGACCACGATGGCCTCGGTAGCGCATTCGACAGCCGCGGACGCTCGCCGTTGCCGTCGTTGCCGGACATGCAGGCGCAAGGCGGTTTCAACGTGCAGGTGGAGTTGTCCTGCCGGTGCCGTCTTGGGCACGTAACCGGCCGGCTCGCTGTCCAGGGACCGCCGCTCCAGCGCCTGACCGGCATTGCCGTTGAGATACAGCACCGGGGTGTCTAGCGTCTCGCTCAGGTGCTGCGCCGTTTCGACGCCGTCCGGTTCTCCTGTCAGTTCCAGGTCGATCAGCGCCAGGTCCGGCGGCCGTTCCGCCGCCGCCGCCACCGCGTCCTGTCCGGTCAGAACCGAAGCGCACACGTATCCCGCGGTCTTCAGCTCTTCTTCCAGGCGCGCGGCCACAGGGTGCTCGTGCTCGACAATGAGAATTCTTGCCGCTGTCATCGTGCTGCTCCGTTGTCGTCGGTGCGCCGCCTCGGCGTACACGCAGGCCTGAGTACCGCTCCGTGGAACCTGCCGCCGTCAAGCGCGGCCGCTGACCGGTTCCCGGAAACATGTATACACGCTGTCGGGAATGGATTAAATTGAATTCGCCGAAGGTCGTGGTTGAGAGTTGAGAAATTCCTTTTGGATGGGTGCTGATGTCGGAAATCATCGACGCCGCAGCGGGGTTGTTCTACCGCTTCGCCGCCACCGGTGCGCTGCCGGCCTCGTGGTTCCGGGGTCCGGACCCGGCCAGGGTGCCCAGGGCTAACCGCACCGGGCGGCTCTCCCTCGAGATCGTAAGTCACTGCTGGCGCTACGGGCACTTCCTCGTCTACCAGCTCAGTTCCCTCGTCAACTACCGCACCGACAAGCTCGACGTTACCATGACCGTGTACCACGCGCCCGGTGACGAATCCGTGCTGCCGGTGCTGCGCTTCTTCGAGGGCATCGACATACCCGGTGTCACGTGGTGCTGGCGGCCGCTGTCCGAGAAGCGGCTCTTCCGCCGCAGCATCGGCAGGAACCTGGCCGCCCGGGCCACCCGGGCCGACTGGATCTGGTTCACCGACGCCGACGTGGTGTTCCATCAGGGCTGCCTCGACACGCTGGCGGACCTCCTGCAGGGGCGGGACGATGCCCTCGTGTATCCCAGGGCGCCCTTGGGCACGGAACTGCTGCCCGAAGACCACGAGCTTCTGAGGCAGGGGCGCGCCGCTCCGGCCGTGCTCGATGTTCCCATACAGGAATTCCGTCTCCATGGCGGGAACCACGACCGCGCGAAAGGGCCGTACCAGATCACTCACGGCGACGTGGCCCGGACGCTGGGCTATTGCGAATCCATCGGCCTCTACCAGCGGCCCGCGCCGCGCTGGCGGAAAGCCTACGAGGACCGGGCGTTCCGCTGGCTGCTGGGGACAGACGGCATCGCCCTGGACATCCCGGGTTGCTGCCAGATACGTCATGCCGTCAAGGGCCGGTACCGCGAGGATTCGACGACGGGGAGGCTGCGCTCGTTCATCCGGAGAAGCCAGGACCGGCGCCCCTGAGATTGTTCGGCGTGGCCGGGTTTGAAAACCGCCCCTACGGTCGCCGCTGCCACACCGCGGCAAGAGGGGCGTGTTTGATCGTGAGGCTCGTTATATCCCCAGGTAGCGGTGCCGGACCTCCTCCGCCGCGGCCAGCGCGGCGGAGTCACCGGTCCAGGTGATGCGGCCCTTTTCCATGATGTAGTGGCGGTCGGCGATCTGCATCAGCGCGCCGTGGTTGCTGTCGATAAGGAGAATGGCTTGCCCGACGGACTTGAGCCGCTCCAGGCAGCGCCAGATCTCCGCGCACACGAGCGGTGCCAGCCCCTCGGTGGCTTCGTCCAGCAGGATCAGACGGGCGTCGGTCATGAGCGCCCGGCCGATGGCCAGCATCTGCTGCTCGCCGCCCGACAGGTTGCGGCCGTACTGACCGTTGCGCGATTTCAGCGCTGGAAACATCTCGAATATGCGTTCCACCGTCCACGGCTCCGCGCCGGACCCTTGGGAACGGGACCCGTATCCGGCGGCCACCAACAGGTTCTCCCGCACCGTGAGGTTCGGAAAGACCTGCCGGCCTTCGGGCACGAGGCCGATGCCGGCCCGGGCCACGGCATAGCTCGGCCAGCCCTGGATCTCGGCGCCCTGGAACCGGATCCGTCCCGCCCGCGGCGGCACCAGCCCCATGATGGATTTGACGGTAGTCGTCTTGCCCATGCCGTTGCGGCCCATGAGGGTCACCATCTCCCCGGCGTCGACCCGCAGGCTCACCTCGAACAGGACCTGGCTCGGACCGTAGAATGTCTGGACGTCTTCAAGTTCGAGCACTACGCGTCCTCTCCAAGATACGCTTCCCGCACCACCGGATCGGCCCGGATGGCGTCCGGTGAACCGGTGGCCACTTCGCGCCCGGACACCAGCACCGTGACCCGGTCCGCCAGCGCGAAGACCGCGTCCATGTCGTGTTCCACCAGCAGGATCGCCACCCGCCCCTTGAGCCCGCCCAGCAGCGCCACCATGCGGTTGGCCTCATCCGGACCCATGCCGGCCATGGGCTCGTCCAGCAGCAGCAGCGACGGATCCGTGGCCAGCGCCATGGCGATCTCGAGCTGGCGCTGCTCGCCGTGGGCCAGGTTGCGGGCGATGACGTCGCCGCGGTGGCCCAGGCCCACCTGCTCGAGCGTTCGGCGTGCGGGATGCCGCAACGACGGGTCCGAGCGCGCCCCGCGCCAGAACCGGAACGAATGCCCGTCGTGGGCCTGCGCCGCCATGGCCACGTTGTCCTCGGCGGTGAACCCGCCGAACACGGAGGTGATCTGAAACGAACGCGCCAGCCCCATGCGGGCGCGCTCGTGCACGGGCCGGCGCGTGATGTCCCGGCCGCCGAGGTGGATCGTGCCCTGGTCGGAGGCGACTTCCCCGGAGAGTTGCTTGATGGCGGTGGTCTTGCCGGCGCCGTTGGGGCCGATGACGGCGTGAATTTCTCCGTGGACCACGTCGAGGGAGAGGGAGTCCGTGGCCTTCAGGGCGCCGTAGGCCTTGGTGAGCCCGCGCGCCGTGAGCAGGGGTTCAGCCATCGGCGTTTCTCCCTCCCTTAAACCAGCCCCAGATGCCGTTGCGGGCGAAGAGCACGACCAGCACCATCACCGGCCCCAGGATGATCATCCAGTGTTCCATGTAGGCCGACAGAATCTCCTCCAGCAGCAGCAACACGGCGGCTCCGATGACCGGGCCCGCCAGCGTGCCCATGCCGCCCAGGATCACCATCACCATGATCTCTCCGGAGACGGTCCAGTGCATCAGGCCCGGGCTCACGAAGCCCATGTAGTTGGCCATCAGGCCGCCCGCGAGGCCCGCCGTCGCCCCGGCCATGACGAAGGCCGTGAGCTTGTAGCGATACACCGGGAACCCCAGGGCGAGCATCCGTTGTTCGTTCTCCTTGCATCCCTGCAGCACCATGCCGAAGCGGGAATGCACCAGCCGGCGGCCCACCAGCAGAAAGACCACCAGGATGAGCAGGCAGACGTAGTAGAAGGCGGCCTCGTTTTCGAGATCCAGGCCCGGGAACCGGTTCCGTTCGGTGATACTGAGCCCGTCGTCGCCCCCGTACACCTCCAGGGAGACGAAGAAGTAGTAGAGCATCTGAGCGAAGGCCAGCGTGATCATGATGAAGTACATCCCGCTGGTGCGCAGGCTGACGGCGCCCACCAGCAGGGCGAGCACCGCCCCGGCGGCCACCGCCAGCGGCCAGACCGCGAGGGAGCTCTCCATGGCCGTCAGGGAAAACGGCCATGCCGGGGCGTCACCCCCGGCCGCGTGAAACGAAAGGATGCCGGCCACGTAGGCTCCCGCCCCGAAGTAGGCGGAGTGGCCGAAGCTCACCATGCCGCCGAAACCCAGGATGAGGTCCAGGCTCACCGCGGCTAGCGCGAAGATGAAAATGCGGGTGAAGAGGCCGATGAGGAAGGACTCGTCCAGGGCCTCGGTCGCGGGCGGCAGCACCACCAGGGTGGCGGCGACGCAGGCCAGGAGCGCGGCCCTCCACCCACGGCCGGCCTTCGCTTTGGCCCTTGCTCGGGAAACCGCTGCCGTTTGGGACGTGTCACTCATGAGCCGATGGCGAGTTCCGGGGCGAGAAGGAAAAGGCGCGTCACGACCTGGCGTGGACCGGCAGCAGTCCGCTGGGCTTCCACACCAGGATGGCGGCCATGAAGATGTAGATGGACATGGACGCGAGGGAGGCGCCGACGCCGTTGGCGGTGGCGGGGTCGAGGAAGAGTCCCAGGGAGACCGGCAGAAAGGCCCGGCCCATGGTGTCGATGAACCCCACCAGGATGGAACCAACCAGGGCGCCGCGGACCGACCCGATGCCGCCGATGACGATCACCACGAATGTCAGTATCAGGATGTTCTCGCCCATTCCCACCTCCACCGACCACACCGGCCCGGCCATGGCGCCGGCCAGACCGGCCAGCAGCGCGCCCAGGCCGAACACGAGAGTGTAGAGCAAGGGGACGTTCACCCCCAGCGCGCCGATGATCTCCCGGTTGCTGGCGCTGGCCCGGATCATCATGCCCATGCGGGTCCGGACGATGAGCCAGTAGAGCGAGAAGGCCACCAAACCGCCCACGGCGATGATGGCCAGCCGGTACAGCGGGTAGTCCACGCCCGGGATGATCTGCACCGATCCCGACAGCGCCGCCGGTACGTCCAGAAACATCGCCCGGGGACCCCAGATGACCTTGGTCAGCTCGTTGAAGAAGAGGATGAGGCCGAAGGTGGCCAGCACCTGGTCCAGGTGATCGCGGCTGTAGAGGGTCCTGAGCGCCGTCATCTCCACCGCGATGCCCACCAGCGCCGTGCCGCATAGCGTGGCCGCCAGCGCCACGGCGAAAGAGCCGGTTAGCTGGTACACGGTGGCGCAGATGTAGGCGCCCACCATGTACAGGGAGCCGTGGGCAAGGTTGATCATCCCCATGATGCCGAACACCAGGGTCAGCCCGGCGGCCATGAGGAAGAGCATGACCCCGAACTGCAGGCCGTTCAGGACCTGCTCGATCACCAGCAGTATGGACATGTGAGCGGGGCCGGCGGCCCTCCCTTGGCCGTGGGAGGTGCCCTGGGGACGGGCCGCCGGGTCAATGGAGGGTCGTTACATCTTGCACTGGCCGGCGTAGGCGTCCGCGTGGTTCGAGAAGGCCTTGCCGACGATCTTGTTGGTCAGCACCTTGCCTCGCGTACCACCTCACGGACGTGGACGTCCTGAACCGGGTGGTGGTTGGGGCCGAACTTGAAGTTGCCTCGCACCGACTCGAAGTCGGCCTTGCGCAGGGCCGCGCGGAAGGCGTCCTTGTCGGAGACCTTGCCGCCCGTGCTCTTGAGGGCGGACCCGATCAGGCGCGCCGCGTCATAGCCCTGGCTGGCGTACAGCGAGGGGAGGCGCTTGTAGGCCTTTTGGAAGTCCGCCACGAAGGCCTTGTTGGCGGTGTTGTCGATGTCCTTGTTCCACTGGGACGAGTTGATCACGCCCAACGCGGCGTCGCCCACCGCTCCCAGGATGGTCTGGTCGAAGGAGAACGCCGGACCGAACAGCGGGATCTTCCCGGTCAATCCCGCCTGGTGGTACTGCTTGATGAAGCTGATGCCCATGCCGCCGGGCAGGAAGAAGAACACCGCGTCGGGCTTGGCGCCGCGCAGCGCCGCGATCTCCGCCGCGTAGTCCTTCTGACCGAGCTTGGTGTAGACTTCCCCGGCTACCTTGCCCTTGTAGAAGCGCTTGAAGCCCCGGAGCGCGTCCTTGCCCGCCGGGTAGTTGGGCGCCATGATGTAGGCGTTCTT
>Ga0209020_1002571_pt1 | contig 14281 bp, 11 predicted proteins | sample PinacodermBB_FD_187298 | JGI IMG/M metagenome (GOLD analysis project Ga0209020, IMG submission 187298) | Host-associated microbial community of the marine sponge Aplysina aerophoba from Gulf of Piran - sponge pinacoderm, lysed by bead... | ecosystem: Host-associated > Porifera > Sponge >...
TGCAGCAAAGGAACGCTGCTCAACGAATGCGCGATAGCTTCATCAGACAAATCAAAGTCGCTAACCGCCCCAGCGATGTAAGCCTCATAAGCCGACAAATCAAGATGTCCATGCCCGCACATGGCAGTCAAAATAGTTTTGGATTCGCCCGACTCCTTGCAAGCCAAAGCCTCACGGATCGTAGCCGCTAACGCGTGCGTGGGTTCTGGAGCGGGAATAATCCCCTCGCTGCGTGCAAACTGCACCCCAGCAGCGAAACACTCACTTTGCCCAATCGACAAAGCCTCGGTCAATCCAAGATTGTGAATATGTGAAACCAGAGGTGACATACCGTGATACCGCAAACCACCAGCGTGGATCGCCGCGGGAATGAACTCATGGCCCAAAGTGTGCATCTTGAATAGGGGAGTGGAGCGCGCAGTGTCTCCAAAGTCGTAGCGGTATTCGCCTTTGGTCAAGGTTGGGCACGAAGACGGCTCCACGCAACGAATCACCGGCGACATACGGCCTGCCAACTTCTCACGCAAGAACGGCAACGCTAAACCACCAAAATTTGAGCCTCCACCAGTGCAACCAATCAACACATCTGGAGTTTCTTCGACTAAAGCCAACTGCCGCAAGGCTTCCTCACCGATCACGGTTTGATGCATCAGCACATGGTTCAAAACGCTACCCAATGCGTAACGAACGTTAGGGTCTGCAGCAGCAACTGCCACGGCTTCCGAAATCGCGATTCCGAGTGAGCCGGGATGGTCGGGGTCTTCGGCAAGGAGTGTGCGGCCAAAATCGGTGACATTAGACGGGCTTGAATGCACCTTGGCACCCCACAGTTCCATCATCGTCTTGCGGTAGGGCTTCTGGCGGTATGAAGCGGCAACCTGCCATACCTCACACTCAATCCCGTACTGCGCGCAAGCAAACGCCAACGCGCTACCCCATTGTCCAGCGCCAGTTTCAGTAGTGAGTTTAGAAATCCCCTCGGCGTTGTTGTAATACGCCTGAGCAACCGCAGTGTTCGGTTTATGAGAACCCGCCGGGCTCAAGCCTTCGTATTTGTAAAAGATTTTGGCAGGAGTATCAAGCGCTTGCTCAAGACGGCGAGCCCGAAAAAGCGGGCTTGGGCGCCACAAACGCAACACATCAAGAATCCCTCCAGGAATGTCAATGAAAGACTCGCTGCTCACCTCTTGGAGAATCAACCCCATCGGAAAAAGCGGGGCTAGGTCATCCGGCCCGGCAGGTTCCAGAGTGCCAGGATGCAGCGGAGGGGGTGGAGGCTCGGGAAGGTCGGGGATTACGTTGTACCACTGAGTTACAAGTTCCGAATCTGGGAGAGTAACCCGAAAATAGTCGTTGGGCATAGCCTGAGCGTTCCTTCCTAGGTAGTTGCAGCTAATGATAGATGGTGATGCAGAGAATGTCAAATTTCCTAACCTGAGAGTCGTGTTTGAGCGCGCACGATTAGGTCCATTGGTTCAACACCCGCACAAGCAGAGCGACTGCCGCTGCGGTCGCACCAAAAAGTACGAACGGAGCCAAACTACGCGCATCAACATGCTTTCGCAAGGGGCCCGACGCAGCAAACCCCGCCAAAGCACCCGGCACCAAGAACGCCCCGACACGCAACTCATCAAGACCGAAGCGCCCCGCAAGCGCCATCCCCGGGACAACCATAAACAACCCAACCACAAAGTACATACCCATAGTCGAACGAAACTGAGGGCCACTGAGGCGTTGAATCACCAACGCCATGGGCGGTCCACCAAAACCCACAGACGTGGAACTAAACCCCGAGAACCCACCGGCACCGAGCAAGGTAGCGGTATTGATCGGCACCTTGATCGGCCCAATCGACAACGCCACCGCAAACAGGATGATTATCGCCACCAATGCCTGCAAACTCGTGTCGGTCGCTCGTGCCAACACTAGAGAACCAATAACGGTTCCAGGCAACCTGCCAGCGGTACCCCAACCCACCGCAGACCAAACAATTTCGTTACGCTCCCGCAAAACCGTAGAAATCGTCAATACGGTGTTACCCACAAAAATCGGCCCGGGAACCAAGTCTGGGTCAAGCAACGCGAATAGTGGAATCGCCAGAAGGCCGCAACCAAAACCAATAGAACCTTGCACGCAAGAAGCAGCAGCCATAATCGCCACGGCGATCACAATTATTTCGGGATCAACGTTCATCGTTTCGCCTACCGCCGCGCCAAGCCAGCTAATGGCAACCGTAATGCTTGCATTGTCACAAGCTACGGCTAGATTGCGAGATTGTGATACACACCGTCCTACGGCTCTTCGCCGCGTTGGGCTTAATTGTTGCTAACGCTGGGTTCGTGGCAGTTGAATTCGCCTTGGTCTCAGTCGATCGAACCAAGGTAGAAGAGCGCGCCAAGCGGGGTAGTCGCTCGGCGCGTCACGTGCAGCGTCTGTTGCGCCGACTCTCTTATCACCTGTCGGGTGCACAACTCGGCATCACCATCACCTCACTACTGCTTGGTGCTCTAGCAGAACCCGCCGTTGCCTCCGTCATCAACCCAATCCTCGAAAATATCTTCGGGGCAATCGCGCCCGGCTGGTCGATAGCTTTGGCCTTGCTGATAGCAACCGTGGTTCAAATGGTCTTAGGTGAATTGGTGCCTAAGTCGATGGCAACTAGTCATCCCCTCGAATCGGCAACCCTTTTGGCGCGGCCCACGCTGCTGTATGGCATCATCGCACGCCCAGTAGTCGTGGTGCTTGACGGTCTCGCAACGCGGCTTACCCGCGCCCTTGGTGTGGAACCCGCCGAAGAACTTGAGGCAGTGCGAGACCGAGATGAAATCGAGTTCCTGATTCGTTCATCAGGTAAACAAGGCACCCTTGACGCGGGTGAAGTAGACCTGCTCACCCGTTCCATCCGTTTAGCAGGCAAGACTGCTGACGTAGCGATGGTGCCTCGCGTGGAAATGGTCACAATCGAACGGGCAGCCAGTGTGGAACAACTTGTGTCGGTAGCTATCGAAAGCGGCCATTCAAGGTTCCCGGTTATTGGTGACGGACTTGATGACGTGGTCGGTGTGGTACATGTGAAATCCGTGCATACCGTGGTTGTCAAGGATCGTCCAACCACCGAAGTTGCTGCGCTCATGGTTCCCGTGCTCGCAGTTCCTGAAGCCCGAGCATTAGGTGACTTGTTGGTGGACCTGCGTGAGGGTGGGCTGCAATTGGCGGTGGTGCTAGATGAACATGGTGGCACCGCGGGGATTATCACTTTAGAAGATGTCTTAGAAGAGATCGTCGGCGAAATAGACGACGAACACGACCTGGTGGGTGCCGCACTCACCAAAACGGAAACGATGGGTGCAAAAGTCGTTTCAGCATCGCTGCACCCAGACGAAGTGCGTGATATAACTGGTTTTGAAATGCCCCAAGGCGAATACGAAACCTTAGCGGGCTTGATGCTTGACCGCTTGGGGCACATCCCCGAACCGGGGGAGATGTGTACAGTGCAAGGCTGGCGACTTGAAGTGGTGGCGATGGAACGGTTGCGAGTTGCTTCGGTTCGGATCGTTGCACCGGAAATAACATGACTGCCGGTTTAACATGACTGCCGGTTTGCTGTTCGTGACCGTGCTGTTGATATTTGTCAACGGCTTTTTCGTAGCGGTTGAGTTTGCTTTGCTCGCCAGTCGCGCCGCACGCCTTGAACGCATGGCCGAAAGCGGAGCCGATACTGGCGCTTCCGCGGCACTTGATGCGGTGCAAGACCTGCAACCTCAGTTGGTTGGCGCGCAACTCGGCATCACCATGGCCTCTCTAGGGCTCGGTTATGTTGGCGAACCAGCAGTGGCGGTGCTCTTCGAAGCGGCGATTGGAGTGTTTGTGGTATTGCCGAGCGGGGTGCTCCACACCCTTTCTTTTATTGTGGCGCTCAGCATCGTGGCCTTCGCGCACATGGTTGTCGGAGAGATGGTTGCCAAAAACTTGGCAATCTCCAACCCGGAACGGGTCGCACGGGTGCTTGCGCCTTTCCACGCCGGGTATTTGCTTGTGTTTAAACCAGTGATTTGGTCGCTCAATCTTGTTGCCAACGGAATCGTGAGATTGTTTGGCACCGAACCGGTAGATGAGATCAACACCGCGCTCACCGTCAACGAGTTCCACACCTTTTTTGATGGGGTGCGCCAAGACGGCAAAATCGAAGACACCGAGCACGATTTGTTGGCCGGTGCTTTGGCCTTTCGAGACCGCACAGCAGAGTCAATCATGGTGCCAGCGCAGCAAATGGTTTCGATGCCGCGCACCTCCTCGGTGCAGGAGTTGGAAGACATAGTTGCCACCTCCGGCCATAGCCGAATACCCATCTGGGGAAGTGGGCCGACAAATATTCTTGGTTTTGTGCATTCCAAAGATTTGCTTCGTTTAGCTGACGCGAATGGCAATGGCGCTACCCACGGCGATCAGGTGCCGCTCGAAATAGTCCGGCGCATGCTCATCGTTCAGCGGGATCAGTCGGTGCGTGATCTGATGTTCGTGATGCGCCGTCGGCGTTGTCACGCAGCCCTTGTGCAAACCTCAGACACCGCTTCGTCGCCGCTCGGTATGGTCACCCTCGAAGATGTCCTAGAAGCGTTAGTCGGTGACATCCGAGACGAAACCGACCAAGAAACATAGCCGCGAAACCCGCAGCAAACAGCCGAAATTAGGCGGACAAACAGCCGAAGTTAAGCGCCGATAATGTGGTAACCGCCATCTACATGGATTATCGCACCCGTGGTGGCTCTAAACCAGTCGGAAAGTAAAGCCACCGACGTTTCAGCAACCGCACTTGAATCACCAACGTTCCATCCCAACGGAGCTCGCTGGTCCCACACATCCTCAAATGCTCCAAAGCCGGGGATTGACTTGGCAGCCATCGTGCGGATTGGCCCAGCAGCCAACAGATTGCAGCGAATCTGGGCTGGGCCGAGTTCCCGGGCGAGGTAGCGGTTAGTGGATTCGAGGGCTGCTTTGGCAACCCCCATCCAGTTGTAGGCCGGCCAAGTCACACTAGCATCAAAGTCCAACGCCACAATCGACCCACCGTTGCTCATCAGTGGTGCCACCGCCTCTGCCAACATCTTCAGCGAGTAAGTTGAGATCTCTATGGCAACCCGCACGTCGTCCCATGTGGCACCCATAAAATCTTCCCCGAGGCAGGCAGCCGGAGCGAAACCGATGGCATGCAACGCTCCATCAAGTACGCCCCACTTGGCTTCGAGTTCCGCGCGCAATCTCTCGGCGTGGCTTGCTTCGGTCACATCAAACTCAAGCACCTCAACCTCGTTTGGTAACTTGCGTGCAGTTCGCTTGGTCAAGCGCAGACCACGGCCCGCACCAGTCAACACAATCTCGGCTCCCTGCTCTTGCGCTCGGGCAGCTACGCCGAACGCTAAAGATGCCTCCGTCAACACACCAGTGATGACAATTCGTTTTCCGTCTAATAAACCCACGTTTCTCCTTTGACTTGCGTGTGGTTACCCTTCTATTCTGTCACGGTTATTCTGTTACGATGATAAACCAGCAAGCCACCTTGAACACCAACAAGATGCGTCTCTACGACACTAACCAAGGTGCGACGGTTGAGTTTGCCCCCGATCCGTTGGTGAAAATGTATGTCTGCGGAATCACGCCCTATGACGCAACCCATCTCGGTCACGCCACTACATACATTACCTACGATGTTTTGCAACGTCGCCTGCGTGACCTCGGCCACGAAACCCGCTGCGTACGCAACATAACCGATGTAGACGACGACATTCTCGCAACAGCTCAACGGCGCGGCGTTCATTACCTCGACTTAGCGTTCGGCGAGACCGCTCGCTTTGATGACGACATGGCCGCGCTCAATGTGTTGCCACCGTGGTCGGCACCCCGCGCCACCGGCGCGATCCCTGATATCAGAGGCGTGATCGAAGCCATCCTTGATCACCAAATGGGTTACGTTGTGAACGGTTCAGTTTACTTCGACACCCGAGCCGCGGGGAACTTCGGTTCTCTCGGGGCAATGGACCGCGAACGCATGACCAAACTCGGCATGCAATGGCGCGAAGACCCCCATGACCCACAAAAACACGACCCACTAGATTTCTTGATGTGGCGACCTTGCGCTCTCAATGAACCGTCATGGGAATCGCGCTGGGGGCCTGGCCGCCCTGGCTGGCACATCGAATGCACTGCTTTGGCGCTGCGTGAACTCGGCCCATCAATCGACCTTTACGGCGGCGGTATCGACCTGTTATATCCGCACCATGAATGCGTGCGCGTGCAAAGCGAAGCGGTGACCCGCAAACCCTTCGTGAAACACTGGCTGCATCAAGCGATGGTCTACCTCAATGGCCGCAAAATGTCTAAGTCGACGCAGAACCTGGTGTTTGTCCACGAACTTCGTGCCGAATTTGACCCTATGGCAATTCGTTTGGCTCTGAGCGCGCATCATTACCGTCGTCCTTGGAATTGGAACCATCACCTGTTGCTGGACGCGGCGGCGCGTCTGGAAAAATGGCGAGCCGCTGGCAACGGTGACGCAGCTTTAGACGAAGTGCGCGCGCATTTGGATGATGATTTGGATTTGCCCGCCGCACTTACCGTTATCGATGAAGCAGCAGCGCCGGGTTGTGGTGTGAGCGAGGCCGCGGAACTGATTGGTGTCGCCCTGTAAACGCGCCGGTTCAGTCAGCGTGTTGGCAGTTTAGTTTGATGGTGTATCGGTGACCTGATCATATCCCCAGCAAAGTAGTGTGCCGTCAGTGGTCAATGCACAATTATTCGTCACGCTAGTGCTAACGGCTTGGAAAGTGCCTTCGGGTGCGTCAGTGAGGGTAGGAAAAATAGTTTCTGAACCCCAGCACTCAATGGTGTCGTCCGAGGCGATCGCGCAGGATTGTCCTCCTCCAGCGCTAACCGATTTGAATGTGCCCGCAGGTGCGTCAGATTGATCTTGATCATTTTGGCCCCAGCAAGCAACCGTGTCGTCTGCGGTGATCGCGCAGGTGTGTTCGTCACCGGCACTAATCTGTTTGAACGTTCCATCCGGCACAGCGGTTCTCTCATCTGAGTCGTCGCCCCAGCAAGTGGCTGTGTCGTCTGTTTTGATGGCGCAGGAGTGTGAGTGTCCAGCGCTCACGGCTTTGAAGCTACCGTCTGGAGGGGTGCTACGGCCATCATCTGTGCTTCCCCAGCAAACAATGCGGCCGTCGGTGCGCAAAGCGCACGTATGCACAGCGCCAGCGCTAACCGACTGATATGTGCCAGTCGATGGCACGTCGGTTTGTCCGGAGGTGTTGTCACCCCAACATCGAACGGAAGCGCTAACTGTGATGCCGCAGGTATGTGAACCACCCGCGGAAACCTGGGTGTAGGTTCCGGTGGGGGCGATGTTCTGGTTGTCGGTGTTGTCTCCCCAGCAGGTTACCGCGGCCAGCGAGTCCAAAGCACAAGCATGCGTGCCGCCAGAAGAGACCGCCGTGAACACGTTATCTGCAGCGTCTGGATCATCTGCAGCGTTTGGATCGCACGTCGGGCTACTGCTACTAACCGTCACATCGGGTTCACCGTTGTAACGGTAGAGGAATGTGATTAGCTCAGAACGAATCAACGTGTCGCTTGGTGAGAAGGTGGTACCGTCGCCCGTGCCGGTGGTGATGCCCTGTTCCGACATCCAAGAAACGGGATCCTGTTGCCAAGCGGCTGTGACATCGGTAAACGCGTGGGGTTCCGCAGTCGGCGAGTTGCCCTTACTGGTTTCAAGCCGATACAAGAACGCTGAAATCTGACCGCGTGTCAACGTGTCGCCTGGTGAAAAGGTGGTGCGGTCGCCTGTGCCGGTGGTGATTTCCTGTTCCGACATCCAAGAAACCGCGTCGTTTTGCACGGCATCAGTTATATCCGTAAAGGAATGATCCGCCTCGGGTGCAGGCTGACCTTCCATATTCCAGAACCACAATGCCGTTTCACCACGTGGCACCGGCGCATTCGGCGAGAAACAAGAGCCGGTAATACCAGTGATGCCTTCATCGGCAGACCATTGGACTGCATCAGTATAGAATTGTGCATCCTCAACGTCGCCGTAACCGGCGACCGCACCCGCAGGTGAAGAAAAAAGCAGCGCCGACGCTGCCAAACAAAAAACTAGACTACATAAGCTAGCTAAACGCACTCGCATAAAGGCTCCTAGAGAAACTCAGAAATTTCTGTTACCGAACAAAGCATATTAGCCCACCGAATAGCGACGATACTACTTTATTCCCGAGAAAGTTTACATCGTCGAAATCTGGGCCGGGTCAACTTTCGGCAATATTGTAGCGATGCAACCGTTAAGCTGAGTTGCGTGGACGAGAATACCTCGGATGACGGTGATGTGCTGCCTGCGGATTTGGACCCAAGCGCGGTAACCGAACCGTATCTCTTCCCCAACAACAGCAGGCGGCGCATCGCGGCCACCGTCTACATGGTTATGGGCGTGGTTTGCCTCGCGCTGCGCTTTCTGGTCACAGAAAACACGCCACTAATTCACGATGCGTTAGTAAATGATGGTGTGCTCGTGGCTGGCTTCGCGCTGGTCGGTATTGGCTTATATTACGTGCAAGCCGGTTGGCATCTCGAATTTGATGAAGAACAAGCGTTGCAGGCCGCAGCACGTGAGGTGGGATTTCCGGTTGGTCACGCGTCAGCACAACTCGCTTGGCGTGGGTTGCGTAGTCGCCCGACTTGGCGGGTGCTGCTCTACAGCAACGAAGCGGCACCAACGCAACGAGGTTTGGTGCTGATCGATGGCATCAACGGCAAAATAGTCGACCGTTTTGTGGAAACCAACCCCGAAGACTGGGCCAATCCACGCAACAAAACGAGCAGCGGAAAAAACCTTTAGGCACGTAGGCACGACCCCTCAACACGGGACGCTATCGTTAGCAACCTATGCCCGATGTCATCACGGTTCAGTTACCCGACGGATCTCAACGCCAACTTGAAGCCACCTCAACAGCGCTTGATCTAGCGAACGCCATTGGCCCTCGCCTAGCACAATGTGCATTGATCGCGATTGTTGACGGCACAGCACAAGACCTGAACGTCACCCTGAAAAACGGTTCAACAGTGGAAATCGTCACCCCGCAATCCGAAGCTGGGTTGAACGCCATCCGCCACTCCACCGCCCATGTCTTAGCCCAAGCTGTATGCGAACTTTATCCAGAGACGCAACTAGCTATCGGCCCACCGATTGAGCATGGCTTCTATTACGACGTTGAACTACCCAATTCGCAAGTGCTAGCAGAGAGCGACTTAGCGCGTATCGAAGAGCGGATGGCTGAGATTGTCGCCGCTGACCAACCATTCGTGCGCCACGAACTACCACTACCCGAAGCCCAAGAATTCTTTGCCGACCACACCTACAAAACTGAGATAATCGAACGGGTTGTGGCCGGTGAGGCAAGCGGTGAAGATGTTGGCGAAGTAGCCGATCCCTCCACAATCAGCTTCTACGCCAACGGCGACATCAACCACAGCGGAACCTTTTTCGACATGTGTACCGGGCCGCATGTGCCAAGCACGCGGCACCTAGGTGCATTCAAACTTCAGTCGGTAGCTGGCGCGTATTGGCGTGGAGACGTGAACCGTCCGATGTTGCAGCGGATTTATGGCACCGCCTGGTCTTCGCGCAAAGAACTCAAGACCCACCTGCACATGCTCGCTGAAGCTGCCAAGCGAGACCATCGGCGTTTAGCCACCGAACTCGACCTGCTCAGTTGGCCAGATGAGTTAGGCCCGGGATTAGCGGTGTGGCATCCCAAAGGCGCACTGGTTCGCAAGTTGATGGAAGACTTCAGTCGTCTGCGCCACGAGGCAGTGGGATATGAGTTCGTGTATACGCCGCATCTAGCTAAGTCGGTGCTTTGGGAAACCTCAGGACACCTTGACTTTTATAAAGAATCTATGTATCCGCCGATGGAGTTAGACGGCGCAAGTTACTACCCGAAGCCAATGAACTGCCCGTTCCACGTGATGATTTACCGTTCCTCTCAACGCAGTTACCGTGAGCTACCACTCCGCCTGTTCGAGTTGGGAGCGGTGTATCGCTATGAACTTTCGGGGGTGGTTCACGGGCTGATGCGCAGCCGTGGCTTCACCGTAGACGACAGCCACATCTTTTGTGCGCGTGAAAGCATTGCTGCTGAGTTGGAATCGCTGCTCGATTTCGTGCTTAGCGTGCTTCGCGCCTTCGGGTTCAACGAGTTCGTGGCGAAGCTGTCCACACGTCCGCCCGAAAAGTCGGTAGGTGATGATGCGCTTTGGGACGAAGCAACTCGGGGGCTGCAACAAGCGCTCGACGCGTGTGGACTTGAGCACATCATTGATGAGGGTGGAGGTGCCTTTTACGGCCCCAAGATTGATGTGGATGTTGGCGATGCCATCGGTCGTTCTTGGCAACTCTCCACAGTTCAGCTGGATTTTAACCTCCCCGAACGATTCGGTTTGGAATACATCGCCGCTGACGGGTCACGCAAACGACCAGTGATGATCCATCGAGCTTTGTTCGGTTCGGTGGAAAGGTTTTTTGGGGTGCTACTTGAGCACTATGGGGGGGCATTTCCGACTTGGTTGGCTCCAGTGCAGACCTTGATTCTGCCGGTGGCTGCGGTTCACCAAGAATACGCGGATTCGGTGGCGCAGCGTTTGGGTAGTGCTGGGGTGCGGGTGCGGGTGGTTAGTGCGGTTGACCCGTTGGGTAAGCGGGTGCGTAACGCCAAGGTGCAAAAAGTGCCATATATTCTGGTGGTAGGTGACGATGATCTGCGAAACGACACGGTGGGTGTCAACCGCCGAGGTCACAACACCCCCGAACGTGATGTGCCGGTGTCTGCAATAACTCAGCAACTAGCTCAGGAAGCGGCGTTCCCGTGCTAATCGGGGTTTGCGTGTCTATTGCGGTTTCGCGCCAATAGCGGTTTGCGCGCTAATTGCGGTTTGCGCGGTGAAGCACCGAATGCTGCTATCGTGGTTGCGTAGCTTGAGGAGTGTTTATGTTTGATGGAAACTGGCGCGGTGCTGTTGATCGCAGTCTCACCCCGATTGGCCACAGCTTGCGGCGTTTGGGGCTTACCCCCGATGTGATCACGATAGTAGGCATCGTTATGGCTGTGGTCGCCACCGTGGCTATCGCTGCTGGATATTTGCGTTTGGGCCTGCTCTTTGTGCTCATCACTGGTATCTGCGATGCCTTAGATGGCGCGGTGGCGCGTGCTGCCGACTCTGGTTCCAATCGTGGTGCTTATTTCGATTCGGTCTCTGATCGTCTCACCGATGCCTTGCTGTTCGGTGGTGTCGCTTGGCACCTAGCAACCACTGAACCGGGTCGAATCATGATGCTACCAGTGGCGATTATGGCCGCGTCGATGTTTGTGTCGTACCAACGGGCTAAGGCTGAATCACTTGGTTACGAAGCCAAAGGTGGCATCATGGAACGTGCTGAACGGGTGATAATGCTTGCTTTGGCTTTGTTGTTTCCTGAGATCTTGATCCCGATGTTGTGGGTCATACTCGCTCTCACCGGGGTAACCGCGTTGCAACGTTTCGTGAAGGTGTGGCGTCAAGCGTCAATAGACAGACCCCTACCGCCAAGACGAACCCGCCGTCGGGCGCGCAGTCGCACCCCGAGGCGCACCGAATCAGCTTGGGTGCAGCGTATGCGAACGCTAAGAACGCTCCGCGAAGACTAACAGACTGCAACTAAGCGGAAGCACACCAGAAATGGCATCGGTTCGGGCTTATCGGGCGGGGTCGCTGTTGGCGCGTCACGCACCGTTGTTTGTCCACAATGCAGCAACCCGGGTGGCTGGTGCCGTGGCGCCGTCTTGGTGCCGAAGCGAGCGTGCCGTTGTGGCGCGCAACCTTGAACGAGTGCTGCAACGCTCGTTGTCTGCTACTGAGGAGCGCCAGAGGGTTGCCAAGACTTTCGAATGGTACGCCCGCTATTTCGCTGAGAGTTTTCGGTTGCCTAGCATCACGGCGGCACAAATCGATCGGGAGTTCAGTTGTGAAGGTTTCGAGGAGGTCGCAGCAGCGGTGCAACGGGGGCAGGGGCCGATTTTGGCGCTTCCGCACCTCGGGACTTGGGAGTGGGCTGCGTGGTGGCTTGCTTTAGTGCCGAAGTTCAAGGTCACCGCGGTGGTTGAACCGTTGGAACCTCCGGAAGTTTTTGAATGGTTTGTGGGATTCCGAGAGTCTTTGGGTATGAACATCGTGCCTCTCGGAGCCGATGCTGGCAAGGCCAGTGTTCGGGCTTTGGGCCAGGGTGATGTCTTGTGTTTGTTGACCGATCGAGATCTTGCTGGCAATGGTGTGGTGGTTGAGTTCTTTGGTGAGAAGACGACCTTGCCTGCTGGTCCCGCTACCTTGGCACTGCGCACCGGTTCACCGCTCATACCAACCGCGGTGTATTGGCGCAACAATGCGCGCCACGCTATTTGCATGCCCCCCCTCAACACTACTCGGAGCGCCAAACTACGCCAAGACGTAACCCGCGTGACTCAAGATCTGGCCAAGAGTTTTGAACATCTGATTGGCCAAGATCCAGAACAATGGCACATGTTGTCGCCCAACTGGCCGAGTGATTACCGAGCGTTGGGTCGGGCCGTGCCCCAACACTTGCGAGACATTTGAACGTAGCGCATTTATGCTTCGCCAAGTGATGCGCATCGGTTTGATTTGCCCCTACAGCTTGACTATGCCCGGTGGCGTGCAATCGCAGGTGCTGGCACTAGCGAGAGCATTGCGTAACGACGGTCACGCGGTGCGGGTGCTGGCACCATGTGATGGGCCGCCCCCGGATTCGGGTGTCACGTCCCTCGGGTTGAGTTTGCCAGCGTCGGCTAACGGTTCGATAGCGCCAGTCGCGCCGGACCCTTCGGCGCAGTTGCGGGTGATAAGAGCCATGCGTGACGAAGCATTCGACATCATCCACCTGCACGAACCGCTAGCACCAGGGCCGACCATGACAGCCCTCTTCACACGGCCGGCTCCGTTGATCGGGACGTTCCATGCCTCAGGTAGATCGTTGTCTTATGAACTGATGAACAGACCGGTACGCTATTTGGCACGCCGTTTGGATGCCCGAGTAGTGGTGTCAGACGATGCCCGCAAGTTCGCCACCAAACACCTTGGCGGCGAGTATCGGGTCTTGTTCAACGGTGTAGAGGTTGTGCGCTATCGGCAAAGCCCGGCGTATCTTAGCGAGAGACCAACGGTGTTGTTTATCGGACGACACGAACGCCGCAAAGGGTTGCAAGTGCTCCTGCAGGCGACACGGTTGCTTGGGCCGGAATTGAGAATCTGGATAGCTGGTACCGGCCCCGAGACACAACATCTCAAAGCGCGTTACAGCGGTGATCCCCGTTTGGAATGGTTGGGGCCGATTGACGAAACCGAGAAGATAGCTCGCATGCGAGGTGCTGATGTGTTTTGTGCGCCTTCTCTGTTTGGCGAGTCGTTCGGGTTGGTGCTGCTTGAAGCGATGGCCGCGGGAACGCCAGTCGTGGCTTCCAACATCAGTGGTTACGCGAATGCCTCGCGGCAGGGTAAAGATGCCGTTTTGTTCCCTGCTGGAGACCACAAAACCTTAGCGGCAGCAATCACAGAGTTACTGCGAAACAAATCTAGGGCGGCTCAACTAATAGCCAGTGGAAACGAAAGAGCCGAAGAGTTTTCGATGGCCAGGCTCGCCGAACTTTACCTAGCGAGCTACCGAGAGTTGCTTGGCTAGTGTTATGTCGTTATCGGCTTGTATGTTGACCCGCCTGAACGAGCGGTGGTGTTCAGCTTCGACGAAAAGACCCAGACTCAGGCTTTGAACCGCACCCAGCCATAGCTACCGACACGGGTTCTTGATCTCGGCGACGGCCACCGCTATGCCGTTGACGAACAGGGTCAGGTCGATCGTCTGGTTGCTGTCGGGATCGAACGGCAACTGCCGGTTCATCGTCAAAACGTTTGCTCGGTTCTGCTCGACTGATTCTGGGGTCATCCCGTGCGCCGGTTTGAAGTAGGCGAGCCTGATCTTGACGTTGCGGTCCACGACCCCGTTGTGCAGCACATCCACGGTGCCGCGTTTGTCGAGCTCGGACGCGAGCCGTTGCACGAACCCGGACTGCGCTCTGTTGGCGTCGCCCCCTTAGGCGGAGTCAACCAGCCGCGCCCACTGCTCGGCTTGGGTAGCCCCGATGAACACGAACAGGTCAGCCGTGTCCACACCCGCCTCAGCGCC
>Ga0209020_1002581_pt1 | contig 14219 bp, 10 predicted proteins | sample PinacodermBB_FD_187298 | JGI IMG/M metagenome (GOLD analysis project Ga0209020, IMG submission 187298) | Host-associated microbial community of the marine sponge Aplysina aerophoba from Gulf of Piran - sponge pinacoderm, lysed by bead... | ecosystem: Host-associated > Porifera > Sponge >...
CTCCAGGCACGCAAAGTCGCCGCGGCTGCAGGTACGCCGCCAGCACGGCTGGCAATCCAGCCGCCGGTCGAGTTGCACGGAGACCGACCGCGGTCCGTAGGGTCCGTTGCGCGCAGGATCGGTCGGTCCGAACACGGACACGGTCGGAACCTCAAGCGCTGCCGCCAGGTGGGCCGGTCCCGAATCGCAGCCCAGGAACAGGGCCGCGTGCCGCAGCAGCGTCGCCAGCTCGCGCAGATCGGTCGGCGGCGCGAGGAGAACGGGCGGGTTGTCCCCGGCAACGGCACCGGCAACGATCTTCTCCGCCGCCAGCCGTTCCGCCTCGCCGGCCCAGCCGACGACCACAGGCAGGTCGCGGTCCCGTCCCAGGCGCCGCACCGCGGCGGCGAAGTGGTCCGGCGGCCAGTGCTTCGTGCGCCAGATCGTCCCTGGCGAAACCACCGCGTAGCCGCCAGCCCCCAGGCCGTGGCGCTCGAGGAAATCGAGGGCCTCCGGCTCGGCATAGTCGGGCAGCCGCCACTCGGCGATCGGCTCGTTCGTTTCGGCCAGTCCTGAAGCGCCGGCCAGCGCCAGGTTTCGGTCGACCACGTGGGTCACCGCCGGGTCGACGGCGAAACGCCGGTTCAGAAACAGGGAGTTCAGTTCACGGCTGCCCATCGCCGAACCACCGCGGAAACCGACGCGCTGCCGGGCGCCGCTCAACCAGGCGACGAGGCCACTCTTGGTCAGGCCCTGGACATCGATCGCGGCGTCGTAGCGGCAGCTTCTCAGTTCGCGGCGGAAACGGCCGAACGTCTTGAGCCGCGCCGCAATGCCGCGAGCGCGGCGAGGGTAGACGTGGAAGCGGTCGACGCCGGGACAGTCCCGTAAGAGGGTCGCGGCAGGCTCCTGAATCGCCCAGCCGATGAACGCATCCGGATTCGCCCGGCGAAGCGCCGCCGCCACCGGGGCCGCGTGCAGGCAGTCGCCGATTGCCGAAAGCCGCACCAGAAGGATTCGGAGGGGTCTGGACGGGGTCGTTTCGGTGGTGGTCATCGGTGCCGGTCCGTCGCTGATCTGAGCATACGGCTCGCGCGGCGGATGCCGGCGGGGCATCCGGGACTGGGTGCGCCGGCGCACGCTGTGCCATGCAAGGCCGGCAGGAATGTGGTGCGCCCGAAGGGATTCGAACCCCTGACCTACGGCTCCGGAGGCCGTCGCTCTATCCAGCTGAGCTACGGGCGCGCGAACGGGAAGGATGCGGAAAGGAGGATGGGGTGGGTGAGGGGACTTGAACCCCCAACCACTTGAACCACAATCAAGCGCTCTACCGGTTGAGCTACACCCACCAGACCTCTCCGACCAGAATCTCAACGAGCTTGGCCTGCCTGGAGGGACTCGAACCCCCGACCCGCGGCTTAGAAGGCCGCCGCTCTATCCAGCTGAGCTACAGGCAGGCGAAAGCGACAGAGTAGCCGAGGCCTGGGCATGCGAGCGATATCGGGGCGCCCAGATTTGAACTGAGGACCCCCTGCGCCCAAGGCAGGTGCGCTACCAGACTGCGCCACGCCCCGACAGGCAGGCGCCGGAGTGTAGCAGCACACCGAGCGCCGCAAAACAGTCGCCGCTTCGCGGCGCGTTACCTTGACGCGGGTCAAGAGACGCGCGCCACAGCCGGCCGGGAGGCCGGCGCACCCAGTGCCTGCGGCGCTCATCCGCGGGCTCAGAGAACCTCCAGCGGGGCGTAGCGGCGGACGAGCTTCCGCTTGCCTGCCTTGTCGAAGAAGACCGTCAACTTGGCGTTCTCGCCCTGGCCGTCGAGGTGCAACACCACGCCCTTGCCCAACGTCGCGTGACGGACGTACGCGCCCGGTCGCAAACCGCCGGCGGCCTGCTTCATGGGCCGTCCCGACGCTCGACCCTTCAGGCCCGAGGGCGGCGGCGGCCGGTACGGGACGCCGGCGGAACGATCGGCGCCGAAGAAGCTGCGAACGCCCGCGGTCCGCGGCCCGGCGTAGATGTCCGGGCTCTGGGCGGTCTCCACGAGTTCCTCCGGCACGTCGACCAGGAAGGGCGAGGGCTGCTGGTCCTGGAACATGCCCGCGATCATCCGGCGACGGCAGCCGCTGAGGAACAGCCGCCGTTCGGCGCGGGTCATGCCGACGTAGAACAGCCGTCTCTCCTCCTCGATGTCCCGCGCGCCGCCACCGGCGTGGAAGTGCGGCAGCAGGCCGTCCTCCAGTCCAGTGACGAAGACGGCCGGGTACTCGAGACCCTTGGCGCTGTGCAGGGTCATCACCGCGACGCCGAGGTCGGCGTTCAGGCCGTCCGTGTCGCTGACCAGGGAGACGTAGTCCAGGAAGTTCGTCAGCGGACTGGTCGGCGGCTCCTCGTCCGTCTCGCCGGCGCCCGCGCCCAGGGGATCGTCGAGGGCCGGAAGCGCCGAGGTCGGAATCCTGGCAGGCACCTCTTCACAGCCGTACCGGGTCTGGAAGTCCTGCGCGGCCGAAACGAGTTCGCCGAGGTTGTCCAGCCGCTCCTGCCCCTCCTCGTCGCCCTTCCCGTAGAGCGCGTCGAAGCCGGCCGCGACGGTCGCCCCCCGGACGAGCTCAGCCAGCGGCTGCCGCTCCGCTTCCTTGCGGAGCGCCTCGATCAGACCCCTGAAGTCGTCGACCGCACGGCGGTTCCGCGCCGGCAGCTCCTGCAGCGGGTCGAGCCTGATCGCGTCCCAAAGGGAATGGCCCATCTTCGCCGCCCGGGCCAGCAGGAACTCCTCGGTCCGGCGGCCGATGCCCCGCCGCGGCTGGTTCAGGATCCGCCGCAGAGACAGGTTGTCCCGCGGATTGTTGATCACCCGAAGGTACGCGGCCAGATCCTTGACCTCGGCGCGCTCGTAGAACCGAACGCCGGCGACCAGACAGTACGGAACCTCGCTCCGCAGCATCTGGTCCTCGATCGCCCGTGTCTGCGCGTTGGTCCGCACGAGGACGGCCATGTCGCCGAACTCGAAGCCGTTGGCGCCAAGCTCCCCCACCTGCCGCACGACCCAGCGCGCCTCGTCCTCCTGATCGGCGGCGAAGAAGAGCCGTAGCGGATCACCCGCGCCGGTGTCGGTCCACAGCGCCTTGCCGCGCCGCTCCTCGTTGCGCGCGATCACGGCGCCCGAGGCGTCGAGGATGTTCTGCGTCGAGCGGTAGTTGCGTTCCAGCTTGCGAACCCGTGCGCCGGGGAAGTGGCGCTCGAAGCGAAGCAGGTTGTCGATCTCGGCCCCCCGCCAGCCGTAGATGCTCTGGTCCTCGTCGCCGACCGCGGTCAGCCCGGAGACCGAGCCGTCCGGGTCGAGAACGAGGTTCTTGATCAGTTCGAGCTGGGCCGCATTCGTGTCCTGAAACTCGTCGACGAGCAGGTGGCGGAAGCGTCCCCGAACCCGCTCGCCGACATCCGCCTCCTTTCGCAGCAGCCGCACCGCGAGCGCGATGAGATCGTCGAAGTCGACGCCGCCCGCGCGCCGCAGGTCGCGCTGATAGCGGCGGTACGCGGCGGCGACATGACGGTCGAAGAAGTCCTCGGCCTCGCGTTCGAACGTGGCCGGAGTCAGGAGCCGGTTCTTCGCCGCGCTGATCCGGCCCTGGACCGCGCGGGGCTGGAACGTCTGTTCGTCCAGGTCCTCCGCCTTCAGAGCCGCCTTGATCAGCCGCAGCTGATCCGGCGCGTCGACGATCGCGAAGTCGGACTGGAGGCCGACTCGGTCCCCGTACCGGCGCAGGAGCCGCACGCAGAACCGGTGGAAGGTGCCGACGAAGACATTTGCGTTGCCGCCGACCAGGTCGAGGGCGCGCCCGCGCATCTCGTCCGCCGCCTTGTTGGTGAAGGTCACCGCCGCGATCCGCCATGGCTCGATTCCCAACTCCTCGACGAGCCAGGCGATCCGGTAGGTGATGACCCGGGTCTTGCCCGACCCGGCGCCGGCGATCACGAGCTGCGGCCCACCGTCGTGGGTGACTGCCGCCAACTGTTCCGGGTTCAGGCGGGAGCGGAAATCCAAGTCGGTCACCGCGGCCGGCGCTTGATGTTCTTCTGACGCGCCCGGCCGACGGCGAGAGTCTCCTCCGGCACGTCCTTCGTGATCACCGAACCGGCGCCGGTGTAGCTCCCCGCGCCGACTTCGACCGGTGCGATCAGGATCGTGTCGCTGCCGACGAACGCCCCCTCGCCGATCACCGTGCGGTTCTTCGTCTTGCCGTCGTAGTTGCAGGTGATGACTCCGGCGCCGATGTTGGCGCCCGCACCGATCGACGAATCGCCCAGGTAGGAGAGATGGGAAGCCTTGACCCCGGGGCCCAGGGTCGACTTCTTCACCTCGACAAAGTTGCCGACTCGAACGCCCTCGTCCAGAACCGCCTCCGGCCGCAGGCGCGCGAAGGGGCCGACGCTGCAGCCCGAGGCGACGCGGGCTCCGTCGAGAACCGAGTAGGGCAGGACGTCCACTCCGTCCGCGAGGACGCTGTCGCGGAGCCAGGCGCCGCAGTGAACGGTACAGCCGCGTCCCACCCGGCTGGCGCCCAGCAAGGTGACGCCCGGGTGCAGCACCGAGTCGGGACCGACCGTCACGCCGGCATCCACCCACACGCTATCCGGATCGAGGATCGTGACGCCGGCTTCGAGCAGCGCGTCGACGCTGCGGCGGTAGAGCACCCGCTGAACCGCCGCAAGTTCCGCCCGCGAGTTGACGCCGAGCGCTTCCGAAGCGTCCTCCACCCGGACGCAGGCCACCGGGCTCTCGAGCGCAGCAGCGGCGACGGCATCCGCCAGGCAAAGCTGGCTTCCTCCCCTTTCGGCATCGAGCTTCTCCAGCCAGTCGAAGATCGCCGGGACGGGCAGCGCGTAGTGTCCCGGACTGCCCGGTTTGTCCAGATCGGCTACCGCGACGCTGCCCCAGCCACTACGAGCGCTGTCCAGGAGTCTCCGGAGAGTCGCCGGCCGAATCAGGGGCGCATCGCCGGACAGAACGAGAACCGGACCGTCGCGATGCAGGAGTTCGCGGACCAGCAGCAGCGCCCGCCCGGTCCCCTGCTCCGCGCGCTGCTTCACCCAGAGGACGTCGTCGCCGACGAGTCCCTCCTGTTCGAGGACCTCCCGGATCTCCCGCGCTCCGCTGCCGACAACGACGTGGATTGGGGTGCAGCCGGCTTCGCGCGCCGCCGCGACGACCCACGCGACGAGCGCTCGGCCACCGGCGCGATGCAGGGCCCGGGGCCGCTCGGAGCGCAGCAACTCGCCACCGCCGGCAGCGAGAATGACGGCCGCGCCGGCCTCGGCAGCCACGTCAGTCGCTATCGTCATGGACGAGCTTGTCGAAGCGCTCGTCCCCGTCCAGTAGAGAAAAGTCGCTGTCGTGGAAGGCTCGAACCCGGTTCTTCGTGTCGAGTTCGACGGCCTTCGCCAAGGTGTCCAGAGCGGCGTCCTCGTCTCCGCTCAGAGCGTGCACACAGGCCGCCAGATAGACGAAACGGTCGTCCTGGTCCCGGCCGTCGCCTCCGCACAACTCAAGAACGCGCTCCAGGTCGCCATCGTTCCTGGCCATCACGGCCTGAAGGAAGGCGTCGTCCGGGCCGCCGTCCGCCGCGGTTTCCACCCGCCTGCAGGCGGCAAGGTAGTCCTTTGCACGAATGACGAACCGGCTATCGCCACCGCTCGCGACCACGTCTTCGAACCGGCCCCTGGCTTCGGCGATCTTTTCCTCGTAGAACAACGCGATTCCTGCCTCGAGATTCTCAAGCGCGGAATCGGCGGCGTTCGGCCCGCTTCCAGTGCTCACGATACGTACCTCCCCAAGTGACGGTCCAAGGCTGGCAACTGTAGCGCGGCAGCCCGCGAGGAGCTAGGCGGCTTGGAACTGGCCGCAGGTAAGGACGCCGGCCTCCGGCCGGCGCGTGTATCTGGCCGCCTGCGGCGGCAGCCGGCGTGGACGCCGGCGCACCCAGTCGCGGCCAGTTCCAAGCCGCCTAGCTCCTCGCGGGAATGTAGTCCTCGCGCAGCAGCGCGTACAAGTGGTGGTCGGTGCGGCGGCCCTGCAGAACGAAGTACGAGCGGAGCCGGCCCTCGTGAACGAATCCCAGCTTCTCCAGCACCTTCCGTGACGCTTCGTTGTCGACCGCGCACCTCGCCTCGATGCGCTCCACGGGCGTGCGGAGCAGGAGCTCCGGCAGCAACTGCCCCAGTGCCGCGGTCATCGTGCCGCGGCCGTGGTGGCGCGTCGCCAGGGCGTACCCCAGCTCGCTCAGCCCGTGCTCCCAGTTGACGATCGCCAACGTGATCCAGCCGGCACGATCGCCGTCCGCCTCGACCAGCCAGGTGTAGCGATCGCCCCGGCCGCGGTAGATGTCCCGCGGGCGCTGCGACGCCAGGTCCGCTCGCAGTCGCGACGCGGACACGTTGTGCAGCGGCTGGAAGCGTCGCACGGCTGGCTCGGATCGCCAGCGCCTGAGGAAGGGGGCGTCCGCCGGCGAGGCCGGCCGCACGACCACCTCCGCCTGCCTGGGGGAGACGGGAGCCGAGGGTCTTCCAAGGGGGCGAATCATGGACTACGGCAACCTGGCGCGGCGTCCCCTCCGAGGCAGGGTGCCGCCCAGCGCCATCAGGCTATACCCCTGCGCAAAGAGGTACAGAAAGGGAAGGGACCACCAGCGACCACTCAAGCCGGCGGCGGCAATGCAGATCCAGAAGTAGAGCGCGAGCGTGGCTTCGCCCCAGAGGCTCCAGACGGCGCGCGACCGGTACTGCGCGGGAGGGTCCGGCGCTCCCGCCGGGAGCTTCGGCGTGCGCGCGAACACGCCGCCGCGACGAAACAGGCCGGTGACCACGGCGGCCGAGTTGTGAAGCGACAGGCCGATACCGACGGACATCGCAAGCGGCACCTCCAGCCACGCCCGGGAACCCGGGCGGCCGGCCCGCCGCTGGCCGGCGGCGTAGCAGCCCGCCACCGCGGCCGTGCCGAGCAGGAACAGCGGCGCGTCGATCCACAGCAGCAGGTGCGGAGATTCCTGGCGCAACAGGATGGCCGGCAGGAGCAGGAGCCCCAGCACGACGAGCAGCGGATAGCAGAAGCCCGAGGTCAGGTGCGCCGTCGCCGCAAGCTTGACCCGCGGCTTGACCCGGCTTCGAAGGATCCGCGCCAGCAGCTTGCGCAGGGTCTGGGCCGTGCCACGAGCCCACCGGTGCTGCTGGCTCTTGAAGTCGTTGACGCGGGCCGGCAGATCGGCGGGCACCGCCAGGTCGGTCAGGAGCGCGAAGCGCCATCCGGCGAGCTGCACCCGGTAGGAGAGGTCGAGGTCCTCGGTCAGCGTGTCGAACTGCCAGCCGCCGGCGTCCTCGATCGCCTGGCGCCGCCAGACGCCCGCGGTGCCGTTGAAGTTGAAGAAGCAACCGGACCGGTAGCGCGCCTCCTGCTCGACGAGAAAGTGCCCGTCGAGCAGGACCGCCTGAGCGCGGGTCAGCAGGGAGTCCCCGCGATTCGTGTGATCCCAGCGCGCTTGGACCATGCCGAGCCCGGGATCGGCGAAGGCAGGCACCGTGCGGCACAGAAAGTCCGGCCCGGGTACGAAGTCGGCGTCGAAGATCGCGATCAGCTCGCCACAAGCCTGGCTCAGACCGGCCGCCAGAGCCCCTGCCTTGAAGCCCTCCCGTTCCGGTCGACGGAGGTGCCGGACCGCCGGCAGCCGGCGCCCTCGCTTCAACGCATCCTCCAGTACCGCCTCGATCCGATCGCCCGTATCGTCGGTCGAGTCGTCGAGGATCTGGATCTCCAGCCGCTCCGCTGGATAGTCGAAGTCGAGCACGGCCGCGAGCAGTCGCGGGGCGACATAGCGCTCGTTGTAGATTGGCAGTTGGACAGTCACCCGAGGCGCATTGACCCGGTCCGAAGTAACCTCGTCCAGGGGGACTTCCGTCTCCGCGCCTGCCGCGGCCGGGCCGCCGGCCTCCGCGGGCGGCCGGACCAGGCGCAGCACCAGCAACAGAACCAGTCGGTGCAGTCCAAAGAGTGCGAGTGTGCCGAGAACGGCGTAGTACACGGGAAGAAGCACGAACGCCGACGATATGGCAAGGGCACTCCCACCAGTGGCAGCCGCCTGGCCTCTGCTCGCCTGCTTCGGCGGGCTCCTCCTCCTGGACCGCACCGGCCTGCGATCGGCGGCGGACGCACCGTGGACGAGCGTGCTCTTCCTCGCGGTGCTCCTCCTGGCCTTCGGCGCCCTGTTTTGGGCGCTGAAGCGGTTCGGATCGGCGCGGCGGGAAGAAGCGAGCGAGCCACGGATCGCCGGCATCCTGGTCGTCGCCCTGCTGCTGCGCCTGCTCGCCCTGCCGCTGGCGCCGAGCCTGTCCGACGACGTCCACCGCTACCTCTGGGACGGCCGCGTAGCCGCTTCCGGCGCAAACCCGTATCGTCTCACTCCGAACGACCCCGGATTGACCACGCAGCGCGACGACCTGTGGCAGCGCACCGCCCACCGCGACGTCGCCACGGTCTACCCGCCGCTCGCGCTGAGCCTGTTCGCCGCCGCCAGCGCCACGCCGCAGCCGCTCACCGCCTACAAGCTGACGCTGGTCGCGGTCGACCTGATCGCCTGCGCCCTGTTGCTCGGGCTTGCCCGCCGACGCGGTTCGACCGTGGGCGCCCTGGCATACGTCTGGAATCCGCTGGTCGTGATCGAGGGCGCCGGCATGGGCCACGTCGACGTCCTGGGCGCCTCGCTCGTCATCGCCTGCGTCTATCTGATCGCGGTCGGGCGCGGTTCCCCAAGCCCTTCAGGGCGTTCGCTCGCCGCAGGGGCCGTCGCCGCGCTCGGCGTGCTGGCCAAGCTGGTTCCTCTCGCGGCGATTCCCCTCTGGTGGCGGACGATTCGGCGCGACCGGGCGCAAGCCCGTCTGTTCGCGTTGGGTGCCGCCTGCCTGCTCGTCCCCACCGCCGCGGCCGTCCTGATCTGGACGGGCGGCGTACCTCCGGGCCTTGCCGTCTACGCGCTCCGGTGGGAGTACAACGGTCCGCTCTACGAACCCCTGTGGCGCCTGCTCGACGTACTGCAGCTCGACCGCGTCGCCGCCGGACTCGTCCACGCGGTTCGCCTCGTCTTCGGCGGCGAGATCGACGCGCCGCCTTGGCGCACCTTGTACGCCCACACCTACCCCCAGTTCCTCGCCCGCACCCTGCTCCTGGCGGCCGGAGGCGTCGCGTGGCTTCGAGTCTGGCGGCAGCGCCCCGGGCCGACCCGCGCCGCCTTCGCCGCGTTCGGCGTCGTCCTGCTGGCAAGCCCTACCCTCTATCCCTGGTACCTGATCTGGATCCTGCCCTGGGCGGCGCTGCTCGGCGTGCGCAGTGTCCTGCTGCTGTCGGCGACCCTGCCCCTGGCCTACCTGCCGGCACTCGCCGGAGTCGACTACTTCCCCTGGGTCTACGTCGCGGTCTGGCTGCCGCCGGTGCTGCTGTTCATGATCGATCGGCGGCGCGCCGGAGCCGCGATTGACAAGGTGTCAGGCTCGGGAGCCGAAGCCCGATGAAGTTCCGCCTGCGCATCGCCTATGTCGGCACGGACTACGCCGGCTGGCAGCGCCAGGACAACGCGCTCGCCGTCCAGCAGGTTGTCGAAGAAGCCCTGGCCCGAATCCTCGGCCGAAGCGTGACCGTCTACGGGGCCGGCCGCACGGACGCCGGCGTCCACGCCCGCGGCCAGGTGGCCCACCTGACGGTGGCCGCAAGCGCGCCGGCCGCGGAAACGTGCAGGGCGCTCGTCCAGGGCAGCAACCGTCATCTGCCGGCTGCGGTCCGGGTACTGGACGCCGACCCGGTGGACGAGACCTTTCACGCCCGCAAGAGCGCGGCGTTCAAGGTCTACCGCTACCGGCTCTGCCGCGCCCCGGTGATCGACCCGTTTCGGGCGCCCTTCGTCGTCCCGGCGCCGGGCGAACTCGACCTGGAGGCAATGAAGAGGGCCGCATGCCTGCTGCCGGGACGCCACGACTTCTCGGCCTTCGCCAAGTCCGGGGGCAGCCACGGCCAGCCGGAACGCACGATCCACCAGGCCGAATGGAAGGACGCCGGCGACGAGCTGAGCTTTCGCGTCGCCGGCGACGGATTTCTGCGCGGGATGGTCCGCGCGCTCGTAGGCACGACCCTGGAGGTCGGTCGCGGCCGGCGGTCGGTCGACGACTTCGCCGACCTCTTGGGCGGCGGCCCGCGCGCGGCGGCCGGTCCCAACGCACCGGCGCGTGGCCTGTGCCTGGAGCACGTGGAATACAGTCGGCGGCAATGAAACGCGTTGTCACGGGAATCGTGACCGCGGCGCTGGCGACAGCCCTCGTCCTGTACCTGAAGCCCCTGTTCTTCGTGGCGGTCCTCACCCTGGTCGTCCTGCTGGCGGCCGCGGAGTACACCGCCCTGGTGCAGCGGATCGCCGACGCGCCGAGGTTCCGACTTGCGTTGTGGCTGGCGCTGGTTCTCGTCGCGCTGACGAACGGCGTCCACCTCCGGATCGTCCCCCTGCACCGGCTCTTCGACCTCGATGGCTGGTTCGCGGCGGCAACCGCCGTCCTCGCCCTGGCAACGGCGGTCGGGCTGGGCAACCGTGCCGAGCTGCGCGACCGACTGGCGATCTCGGCCCTGTTCACCTTCGGCGCGCTGTGGTTGGGGCTGTTCCTCGTCGCCGCGGTTCACCTCCACCAGCTCGATCCCGCGCTCCTGCTCTGGGTTCTGGCGGTGGCCGCGGTGGGCGACATCGGCGCCTACTACGGCGGGCGAGCGTTCGGCCGCCGTCCTCTGGCCCCCGAGATCAGTCCGAAGAAGACGATCGCCGGCGCGGTCTGCGGCCTGATCGCGAGCGTCGGCGTCGGCACCGCGGGTTTCCTGCTTTGGCTCGGCCCGGAAGACTTCGTGCCGGGCGTTCCCCTGGTCGCGCTGGTCTGCGGCGGCGCCGGCCAGGCTGGAGACCTCGTGGCGTCTCTGCTCAAGCGTGCCGCGAAGGTCAAGGACGCCAGCCGCCTGCTGCCGGGCCACGGCGGTCTCCTCGACCGGCTGGACAGCGTGATGCTGGCGACGCCGCTCCTGTACGTCCTCGTCGACATCGGCGCCCTCGGGCCGGCGATCCCGACCCTCTACGGGAGTGTCCTCTACGGGACTGGCACCGTCGGAGCCCTGCCTTGAGCCGACGCAGCGTCGCCGTCCTGGGAGCCACCGGTTCGGTCGGCGAGGCGACCCTGGCGGTGGCGCGCAACCACCCGGACCGGTTGCGGGTCTCGGTCCTCGCGGCCCAGGGAACCCGACCGGCCCGCCTGGCCGAGCTGGCGCGCGAGTTCCGGCCCGACCGCGTGATCGTTGCAAGCGCCGACAGGGCCGCCGCGCTGCGGGGCGAACTGCCGGACGGAGTCAACCTGACGTGCGGCGACCAGGCACTGCTGGACGCTGTCGGGACCGGCGACATCGATCTCGTCGTGACGGCAATCGTCGGCGCGGCCGGTCTTCAGCCGGCGGCGGCGGCGCTTGCCGCCGGCGCCGACCTGGCGCTCGCCAACAAGGAGGCGATGGTCGCGGCCGGGCCCGTGCTGCGGCGGCTGGCGGCCGCCTCGGGCTCTTCCATCCTGCCGATCGACAGCGAACACGCCGCGATCCACCAGGCGCTGAGGGCGGGACGACCGGAGGAGGTCCGCCGTCTCGTGTTGACCGCTTCCGGCGGTCCGTTCCTCGACCGCGATCCCGCCACCCTGGAGACGGCGACGCCGGCCGAGGCGACCGCACATCCAACCTGGAACATGGGCGCGAAGATCAGTGTCGATTCGGCGACCCTGATGAACAAGGGCCTGGAGCTGATCGAAGCGAGCTACCTCTTCGACGTCGCCGGTTCCCGCATCGACATCGTAATTCACCCGCAGTCCCTCGTTCACTCGATCGTCGAGTTTCGGTGTGGCAACGGGATCGCACAGATCTCGGCCAACGACATGCAATACCCCATCCAGTATGCGCTCTCGTATCCCGAGCGCTGGTCGCGGCCCGCCGGCTCGGCCTCGACCGACCTGACCGAGCTGCTGCAGACCGCCTCCAGGCTGGAGTTCCGGCAAGTCGATCGAGGGCTCTTCCCGGCGCCGTCCCTGGCCCGTGCCGCCCTCGCCCGCGGCGGTGGCGCGCCGGCGGCGCTCAACGCGGCGAACGAAATCGCAGTCGACGCGTTTCTCAGCGGAGGAGTGCCCTTCACCGCGATCGTGCCCGTGGTAGCCGGGGTGCTCGAGCGCCACGACCGGCAGGCGGGCGGAGGCGACCCGGAGACCGTCGACGAGGCCCTGGCCTGGGATTCGTGGGGTCGGAGCCAGGCCCGGGAAGTCCTGGCGCCTTTCGGCGGTTAGCATCGGCGGGAGCCTGCGTCTCCGCCCTTCGTCCGATGAACATCCTGAGCAACACCCTGGCCTTGCTGGTCGTGATCGGAGTGATCATCTTCGTTCACGAACTCGGGCACTACCTGGCGGCGCGGGCGTTCCGGATCAGGGTGCGGGTGTTCTCGATCGGCTTCGGCCCCCGGCTCTGGGGATTCGAGCGAGGCGACACCGAGTACCGGCTGGCGATGGTGCCTCTGGGTGGCTACGTCGCCTTCTCCGGAATCGACCCCTCGAACCCCACGGGCGACGCCGGCGACTTCATCACGAAACCCCGGTGGCAGCGAATAGTCGTCCTCCTGGCCGGCCCCGCCGCCAACGTCGTGCTGTCGATCGTGCTGATCGCCGCTGTGCTCGTGGCCGGTACCGAACTGGCGGGGCCGCGCGACCTGAGCACCGAGATCGGCGCCGTGGCTCCCGAGTCCGCGGCCTCCGAGGCCGGATTGCAGGCCGGCGACACGATTCTGCGCCTGGACGAGGAAGACGTGTCGGACTGGCGCGAGGTTGCGAACATCGTCCTTGTGTCGCCGGAACGGCGTCTCGCGGTCGACTTCGAGCGCGACGGCAGGACACTGAGCACGGTGCTCGTACCGCGCCGGGTTCCCCGCCACGAGCTGGGTGACGCCGGCATGTACGCCAGCCTGCTTCCGCGCGTTCGCGAGGTGTTCGAAGGCACGCCGGCCGAGCGGGCGGGCATCCGGTACGGCGACACGCTCTACGCGGTGGACGGACACCCCATCGCCGACGCGGACGACTTCCGGCGGCTGGTGGAACCGAAAGCAGGCGAAGAGGTCAGCCTCGAGATCGGCCGTGCCGATCAGCGCCTCGAGGTCCGGTTCGTGCCGGCGGACGAAGGCGGTGTCGGCCGGGCCGGCATCGCGATCAGCCACTTCTCGTACCAGCGTGTCGCGCCCGGTGTTGCCCTGATCGAGAGCGCGCGCATCAACTGGGAGACGACAACCGAGATCTTCGGCTTCCTGGGCAGGCTGGTCGAACGCCGCGCCTCTCCCCAGAGCGCTATCGCCGGGCCCATCGAGATCGCGCGGATCAGCGGCCAGGCGGCGCGCCGGAGCTTCAACGACCTCGTCTTCCTGACCGCCCTGATCAGCCTGAACATCTGCATTCTGAACCTGCTGCCGATCCCTCTCCTGGACGGCGGCCAGCTCGCCATTCTGCTGTTCGAGAGCGTCCTGCGGCGCGATGTCTCGATCCGTGTCAAGAACCTGGTGACCCAGTTCGGCCTTGTGGTGATCGTCAGCATCATGATGTTCGCGCTCTACTCCGACCTGGTGAAGAACCTCCCGTTCCTGGGGCGCTGAATGCGAAGGCACGAGATTCTCGCGCGCCGGCTCGCCGACACGCTGCGCAGGCGGTGGCTAAAGCGTCTCGTCGTAGGCGGCCTGTACGCCGGACTGCTCACGGCGCTGCTCGGCGCTTCGTCCTATCTGGCGCTGTCCAACTTCGTTCGCAGCGGAGTGATCGCCGTGCCCGACCTGGTCGGTCTGGACGTGAGCGAAGCCGAGGACACTCTCGCCGCCGCCGGGCTGACAGTGCGGCGGGTCGAACAGGACCGCCACGATGAAACGGTCCCGGCGGGCCATGTACTTCGGCACGACCCGGCGGCCGGCAGCGCCGTCAAACAGGACAGCGGCGTCGTGATCCACCTGTCACGGGGACGCCAACTCGTCGAAACGCCGGATCTGACCGGCCAGGTCCTGCAGACGGTCCAGGTCAGTCTCGCGGCCTCCGGCCTGCAGTTGGGCAGGAGCCGGAGCGTGTACGCGGAGTTTGGCGCCCCCGGCACCGTGATCCGTCAGAGTCCACCT
>Ga0209020_1002585_pt1 | contig 14210 bp, 13 predicted proteins | sample PinacodermBB_FD_187298 | JGI IMG/M metagenome (GOLD analysis project Ga0209020, IMG submission 187298) | Host-associated microbial community of the marine sponge Aplysina aerophoba from Gulf of Piran - sponge pinacoderm, lysed by bead... | ecosystem: Host-associated > Porifera > Sponge >...
AGCGGTCTTTGATAACAGCTATTCTCCCAGGTCAGAGAGGCACTTCACAGCATTTCACCCCCACACACCCCCCAACCACCGGTGGATCTAGGCTTAGCGGGTGGATTGGGTTCTCGGAGGTCAGTAAACCATAGGAGTCCGTCCGCTTCCCGAGTGTGGAGCCTCCCGGGTTTGGATGTGGAGTCCTATGTGGAGCCCCTGCTGCGTCCCAGGTCAGGGGTGGTGGCCCACAGGCCACCATAGACCTCGCTGCGATAACGCTGGGGGGAACAGGCCGATCGATGTGGTGGTCTGCGCTTCCTCAACTCGACCAAGGCGGCGGCGGGCAGTCGATAACGATGGCCTCTCTTGTAGCTGCAATGCGAGACGACTACCCAAACAACAAAACGCTGCGCACGCTTGCCGGTTCGGCCGACCTGCCGAAGAAGTGAACCTGTAAGGGTCTACGGCAGGAGCCTCGAAGAAAGCGCTTTGCCTAGCGGTCCATCCCCTGTTTGTTCTATAGGTATCTGGCGTGGAAAATCGTGCAGCGCGGAACGACCAGGTTGTGTTTGCTGCATATCTGTTGCCATTGCAGGCTGAGGTCTTGCCTCAAAGCCACCTCGACCACTCCCATTCCAATGATATGTCCTATTCCTCGGGTGGAGGTGGTTCGGTAAAGCCCATCGACCCCATCCTGAGGTGCGTTAGCTTCGTAAACAGCGAGATGTAGTGGATGAGTCGCTGCGACGCTCAAGATGGATTCCTCCTCGACGCCATGCTTGAACGCCGAGGGCAAGCATGTTGTTATAGAGTCAAAGAGGTCGCCGTCAATCAGTCCTGGCCAAAAGAGGCCTTCGTGATATCCCATGTGCACCGGCGGGTGGATGTAGCAGGGCATTGCACGAAATGTAGGGGAACGCTACTAGGCGGGAACCATCTTTTGCAGGAGAGGAATGCTGTCGGGGATGGCGCCTTTGTCCCAGAATCGCATACGATCTAGCAGTATTGTTCGATAGACATGTACCGCAGACGCTCTCTCGTGTTCAGGAATGCCGCATTTCATCACGATTTCTTGGGGGCTGTCAACTAACAGATCGACGCTGACTAGCTCACCTGTTTGTTTATGAGGTACTGACACTACGCTCGTTAGGGAACGTTGGTAGGCGGAATCCTCGCACAAGTCTCTGTCGGCGTGATAGATCTGACTGTCTCGTTCCTCTACCCTGAGGATGTCTTCTCGCAGTTCCGCCTGATTAACATGCGTTCCAGGCTGAACATATCGTCTCACATCCACATTCACCATTGTAGGCGGGGACTTGACGCCCTTCCCTTGTTTGGGGACTTGGTTGTCAAGTTGGGTATCGAGGATGGTGGCTAAACGGGATGGGTTAGGGCGTGCCTCGGGATGACAGCGTACCGGACGGCGTAGCCAAGCCCCGTGGCGTCGCTCTTGGAGCGACTAGGGGAGCAGGATCGTGTCCCACCCCGGGCTACGACTCGCCGTGTGTCCGCCCTGGGGAGGGATAAGCCTGGATTCACCGTTGGTTTGTGGGGTGGGTGGGGGCGAAATGCTGTGAAGTGCCTCTCTGACCTGGGAGAATAGCTGTTACCTAAGACGGCTGTTACCCAGGCAGAGGACTCTTCGGTTGGTAGATATGAAAGCGCGGTTCCAATCCATGGGGTCATAGTGTTGAGCGGTGATTTCGGTTCAGGCAAGTCCCTTGCTGCCGAGCGTGTCCATCTTGAGGACATCGCCAACACTTCGGCCTCAAATGGTTTGTGGAGCAGTTCGGCACTGATATCGTGGAGGCTTCCCTGCCTAAGAAGCAACGGCGCGGCCAGAGTACCCGGCGGCGCAAATCGTATACGAAAGGGGGTTACAAGAGGCGACGGGGACGCAGGAGGAGAAGGAGGGGGAAGCAAAAGAGGGGGTGTCGTCAGAGGCGAGGGGGGTACCGAAAGAAGGAGGGGCAGGAGGCGACGGTAAGCCTCTAGCCTAAGTTGGCACTCTGGGTGCCGCCTGCTGGGGTACGCGTCGGAGGGGGGTAGGCAGTAGGCCATAGGGTCCGGCCGTCGAAGGGCAACTCGCGGCGGGCGCATTATGCTCCAATCCCTCAATGACAACTGGCAACAACCCATTGCTCAACAGAAGATGCACTTTGGGTGAGTGAGGCAATGGTGAACATCAAGGGCATCATCGAACGCACTTGTCACATCCAGGTACTCGTTGAGTCTGGGTCGCCTCATGCGGGTTGAAAGGGTCGATCTACCCGAACCTCTTGTTGAAGCGCACGCCAGTGGCGAGTTGGCACTGTTCGTCGGTGCAGGAGCCTCGGTCGATACTCCAGCTAACCTGCCCAGATTTGATGAACTCGCCTGCGAGATTGCCAATCGCACGGTTGGGTCGTCCTTGGATGAGGGTGATCCTGCCAGGCTGCTAGATCGCCTCTGCAACGAGTATGACATCAATGTCCACGCAGAGATCAGAACAGCGTTGACCGAGAGGCGACCTTCCCCCAACCCAACCCATGAGGCCATTGCGCAACTAGCACGGTCGGTTTCAGACCTGCCGCGCATAGTGACTACCAACTATGACACCCTGCTGTCGCGGTGTCTGCCGGAGACCACGAGAACCTACGAGTATCCGGACCTGCCCGGCCGCGGTGATTTCACAGGGGTGGTGCATCTACACGGATCCCTCAACACCGCAGACGGCATGCTCGTGGCGACTGACTCCGATCTCGCTGACGCGTACATGGGCACCCGTGCAGTGGGAACGCTGTTCTTGGAGCGCCTATTCGACAGACAAGCGGTGCTGTTTCTCGGTTACAGCCTCGATGATGTGCTGGTGCGGTATCTATTGAAGGCCCAAACCACCAAGTCTGAGATGTACACCCTGACCACCAAGCCAAACGACCCACGATGGCGGGAACTCCGAGTCCGTCCGGTCGGTGTTGACTCGTACAGGCAACTGCCGAGGACATTGTCGGTGTGGGCCGAGTATGCCGCAAGTGGGATCTCAGGTGAGGCCCACCGCGTCGGTGAGATCGTGGCCGCTGGTCCACCCCAGCGACAAGATGACGATGATGCCTACATCCGCAAGGTACTGCAGGATCCCCACAGGGTCGGGCTGTTCACCGGCCGCGCTCAGGAATCGCGGTGGCTTACATGGGTCGCGGGCACTCTGCATCCCGACCTGCTGTTTATGCAGTCAGGCGATGTCACCGAAGCTCAGCGCGAGCTTCAAGGCTGGCTGGTTCGCTGTGTCGCCGAGGACGACTACAACGCCAAAGCCGCTCTCGATCTCATTCGCGGTCACCCTGGAGTGATACCGGATTGGCTGTGGGAGGTGCTTTGGATTCTGCGCTCTCCACGTCGAACAACCGTCTCTGCGGACCTCAGGAGGCAACTGTTGCTCGCGTTTGCCGACGCGGCGCCGGGTTCGGGAGCCCATCTGCTGGTGGGGGTGATCGACAAATGCCAGCCAGATGTGGACGATTCGCTGGTTCTTGAAGTGTTTTCGAGGCTTCACAGTCCCCGCATCCGCGACACCTCTCGGGGTCGGTTCTCGCCCTTTGACCGAGAGTTTCTGAGCAGCGACCTGCGTCACCGGTTCAGACACCTAGCTAGTGACCTCATGGTCATCGCAGATCATCGGCTGCAACAAGACGCTCGACGCAACGACATCAACGCCCAACAAAGTCGGTTCCGGCAGGCGATCGAAAGTCATCCCCAGAATGACCCTCTAGTTGACGCTGCCCGAGATCTACTCGACATCCTACGCCAAGACCGTCCCGAAGAAGCCGCCTCTCAGATACGAGCCTGGGAGCAGTCACAATGGCCGATCCTGCGTCGCCTCGCCTTGTATGGTCACACCGTCCGGGATGACATCACAGCAGATGCCAAACTCGCCGTGCTGATTTCGCACCCCACGCTACTGGTGGACCACGACCTTCATCACGAAGTGATGACTCTCATAGCCGCCGCTGTTCCTTATGCGTCACCGTCAGCGGTCGACAACCTGGTCGGTCTTGTGCGCGACCAAGAGACCTCAGACAGGATCCGGTACGACAAACTCGGGTGGATCGCGCAACTGGTCCCCGCCTCCCAAAGCGCTAGGGGGGCGTTCGACGCTGAACAGGCAGCCCACCCCGACTTCCGTGTATCAGACCATCCAGACTTCCTTGTTTATATAGAGAGCATCGTCACAGATGGCCTACCCGATGAGTACCGGGCCGACCTGCCAAACCTCGCTGCACTCATGGATGGCGACCCGGCGTCGGCGCTCGATCATATTCTCTCGCATTACACAGGTCACGACTCCGCCGAGACACCCGGCCGCCGCTGGCTCGATGCCCTCCGGGTCGTTCGTACAGTGACTGAGGATGAAACTCAGGCATGCTTGTCGCTGCTTGAAGCGTTGGTCTCATACCAATCGCCGCGCATGCAAGCGGTTTCGGCGGTTGCGAGAGCGGCTCTCATGTCTCTCGAAAAGGCCGCCCGCCAAGACGACAGGCTCTTGGTCGGCATCCAGAGCCGCGAACTACTTGCAAGGCTATGGAGCGCAGCCTCAGAACACTGGCCACAACCCGATCCGGGCACCAGGGAACGTGATTGGATGCGGGCAGCAGCGAACTCCTGTGCCGGGATCATCGCGCAGTTGATCATGCTGTCTATCAGACCGCAGCAAAGGGACAGTTCTGGTGGTTCGCTCGCCCCGGAAGATGCGAACCTGGTGGAATTGATTCTGCGAGGCGACACGGCAGCATCGAATCACGCTCAAGTCGTCTGCGCCCAGCACCTGTGGTGGCTGCATTCGCTCGATCGACCCTGGGCCGGCCGGCACGTCCTTGCGTTGCTGGACCCCGCCGACCGAAACCGGGCTTTTCGCTGCTGGCAGGGTTACCTGTATCACCCTCGCTGGAACGACGAGATCATTGACGACGGTCTGCTGGAACATCTCCTGGCCTTCGCCCCATCCATCGACCAATGCGGTGACAACCCCCGGCGCGGATTCGCGCGTCTCACCGTCGGTATCAGCCTCTACAGCACCACCCCGCCGCTCGGCTCCGAGGTGCCATGGCTCAAACAACTCGCCTCTACCTCCAGCGAGCAAACAAGAGTCGCGTTTATTCGAGCCTTGGGCCACGAACTCTCAAATCTGTCACCTGAACAACGTCGCCAGCAGTGGGATCGCTGGGTCAACCGCTACCTGTCCGACAGAGTCAACGGCGAACCCAAACCCCTGAGCCCCTTAGAAGCAACAACGACAGCCCTCGTCGGCACCTTGCTGCCAGACCTGTTTCCCGAAGTGGTGGACATTGTTGCGCTCACCCCAGCACCCCTGGCTCCCGCACAAGCCATTCTGCGACTACTAACCGACAGACGCGATGAAGCCACAGAGTCAGAATCGACCATCGCAGAGCAACACCCCCACGCCACCGCCAAGCTACTTGCCCACATGCTCGCACGACCAACACGACGGGTAGACATCGGTTCATGGGAATTGAATCTACAAGATGTCTATGAGACCTTGAACCGACTCGGCGCCGTCACGACCGAACTCGAACAACAAGTAACCCGCTTGGACCTGAAACCCCCGGCCCATGAGCGACCAGAGATGGTAAACCCGTCACCCAGCCGCCACCATTAGAACTGCCGCACATGGAAATTCTCATAGGGGCGATAGTGATCATCTTGATTATTGGGTTCGTTCACAGCGGAAAACGCCGCAAGGCGACATCGGAAGAAAACCAAGCAATGGCAGACGCGAAGAGAACCGCTGTCCGTCGGACGATGGGCGAGGACACAGAATGATGCCCAGATGTCCGAGATGAAGTGCTTGTGTGTGGGGGACGGCGAAGAGAACCCTGACCGCAGGCGGGAACAGCCCTTTCTGTATCTATCTACCGAAAAACCTGAACGAGACGGATTGGTAGAGTAGGACGAAGACACCGATGGTGGCCCGGGGCGGTAACTCAAATGTGGAGTCCTCCCGTTTTGGATGTGGAGTCCTATGTGGAACCCCCACTGCGCCGCAGGTCAGGGGTGGTAGCCCACAGGCCACCATGGCCTCTGGTCCATTTATCAAAATAAGTGGGCCAGTTAGGCCGTTTTTCTTGTCTTTTTGCCCATTTTGGGGTATTTCTAGTGCCTGTTGGCGTGCTGTGGTGGGTTTTGGGTGCGTTGGGAGACTCGGAGGGCTGGTTTGGGCCCTTTCGGGCGCGCTAAAGCCGACAGTAGGGGCTACTGTCGGTGCTCGCAGGCCGGGTGGCGGTGCGGGCACATCAAGGACCAGCAGCTCGAAGCAGGCCCCCGACGGCAGCCGCGGGTTAAGGCGGTAGACGCGGACCTAGCTGGAGGTAGGGGACGGATACCTGTCATTCTCGTCCCAGGCGAGACGCGCATGCCGTTCTTTGTTTACGGGTCGGCGTTGATGATTAGCGGGTGGGTGACCCAGATCCCTCTCCTGGTTGGGGCTCTGCGGACGATTGCTCCCCTGATTGTGGTTGCAGCATTTAGCAGCTCCTCGGGAAGCCTCCACGCGTATGTGATACCTGGTCGGGCTATGAAGGGTTGGATTGCGTCGACTTGGGCCACGGTGGTTTCGTCTACCACGATTAGCGGGACCATCTCGTAGCTCGACGGTTGGCCGTCGCAGACGCTGATGACCATATAGACCGGGCTGGAAGGGTTTCTGGTACGGATCGGGGTGAATGTCTCCCGCGGTTGGAGGCTTTGCATGAATAGAACCCAGTCACATCCGCCGTGGGGGTTGGTGATTACTGGAGGTGGGTCCCCGGTGGCGGGGAGGGGGACATCCCACCCGTCGATCGGGCGGGTTCGTGATACAGGTATGACCCCCTCGGGTCGGCCGTCCCGTTCTTCGACAAAGATGATGTCGCGCCGGTGTTCTGTTTCTGGCAGGTCCAACAAGGCCATTGCTGGCCCGTCGAACTCCATCCGCCACACGGCTGCGTGGTCCGAGCACCGAACCTGAGCTGCATCTACGAGACACAGCACATTCGCTCTGACCGCCCTAGGCCATTGGGCAGCGACGATCAACTCTGCGGGCCGGCGTGGCGGGTCGGCGTGTTCGCCCCTCCCAAAGATGGTCGATCGGTAGGCGGTTGCTGGTAGGTCATCTGGGATGTCTGGTCGCCAGTTGAAAACGTCCGCGTCGCCGGGGTCTAGCATGGCGAGTCCGGTCTGCAGGTCTATGGGTGTTGCAAGGGTGGACACGTAGAAAGACGGGACTACTACCCGCCCGAGGGACTCTTGGGGTGTAGCGACGGTCTGACCAGTTGGAGTCGTTGTTGCATGGGATCCCTCGGGCGAAATGGGAGGAACGGGTGGCTCCCGCGGTCCGGTTTCGTCTTGACTGTCCCTAGTTTCGGGCGGTGCGGTTCCGCTGTTCCCATCTACCGCGAACTCACACGCCGCTATGAGAAGAGCCGCTACCGTCGCCCAGATCCCTATACGAAGGGAAAGTCCCAGGTTCAACTGCTCGACGCCGTCCACACCTGGCCCAACCTACCAGCAACCTGGTTATGGGCGAATTATCTGATCTAGGTAGTCCTTTCCCGATCAGCCGCTTGGCAGTCTCCGCGGGGAGTGGTGTTCCATTCAATAACCAAAATCGGCATCGACCAGAAGGAAATGATGCCGTTCGTATGCGCCCGGCTCCGCACACACTCCCCTACGCCATGACGCACCGAGAACACACCACACCTTCGGGCCACCGACCCCTATAGCCACCGCTCCGCGGCATCATCATCGGGAAACATCCTCACCACCTCCACCAGCGACAGTCCCTTGCGGTGATGCTGCCTCAGCTGGGCAGTCCTCCAGCTGAATCCCATTTCAAGGGGCGATGGACACAAACCACCGATCCGAGACCCTAACCAAATCTAGGGGTGCTGGTGATGCCTGATGGCTCCTACCGTACAGGACAGGTAATGCAATTGACCCTGTGGCAGCGGAGAGTAGCATAAGTTGGCGGCTAAGCGCCGACACACTGGCCTGTAGGAGACGGGTCGTGGTCGCATTCCTCACAACCGCCGGGGTGAACTACCACCTTGAGGAGTTGATAAAACAGAGTAATGAACGCCTGGTGCTCATTAGCCCTTACTTACGCCTCAGCACCCGCATCCGGGACCTTCTCGAAGACAAGAACAGGATGAAGATCGATATCCGGGTGGTTTATGGCAAAAGTGAATTGAGGCCCGATGAGAACAAATGGCTAGAGAGCATGACATCGATCAGGACCAGCTACTGCGCTAACTTGCACGCCAAGTGCTACATGAGTGAACGGGCGGCACTGGTCACGTCCATGAACCTCTACGAGTTTTCTCAGCAGAACAATCACGAAATGGGCGTGATCGTCATCAACAGGACCCAGTCGGAGGGCCTCTACCGGCAGATTTACGACGAGGCGCAGCATATTCTGCGCCTGAGCGACGAAACCCGGGGTAAGGTTACGCCGGTACTGAAAGATCCTGAAGGGGATCCTCCAACCGAGGCGGCTCCCAATTGTCCGAGGTGCAACGAGATCATGGCACTTCGCACAACAAAGAGGGGCGCCAATAAGGGCAAATCCTTCTGGGGATGCAGCACCTTCCCTAAGTGTCGGGCCATGAAACCCATCGAGACTCCCTAAGCTGCCCCAACTCCCACACCGCGAAGAGGGTTCGCAAACGAGGGAACCGTTCTGGACTCGATGTCCAAATGTGGAGCCCTCCCGTTTTGAATGTGGAGTCCTATGTGGAGCCCCTACTGTGCCCCAGGTCAGGGGTGGTGGCCCACAGGCCACCTGGGCCTATGGTCCACTTATCAAAAATTAAGTGGGCCAGTTAGGCTCTGTTCGTTGCCTTTTCGCCCATTTTCGGGCATTTCCGTCGCCTGTTGGCGTGCCGTGGTGGGTTTTGGGTGTGTTGGGCGGCTCGGGTGGCTGGTTTGGGCCTTTTCAGGCGCGCTAAAGCCGACAGTAAGGGTTTACTGTCGGCGCTTGGGGTGCGTCAGAGGTGTTAGCCGGGCGGTGCCCTGGGGGTGAGGCTGTCGGCGGTGATGTTGCGGCGGGTCGGTTGATGACTCTTGGGTCGGGCCGGAGCGGCGGGTGTCTCGGTTTGGGTTCTTTCGATCTTGAGGGTTTGTTTGACGTTGTGAGCGATGGCTAGTGCCAGCACGCCGATGGTGTGAGCCGCCAGGCCGAAGGAGCGGCACCATCCGGGTTTGAGGCCGCCTTTGTCCTTGATCATGGAAATGGTTTTCTCGCTGGGGTTTCGACGTCCGTAGCTTCGTTTCCAAGCGGGAGTTCCGAACGGAATGTCCTGGTAGGAGTCGAGCAGGTCGACAGGGACGCTGACCATGCCGTGGCAGCACTGTTCGTCTTCTATGGGCAGGAACGGAGCAGTCTCGTTGGGAATGGTGTCAGGGTTGCGGGTTTTGGCGTTGGTGGTGACCCGCCCAGCGCATTGGGAACAGCCGTACTGGCCGCCGCCGTCGCCGAGTTTGCGGGTTTCGTGTCCACCGCCACAACGCCCGGTTGGCATACCAATCGGTTACGTCTTTGGGTTTGGTGTCGTCGGGTTGGATTTGCATGTGCTCGGGCATCCACGGCGGCAGCAGAGTTCCCGTGGAGTTGAGAAGTCGCTGGCCGTTGGTTCCGACCTTGATGAAGTGGGGGTTGTTGATCTCGGTGCTGCTGTAGTCCATGGTCACGTTGATGCCCATTTGGTGGAGGGGCCTGACGAACGACTGTCGTTTGTTGGTGTAGGCACGATCTGCGACAACGTCGCTGATGCCTGGCGCGATTTCGTGAGATTGGAGGGCGAGTTCCAGTCCTATTGGTCCGGGATTGGTTGCCCCGGGAGCGACGTGGACAGCGAGGATGTATCCCGGTGGGGATGGTTTGATAGCGACCTGGTCGGGGTTGCTTGACCACAGCGCCCCGGCAACGGCTACGGCGATGTGCGCGTCATAGCCGAGGAACAGAGAGGCGGGTTCTTTGTTGATTGCGCTTTTGTAACCGGGTCGGGCTTCGATGTCGTAGCTGCGGATGTACCTTCCGTCGGGACCGACCGTGCCGACTTCGCCTTCGGAGTAATCGAAGGGTTTGATGTTGGGTTCTGCCAAGTTGGGTTCTTCCAACGATTCGAGGCGGTGCTCGGCGAGCAGGTCCTTTTCCAGTCGATAGTTTCGGCTACGCGCCCATGTCGGGTCGGCGGTGCTGTCGATGGCAACCGCGGCGATGGTTTTCAAGTATGGGTTCGGGACGCTGACGGCGATCACTTTGCGTAGCAGCCAGGTGAAGTTGCGCGGGGTGTCATCCTCTGCGACCCAGGCTTGGCGCAGGGCACGTTCGAAGCGTTTGCTTTGTTTGCGTACCACCACATAGCTGAGCGGTTCCCACTCCTGGGTGCCGCACAGCCCCAGCGAAAACGCTATTTGAGAATCGAGTCCATTCGCTACCGCGCACAGGTCAGTCCGGCGGGCAGAGTCGCCTTTGTAGGCGGCGAGGAAGTACAGCAGGAGGAGCGCTTTGATGCTCAGTTTGGATCGTTGCCCTGGTTGGGTGCGAAGACGATCTTCGAGGTCGACCAAGACTCCGCTCCTTTCGATGATGTCTAGGAATTTGCGGGCCACGTGTGGGAGTGTGATTATGGGGTTCTTCTTCTGGGAAGCTGGGGTGGTCTTTGGGTAGGCGCCGGTCTTGGTTCAGGCGGTAGGCATCGGCTACGCACAGCCAGCCTTTTCTGGCGGCCCGTTCCCGGTGGCGGCGTTCACCCCGGGCGCTCATGCTCGGAGTCCTTCCGCGACGGCGGTTTCGTTGTCGAGATGGTCGGCTGCTTCGGGGAGAAGGGCCTCTAGGGTGGTGGCCGTTATGGGGCCTGCAAGCCACCGCAGGGCGGCGAGTGATGTCCCGGCGACCAGGTGGGCTTGTAGCCAGGTGGAACGGGCCTTCCTCAGAGACAGTCCCTTCCCGTCGCCGGAGTCCAGGAGACTGCTGATCCGGTAGACGCTGTTCCGCCCGGTGGTCTTTATGAACCGGCCGTTGTGAGCATGGTCCAGAGCCTCTAGAACCACCTCGGTGTGTGCGTGGCGGATCGGCACCAGGCGGGCTTTTGGCCCCTTTGTTCGCACGATGAGGCGCCTGCCGGATACTTCTTCGAGGTCATCAACTCCTGCCAAAGCGAGTTCCCGCCCGTACAGTCCTCTTCCGAATGCACCTCCGACCACCCACAGGCGACCAACCCGGTTGAAACGACCCGCCAACTTCGCGGCCCGAACGAAGGCGGTCTCGTCGACGCTGTCATAGGGGGCGGCAACGGTCGTCCGTCCCACCTGCGGCGGCGGGGAGGGCCATCCGGCGGGGTATGCTGCCCGTCCCACTGTTCGCAAGGCTTCCCGGGTGTTTTCCCGCCAGGCCTGGGATTGGTGGGAGTTGACCGACATAACCCAGTGCTCCACATTCCGCGGATCCAAAACCACCGCGACATCGGTGGTTCCCCAGTTGCGATACGCCCACAATGCCAACAAGGCCGTTGTCCGCAACAGCCTCCGTGCCACATCCGGGTTCCGAGGTGCCGCTTTTACAATCCAGTCCCTTACCGTTGCGCGCACCGCTTCGAGCGCGCCGAGGTCGTTCTCGGACCAGCCCTCAGGGCGCCAACGGTCCAACACTCTCGCCACATCCGGAGTCAATGTCGGGGATTGCCTCTGACAGCGCTCCCTCTCGGCAGGTTGTCTCTTGATGTGTGGGGGCACCTGTCCGAGTTGTGCGCCCTCCTGCCACCCGCATAGACACACGCGGTGACGGTGTAACCGCTGGGTGTCCCGGTGCGGGTCTCAAAGAGGTGCAACTGCGCATACCCGAGAAGCTCAACACAAAATCTCTCGATCGCCAAATACTACTTTTCGGGATTGGCAAGGTTGAGTCCTGGTCAGCATCCATTTTCCGTCGAATAAACTCGACGATAGAGAGGGGGTGTGACGTCTCTTCAGGTCACTTGGGTACGCTTTAGCCGATGCCCGTCTCCCGAAAACACCCGGTCACCTACCTCGAGTCAATAGGCACATTTCCCCAAGGCCCATACCGAGAGGGAACACCGCAAGAGGTCTACCTGGCCGCCGGTCTCGCGCGCCGACTGAAAGAGAAAGTGAAGGGCGAATCCATGCGATATGTAGCCAAGAAAGCCAACCTCGATCCACAGACGCTCGTCAACATCCTCCACGGCAAAACCTGGCCGGACCTTCTCACCATCTCGCGACTGGAAAACGCGCTCGGAGGCAAACTATGGGGAAACGAACACCGCAAAAGACCGGGCTGGACCTTCGGCGGCTACAACACACCACCGGGTTTCGAAAAGCCATCCGTTACGGAGATATACGAGATGCTTTTGGTCTCCGACCCTGAATCGGCCAGGGAACTGGCTCTCGAATACAACAGTTGGTGGCATGCATATAACCGCCATCAGAAGATAGCTCCACATCCACCACCCTTCGACCTCTAACAGACCAGTTTCGAACTACTACCTGTTACGCTGCGAATCACCTAAGAGCCGCTTGGAGACCTCCACAGACGGGCCAGTTCTCCAGTCATCCGTCGGGTTAAGTGTGATTCTCTAAAGGGGCATTTCGGCTACTGGTGGGTTTGAAGTTGGGGATTGTTACCAAGCCGCCACGCCTCATTTACTATGGTCGGGACGGAGACGAGCCCTACGGTTTCCACTGCCCGTACGCGACGCCCCGCACGGTCGGTTCCCTCGCCAGTAGCTCCCCGAGTGCTGCGACCTGGTCGATGTCCCAACCCAATGTTTCGCACACCGCGATGTCCCAGCGACGGCGGATATCTGTGTAACCGTCGCGGAACTGTGGGACTGTCTCCCGGCGGGTCGCTTCCCAGCAAGTAGTGAGCGGGGACACGATGAGAGGGTCTGTGAGGTCGGGTATGGGCAGCGCCCGCCAAGTGGCAGGGTTGTAGAACGGAAAGCTCAACTTCTTGCCGGGACTCCGCATGACTAGCAGGCGTCCGGGAGTGGAGTTCAGGAACACTGCGGCAGCCTTCGCTGGTGCTGGGCCACCCAGGCCGGTGACGGGCATCCATCCCTGTCCGACATAGCGCTCATCGGAAGCGACAGCTGTGAGGCGGGCCGTTGCCGTGTCCTGCCCCATCGTCACCAGCAGATGCCCGGCCTTTTTGAGTATCGGCGGGGGTCCAGGATGTTTCCATTCCCAATACTGGTCGGGGACAGCCTCGATCCGTTGCTGACCGGCGGCGCCTTTGGATGCCAGAACCGGGAACGCTTCGCGGCTGGTGCTCGGCCGTGTGTAGTCGCCACGCATGGACTGTCCGGTGGCGGTCACTGTCCACCGCCTCCGACCACCGCGGGTCGCTGTCTCCGATAGCTGCTGTACAGGGTCTGTAGCGTCGCGTGAACTACCACTTGTCCCCTCTGCTCGTCTTCCCCACCCGGCGGTACCCGGCGCTGAGTGTCGGTCCGGTCTTGTGGATCCAGAATTCTCTCTCTCTCTCTCTCTCTCTCTCTCTCTCTCTCTCTCTCTCTCTCTCTCTTCATCGGTGAGAGGGAGTCGTGTTCCGCGTACCGGGCGGTAGCCTCGGCTAGCTTCGGCGATCGCCACACGGCGGCGGACCAGTCCCCGGTACGGATGCGTTCGGCGGGCCATTCGGACACTTCGCCCCAGCCATCCGCGAGCACACCGTGCGTACCAACGGATTCGAGGGCTGTGAACAGCCTGCCCGCGTCGGTGTCGTCGGTGGGGAACCTGTCCAAGCTGATAATGCGAGTTCCTGGGGGGGGGTCCATGTGTCGGCGCATCACGACGATGCTCTCGTTGATGTTGGTGTCCTGGGAGAGGTTGATGCTGGCAGGGTTATAGCAGGTGACGATCGTGTGGATGTGGAACCGTCTGGCAAGCTCGACCCGTTCTAACAGCCCCGAGGGGGCGGTGAGAGCGATAGTCGGTAGCACCGTGGCGAACACGCCGTCGTCGCGGTCCAGGCAAAGGTCCGCTAGGGCCGCGAATCGCGGCCTTAGCGAGTTCTTGTCTTTGTCCAAAAACTCGCTAAGGCCCTGGTCGCCATCCCGTAGGAACCCTTCCAGCGTGTCCAAACGGTGCTGCAGCGCCTTCTGGACAGCCTTCGGATACTTCTGGCCCATCTTGTTCCGGTTCGTGAACGGCGGGTTCATTATCACGATACGGGCACC
>Ga0209020_1002593_pt1 | contig 14184 bp, 14 predicted proteins | sample PinacodermBB_FD_187298 | JGI IMG/M metagenome (GOLD analysis project Ga0209020, IMG submission 187298) | Host-associated microbial community of the marine sponge Aplysina aerophoba from Gulf of Piran - sponge pinacoderm, lysed by bead... | ecosystem: Host-associated > Porifera > Sponge >...
CCCGCCACTGCTCGTCATCGCGCCTTGCCGACGACAAAAAATCCTCCGCATATTATGACGCGAATTAACCAGACACCACACTAGGGGCGACCGGCGGGTCGCGCCTACCCTCGCTACGATTCGCCGGCGCCTCGGCGAAAAACCTCTCCGGTGATCCTTGCCGACACCACCATCGCCGTCAGCGCCAGGATCGCGGCAAGGCTCGCGGTCGACACTCCGGACAGTCCGGCCCCTACCGTGCACCCGCCCGCCAGGACGCCGCCGACGCCCATCAGCGCGGCGCCGGCAAGATAGCGGCCGGTCTGCCGGGGCCCTTCCAGGCTGATCCAGCGGAACTCGCCCGCGGAAACCGCGGCGGCGGCGCTTCCGGCCACCACGCCGGCGGCAAGGCCGGTGCCGAACCCCGCGGGAACGGCGGTGGCGGCAATGGTCCAGAACAGGGTGTCGGCCGTGGGTCCGGTGAAACCCAGGGATTGCAGCGGCACGGGATCGAAGTCGTCCTGGAGGACGAAACCGGTCCCGACCCATGCCAGCGGCACCAGGAGCCCGATCACGGCAGCCATCGCCAGGTGGCGCCGCGACGCGCCGGAACGCAATGCCAAGACCGCGGCGGCGAGCGCCAGACACCAGGCCCACACGGCCCCGCCGGGCAACGCGGTCAGCGCGGCCACGCCTCCGGTATCGACGGTCATCCCGCCCAGGGTCGAACGCACAGGCGCCAACACCCCCTTCATCGCCGCGTGGGCGACAATCGCGAACACCACCAGCACGAGGAACGCCCGCAGGCTGCCGCCGCCGGCCAGCACCGTGAGACGGGAGACGCAACCGCCGCTCAGCACCATGCCGGCGCCGAACAGCGCGCCCCCCACCAGGACCGAAACGACGGGGAGGTCGGGGGCGAGGAACCGGTGTGCGTCAAAGGAGACCCATCCCGCGGCTACCGCTCCCTGGGTCCCGGCAATCGCCAACGCCAATGCCATGGCCCAGACACCGAGCGCCGGGAGGCATTCGCTCCAGTCTCCGACCAGACTGCGGCGGAGGCAGAAACCGCTGCGCTGCGCCAGCATGCCGTAGACAACGCCCAACACCAGGCCCAGCACGACAGAGGCCTGGAGCGGGGTGACGCGCTCGAACCCGAGCGTCTCGAACATGGGACGGCAACCTCCTCTTTCGTTTCGAGTTTCGAGGGTCTACTATGGGAATGTATCATACTGCACGGCAAGCCGTATCCGGGGCGGTCCCGCCCTCCGATCCCGGCCCGTGGCGAAGGGAGATGTACGATGAGCGAAAACGTGGTTTCGACCCGGACCCAGGAACGATGTGTCACCTCTTATGCGGCGCGCACCCAGTACAAGCCCGGGGTGGTCCATCCCGGCCACATCAAGGTCAAGGACGCCATCGACATTCACGCCCACGCCCACGCCGGCCAGCAGGACGCCCTGGACCTGGTGAAGAAGGCTTCACGCGCGGAAATGAAGGGGATCCTGTTCAAGTCCATCGTCGGCAACGCGGGAAAGGCGGTCCGCGAGCTGCAGGAGCAACTCGACGGCTGGGCCGCGCAGGAGGGTATTGCACCGGTAGCGCTGTTTCCCGGATTCGTGTGCGGCCGGAATGACGACCCGGTGTCCGCCGAACTCGCCGAGAAGGCCATCGACGGCGGAGTCGTGGCCCTGTGGCTGCCGGTGTTCAACCATGCCAACACGATGCACATCGTCGGGACCCGGCGCGAGCTCATCGAGCACGACATGGCCGCCCAGGGCTGGATCGGCCCCATGTCGTGGGAAACGGCCATGGAGCACGGACACTACAACCTGGACGAGTCCGGCGAGCTCAAGCCCGAGGTGCGGGACGTCATCCGCCTGTGCGTCGACCGGGACGTGGCGCTGTTTTTCGGCCATCCCACCCACAAGGAGATCTTCAAGATCGCCGAGGAGGCGCACAAGGCCGGCCTCCGGCGACTGGTCGTCGACCATCCCTACAGCCCCTTTCTCGACGTGTCCGTGGAACAGATGAAGGAGCTCGCCCCGCTGGGCGTGCTGTTCAACTTCACCTTCGACGAGCTGTCGCCGCTGCTCGGCGTCGACCCCCAGATCATGTACAACACCATCCGCGAGGTGGGGGTGGAGCATTTCACGCTGTCCAGCGACGCCGGCGAGCCGCTGTTCCCCGACTCGGTGGAAGCCATGCGCCTGATCCGGGGCTACATGGAAGCCTTCGGCCTGACCCAGGAAGAACTCCACACCGTCTGCACCCGCAACCCCGCGAAGGTCGTGGGCATGGACCTGGAGTAACCCGGTCTCCCTCCCAATTTGTGCACCTTCCACGCACTGAACCCTAAAGTTCAGCGCCAACCGAACGATTAGTATCTGTGTGGGGCGTCGCGCTCCTCGACCCCAGCGCGAAGCCCCGAACAGTCCGGCCCGCGCCCAAGCCAGGGCGCGCTCGCCGGGAGCTACGGTCTCGAATCGTTTCGGGAGGCTGCATGAGCACACCACCTTCAACCCCATCACCCCTGATCGGCATCGGTTTCCGCGTCCCCATCGCCAAGTGGACGCTGGCCAACGTACACCAGTTCGACGTCCTCGAGATCACGGTGGACCACTACATCAAGGGCGGCGAATACGCGCGCAAGGCGATCCGCAACCTGGTGGGCAGAATCCCGCTGGTGCTGCACGGCGTGGGACTTTCCATCGGCACGGACGCGCCCCTCGACGAAACCTACCTGGACGACGTGGCCGAGGCCGTCGAGGTCCTCCAGGTCCCGTCCTACAGCGAGCACCTGGCATGGACCAAGGTGCCGGGTATCGACATCGCCAACCTGCTGCCGTTGCCCAAGACCCACGCCGCGGCGGAGTTGCTGATCCCCAAGATCGAGCGGGTCCAGGCCCGTCTTGGGGTGCCGTTCTCCATCGAGAACATCTCCTATGTCTTCGACTTCCCGGAGCCGCAGATGAGTGACGGCGAGTTCTTCAACCTGCTGTTCCGGGAGACCGGGGTGGGCATGCTGCTGGACGTGGAGAACCTGTTCGTCAATTCCAGGAATCACGGCATCGACCCGCGCGCGTTCCTGGACGAACTTCCCGCCGGGGTCGTGACCGGTGTTCATGCCGCCGGCGGACCCTTGATCCACCGGCCCTATCTCGACGGGCCGTTCCATGCCGACAACCACAGCCACCCGGTGCCGGAGCAGGCATTGGAGCTGTTGGAGCACGCCCTGGACCGGCAACGGCCGGGGACGGTGATCCTGGAGCGCGACAACGACTTCGAGCAGGGCGACGAACTGCTGGCGGACGTGGCGCGTCTGCGCCGGCAAACCCTGAAAGCCGCCACGAAAGAGAGGTCCGCAAGCGATGCACAGACTCATTGACACACAGACCCGCCTGCTGCGCCATTTGACCAGCCACGCCTTTATCTTCGGCACCCGGGATCTCGGATCGCCCGGGCTTGAACCGGACCTTCAGGGCATGGACATCCGGCGGCTTCGCCTGGAGGCCGAGTTCTCCTACCACAAGCGCATGAACCGAATCCGGAAGACGTTCGAGCGCACCGCCACCCTGTTGGGCCATGCGTTTACGGGCCTCACCGGCGACTTCGCGGCCGTATGCCCGCCCAGGTCCTACGAACGGTATCCGGACGCCAAGAGCTTCTTCGAACACTTTCTGAAACGCAGCGCCCAGGACCCGCCGAAGCCGGCATGGGCCGTGGATGTCGCGGGTATCGAGCTGGCCCTGGCACAGGCGCGGACGCTTCGTCCCACGGCGATGGAGAGCGAGGCCCTGGCCGCTCGCCCGCAACCATCGGCCGACTTCTGGTACCGCACCCACCCTTGCGCCGTCCTGGTGCGTTGCGGCCACGACGTGCGGCCCCTGTTCGAACCGGGCCGGTCCGGCGCACCGGTGGCGCCAAGACCGGTGTGGCTCGCCGTGCTGGCCACCCGCGGCCGGCGCCAGCCCACGGTGCTGGAGCTCGCGCCGGAAACCTTCGCACTGCTGGAACACTCCACGGCATGGTCGCCGCTGGCATCGGAGCAAGCCGGACCCGACGGCAACACCCGCGTCAGCCTCGTCAGACAGCTTGCCACTCAAGGCCTCGTGCTGGTGGGCGGAAACGATCTCCGGGACGAGCGACATGGCTGAAGGCAACGGCCGCACCGGCGACCTCGACGGCAAGGCGGCCGGCGGTCCCGGCACCCCGACGCAGCCGGCAGCCGGCATCGGGGACCCTTCGGCATCCGCCGCGGCATGCCTCTTGTTCCTGTGCGCCGGACAGAGTCTCCGAGCGAACCGTGACGAGATCCTGCGGAACCTCACCGTGGAAGGAACCCTCGACCTCAACGCGGCGGTCCGGTGCGGCGCTCGCGTGGGCCTCGCTCTCGAGGTCAAGACCCTGAGCGCGGAGGACTGGCGCCATCTGTCCGCGCCGGTCCTGGTGCGGCGCCGGGACGGCCGCTTCGTGCTGGTGGCGGGCGCGGACGACGACAACGTCTACCTGACCGAGCCCCGGTCCGGCAACGCCCGCGCCGTGCGCCGCGCGGCCTTCGTGGAGGACTGCGGCAGCGTTGCCGCCGTCCCGTCGCGGACCGGCGATGCCACGGACCAGGCCTTCACGGTGCGGTCCATCGCCGGGCAACTCCTGAACAACAAGGCCCTCTTCGGACCGTTGGTGGCGGCGTCCTTCTTCGTCAACCTGCTGGGCTACATCTACCCCTTCGCTTTCCTCATCATCATCGACAAGGTCATATCCAACCGCGGCGCCGCCACCCTCGACGTGATCATCCTGAGTCTGGTGTTCTTTCTGGCCTTCGAGGCCGTCCTTCGCGCCGCCCGCCACAGGGCCCTGCGCCGTGCGGTGCGGGACATGGACCGCACGCTGCTCTCGCGGCTCATCCGCCACTCCCTGGAGCTGCCCGCCTCCTTCTATCTCCGGAACACCGCGGTGGAGACCCTTTCCCGCATCGAGGAGCTCCAGCACCTGCGCCGGTTCCTCACCAACGCCGTGGTGTTCGTGTTCGTGGACATGTTCTTCGTGCTGGCGTTCCTGGGGCTTATGCTGAACTTCAGCGTAACCCTGTCCCTGATCATTCTCGCCAGCCTGCCGCTGTACATCGCCCCGGCGTTCCTGGTCATGCCGACCTTCCAGCAATGGAGCCGGCGGACCAAGGGCAGCCGGCGGGAAAGCAACGAAGCCGTCCTTGACACCTTCAACGGCATCGAGACGGTCAAGGGCATGCATGAGGAGCAGGCCCAGGAAGCCTTCCTGGCCCAACGCGTGGATGAAGCGGTGTCCTCCGATGAGGACACCCAGAGCCTGCGGGACTCCATGACTCAGTACAACCAGTTCGTGAACCGGTTCGGCACCGCGGGCCTGCTGTGGTTCGGCGCTTCCATGGTGCTGGACGGGCAGCTTACCCTGGGACAGCTCGTGGCGGTCAATCTGGTGAACATGCGGTTTTCCCAGCCCATGATGCGCCTGTGCCTGTTCGCCTATGACTTTTCCCGCCTGCGGGGTTTGGTGAAGGAGCTGGGAACGGTGCTCAACGAAGCCACCGAGCGCCAGAGCGGTCATCTCGTCCGGCTCTCCTCCCTCAGGGGGGCGGTCCGTTTCGAGGACGTGCGTTTCCGTTATCCGGACGGAGACCGGAACGTTCTGGACGGCATCACGTTCGAGGTCCAGCCCGGCGAAACCGTCGGGATCATGGGACCGTCGGGTTCGGGGAAGAGCACCGTCGGCCGCCTGATCCAGAGACTCTACCTCGCCACCGAAGGGCGTGTGCTGCTGGACGGCGCGGACGCGGCGGTGGTCGATCCGGCCTGGATCCGCGGCCACATCGGCACGGTGGAACAGGACTATCCCCTCTTTCGGCGCAGCATCGCCGACAACATCGCGCTGGGCCCGGGCCAGGCCCAAATGGCCCGGGTAACGGTGGCGGCCAGGGCGGCCTGCGCGCACGAGTTCATCACCCGGACACCCAAGGGCTATGCCACCCGGATCGGCGCCCGCGGGACTCTGCTCTCGGGGGGAGAGCGGCAGCGCATTGCCCTGGCCCGGGCGCTGTTCCATTGGAGAAGCCTGCTGATCCTGGACGAAGCCACGGCTTCGTTGGACAAGCAGGACGAGGCCCGCATCCAGGAGAACATCCGCGCGCTGGCGCAGGGGCGGACGGTCATCGTCATCGCCCACCGATTGTCCGCGCTCCGCGACGTGGACCGTGTCATCTGCCTGGAGCGCGGAAAGATCATCGAGCAAGGCACTCCCGCCGATCTGGCGCTGGGCGGCGGATACTTCGCCGACATGGTCCGCGGGGATGCGGAACTGGTACGGGATCTGGCGGGCGAGCACCCGCCGGCGCTCACGGGACAAGGGACACGAGAAAAAATGGAGGTGCGCAATGGATAGATGGCAACGGGACGACGGTGTCATCCCTTTGGCGGGACGGTGCTTGTACTTGATAGCCCGTTACGCACTGTTGCTGGTGTGCTACGCGCTGGCGTCCGCGCTGGAAGGCCTCTTGCGGCTGTCGCGTTCTTGAGGTCATGGATCTCGGCATCGCCGGTAGAAGCGCGCTGGTCTTCGGGGGCTCCCGGGGCATCGGCCGGGCCGTGGCGGCAGCACTGGCGGCCGAGGGCGTCAACGTGGCGGTGTGCGCCCGCAAGGAATGGGCGGCGCGAAGAGTCGCGACGGAGGCCGCGGCGGCGGGTCGCGTAAAGGCCGCGGGCTACCCCCTGGACGCTTGGGACGAGCCCTCGGCGACGGCGCTCATGGACCGTGTCATGGCCGATTTCGGCTCCATCGACATCCTGTTCGGCATCGCCCGGCGGACGTTGCCGGAGAACCGGAGCACGCTGTCCTGGAGGACCCACCTCGACAACGGCTTCCTGCGCTTCAAGGCCGCTACCGAAGCGCTCCTGCCCGGCATGCGGCGCCGGCAATGGGGCCGCGTGCTGTGGATGGTGCCCTGGCCGGTCCCCGGGCCCTCGGCGGAAAGACAGTTCCATTCGGTCACCGGCGCCGCGTTGCCGGCGTGGCTGCAATCCGTCGCGGCGGAGGTGGTCGGGGAAAACGTGACCCTGAACGTACTGAAGCCGGCGCCGGTGCGGAGAACCACGGCACCCGGCGGCGGCGTACCGCCGCGCGCCGGCAGACATCCCGTACCCGCCGATGATACCCTTGCGGTTTCGGATGTGGCCGCGATAGCGGCCTTCCTTCTCAGCGACCCGGCGCGGGAGTTGTACGGCAGGACCATTGAGCTCGGCGGCGCCGGCGCCGTTTCGGTCCGACCGGACCCGCGGGCCCTCGGGTCGTGACGGGTCCTAGTAGCCCTGTTCCAGGACCCAGTTGGCGATCTCCAGCCGCCGGGCGAACCAGACGTCGGGAAAGCCCTTGGCGTACTTGATGAACTCGTCCACGATCTTCGTCCGGTAAGGCACACCGGAAACGAACGGATGGAGGTTGAACGCGAAGAATTTCGGCGCCCCCTGCTCCCCTTCCCAATAGAGGTAGTCGAACTGGTCCTTCATGATCTGGAGCAGGTCCCTGGGCGTGCGGCCGCCGCCGTAAGTGGAGTAGTCGTTGCAGCCCGGCACGTTGTAGGGCACCACCGCGACCTTCCGGCCGCCTGCCTCGACGGTATAGGGGATGTCCGAATTGAGCGGGTCGGCCCACCACACGAACCCCGCCTCCGCCACCAGGTCCAGGGTGTTGTCCGTGGAGGCATGACCCGGCGACAGATAACCCGTGGGAGGCGCGCCAAGCACGTTCTTGAAGGCGGCAACCGTATCCTGAATCGACTTCCGTTCCTCCTCGCGGGTGTACATGAACGCATACTCGTGCTCGTAGCACTCCGAGGAGAACTCGTGCCCCTGGGCCTGGAATTCCTTCACCTCATCGGGGAACTGCTCCACCTTCTTGCCGTTCATCAGGAAGGTGACCTTGAGGTTGTGCCGCGCGAACATGTCCATGATACGCCAGATGCCCACCCGGTCGCCGTACTCGCGCTCGGTGACGGCGGCCATGTTCTGCTTGAACACGGCATTTTCCGGCGGCAGCGGGTGACTGACGCGCTGGAGCGAGCCCCGGGTGGCATAGTTGTCCGGCCACACTTCCCAGGGAATGATGAAGGTGACGCATATCTTGGCGTTGTCCGGCCACTGGATGGGGCGCGGTCTGGGCATAGTGAAATCTCCTCTCGTCCGATGTCGTTGTGATTGAATGTGCCTGCGGCAAGTAACCCAGCCCGAAATATAGCCAGTGCGGAGTGGTTGGGCAAACAGGTGGTCGTTGACAGGATCTTGAGCAAATCTGTTGATTTTCGCGGCAACCGCGGTCAAAGTTACCGCCAGGAGACGTATGATGGCAAATGGAGTCGAGGAGCGTATGACCCGTTTGGAGACAGCTTTTGAAACCACTCTGCCGCATCTGGCGACCAAGGCGGATATATCCAAGCTCGAAAGCAAGATGGCATGGGGCGCGCTCACGATTCTCGCGGGGCTGATCGCCATCATTATCAAGCTGTTCACGTAGTCCGAGGACGGCGTCCGTCATGGACCCAGGGATGAAGATCGGCACGGGATTGATGGCGCTCGTCCTCACGGGTGCTCTCGCCGGCCTTCCGGCATACGCCTCCCCCGTTCAGCCCCTTGCAACCGACCAGGCCGCCTATCGGAAGTTCATCAAGGAATTCCGCGCGGTGGCGCGCAGCCACGGCATCCCGGAATCGCTCTACGACCGGGCCTTTCGCGGGCTGACCGCCAACCCCGAGGTCATCGAGAGAAACAACCGCCAGCCCGAGTTCGTGCTGCCGCCGTCCCACTACATGGCGCTGGTGGTCACCGACACGCGCGTCCGGGAGGGCCGCCGCAAGCTCGCCGAACACGCCGCCGACCTCGACGCCATCGAACGCCGGTACGGCGTGGACCGCCACGTCCTGGTGGCCATCTGGGGCATGGAAACGCTTTACGGAACGCTGCGCGGCAAGCTCAACGTCATCCGCTCGCTTTCGACCCTCGGTTACAAGGGCCGCCGCGCGAAGTTCGGGCGCAATCAACTGCTGGCGGCCCTCAAGATTCTCAAGGCCGGCGACATTACCCTGGACCGAATGACTGGCTCCTGGGCCGGCGCCATGGGCCATACCCAGTTCATACCCACGAGCTATGCCGCTTACGCGGTGGACTTCACCGGCGACGGCCGCCGCGACATCTGGGACACCCCGCAGGACGCGCTGGCCTCCACGGCCAACTATCTGCGCCGAAACAACTGGGTCTCCGGACGACCCTGGGGGCACGAGGTGATCCTTCCGGGACGCTTCGACGCCGGCTTGGCCGGCCGAAAGCACGAACGGGCGGTCCGGGGGTGGCAGCGGCTGGGCCTGCGGCGCCCCGGCGGCGGGGCCCTGCCCTACCCCGATGACCGCGCCTACCTCTACCTTCCCGCGGGACGGGACGGCCCCGCCTTCCTGCTGCGCCGGAACTTCCGCTCGATCATGCGCTACAACCCCGCGCACAAGTACGCCCTGGCCGTGGGGGTGCTGGCCCACCGGCTGCGCGGAGAGGGGCGAACGCTGGCTTGGCCCGACGGGATCGGTCCCATTGCCGAACCCGAACGGAAAGAACTTCAACGCCTCCTGGCATCCAGGGGGTATGACATCGGCGAGGTAGACGGTATCATCGGTCCCAAGACCCGGGCCGCGGTCCGGGATTACCAAAGAAAAAGAAAGCGTCGCGTGGACGGCTTCCCGCGTCCGGAACTGCTGGAACTCTTGAGAGCGGACGCGGCGGCCGGACGCTAGGGCGCCGCGCCTCATCAAACCCGGAGACTTCAATGCCCATCGCAAACCTGGACGGACTGGATATGTACTACGAGCGGCAGGGCGCCGGAGAGCCGGTGCTGTTCGTGCCGGCGTCGTGGTGGCCGTCGGACCCCTGGAAACTCCAGGTGGTCCCCACCCTGAGCCAAAACTGGGAGACCGTCATCATGGACTGCCGCGGCACCGGCCGTACCAGCCAACCCGAGGACGGCTACACCGTCCGCCAGTTCGCGGATGACTGCGCCGCGCTGCTGGCGCATCTCGGCATTTCGCGCTGCCACGTGGTGGGCTTCGCCATGGGCAGCCAGATCCTCCAGGCCCTGGCCATCCAGCGGCCCGACCTCGTGGCCACGCTCACCATGTCCGCCAGCGGCCCGGGGTCCAGAACCCTCGGCGGCGACCCGCGGGAACTGTCTTCCGATGCCGCCGGGGAGATCCGGGAGATGGGATTCGAGCAATACATACGATCCCATGTGGACAACGACGGCATGGCGTTCAACCCGACGTTCTATCACGCCAACCGCGAAGCCGCCGCGGCCCTGTCGGACGCCCTGTGGTCGGGACAGTCCACGGTGGAGATGTTCCGCCGCCACGAGCTCGCCCGTCTTTCCTGGGATGCCCTGGCCACGGCCCCGGAGGTGAAGGTGCCGACACTGGTGCTGTGCGGCGAGGACGACGAGGTCGAGCGGCGCGGCAGCACCCCGGTGGGCACCGCGCGTATGCTGGGACAGGCCATACCCGGGGCCGAACTGGCCCTCATACCCGGGGTCCGGCACATGACCTTCTGGGACGGCACCGGCGCGCTGACGGCACTGCAGGACTTTTTGAAGCGGCATCCGATCCAATAGGGCCGCACCCAACCGGAGACCCCCCATGCTCGAAGTCAGGAATCTGCGCAAAGTCTTCAGAGTGGGCGGCAACGAGGTCGAGGCCCTCGGCAACGTCACGCAAGGAGTCGCCGAGGGCGAGTTCTTCGTGCTCCTGGGCCCCAGCGGCTCCGGGAAGACGACGCTGTTGCGCTGCGTGGCCGGCCTGGAAATGCCGGATGCCGGAGAGATCGAGATCGACGGCGCGACGGTCTTCTCCGGGAGCCGCGGGATCTGCGCGCCGCCCGAGGACCGGAAGATCGGCATGGTGTTCCAGTCCTACGCCATCTGGCCTCACATGACCGTCTTTCAGAACGTCGCGCTGCCGCTGACGCGCGGACGGAAGAAGATCGCCAAAACCCTGGTGCGGGAACAGGTCTACGAGTCGCTGAAGCTGGTGCAACTGGAGGACTATGCCGAGCGGCCGTCGCCGCTGTTGAGCGGGGGCCAGCAGCAGCGGGTGGCGTTGGCGCGGGCTCTGGCGGTGAGTCCGAAGCTGTTGCTCATGGACGAGCCCCTCAGCAACCTGGACGCACGGCTGAGAGAAGATATGCGGGGACAGATCCGCGATCTGGCCAAACGCCTCAACATCACCGTGCTGTACGTGACCCACGATCAGGTCGAGGCCATGGTGGTGGCCGACCGCATCGCGGTCATGAGCCTGGGCGCCATCGTTTCCGTGGGCGCGCCCGAAGAACTGTACGAGGGGCCCGCGAATCGGGTCGTGGCCGAGTTCTTCGGCTCCATCAACTGGATGGATGCCCAGACGGCCGGCGGCGGGACCATCGACACGACGCTGGGCAGCCTGAAGACCCTGCGGGCGGATCAGGCCGGCCTCGCCGGCACCCTGGGGATCCGGCCCGAGGACCTCGAGGTAAGCCCCGTGCCCACCGGCCGCGACAACGAGTTCGAAGGCGAGCTCGTGTCCCGTACTTTCCTGGGCGACCAGTCCGTGCACGAGGTGCGGGTAGCCGGGATCCTGCTGCACATCAAGACGATGGAGAAGGCGCCCATCAACGACCGGGTGTACGTCACCCTGCCGAAAGAGCGCATCAAGTTCTTTCCCGGATCACCCCAGAGCGGCGTTCCCTACGAAGGGCCGGTGACCCATCCTCCGGAGGTCCCGCTCCACCGCACCATTCGTGTGCGGGACGCCGACGACGAATTCTCGGTCCGCCAGCAGGGGGAAACATCGTGATCGCCTACGAGGACATCAGCCACCTCGCCATGGGGGCCACCTATCTCGACCAGGCGGGCCTCCGCGCCGCGCAGCGCGCCCCCGGCGAGAAGAGCGTCTACCTCTACGATCCCGCCGGAAACCGGCTGCAGCTCATCATCCTGGACGCGTCGGACTGAGCCCCCCGGCAGGCGCTTCGCGACCGAGTCAACGTCCATCCCATGTGCCGGAGAAACTGATGCCCTACGTCGTCGCGGTGGATATCGGAGGCACCTTCACAGACCTGGTGGCGTTCGATCACGAGACGGGCGGCGCGACGTATACCAAGAGCCCCACGACCTACGACAATTTCGTGGAGGGGATCCTCGACTGCTTCGCGAAGGGGAACCTGGCGCCCGGCGAGGCCCGTTTCGTCAATCACGGGACCACGCTGGTCATCAACTCGTTGATCCAGCGGCGCGGCGCGAAGTGCGCCCTGGTGACCTCGGCGGGTTTTCGCGATGTCCTGGAGATCGCCCGGGCCAACCGGCCCGACCCCTTCGACCTGCACTACCAGCGGGACGAGCCACTGATCCCGCGCGAGCTTCGCTTCGAGGTGCCGGAACGGATCGACGCCGACGGCACGGTGCGGGTACCGCTGGATACGGCCGCGCTCGAGGCCTTGGCGGAGGACCTGAAGCGGCTGGAGATCGAGGCGGTGGCGGTGTTCTTCATGAGCTCCTATCTCGATCCGGCCCACGAAGAGCAGGCGGCGGGTGTCCTGAAGCGATGGCTCCCCGGGGTCTACGTCACCACCAGCACCGAGCTGACGCGGGAATGGTACGAATACGAACGGACCTCGACGGTCGCCGCCAACGCCTACGTGGGGCCGCAGGTGAACGCCTACGTCCGCCGTCTGGAGAATGAGCTCCGTTCCCGCGGCCACGACGGCTCGCTTTTCATGATGGGCTCGAACGGCGGACTGTTGTCGGTGGACCGCTCCTGCCGCCAACCCATCGGGCTGGTGGAATCCGGGCCCATCGGCGGCTGCATCGGCGCCGGCGCCTATGCCGAGGCCCTTGGCATCCGCAACGTCGTCGCCTTCGACATGGGCGGCACCACGGCGAAGTGCGCGCTGGTCGAAAACGGCCGCTTCTCCGTCGAATCGGTCTACTACGTCAACGGCTACGTACGGGGGTTCCCCGTCAAATGGCCGGTCATCGACATCGTCGAGGTGGGCTCCGGCGGCGGCTCCATCGCGTGGCTGGACGACCAGAACCGGCTCCATGTCGGACCCCGGAGCGCCGGCTCGACGCCCGGCCCGGTGTGCTACGAACGCGGCGGCACCGAGCCCACCGTCACCGACGCCAATCTCGTGCTCGGCCGGCTCAACCCCGACAGGTTCCTCGGCGGCGAGTTGCGCCTGGACCTCGAAGCCGCGCGCCGGGCGATTACCGCAAGGACCGCGGAACCGCTCAACTACCGGGGTGAGGAGGGCTTGGTCCGGACCGCTGACGGCATCATCTCCATCGCCACCGTGTTGATGGCCGGTGCGATCCGCCAGGTTTCGGTCGAGCACGGGTTGGACCCGCGCGATTTCGCCCTGTTCGCCTATGGCGGCGGCGGACCGCTGCATGCCTCCGCGCTGGCCCGCGAGCTATCCATCCCGGCCATCGTCATACCGCCGGAACCCGGCAATTTCTCCGCCATCGGGATGCTGCTGGCGGACGCGCGGGTCGACACCTCGGAGACTTTCACGGGTGTCCTCGACGACGCGCTGGTGGAGGGGATCGATTCCGGCTTCCGTGGCATGGAAGCTGAAGCGGCCGAAACGCTACGCCGGGACTTCGGCGCCAGCGACATGTTCTTCGAGCGCAAGGCGGAGATGCGCTACCTCGGCCAGCGCCACAACATCCATGTGCCGATCACCGGACTGCGCAGCGTGGCTCAAATCAGGCAGGCCTTCGAGCGCGACTACAAGCGCCGCTACGGCCACGCCGATTCGAAGGCGGCCACCGAGCTCCAGGCCCTGCACCTCTCGGCCTTCGCCCGGCTGCGGCGGCCGGACCTCGCGAACCTGCGGCGCAGGACGTCGCCCGGCACGGCGTCGGCTCCCCGGACCCGCCCGGTCTACTTCGGAGGGGTCCGGGGCACGGTAGAAACGACCATCTACGACCGCGACGGCCTGGAGCGGGGTTTCAAGGCCGACGGAGCACCGCCACACAAGTCCCCAACGCCCCGGCCCGCATCGATCCCATCACCCTCGAGGTGATCCGTTGCGGCGTCGTGTCTATCACCAATCAGATCGACGCCAACATTACCCGCACGGCTTTCAGTTCCTACGTGTACGAGTACAAGGA
>Ga0209020_1002613_pt1 | contig 14105 bp, 14 predicted proteins | sample PinacodermBB_FD_187298 | JGI IMG/M metagenome (GOLD analysis project Ga0209020, IMG submission 187298) | Host-associated microbial community of the marine sponge Aplysina aerophoba from Gulf of Piran - sponge pinacoderm, lysed by bead... | ecosystem: Host-associated > Porifera > Sponge >...
CGCGGAGGGCGACCGCAGGTCGCCCCTACCTCTCCGAGACGGGGGTGTGGGCGGGTTTGATCCCCCTGCACGCGGTCAATCGGCCATCATCTCTTTCTGCATCGGGGTGAGGGCATTGGAGCAGCCCACCATGCTGTTGCGCGTCACCAGCCCGGCCAGTTGCTCCTCGCTCCAGCCGTCTGTGCCCTCCGGGCGCCGGGGCAACACCAGGTAGCGGGTCTCCGCGGTGCTGTCCACCACCCGGACCTCCACTGGCTCCGGAAGCTCGAGACCCATTTCCTTCAGCACCCGGCGGGGGTCCACCACCACTCGCGTGCGGTAGTTGGTGCTCTTGTACCAGTCCGGCGGCTGGCCCAGCAGTTGCCGCGGATAGCACGAGCACAGCGTGCACACCACTACGTGGTGCACGTCGTCGCTGTTCTCCACCGCGATGAGCTGGTTGGCGGTGGACATGTCGACGCCTAACTCCTCGGCCGCCGCGATGCCGTCCTCGAAGAGGCGCTTCTTGTACTCGGGGTCGGTCCAGGCCCGGGCCACCACCCGCGAGCCCTGATGCGGCGATACGCCCTCGTTCTCGTCGATCTTGCGCCGCACCTCGTCGGTGCTGATGATGCCCTTCTCGCGCAGCAGGTTCCCGATGGCCAGCATCTGCTTCTCGAACAGCGTGTGCTCGTGCTCCGTGGTGTCGATGGGATTGTTGGCGTGGAGCTGCTCGAACACGTCGTCGTGGCCATGGTCGTGCCCGTGCTTGGCGCTTCGCGTCTCGTCAGCGCTGAGGACGCCCTTTTCCTTCAACAGGTCCGCGGTGGCGCGGGCTCGCCGTTCGAAGTAGCTCGGCCCCTCGGTGGATGCCGGCTCGGTGCTGGCTTCCTGTTTCTCCTTGGCCATGATGTGCTCTCCTGACGGGTTATCGCGGCTCGAGCCACTGCTCGAAAATGTCCGCGTAGATCTTGTTGGCGCCCTTGGGCGCGGGCCGGTCGTCCCACACGTGGGCTAGGTCGAATTCGATCGAGTAGAGGTTGGCCATGGGCAGGCCGTCCCCGCCGAAGGAAAGCAACTCCGGGTCCTTGAAGCTGCCCCGGATGTCGGCCACCACACCGTCCTTCCCCCTGAGATACTGGGGCGAGCGGATGTGATGCCCCAGCGTCAACGTTTCCAGAACGCGTACCCGATCACCTTGCTTGTAACGGAAACTCATGGGCGTCAGTCTCGACTTTCACGGGTTGATTGTCAACTCACGAGACCCGGCGGTCGAGCCAGATGCCGCTCAGCAGCCAGGAATAGCCCCAGGTTCCGATGATGATCAGCACGAAGGCGATGGCGATGTCGGATGCGCTTCCGTTGAGCGAGAAAGCCGGCACGTAACCGAAGAGGAAGGGCGCGAGATAGAGGAACTTGGCGAACTTGAAGGCGCTGAAGGCGGTCTTCCACATGTCGGCCTGTGCGATGGTGGCGCCGGTGAACGCGGCGATGCAGACCGGCGGGGTGATGTTCGAGTCCTGGGACAGCCAGTAGACGATCATGTGCGCCGCGATGGGATTGACGCCCAGCTCCGTCAGGGGCGGCACGGCCACCACGGCCGTGATCAGATAGGCGGCGGTCACCGGCACGCCCATGCCGAGGATCAGCGACGCGAAGGCGATGAGCAGGATGGTCAGCCAGAGCCTGCCGTCGGCCAGCTCGATCACGATGTCGGCGAACGTGAGCACCAGACCGCTGTAGGTCAGCACGCCGATGATGATGCCGATGACGCCCAGGGTGGCGCCGATCTTGAGACTGTTCTCGGCCCCCGCGCGGGCGGCCTCCAGAAAGCGCCGCGGACCGATCCGCGTGTCCTCGCGCAACCAGCTCACGGCGATGCAGGCCACCATCCCCAATATCGCCGAATAGGCGGGTGAGTACCCCACCAGCATCAGTACGGTGATGACCGCGAGCGGCAGTACGTAGTACCAGCCTCGCCTGAAGATCTCTCCGGCGCCTGTCCGCGCCTTCTCACCCCGTATGCCGTGCTGTTTGGCCTCGTAGTGGACCATGACGTAGACGCTGAAGAAGTACATCAGGGCCGGGAAGACGGCCACCAGCATGATGGTGGAGTAGGGCACGCCGGTGAGCTCCGACATGATGAAGCCGCCGGCGCCCATGATCGGGGGCATGAACATGCCGCCGATGGAGGCGGCGGGTTCTATGGCGCCGGCGACATGGGGCTTGAACCCGGCCTTCTTCATCATCGGGATGGTGAAGTTGCCGGTGGATACGGTATTGGCGATGGCGCTGCCGGAGATGGAGCCGAACAGGCCGCTGGCGATGACCGCCACCTTGGCCGGGCCGCCGATCCGGTGGCCCACGGCCGCTAGCGGGAAGTCGACGAAGAACCGTTGCGCGCCGCTGGTTTCAAGGAAGGCCCCGAAGATGACGAACAGGATCACGTAGGTGGCCAGCACGTTGGCCATGATCCCGAAGACGCCGTCGCTCTTGTAGAATATGCTGGTGCACAGGGCCGGAAAGGTGTCACCGGCGTGGGAGATGAGGTCGGGCATATAGTCGCCGTAGACCCCGTAGAGCAGCATCACGCCGCCCAGGACAACGAAAACGCTTCCCACCACCCGGCGCGCCAGTTCGACGCCGATCAGCACACCCGCCACCGCGATCCACTGGTCCAGGACTGTCTCGGCGCCGACCCGGTAGTTGATGGCCTCGAAGTTCCACATCCAGTAGCCGATGCACAGCACCGAGGAGGCCATCAGCAGATAGTCCGCGACCCTTCCCGGCACGCTCCGCGAGCGGTAGACGAGGAACACGAGCACATAGGTGATGACGACGTAGATCCCGCGATGGTACTGGGTGGCCGCGGGCACGAGCACCGCGGAGTACGAGTAGAAAAGCACCAGGGCGAGCGAGAGGATGTCGAACAGCCATCGCTCGGCAACGTTGAGTTTCTCGTACATGCGACTCGCGCTCTGCTACAAACCCTTCTCCTTCCAGAACCGCTCCGCTCCCGGGTGCAGGGGAGTCACGATACCCTTGGTCCCGCTCTTGATGCTCATTTCCTTGAAGGTCTTCTTCTGGTTCCGCATGTAGGCAAGGCCTTCGTCGGTATAGATCTTGGACAGCAGGTCGTAGACGACATCCGCGGACACCTTGGAATTGGCGACCCAGAGCGTGGAATCCTGGAACGAAGGGGACGTCCTGTCAACGCCGCGGTAGGTGCCGGCGGGCACCGCAAGCTTTGCGAAGTAAGGATATTTCTTGAAGAAGCCGCTGTCTTCCGCGTCCCCGGCGAGATCCACCAGATCGATATCGTTGGTCTGCGCGGCCATGATCACGGCGCCGCTGGGAAAAGCGGTGAACAACCAAAAGGCATCGAGCTGGTTGTTGCCGAAGGCGGCGGCCGCGTCGTTGTAGCCCATGGCGTTGCGTTCGATCTTGTCCCAGACGCCCATGTGGGTGAAGAACAGCTCGCAGTTGGCAAAGGCGCCGGAGCCCGCGTTACCCACGCCGACCCGCTTGCCCACCAGGTCCTTGACGCTACGGATGCCCGACCCCTTGCGCACCACCAGTTGCGCGGGCGCTCCGTAGAGGTAGGAGACCGCGAGGACGTCCTTGTACCGGCGGTTGTCGTTCTTCAAGCGGCCGTTGTGCCCGAGATAGACGTGGCCCGAATAGACCACGCCGAACTGCATCCTGCCCGCGTTGACCTTGCGCAGGTTCTCCACCGAGCCGGCCGAGGACTGGGCCCTGACCCTGTAGTCCCTGGACTTCTTGACCGGATCGTAGGTCTGAATGGAGTTCGCCACGATCTGGAAGGTGCCGCCCGCGGGGCCGCCACCGAAAACCATGCGTTTGGCGGCCAGGGTGGCGGTGGGGAAGGTAAGAACGCAGGCCGCCAACGCGGCGCCCGCGGCCAGGATTGCTCCGCGGCTCAAGCTCATGGGTCTGCTCCTTTCCGGGTTCCGATTCGCCTGTATTGATCTCCTAGTTTAACAAGACGCCACGTTCAACAGGAATGGCCCGGAATGAATGTCGATTCCTACCGCCAAGCCAAGCAATGAGGCTTGAATGGCAATATGGGTTGATGTATCGTCCGCCACACACGGGAGGGATGTACATGGGAGAAACCCGGCCCATTCCCGGCGCGGCGGCCCAGGCAATCGACAATCTCCTGGACGATTGTGCGGCTGTCCAGCGCGATCAGCACGTCGTGATACTGGCCGCGGTCGACGGCCTTTCCGGCGGTACCAACATCGTCGACGAGACCGCCATCGGCTGGATACAGCAGGGCGTGCAGGCCCGCGGCGCCCACGCCACGGTGATGTGGGTCGACCTGCCGGTGCGCCGTACCGTAATTTGGCCGGACATTCCTACGCGCGAAACCGTCTGGCGTATCCCCGGTCCGGTGAAATCGGTGATGCGTGACGCGGACACGCTCATCAGCCACGTGCTGGATTTCTCCACCGAGGAAGAGTTGAAGGAATGGCCGGAGCTTCTTGCGGAGACGAAGGTGCCCTTCGTGCGCAACATGGCAACCACCGCCGCCCTTCTTTCGACCGCCTGGGCGCGAACGCCGCACGCTTTCGTGTCCGAGCTTCGTCTACGCACCGCGGAGCTCATCCGGGCCGGTAGCCGTTGGGAGCTGACCAACCCCAACGGAACTCACCTGGAAGGCACCGTAGGCCCGGCAACGTCAAACTGGGGCAGCTACACGGCGCCGCGCGGCCGCAGGGGTTCTTTCCCTGAAGGGATATACCCCGCCATCAATCCGGTCGACATGCAGGGGGAGCTCGTGTTCGACCGGATGCTGCCCGTGTGGGCTCGGGATATCGGGGTGCCGCCGAGTTTTGCCCGTCCCGTCACCGTCACGATCAAGGACAACCACATCGTCAAGTTCGAGGGTGGCGCAGAGGCCAGGATACTCCGGGCGTTCTACGTCGAGCTCGCAAAGGTGCTGGGCGAGGATCACGGATACGAGATGCGCGCGCCCCACGGCGGCATTCACCCCGCCGCGCGCATTCGTCCCTCCCAGTGTCCCGACGAGGAATACCGGGAGTTCCTTCATTCCTTTCACCCATCCAGCATTCACCTTCATCTGGGCAATCATCGTTACAACGATGACTTTCCGTACTGTCTCCACTCGGCGCCGGAGCTCCGAGGCTCCACCCTGAAGGTAGGCGGGCAGGTCCTGCACGACGGAGACCGGCTGGGCGTCATGGACCACCCAAGTGTCGTGGCCCTGGCGACGGAGTATCCGGACCGTCCCGCCGCCGACGCCGGACGGTGGATCTAGTGTCCTGTCCTGGAGCCAGGCGGAGCGGCGCAAACAGAGACCCTGGTGGGCGCCGCCAGCGCGCGGAAGGAGACGGCCGGCATGCCTGACTGGAAGATGTTCTCCGCGGATGACCACGTGGACCTGGCATATCTTCCGGGAGACCTGTGGCAGAAGCGGGTTCCCGCGGCGTATCGGGATCGCGTTCCGCGGCTGGTCGAGACGGCCGAAGATTGGCACTGGGAGATGGACGGCCGTCCAATGGGGAGTTCCCAAAAGAAGGATGCCGTCATCACGACGACCTTTGGCCATTGGAGCACTCCAGTGGAACACGAAGGGGGGAGGTGGCGGCCCACGACACCCGAGCTTCGCTTGGCCGACATGGACCGGGACGGCGTGGAAGCACAGGTTCTATACGGGGGACTCACCAGAGGTTTCGGCGTCGAGGACCCGCATCTGAACACCATGGTTACACGGGCCTACAACGAGTGGACCGCGGAGTTCTGTGGAGCCGCGCCCGGGCGGCTCGTCGGTTTGGGATGGCTCCCGATTCACAGCGTCGAAGCGGCAATCGAAGAACTGCAAAACTGCGCGAGACTTGGATTGAAAGGGGTGCAGTTCCAGGCGTTCAACGCCAAGAAAAGAATCTGGGACGCCGTGTGGGAGCCCCTGTGGGACGCGGCGGAGGACACCGGACTCCCTGTCTCCTTTCACGTCGGCGGCGGCCAGTGGAGCACACAAGGAGAGAAGCCTCCGGGACGCGGCGTCCAGACCACTTCCACGACGGTCGCACCGATCCAGCTCGACGAAGTGCTCGTTTCGGTGGTCATGTCGGGAATCCTGCATCGCCACCCAAAGCTCAAGGTTGTACTGGGCGAGAGTTCGATCGGCTGGATTCCCTTTGTCGTCGATCGGATGGACTGGGAGTACGAGGTCCGGATGAACAAGGGCAGGGGGGGTGACGCGGCGGTCTTGGATATGCTTCCGTCCGACTACTACCGGCGTCAGGTCTACGCGACCTTCCAATCGGACCCCATCGGGGTGAAACTTCTGGAGGATGTGGGCGTGGACAATGCCCTGTGGGCCTCCGATTACCCTCACGGCGACTCCGTGTGGCCACGGTCGCACGAGACCGTGGATGAAGAGTTCGCGCAAGTGGACGAGGCGCTGGTGCGGAAAGTAACGCGGCACAACGGCATGAAGCTCTACTTCGGCGCGGAATAGCCGATTCGGAATCGAGGCGCTCATGGGCATCTCCGGGATCGATCACTGGGTCATCGTCGTCAAGGACATGGACGAGTCAGTCGCCTTCTACCGCAGACTGGGCCTCAAGGAGTCCTGGCAGTCCAAGGCGGGAGGGGAATCGTCCCGGCCGGTGTTCCGGGTCAACGATACGCAGCTCATCAAGTTCTACGCGGCCGATCGTTACGAGATCGAGAGCCCTTCGGGAGCGCCAAACTATTCCCCCGGGTCCATGGATTTCTGCCTTGCATGGGACGGGACGGTGCAGGAAATCCTGGACTTCCTCAAGAAGAACGACATTCCCGTGCGTTCGGGACCATCACCCCGGTCCGGAGGCAGAGGGCGGGCGACGAGCGTGTACATCCGGGATCCCGATGACAACCTCATCGAGATCATGTCCTACCAGAGCGAGTGACGCGCAGGGAGGATGAGCTTGGAGAGCAGCCGGCGAGTCGCATTGGTAACGGGCGGGGCAAGCGGTATCGGGCTGGGCATCACCCGCCGGCTGGCCGAGCAAGGCATGGCGGTCGTGGCTGCTGACTGGAATGCCGGCGCCTGCGCCGGGGCGGTGACGGCCTTGCACGACCACCAGGATCGAACGATGGTGGTGGAAGCGGACATCGGAACGGAAGCCGGCTCCGCCAAGGCGATCGAAACGGCCGTTGGCGGCTTCGGGCGGATCGATCTGTTGTGCAACAACGCCGCCGTTCACCCCACGGCCACGATTGAAGAAATGGACGTCACGGACTGGAATGATGCCTTCCGGGTCAATGTGACGGGAGCCTTCCTCTGCAGCAAACTGGCCATGCCATACATGAAGAAGCAGGGCGCGGGGAGCATCGTGAACATAGGATCGGTCAGCGGTATTTCCCCGTACGTCGGCGGCGGAGCGTACGCCGTCACCAAGGCCGCGCTGGCGATGCTGACAAGGGTGCTGGCGCTCGAGGCCGGACCGTTCGGAATCACGGTGAACTGTATCTCTCCGGGTTCCATCCAGCATCGGCCCGGAAGCACCGGAAACACCGCCCACATACCCGTGGGTCGCGGCGGTACCATCGACGACGTGGCTTCCCTGGTCGCCTATCTCGCGTCCGCGGAAGCCGGATACATGACAGGGGCGACATTGGTGCTTGATGGAGGGGCTACGGCCGGTCGCAAACGGGCTCGGGTTTCAGTCGAAACATTGCCGGATCAAGGAGGTGAGAGATGAAGCTTCGTAAACGTTGCAATTTCGTTTCCATGTTTCTGATCGGAGTTGGGCTCGTCGCCGTGGCTGCGACGGCCACGGGCGCCGCGGCCTCGAAGCCGGAGGCGTGGGAGCAACGCCAGGGCGGGACCCTCACCATCGGCAGCTCCAAGGACATGAACACCAAGCATCCGTACACGCGCGTGACCTCGGTGGACGAGTTCATCAAGATGATGATGTGGGAGCCGGTCACCATGTACGATCTCGCCGGCAACCTGCACGGCATCCTGGCGGAGAGCTGGGAACCCAACGCCGACGCCAGCGAGTGGACGTTCCGGCTGAGGCGTGGCGTCAAGTTTCATAATGGTGCCGAAATGACGTCGGCCGACTGGGTCTGGTGCTACAACTACATACTGAACCCGGCCAACGGCGCCTACGCCAACACCGTGCTGTCGGACAACATCGCCAAGGTCGAAGCCGTCGATCCCTACACGGTGAAGTTTCAGATGGTCGGACCGCGGGCGCTCTTTCCCCACGTCCTCAGCAGTATCCAGAACGGCACGATCGTTCCGAAGAACTCGCTGGGCAGCAAGGTCGGGGTGATCGAAGGCAATCCTCCACCTGGCACCGGCCCCTTCCAGTTCGTGAACTGGACGCCGGGGACGGCGGTGGAATTCAAGCGGTTCGACGATTACTGGGGCGGTACGCCCTACCTGGAAGGGCTCAAGTTCCGGATCATCACGAACAAGGCCGCCCGGCAGAACGCGCTGCGCGCCGGCGACGTGGACATGGCGGATCGCCTGAGGCCATCGTTCGCGGAAAGGGTGAAGAAGGGCAGGATCACGGGCATCAAGACCCGTGCTGTCGGGGGCGCCGGCTTTCGGCAGCTCTACTTCAACACCAAGGGGAAGTGGACGGGTGACAAGCGCGTCCGGGAAGCCATCATTCTCTCACTTGACCGGGAATCCATCGTCGAGGAGGGCTTCCTCGGTGTCGGTGATCCCCTTCCTCTCGCCGTACCTCCCGACTCGGACTGGCTCCGGGCGGGTAGCGCCAGGCTTCCCTCCTACGAACGGGACGTCAAGCGCGCGAGTCAGTTGCTCAAGGAGGCCGGATACAACGGTGAGCCATTGTCGCTCAACATGACGCTGGGGCAGGAGACGGCCCTTGGCGAAGCCATCGTGCGCCAGGCGGCGGAGGCGGGCCTCAATATCAAGATGGCTCCGGTGGAGTCAACCATCTTCTATGAACGCCTCGGCAAGGGGGATTTCGCCCTGCTGATGTCGAGCGGCCGTTTCAGGGGTGAACCGGGGCTGGAAGAGACCATCAACTACGTGTGCGAAAAAGGCAAGGTACGCCGTTCGCGCACGGGATACTGCAACCCCGCCCGTGACGCCTTGATCTCCTCCTATCCCACGGCGTCGGACCGCGCCGAACGAGTCAGAATCTACGGCGAGATCGTCAAGTTCGTATTCGCGGACGAGATGATGCAGTACGGGATCGGGTGGTCGAACAATCGTAATTTCGGCTGGCGCGACAAGGTCAAGAACTGGCAGCGCGGACCCGGCCAGGAGTACCGGAACGCCCTCGGAGGACTCCATCGGACCTGGATCGAAAAGTAACGTCACGACAACGTAACGGCTTTGCGTTCATCATGTTCATCATGATAGTGGAGGCCGCCACGGTTGAAGAGCCGCGGCGGCCCCCACGAAGCAAATGATCCGCTACACGCTGCTCCGTGCTCTCCAGATGGTTCCCACCGTCCTGCTCGTGACGGTGGCGGTCTTCGTCCTGATCATCATCATTCCCGGTGATCCCGTCCTGAGCATGCTCGGCTACTACGCCGACGACGTCACGGCAGTGCCCCACGAGATCTACGACCGCATGTTCCGGGAGCTTCGCCTGGATCGTCCGGTGCCGATTCAATATCTCTATTGGCTGAGCGATGCGTTGCAGGGGGACTTCGGGAAGTCCGTGGTCTTCCGGGTTCCGGTGATCGAGGTCGTGTTGTCCAGAGTTCCCGCCACGCTATACCTGGGAACCTCCGCCCTGCTCATCGCCATCGCCATCTCGGTGCCTTTCGGCGTATGGGCCGCCGTGAAAAACGACACGTGGGTCGACCACTTGGCCTCCGGCTTCGTTCTGTTCGGGGTCGCCGTACCGGGTTTCTGGTTCGGCATGATCGTGATCCTGGTGTTCGCCATCTACCTGGGCTGGCTGCCGTCCATCGGTTACGTGGCGCCACAGGAAGACTTTCTGAGATTCGTTAAGCACCTGATCCTGCCGGCCACCGTGCTGGGGCTCGACGTGGCGGCGAGCATCCTCAGGTTCCAGCGCACGGACTTCCTCGAACAACTGCACCAGGACTACGTCCGGACGGCGCGGGCGAAAGGGTTGCCGGGCCAACTGGTGATCTGGAAGCACGTGCTCAAGAATTCGCTGATAGCCACGGTGACCGTAGTAGGCCTGAACACCGCCCGGTTGCTGGGGGGCTCCACCATCATCGAAACGCTTTTCAGCTACCCCGGCCTGTCGCGCCTGCTGATCGAAGCGATCTACGCCCGCGACTTTCCGGTGATTCAGGCGGTTGTTCTCTGGATGGTGGTGCTGGTGGTCATCGTCAATTTCTTTGTGGACCTGATTTATGCGTACCTGAACCCGCGGATACGATACACCGCGGCGTAACAGAGAGTCCGAAACGACGGCATTTCTTTCGACGATGGCAGGTCAATGAACAGCTCTCCCGTGGATGTGGCTTCCGGCGCGCAGGGTACGGCGACGCCGTGGCACCAGCAGACGCTGATTCACCGCGTCGCCGGGTTCTTCCTTCGTGACCGGCGCGCCATGGTCGGCATGATCCTGCTCGCGCTCATGCTGTTCGCCGCGTTCGTCGGGCCGCGGCTGATTCCGTACGATCCCCATCAGCCGGACCTCCGGAACAGGTTCTCCGGCCCGAGTTGGTCCCATTGGATGGGCACGGACCGAAGCGGAAGGGACCTGATGGCCCGGGTCGCCGCCGGTGCGTCCATCAGTTTCAGAGTGGCCGTGGGCGCGGCGTTGCTGGCTCTGGTCATCGGCGCTCCGCTCGGGGCGGTCACGAGCTACGTCGGCGGCCTGGCGGATGACGTGACCCAGAGGTTCATGGACGCGATCATCGCGTTCCCGGCCCGACTCCTGGCCATCGTCCTGGTCGTTCTGATGGGTCCATCGGTCGTGTCCCTGTGGTTCGCCATCGCCTTCAGCTCGATCCCGCGCTACGCGCGGATCGTCCGCGGCAGCGTGCTCGACCAGAAGGAAAGAGAGTACGTCGAGGCAGCACAGGCCATCGGTGAAGGACGGTTGGCCACGCTGTTCCTTTACATATTGCCGAATGTGCTCCCGCCCCTGGCAGTGCAGGTGACGCTGGATTTCGCCAGCGCCGTGACCGTGGAAGCGTCCCTGAGCTTCCTGGGCCTTGGCCTGGTGCCGCCCACCATCAGTTGGGGCGGTCTGCTGAACGACGCCCAACAATGGCTGGAAGAGGCCCCCTGGCTCGCCATATTCCCGGGTGCTGCATTGGCGTTGACCGTGCTGAGCTTCGTTCTCATCGGTGACGCGATACGGGACCACCTGGACCCCCGGACCCGGCGTCGAGGTACGCGTTGATGGCCCTGCTCGACGTACAAAACCTGACCGTCGACTTCGACCTCGGGGGCGAGAGTCTGCGCGCCGTTGACGACGTTTCGTTCACCGTGGAAGCGGGTGAGGCCCTGGGCATCGTGGGGGAATCGGGGTCGGGAAAGACCGTCACCGCGCTGTCCATCATGCGCCTGCTCGACCCGTCGGCCAGGATTACGCAAGGTCACATCTGGTTCGACGGCTACGATCTCGCGACAGAGAGCGAAACCGCCATGGAGTCCATTCGTGGACGAAGGATCGGCATGGTGTTCCAGGAGCCGATGACCAGCCTCAACCCGGGTTACACCGTGGGCGAGCAGGTGGCGGAAGTGTATCGCCATCACCTTCACTTCAGCCACGCGGAAGCACGGCGCAGCACGATCGAGATGTTCGAACGCGTCAAGCTGCCCGGCGCGAGGGAAATGTTCAACAAATACCCGCACGAATTCAGCGGCGGGATGCGCCAGCGCGTAACCATCGCCGCCGCGCTGGCATGCCGACCGTCGCTGCTGATCGCCGACGAGCCCACAACGGCCGTGGACGTCACGATCCAGGCCCAAATCCTGTCTCTGCTCGGGCAGCTTCAACAGGACCTGAACCTGGCGCTGCTGTTTATCTCCCATGACCTGGCGGTGGTGTCGGAGCTTTGCACTCGAGCCGCCGTTCTTTACGGAGCCCAGTTGTTGGAAGTGGGAAGCACGAGTACGATATTCACCGCCCCCAGGCACCCCTATACGGCCGGGCTCATCGGCTCCATCCCCCAGCGGGGCCAGCCCTTGGAGGGCATTGGCGGTACCATCTTCGACTTGCGGACACCACCGCCGGGTTGCCGCTTCCACCCGCGTTGTGCCTACGCCCAGCCCCGGTGCGCCAGGGACGTCCCCTCGCTGTCCCGATCATCGGCGAGTTCCCCGGCGGGAAGAGGGCATGCGTATGCGTGTCACTATCCCTTGTCATCCATGCGAAGTGACCGACGTGGAGACTGAACCGCGCATGATGGAGGTTTCCGGCACGGCAGAGAGCTCCGGCCCGTTGCTCAGCGTCCGCGACCTGGTGAAGTATTTCGACGTGAGCGGCGGGACCTTTCGGCGCCTCCTCTATGGTCCGCGTACCGTGAAGGCAGTCGATGGGGTTTCGTTCGAGGTTGCCAGGGGCGAGACCATCGGCCTGGTGGGGGAGAGTGGTTCGGGCAAGTCCACGACGGCCAAGCTCGTCGCCAGGTTGCTGCCCGTGATGGCCGGGGACGTGTGGCTCGCCGGAAAGGACGTGTTGAAAGCGTCAGCCGGCGAAATGAAGACGCTTCGGAAGGAAATCCAGTTCATCTTTCAGGACCCGTTCTCTTCCCTGAACCCTCGCATGCGCACCGAGATGATCATCGGCAGGGCATTGACGATCCATTTCGGCCTCCATGGGGAGGCACGGCGAGAACAGGTCCTCCAGTTGCTTGAACGGGTGGGGTTGTCTTCACAACACCTGGAACGCTACCCGCATGAGTTCAGTGGCGGTCAGCGGCAGCGAATCGCCATTGCCAGAGCCCTGGCCACGGAGCCGTCGCTGATCCTGGCGGACGAGCCGGTCTCGTCCTTGGACGTGTCCATTCAGGCTCAGGTGCTCGCGCTCCTTCAGGACCTCAGAACAAGACTCGGCCTCACGATGGTTTTCATCACCCATGATCTCAACGTCGCCGAGTACGTGTCGGACCGGATCCTGGTCATGTACGGCGGCAAGATCATGGAAGAAGGTTCAACGGATGTCGTGATGCAGAGCCCTTTGCACCCCTACACCAAGGCTCTACTCGACACCCGTCCGCGGATCGGCCACCCCGGGCAAATGCGGCCGCTCGAAGGCGAGCCGGCAGTACCCTTGAACCCCGGCCCCGGCTGTCGTTTCGCGTCCCGCTGTCCCGTCCGCATCGCCGAGTGCACCGAGCAATCCATCCCGCTGGTTGAAAAGAACAACGGCCGGAGTGTCGCGTGCATCAGAGCCTAGGAAGAAAACCCGGCCAAGACGGCATTTTTCATCGGCTTTGTCGTGGCGCTATTCATCCTGGGATTTGTCGCCGGCAGACTCTTTTCATCTCCGTCGGGCGGAGTCGGCGTGCTCGTGGTCGCCCTGCTGGTGGGGGCGGGGGCGGGTGCGAGCATGGACCCGAAGTCCCCCGCTGGAATCGCGCAGGACGACGGGCTGACGGTCGCTCCAGCACGGGTGGGCACCATGAGCGCCATACGGTGGCGCACGGCGGTCCCGGGGGGGCGGTGAGCCCGGGTCCCGCGAGGTCTCCCTGCGGGTGGTGCGGCGTGAGAAGGCAGGGAGATCTTTCGGCTCAAGCCGGTGCCGACCGGCGGCACGCTGAACCTGGCGTTTCAATTCACCGACGCTTCCGCTCACGAGGTAACGGTCACGGCCTTTGGCCCGGGGCCGGAAGACCGGACCGAAACGACAAGGATCGTCCACGTGGATTCGGCAACCCCGTCGTTGGGTATACGCACGCGCCCGGTGGTCCTGTTCCTGCTCGTGGTCACGGCCGGACTCGCCACCGGGAGGATCAGCAAGAGACGGCGGCACCCGTTGCGTTGAAACCCCAAGAGAGTCAAGATGAACCCTGAGGAGGCATCATGATCGATCTGTATACCTGGAGAACCCCCAATGGCCGCAAGGTCTCCATCATGCTGGAAGAGCTGGAGATGCCCTACGAGGTCCACCTGATCAACATCGGCAAGGACGAGCAGTTCGCGCCCGACTTCCTGGCCATCAGCCCCA
>Ga0209020_1002629_pt1 | contig 14029 bp, 8 predicted proteins | sample PinacodermBB_FD_187298 | JGI IMG/M metagenome (GOLD analysis project Ga0209020, IMG submission 187298) | Host-associated microbial community of the marine sponge Aplysina aerophoba from Gulf of Piran - sponge pinacoderm, lysed by bead... | ecosystem: Host-associated > Porifera > Sponge >...
GATCAGCGGTATAGGTCACGCCGCCGACCGGAGTTGGTACGCCTCGCTGATCCTGAATCGCCTGATGTTCTGCTACTTCGTTCAGAACAAGGGGTTCCTGGACGGCGACCGGGGCTACCTGCGATCGCGGTTGACCCAAGCCATGAACCGCCGAGACCCCGACACCTTCTTCAGGAGCTTCCTGCTGCCGTTGTTCCACCACGGCCTCGGAGACCGCCGCCACGCCTACAGCGACGACGACACCGCCGAGATGGTGGGCTCGGTGCCGTTCGTGAACGGCGGCATCTTCGAACGCCATCGGCTGGAGACCGACTACAACCCCGACGTTCCGGACTCGGCGTTCCTGGAACTGTTCGACTTCTTCGACGGTTGGCGTTGGCACCTCGACGAACGGCCCTCAGAGGTGGCGAACGAGATCAACCCCGACGTCCTGGGCTACATCTTCGAGCAGTACATCAACCAGAAGGACTACGGCGCCTACTACACCAAGCCCGACGTGACCGGCTACATGGCCACGTCCGCGATACTGCCCGCGCTGGCCGACCGCTTCGTTACCGCCGGACTCGATGACCCGGCCGCCCTTCTTGCCGCATCGCGCGCCGACTACATCCACGACATTCTCGGCCACGGCGCGGACAAGGACACCCCCCCCCCGCGCGCGGATCGTGGCCGTGGCAATGGCACAGCGGCGACCCTGCCGAATACGTCGAGTTGCCGCCTCCGAACGACGACGTGGCATTGCCGGGGGAGCGCTGGTGCGACGTGGTGCACCGCCGCGAGCGCTACGCCCGCCTGCTCGACATGCTGTCGGACAGCGAGCGCCGCTGGAGCATCGATGACGCCATCACGGAGAACCTCGACCTTCCGGGACTGCTGAGCGACTATCTCAGCCAACTCCGCGACGCCGGGGAGTGCCAACGCGCCTTCGAGGTTCTGTCCTCGCTGACGGTGTGCGACCCGACCGTCGGCTCGGGGGCATTCCTGTTCGCCGCGCTCGACGTGCTCGAACCGCTTTACGGAACGCTGCTCGCCCGCGCCGAAGAACTCGACGCCAGAGGCCAACCGGCACCGGACTTCTACGCCGAGGCGCGCCGACATCCCAACGAGCAGTACTGGGCGCTCAAGACCGTCTGCCTGCACAGCCTGTATGGGGTCGACATCATGGCCGAGGCGCCGGAGGTGGCGAAGCTGCGCCTCTTCCTGAAGCTCACCGCGCAGATCGACCGGGTCGAGGACCTCGAACCCCTACCCGACCTGGACTTCAACATCAAGTGCGGCAACCTGCTGGTGGGGGTGCGCGACGGCGGCGACGCTGCCAAGCGGATCGCCCCCACTCGCGCCGACGGGCAACTCAGTCTCGACTCGGTGGGCCGCATCGGGGCGATCAGCGCTGTGGCCACCGAGATGGCCGACGCCTACGACGCCTTCGTGGCGATCCAGGCCACTCACGATCACCGCGGCGTGGCCGCTGCCAAGAATGCCCTGCAGGCGCGCAGCCGGTCGCTCCGCGCCGACTGCGACGACCTCCTGCACGGCCTACGCGAGGAAACGGCCCCGCTCGACCAGTGGGTCGCCTCGCACCAGCCCTTCCACTGGTTCATCGAGTTCCCCAGCATCTGGCGCAACGGCGGCTTCGACGTGATCATCGGCAACCCGCCCTATATCAAAGCCAAGGACGTCACAGACTACCGCTGGGTCGGCTACGCGACCGCCAAGTGCCCGGACCTGTACGCAGTATGTGTAGAACGGGCCTCCACCCTACTGAACAACAACGGCCGCTTCGCGATGATTGTCATGCATTCACTCTGTTTCCACAAGGGTTTTGAGACGCTCCGCAATCATCTACAGATGCACTTCGAGGCATTGTGGATTTCGTCATTCAGTCGAGCATCTGACAGCCTGTTCTCTGGATCAGCCAAGGTTCGAAACAGTATCATATTCGCGAGCCAACTTGGCAAGAATGGTCTATTCACTACTCGATGTCACCGCTGGTTGGTAACATCTAGACCTCAGCTGTTCTCCGCAATCGAGTACGGCAAGCCCGCGAGAAGATTGTTGACATGTGGCAACGCTCCGAAATGGCCGTTCGGTGATGATCAGATTGTTCTCGCTACCTTTGCTACTCTTGCCAACTCCGCTGCCACTATTGAGGCGAGCACGGAACGGGAAGCGCGCTTCCAACTAGGATTCAAGACTACGGCTGGAGTTCAAACACTTGGTGTCTACATCTCTGAGCCGCCGACGGTGAACCCGGCTACCGGCGAGCCAGAAATCACAAGCTCTGAAAGCTCGGGCTGGTTTCGATTCAACGATGAAAGACACCGCGATATTGCCTTGATGTGTTTGGGGGGACGGTGGGGATACTTGTGGTGGCTAATGTTCGGCGACGAGTTCCATGTAACACGAGAAGTCCTAGCCGCGCTGCCGTGCGACATCACAAGGCTTATGACAGCAAATCCAGTATCTTCAAGCACCTCGAGCGACCTCGAAGTCGGGGACATAGGAGAGCGCATCATTAGCCTGTCTCAATCATTGCAATCTGAAATGGTCAATCATGTGGAGTACAACCTTCGGGGTAGTGGAAGTACAAGAGTTCTGGCAGGCAGATACAGGGTGTGGAAGTTGCGCCATCTGACCGACGAGGCTGACTGGCTGTTAGCGCAGGCGTGGGGTCTATCGCTGAAGGAGTTCGAGGCGGCCGGGAACCTGCGGGATCGGATGATCTTCGGCAACAAGGAGTAGGTGCCGTGCCGAAGATTCTGGACAACATCGGCGAGCGACTCGGCGACGAGCTGTTGAGGACACTCGAGTCGTCGCACAGCCTGGACACCGCGGTCGGCTATTTCAATCTGCGGGGCTGGCGTCTGATCGCCGCCGCGGTGGACGGTCTCGCGGGCCGTGAGGATGAGGCGCGGCCGGGGGCGCGGGTTCTGGTCGGCATCACCGAGGACCCCGGCGCGGAGATGCGTCGCCTGGCCGCCGGCCGGGTGCCGCAGCTGGTGGACCACCGGACCGCCAACGGGTTGAAGGATGCCGCGGTCGAGGATTTCCGGACCCAGCTGGAGGTGGGTGTGCCGACGGCGGCCGACGAGGCGGCCCTGCGGGCGCTGCAGCGTCAGATCGACGAGGGCACCGTGGAGGTGCGGCTGCACACGGCCCACCGGCTTCACGCCAAGCTCTATCTCTGCCATCGCGGCGACACCGCGGCGCCGCGGGTCGGCTATGTCGGCTCGTCGAATCTCACCAGCGCCGGCCTGCGCGAGCAGGGCGAACTCAGCACCGACGTGGTCGACGGCGACGCCACCGCCAAGTTGGCGGCGTGGTTCGAGGCTCGCTGGAACGACCCGCTGAGCATCCCGGTGCACGTGGCGCTCAGCGAGGCGCTCTCCGGATCGTGGGCCTCGGAGACCCAACTCAACCCGTACCTCGTCTACCTCAAGATGGCGTACCACCTGTCGAAGGAGGCCCGCGAGGGGTTGGTGCAGTTCGGGTTGCCCGCCTCGATGGAGGCCGAGCTGCTGGCGTTCCAAGCGGCCGCGGTGAAGATCGCGGCGCGGATCGTGATGGGCAAGGGCGGAGCGATGATCGGCGACGTGGTCGGCCTCGGCAAGACACTTGTGGGCACCGCCGTGGCGCGGCTGCTGCAGGAGGAGCACGGCTTCGAGACGCTCGTGGCGTGCCCCAAGAACCTTGTGGGGATGTGGCAGGACTACCTGCACCGCTTCGAGGTGCGGGGCCGGGTGGTGTCGCTGTCGATGGTGCACCGCGAACTCCCCGACGCCCGGCGCCACCGCCTCGTCATCATCGACGAGGCGCACAACCTGCGCAACGAACGCCGCCGGGACCACCGGGCGCTGCGGGCGTACATCAGCGACAACGACTCTCGGGTGCTGCTGCTTTCCGCGACGCCGTACAACAAGGGCCTCGGCGACCTCGCCGCGCAACTGGCGCTGTTCCTCGACCCACATGACGACCTGGGCCTGCGACCGGAGAGGGCGATCGCTGCACACCCCAGGGGTGCCGGCGGGTACCAGTACGACTGCGCGGGGGCGTCACTTGCGAGCCTCGCCGCGTTCAAACGGTCCGAGGACGTGGCCGACTGGCAGGCCCTGCTCTCGCAGTTCCTGGTGCGACGCACCCGTGGCTTTATCGAGGAGCACTACACGCACACCGACGAGTCGGACCGCCGCTACCTGACCTTCGGCAGCGGCGAGCGCTTCTACTTCCCCCGACGCCGACCCGTCCCCGTGGAGGTCGATCTTCCGCCCGGCGACGCGGCAGCGACGATGGCGTCGGATCGCACCCTGGACGTCATCGGAGACCTGTACCTGCCGCGCTACCAACTCGGCGACTACCTGCGCCACGGCTTCGAGGCCGACGACGCCAACGAACGTGCCCTGCTGGACGACCTGGCGAACGCCGCCCGGGGCAACCTCTCGGGATTCACCCGGATCATGATGTTCAAACGGCTCTCATCGTCGGGCCCGGCCTTCCTGGCCACGCTGCGACGACACCGTCTGCGCAACCTGGTGGTGCTCCACGCCCTCGAGGCCGGGCTGCCGATCCCCGTAGGCGCTGTCGACAACGCGCTCTGGGAGGCCGAGGCCAGCTGGATGAGCGACGAACTCGATCCCGACGCGGACCACGACGACGACACGCCGAGAGGGCCCGACTTCGGTCCCGCGAGGTCGGTGCTGTTCCCACAACAGGAGTCGTCCGCCGAACGGGCCTACGACGCCCTCGTGGCCGCCGCGCCCAAGGCGATCCGCTGGGCGCCACCCGAGGCCTTCCTGGACGGCCTGCGCGAGGAACTGACCGACGACACCGAGGCGATCGGTGATCTGCTCGGCGGCTTCGGACCGTGGAACGCTGACCGCGACGGCAAGCTGGCCGCCCTCGAGGAGATCATCACCGAGCGGCACCCCGACGAGAAGGTGTTGGTGTTCACCGAGGCCGCCGACACCGCCCACTACATCGAAGGTGAACTGCAGCGGCGCGGCATCGCCGGCGCGGCGGCCGTGACGGGCAGCTCGCCGGACCCGAGCGCTCTGGCGCGACGCTTCTCGCCGCGGTCGGGCCGGCACCGAGTGGCCCCCGGCGTGGAACTGCGGGTCCTCGTCTCGACCGACGTGCTCTCGGAGGGCCAGAACCTCCAGGACTCCCGCATCGTCGTCAACTACGACCTGCCCTGGGCCGTGGTGCGCCTCGTGCAACGCGCCGGGCGGGTGGACCGGATCGGTCAGCGGGCCGGCGAGGTGATCGTGTACTCACTGCTCCCGACCGGATCAATCGAGACGGAGATTCGCCTCCGTGAGCGCATCCGGGAACGCCTCGCCGAGCAGGCCACGCTCCTGGGCTCCGACGAGCAGTTCTTCGGCGACCCGACCGAACGACACCGCCTCGGCGCCCTCTACGACGAACACTCCGACTTCGCGCTCGCCGACTCCGGCGACGACGTGGACCCGGTATCCATGGCGTACGAGATATGGCGCCACGCCACCGAGACCCACCCGGACCTCGCCACCGCCGCCGCCGCGTTACCCGACGTGGTCCACGCCACCAGATCGGTGGACAACACCGAGGCGCTCACCGCGTCCGGGCGTGAGACCGTCGGGGCCACGGAGCCCCGCGGGCACGAGGAGGCCGAGGCCGATCCCCGCGCTGTCGCCGGCGACGCCGTCGTCGTGCACTCGCGCACCGTGACCGGCAGCGACGCCTTCGCCATCGTGAGCGCAACAGACGGCGAAGCCCGCCGCATCGCACCCCAGGAGGCGCTGCGGTTGGCCGAATGCGAACCGGGCGAGCCGGCCGCGCTCCGCCTCGACGACCACCACGACCTCGTGGCGACGGCCGTCGGCGGCCCGCTACGGCACCAACCGGGCAGAGTCAGCGACGCCCTCGGGGGAGTCCGCGGCAAGCTCTGGCGGCTCATCTACGACCACCGCGACGACTTCGAGGACAACCTGCTGTTCACACGCAGCGAACTTGACGAAGCCCACGACGCCATCAACGAACGCCCCCTGCTCGAGTCCGCCACACAACGCTTCGCCAACGCCATCCGGGAACGATCCCCGGCCGACGTCGCAGCGCTCCTCGTGGAACTCTGGCGCGACGACCGGCTGTGCGTCCGACCCGAGGGTTCCGGAACCACAGAACCGTCGATCATCTGCTCGATGGGACTGCGCCGAGCCGACCACCAGGGCCGTTGAACCCGCTCCGCAGCGGCCGAGTGCCCCGGCGACGCCCGTGCGACCACACCCTGACGGCGGGCCGGCCCGACACCTCTGGGCGCGTGGGCGGGCCGGGCGGTCAGGGCCCGAGGGCGCCGATCGGGACAACCGCATGGCCGATTCAGCGAGCGCACGACTCGCCGGTCACATCTGCAACGCTTGGGACCGACATCTCGCAAGCCATGCGGCCAACATTCTGCAACAATCCGAATCAGCATTCTGCAATGCTCTGGGCTCTGCTCCGCTTGTGCGGCACCGCCACACCCCGCCGATCCCCAAGCGCCCGGTCAAGGCCCCAGAGCCGTCAGGGGGAGCACGGTCACGCCGTCGGGGCGTTCGTAGCCATAGCCGGATGGGGTGATGACGAGTTTCTTGGCGGGCTCGCCCACCCGGGTCGTGTCGATCTGCTCGCACGCCCGAACAAGCGATCGCGCCGCTTCGTCCAGCCGGTCGCCGGCCCCCAGTTTCACTTCCACCGCCAACCAACGCCCGTCGCCACTCTGGACAACGGCGTCGAGTTCGTGGCCGTTGCTGTCCCGATAGTGGTACACGGCAGCGTCGTTCGCCTCGGCGTACACGCGAAGGTCCCGAACCACCAGGGATTCGAACATCGGCCCGAGGGTGCTCGGTCGGCGCCACAACCGTTCGGGAAGGGCGCGCAGCGACGCCGCCGCCAGGGACGGATCCACGAGATGCCTCTTCGGCGCGCTGCGTAGCGTCGCCCTCGACGTCAGATGGGTGGGCCAGGCAGGCACGTCCTCCACGACGAACACCCGTCGCAGCGCGCCGAGATAGTCGGCCACGGTCTTGCGCGACGGGGCACCGTCACCGGCGATGTCGGCGGACAGCGTCGTGGCACCGGCCGTGGTGGCGATGTTGCGGCTCAGCGAGGCCATCAGCCGGAGCACGCCCGCGGGCTCGTGCCGGGTGCGGCCCATTTGAGGAATGTCCGTGCGCGCCACTTCCTGCAGATAGGCCCTCAGCAACAGCTGACACCGGGCGACAGGATGGTCGAGATGTCGCGGCCACCCGCCCCGGCACAGTGCCTCGATCACCTCCTGCGGCGACGCGTCGGAGCGCCCCGCTGCGCAGGCCTCCCCGTCCAGCAGGCGCCCGAGCGAGACCTCCCCGGTGGACTCCCCGCTCTCGAGCAGTGACATCGGCCGCATCGCCACTCGCATCACTCGTCCCGCACCCGAATGTCGGGTGAGGTCGTCGGCGGGATGCGCCGACCCCGTGAAGATGAACAAGCCGGCTCGATGCTGGGAATCCGCGACGTGCCGGGCGCTGTTCCAAAGCCCCGGCGCCAGTTGCCACTCATCCACCAGCCTGGGGCGGTCTCCCTCAAGCGTCTTGCCCGGCAGCAGCCGCGACGCGGCGCGGAGTTCCACGTCGTCATCGAGGCGCACTTCGCTGCGCGCATGATTCAGGCCCGTCCATGTCTTGCCGCAACCTCTGGCACCCTCCAGTACAACCATCGGCGCAATATCCAAGGCCTCGCGGACCATCCCGTCGACCACGCGCGGCCGGTACCCCGGAGGTGTCAGGCGGGTGGATCCTCCGGTCGACTCTGCGGACGTATCACGGCCGTGTGTCACAAGATCATTCTAGCAGGCAGTCACGCTGAAAAGCCCATATTATAGGTAATTTGCCATCCAATTTATTGGATCTTCAACGTCCAAGTTATAGCTCTTTTGATGACCATCCTGAGGAACCGTTAGCGCCCAACAGACAGGGCTCGGTCAGCCCGGCGGCAGGACGCTCCGCCCCCGTGGACGGGCCGGGCGGTCAGGGGCCGAGGGCACCGATCGGGACGACCGCCACGCCGTCGCGGCGTTCGTGGCTGTAGTTGCCCACCGCGGTCACCACGATCAGCTTGATCGGCTCGCCCGCGGCGACCGAATCGACGCGGTCCCGTAGTTTGAGCAGGCTGCGGGCGGCTTCGTCGATCGCTGCGTCGCCGCCGAGCTTCACTTCGACCGCCAGCCATTCGCCCGTCTGCAATAATCCCGACCGGCATTCTGCAATATTCTGGATTCCGCCCGCGCCGCGTTCGAAGCGGAGCCGGAGGTGGCTCTCAGGCCAGGACCACCTCGAAGCTCACAGCATGCTCGACGCCGAGCCGCGCCCCGTCGGCTTCGGCGTTCGGGCGCAGGAACGCCTCCGGATCGGCCATCGGGCCGCTGAGCGAGGCCAGGTAGGCGGCGTGCGCCGCCAGTGAGGCGAAGCCGGCCTCGAGGTGGCCGGTGACGTCGACCGCGTGGGTGGCCTCCGGCGAGCCGCCGAATGCGACGAACCGCACGCCACCCCAGGCCTCCAGGCCGTCGCCGGCCAGGTCGGGGAACATCCACGGATTGGCGGCGTCGCGCACCGCGTCGATGAGGGCCCGGCCCACGTTCCGGTGGTCTACGTGGTTCCACGAACCGCCCCCGAAGCTGTCCCGGTAGTTGATGGACAGCACTGCCTCGGGCCGGTTGCGGCGGATGCAGGCGGCCAGGGCCCGGCGCAAGTCCAGGTCGGCCATCACGTAGCCGTCGGCGAACCCCAGGAACTCCACGTGTGACACGCCCACGACGGCCGCAGACGCCCGCTGCTCGGCCTCGCGCAGCGGCCCCGTCTCCTCCGGCGCCATGGTGGCGATCCCCGCCTCACCGCTGGTCACCAGGGCGTAGCGGACGTCCTTGCCCGCTCCGGTCCAGCGGGCGACGGCCGCCGCCACGCCGTACTCCAGATCGTCGGGATGCGCCACCACCGCCAGCGCCCGCTCCCAGTCCTCGTCCAGGAGCAGCAGATCGGCGACCATCGGTTGACCATACCTGCCGGGCGCCCGCCGTTGCCGCCCGGGCCGCCACTCGGGTGGGCCCCCTGATCGTGGTTCCGCGCGGGATGGCGTAAGGGTGCGGGCCGTTCCCGCCTGCGCAGCCGCGGGGGTCGCCGGGGAGACGGCCGTTACCTTTACCCCGATGAGCGCCGCCGGTGATCGGTTCGCCGAATTCTGGGACACGAAGGGCTACGTGGTCGCCGACGGCGCCATGGGGACGCAGCTCTTCGCCATGGGGTTGACCTCCGGCGACGCGCCGGAGCGCTCCAACCTGCTGGCCCCCGGGCGGATCCGCGACGTGCACCGCGGCCACCTCCGGGCAGGAGCCGATCTCGTGCTGACCAACAGCTTCGGTGGGAACGGCCTGCGGCTGCGCTTGCACAACCTCGACGGGCGCGTCCTGGAGTTGAACGAGGCAGCCGCCCGTATCGCCCGGGAGGCCACCGAGGCCGAACAGCGCCGCGACGCCCGGACGATGCTGGTGGCCGGTTCGATGGGGCCGACCGGGGAGCTGTTGGAGCCGCTGGGATCGCTGACCGTCGCCGACTGCGAGCAGGCCTTCGCCACCCAGGCCGAGGGCCTGGCACAAGGCGGCGCCGATCTGCTCTGGCTCGAGACCCTGAGCGACCTGGGGGAGGTGGAGGCCGCCGTGCGGGGCGCCCGCAGGGCCTGTGACCTGCCGGTGGCGGTGACGCTGAGCTTCGACACCGCCGGACGCACGATGATGGGCGCCGGCGGAGCCGAGGCGGCCGAGCGGCTCGGTCATCTGGAGCTGGCGGCCCTCGGCGCAAACTGCGGCAACAACCTCGCCGACACCGAGGCCGCCGCGCTCGAGATCGCCGCCGCGCTGCCCGGCGTCCCGGTGATCTCCAAACCCAACGCCGGCATCCCCTACTGGGGCGGCAACACCTTCCACTACACCGGCACGCCCGAGATCCTGGCTGCCCACGCCCACCGGGCGCGGCAGGGCGGCGTACAGATCATCGGCGGCTGCTGCGGCAGCACCCCGGCCCACATCGCCAAGATCGCGGCAGTGCTGGCGGGCGACCAACCAGTGCCCGAGATCATGTATCCGACCGGCGACGAGGGATCAGCCGCTCTGACCGACGCAGCCCCCGACCGCGACCGGTCCCGCCGACGGCAGCGCTGACTGCCGGTACACAAACGCTCCGGCTCCCCCGTACCCGCCGCCGACGCCGAACCTGATCGGGGTGCCGCGCCGCGCACGCGGCTCGCTGCCGACCACCGCTGCCGAGAAGCGTCAGCAGGCCGAGCCGCCGCCCAACGCGCCGGGGCCGCGGCGGCTGCCGCCAACCACCTCCCGGACCGCCCCGCGACCGGACCCCCAGCCACCCGGCCCCGGAGGTGAGCCCCATACACTTCGCCGGGCATGCGCGAGCACCCCGCGGGGCCCTCCACCGAACCGTACCCGCGGCGCTGGCTGATCCTCGTCGTCCTGTGTTCGTCGATGGTGATGGTCTTCAGCAACCTCGGCTCGATGAACATCGCCCTGCCGACCATGCAGACGGCGCTGGGGGCCAGCGGCTCGGATCTGCAATGGATCACCGACGCCCACATCCTCACCTTCGCCTGCCTGCTGCTGCCCCTCGGTGCCCTCGGTGACCGCAGGGGTCGAAAAGGGGTACTGCTCGCCGGGATCGTGATCTTCGGGGTGGCCAGCGGGCTGGCGGCCTTCTCCACAACCGCCGGGCAGGTAATCATCTACCGGACGATTATGGGTGTCGGCGCCGCCCTGGTCATGCCGGCGACGCTGTCGATCGCCGCGGTCATCTTTCCGGCGTCCGAGCGAGCCAAGGCGGTCGCCGCCTGGTCGGCCGCCGCGGGGCTCAGCGGGATGCTCGGTCCCGTCATCGGCGGTGTCCTGCTCCGGTACTTCTGGTGGGGCTCGGTCTTCCTGTTCACCGTCCCGGTGGCCGGGGTGGTCCTGGCGCTGGTCACCTGGATCGTGCCGACGTCCCGGGACGAGGCGCAACGGCCGCTGGACGCGGTCGGCTCCGCGCTGTCGATCGTGGCGCTCGGCTGCCTGCTCTACGGGATCATCGAAGGCCCCGAACTGGGATGGCTGGGCCCACCGGTGATCGGAGGCTTCGGCGTGGCGGCCGTGGGATTCTGGGCCTACGTCCGCTGGGAACGCCGGACCCGGTTCCCCATGCTCGACCCGGCCTACTTCGGCAACCGGGTCTTCAGCCTCGGGGCGGTCTCCGCCGTCGGGACCTTCTTCGCCCTGTACGGCATCGTCTTCATCCTCACCCAGTACTTCCAGTTCGCGCAGGGCCACTCGCCGCTCGCAGCGGGTCTCCGGATGCTGCCCGTCTCCGCGATCGTGTTCCTGATCGCACCCCGCATCCCCGCCGTGATCGCCCGATCCGGCGCGCGGGCCACGATCACCGCCGGGCTGGTGATCACCGCCGCCGGGATGGCGACCATGGGGACGCTCAGCGCGGCGTCGTCCTACGGGCCCGCCGCGGTGGCCCTCGTGGTGCTGGGCATCGGGCTCGCCGTGACCATGCCGACCGCGACGCACGCCATCGTCAGTTCGCTCCCGTCGCACAAGTCCGGCGTCGGCTCGGCCCTCAACGACATGACACGCGAGACGGGCGGGGCGATCGGCATCGCGCTGCTGGGCTCACTCCTGTCGGTCGGCTACCGGCAGGGGATCTCCGGGAGGCTGGGCGACCTGCCGGCCGCAGCGGCCGAGGCTGCGTCCGACTCGATCGGCGGCGCCCTCGGCGCCGGTGCAGAGCTACCTACCGAGGTAGCCGCGCGACTGCACGGTCTGGCCACCGACGCATTCGACCGGGGAATGACCCTGGCCTCCTGGGTTGCGGCGGGTGCGCTGGTCCTCGTCGCAGTCATCGTCCACCGGCTGTACCCGAAGCACCGGACCGACACCCGCCCGGCCGTGCCTTCGGAGACAGGCGCCGCCGAAGGCACGGCCTGAGCGACCCGGCCGCGGGCCCCGGCAACCCGGCCCCAGACCCACGGCAACCCGGCCGCGGACCCACGGCAACCCGGCCCCAGACCCACGGCGACCCGGCCGCGGACCCACGGCAACCCGGCCCCAGACCCACGGCGACCCGGCGCGGGCCGTCGGCGACCCGGGCCCGGAGGCACGCCCTTTACACTTCGCCGGGCATGCGCGAACACCCCGCGGGGCCCTCCACCGAACCACACCCGCAGCGCTGGCTGATCCTCATCGTGCTGTGTTCGTCAATCGTGATGGTCTTCAGCAACCTCGGTGCGATGAACGTCGCGCTGCCGACCATCCAGACGGCGCTGGGTGCCAGCGGCTCGAGTCTGCAATGGATCACCGACGCCTACATGCTGACTTTTGCGGGTCTGCTGCTGCCCTTCGGGGCCCTCGGCGACCGCTGGGGCCGCAAGGGGGTTCTGCTCACCGGGATCGTCATCTTCGGGGTGGCCTGCGCGCTGGCAGCCTTCTCGACAACCGCCGGGCAGGTGATCGGTTACCGGGCCATCATGGGTGTCGGCGCCGCCCTCGTGATGCCGGCGACGCTGTCGATCGCCGCGGTGATCTTCCCGGCGTCGGAGCGACCCAAGGCGGTCGCAGTCTGGTCGGCGGCCGCGGGCCTGAGCGGCCTGCTCGGCCCCCTCACAGGCGGTCTCATGCTCCGCTTCTTCTGGTGGGGCTCGGTCTTCGGTGTCCTCGTCCCCGTGGCCGCGGTGGTCCTGGCGTTGGTGGCCTGGATCGTGCCGACGTCCCGGGACGAGGAGCAACGGCCGCTGGACGCGGTCGGCTCCGCGCTGTCGATCGTGGCGCTCGGCTGCCTGCTCTTCGGGATCATCGAAGGCCCCGAATTGGGATGGCGAGACCCACCGGTGGTCAGCGTTTTCGGTGGGGCGCTGGTGGGATTCTGGGCCTACGTTCGCTGGGAGCGCCGGGCGCGGTTCCCCATGCTCGACCCGGCCTACTTCGGTAACCGGGTCTTCACGCTCGGGGCGGTCGCGGCCGTCGCGACCTTCTTCGCGCTGTACGGCAATTTCTTCGTCCAAACCCAGTACTTCCAATTCGCGCAGGGGCACTCACCACTGCCGGCCGGCGTCCGGATGTTGCCCCCGGCGGCGGTGGTGTTCCTGGTCGCGCCCCGCGTCCCGGCGCTGCTCGCCCGATTCGGACCGAGGGCCACGATCACCGCGGGGCTGGTGATCACCGCCATCGGGATGACAATCATGGGGACGCTCAGCCCGGCGTCGCCCTACTGGTTCGCGGTGGTGCCCCTGGTGCTCCTGGGCACCGGGCTCGCCGTGACCATGCCGAGCGCGACACACGCCATCGTCGGTTCGCTCCCGTCGCACAAGGCGGGAGTCGGCTCGGCCCTCAATGACATGACACGCGAGACGGGCGGGGCAATCGGCATCGCGATGCTGGGCTCACTCCTGTCGGTCGGCTACCGGCAGGGGGTCTCGGGGAGGCTCGGCGATTTTTCACCGGCAGCGGCCGAGGCGGCATCCGACTCGATCGGCAGCGCCCTCGGAGCCGCCCGCGAGTTGCCCGCCGAAGCGGCCGAACAGCTCCGTGTTCTTGCGATCGACGCGTTCGATCGGGGGATGAACCTGTCCTCGTGGGTCACGGCCGCCGCGCTGCTGGTTGTCGCAGCGATCGTCTACCGGCTGTACCCCACGCAGCGGACCGACATCGGTCAGGCCGTGCCCGCGGAGGCGGGCGCGGCCGCCTCGGACCGGCTGGGAGACTCCTGAGTGATGCTGCACACCGTCTTGCGCGTCATTCCGGCGGAGACCGGAATCCACTCGCCGGCGGCGCCGCTCGCGCGCGCTGTGGATCACCTGGCACTCACGTAGATCGCCGATGCCCCCCTCCGACGGGACCGTCGATGGCCATGCCCTCCTCGCCGACCTCACCGCTGCGCTGGGAACCCGCCACACCCGGACCGACGAGGACATCATGGCCCCCTTCCTCGTCGACGAGCGCCGGCGC
>Ga0209020_1002634_pt1 | contig 14008 bp, 8 predicted proteins | sample PinacodermBB_FD_187298 | JGI IMG/M metagenome (GOLD analysis project Ga0209020, IMG submission 187298) | Host-associated microbial community of the marine sponge Aplysina aerophoba from Gulf of Piran - sponge pinacoderm, lysed by bead... | ecosystem: Host-associated > Porifera > Sponge >...
TCACTACAGGTCTGGGCCCCATGTATTGCCATGGACCTCTATCAATGAGGCCTTCAGTCTCCTTCAAGTCAATCCTGGGCGCGCTCTGGAGAGCGCTGAGATTCTATGGAGCAGATACAGCAAGGAGGCGGCTTGCTCTGTGCGTATAGCCCATCTCAAAGCCCGAGCTCTATTGCAACTCAACAGATCTGACGACTGTGTTGCGTTTATCAGTTCCCTTGAGGAAGGGATACAAAATGACAAAAGGCTGTTGATGAGCAAAGGGATCGCCTTACAAACCCAAGGTCGACTCAGCGAAGCTTTGACGCTTTTCCAGCATCTCCATGCAGCCCACAGGGCAACCGACAGGGAGCGCAAGCTTCATGGCCTGGCCCTTGGCAGGCTGCTCCAGACGATGGGAGGAGCAGACAATCTTGAACGGGCGCTGGCCATTTTTACGCAGCTGCGCACCCAGGCCGCTCAGCGAAGAGAGAATACTCCCTGCGATGACAAGACCATTGAATTAGCCATTGGCAGGCTGCTCCAGACGATGGGAGGAGCAGACAATCTTGAACAGGCACTGGCCATTTTTACCCGGCTGCGTGCCCAGGCCGCCCAGGAAAGGAAGAACACCCCCTGCGATGATACAGACATTGAGCTAACCCTTGGCAGACACCTCCAGATCATGGGGGGCGCGGACAATATGGAAAAGGCTCTGGCGATTTTCAGCCGGTTACGCACCCGGGCCGCCACAGGGAAAGTCGATACTGCCTGCGATGACAAGAATATTGAGCTAACCCTTGGCAGGCACCTCCAGCTCATGGGGGGCGCGGACAATATGGAAAAGGCTCTGGCGATTTTCAGCCGGTTACGCACCCGGGCCGCCAAAGGGAAAGTCGATACAGCCTGTGATGACAAGAACATTGAGCTAACCCTTGGCAGGCATCTCCAGATCATGGGGGGCGCGGACAACCTGGATCGGGCGTTGGCCATCTTTACCCGGTTGCGCACTCAGGCTGCCAAAGGCTTGCCGAATACCCCTTGTGATGACAAGGAGATTGAGTTGGCTCTTGGCAGGCTTCTCCAGATAATGGGAGGCACAGCCAATCTGGAACGAGCCCTGACCATCTTTACCCGGTTGCGCACCCGGGCTGCCAAAGGCAGGGAGAATAGCCCCTGTGATGACATGGAAATTGAGCTGGCTTTTGGTCACCACCTCCAGATCATGGGAGGAAAGGACCGTCTGAAACAAGCGCTGGCTATCTTCACCCGACTGCGCAGCCGGGCTGCCAAAGGACAAGTCGACACGCCTTGTGATGACAAAGGGATAGAGCTGAGTTTGGGGTCCTGTTTTCTCAAGATGGAGATGTGGCAGTCGTTTGATGAACTGCATTTTGAGAAACGGCTGTTTCAAGGATTTGAACCGCAGTTATTGTTGAGTTTGCGTTCGTTCAATGAACTGCTGGGTGTCATGACTATTACTCCAGAGCATCTTACTCCGGAGCATCTTACTCCAGAGCATCTTACTCCAGAGCATCTGACGCTTCTGGGAAAGGCGCTCGGTCATGCAGCTCTTGCAGCAGAAGCAAGCGGAGGCACCAACGCTTCCTGCCTCAGTCAGCTGGCGCATTGCTTTCGTCTGTTGTCATTCTGGCCGATAGCCATTCTGCAAGCTCTGGAGATCCAGCCGCAAGAACCGGAGGAGTTCAAGACCAGAGCCAAATCTCTCTTTGCGAAGGCCTATAAGATCGAACCCGGTCGGCAACTCCTGCATCCAAACCAACCCTGGCGAGAAACGGAGCGGGCGTTCAGGGCGCGGCTTGTGCAGTAAAACAGCGGTGCCAAGTATTCGTTTTTCCCATGAGTGACTGGATAGCATGAACATTTCTTCAGAGCATCTGACGCTTCAGGGAAAGGCGCTCAGTCATCCTGTTCTTGCAGCAGAGATAAGCGGCGGCACCGACGCTTCCTGCCTTGCTCAGCTGGCACACGGCTATCGTCTGTTATCTTGCTGGCCGAGGGGCATGATGGAGGCTCTGGGCATCCATCCGCAAGAACCGGAGGAGTTTACCACCGGGGCCCGCTATCTCTTTGAAAGGGCCTGGAAAATTGAACCTCATCGGCAACATCTGGATCAAGATCAATCCTGGCGCGACAAGAAACAGGCACGCCAAGTCCGCCTTGCACAGCAACCTGCTCGCGTTGAGAGAGCAGGGGGTGTGCTACCTGTGGACTGGAGAGCTGGATGCCTCAGCGTAGAGGTGTTGTCTCGACCTCTTCATGGGACGAGGGCCCTCCCGCTCCTCCCCCCTCCTGATATTGTCTGACAGTCATGCCCATCATTCTGATCAATTTGCCATGAAAAACTCTTCTACTGCGGTCCATACAGGGGTGTGTATCGGCTGTGGGCTCGATCTGTTGGAAATGCCGGATTTCGTCAGAAGCGGTCATTGAACATCTGCCCAAGCCTCATTCCGCGTGACAAGGCAGTGTTTGTGTCTTCTACCCTGGTAGTTTTCCAGAGGCCGCCAAGGCTGGTCCCTGCCGCATCACTTGAGTTATGACAATCAACTTGATCGAAAAAACAGGCCAGCCTGCCTTGTATCTCCCCAAACGGAACGGGGTGCAGACAGGTTGCTCACTGGGAGAGTATGCGAACCATGTATCCATCAGGTCACTGCGGGAGCGGCGGGCGTCATGGCCGTCCTTCCGATTCACACCATCTGCCATCCGGCCGGCACGCGGCGCCATTGGCTCCTGATGCGTCCCTGCCGGGGGGGCCTTTCCATCAGGGAAGCAGCAGAGCTCAGCAACAGCGGCCACTGAACCTGCGAGAGGTGCTGCTCTACGGGACGCCCCGAGGTGGAGTCTCGCGCGCTGATGTTGATCATGCCTTCCGGCTGCTGCCCATCAACCCCCAGGGTGCACTGGCGAGCGCTGAACTGCTTTTGACCAGCCATGGCCAGGATGTTTCCTGTGTTCCTGTCGTCCAGATCAAGGCCCGGGCTCTGTTTCAACTCAACAGATTCGACGACTGTATTGCATTTATCAATTCCCTTGGAACAAACATTGCAAACGACAAAGGACTCCTTCTGTGCAAAGGGAGAGCCTTGCAGGCCCAGGGTCTGCTCAGCGAAGCTTTGCCCATTTTTCAGCATCTTCATGCCAACCACGGGAGAACTGCTCAAGATCGCAAGGTTCATGGCCTGGCCCTTGGAAGGCATCTTGCGCTTATGGAGAGCCCGGACCATCACCAGCAGGCGCTGGCCCTCTTTACCCAGCTACGCACCCAAGCCGCCCGGGGACAGGTGGATACCCCCTGCGGTGACAAGGATATTGAACTGGCTCTTGGCAGGCAGCTCCAGAAAACAGGGGGAGCAGACAACCTTGAAAAAGCGCTGGTCATTTTTACGCAGCTACGCACCCAAACTGCCGGCGGGAGGCAGGACACCCCCTGTCACGACAAGGACATAGAGGTCACACTGGGGCGGCACCTCGAGATAATGGGAGGGATAGACAATCTGAAAAAGGCATTGGCCATCTTCACCCGGCTGCGTACCCAAGCGGCCGGCGGACAGGAGAACAGGTCCTGTGGTGACAAAGATCTTGAGCTCTCCCTTGCCAGACTTCTTCAGCGCACAGGAGGCACAGACAACCTCGAACAAGCGTTGGTCATCCTGACCGCATTGCGCACCCGGGCCGCACACGGGAAGAAGGATGTTCCCTGTAATGACACGAACATTGAACTCGCCCTTGGCCGGCATCTCCAGCTACTGGGAGGTCCGCATAACATGGAACAGGCGTTGGCCATCTTTACCCGGTTGCACAGTCTGGCCACCAGCGGTGGGGAGAATAGCCCTTACGAGGACAAGGACAAGGACAAGGACAAGGACAAGGACAAGGACAAAGATATTGCACTCAGCCTTGGCAGGCACCTCCAGATGATGGGGGGTAAAGACAACCTGGAAAAGGCACTGGCCATCCTTACCCGGTTACGCACCCGGGCCGCCAACGGCAGGGAGAGTAGTGATGACAAGGCCATTGAACTCACCCTTGGGCGGCATCTCCAGATCATGGGAGGGAGAGACAATCTGGAGCAAGCGCTGGCCATCTTCACCCGGCTGCGCACCCGGGCGGCGGGCGGACGGGAAAACACGCCCTGTGATGACAAGGAGATTGAACTGGCCCTTGGCAAGCTTCTTCAGACCATGGACGCGGTGAACAACCAACAGCAGGTGCTGGCGATCTTTACCCGGCTGCGCACCCGGGCGGCCGGAGGCGTGCCCCATACCCCCTGTGATGACAAAGACATTGAGCTGGCCTTGGGCAAGCTTCTTCAGACCATGGGGGGTGTGGACAACCGACAGCAGGCGCTGGAGATCTTTACCCGGCTGCGCACCCAGGCGGCCGAGGGCAGGGAGAGTAGTGCTGACAAGGATATTGAGCTGGCCCTTGGCCGGCATTTCCAGAGCATAGGAGGGAGAAGCCATCTGGAACAGGCGTTGGCGATTTTCACCCGGCTGCGCACCCGGGCGGCAGGAGGCTTGGCGAACACGCCCTGTGATGACAAAGAGATTGAGCTGGCCCTTGGCAGACTTCTTCAGATCCTGGGGGGTGTGTACAACCAACAGCAGGCGCTGGCCATCTTTACCCGGCTGCGCACCCGGGCGGCAGGAGGCTTGGCGAACAGGCCCTGTGATGACACGGACATTGAACTGGCCCTTGGGCGGCATTTCCAGAAAATGGGAGGGAGAGCCAATCAGGAGCGGGCACTGGCGATCTTTACCCGGTTGCGCGTCCAGGCTGCGGGCGGGCAGGCAAACACCCCCTGTGACGACAAGACTATTGAACTGGCGCTCGGCATGCTCCTTCAGACCATGGGGGGCCTGGACAACCTGAAAACGGCACTGGCCATCTTTACCCGGTTGCGCAGCCTGGCAGCAGACGGGAAGGAGGATGTGCCCTGTAATGACCAGTCTGTTGAGCTGGCCCTTGGTCTCTTGCTCCAGACGATGGGAGGCATCGACAACCTGGAACAGGCACTGACCATCTTTACCCGGTTGCGCACAAAGGCCGCCAGGGGACAAGCAGACACCCCCTGTGATGACAAGACCATAGAATTGATCCTTGCTCGGCATCTCCTGATCAGGGGAGGCAGGAACAACATGGAACAGGCACTGGCCATCTTGACCCGGCTGCGCACGCAAGCCGCCCAGGGCCTGCCGGACACGCCCTGTAATGACCGGAGTATTGAAATGGCTCTCGGCATCTTGCTCCACACGATGGGAGGCACCGACAACCTGGAACAGGCACTGACCATCTTTACCCGGTTGCGCGCCCGGGCTGCAAACGGGAACAAGGATACGCCCTGTGATGACAAGGAGGTTGAGCTGGCCCTTGGTAGACATCTCCAGCTAATGGGAGGAAAACACATGGAACAGGCGTTGGCCATCTTTACCCGGTTGCGCACCCAGGCGGCCGGAGGTGTGCCCGATACCCCCTGTGACGACAAAGACATTGAGCTGGCCTTGGGCCGCCATCTCCAGCTCAGGGGAGGCAAGGAGAATCTGGAACAAGCACTGGCGGTCTTTACCCACCTGCGCACTCAAGCTGCCAGGGGCAAGGAGGACACCCTTTCTTGCTGTGACAAGAAAATCGAACTGAGCCTGGCGTCATGTCTCCTCAAGATGAGGATGTGGCCAGAGTTTGATGCACTGCAGCTCGACAAGCGGCTGTTGCCAGGCTTTGAACCAGAGCTGATGTTGAGTCTTCGTTTCTTCAATGAACTCCTGGATGTTGTGACCTTTTTTCCAGAGCATCTGACGATTCTGGGAAAATCACTGCGTCACGCGGCTTGGGCCGCAGAGCTGAGTGGCGGCACCAATGCCTCCTGCCTCAGTCAGCTGGCACAGGGATTTCGTCTGCTCTCCTGCTGGCCGCAAGCCATGCGGCAGGATCTGGGCATCTGGCCGCAAGAGCCGGATGAATATATAAACAGGGCCAAGTTTCTCTTCGACAAGGCCTACCAGACAGATCCTCATCGGCAACAGCTGGATCACGACCAAGCCTGGCGTGACAAGGAGCAGGCACTCCGGGCCCGGCTGGCGCAGCAAAGGCACTGTCGCTGAACAAACAGGGCCTGCGCTTCCTGTGGACTGAAGAGGGGATGCTTCAGCCCAGCTGAGTTTGATCTTCCTTGTTAGAGGCTCACAGGGATAGACACTCATCCCCTGGTCCTCCTGGTAATGTCTGACAGTCATGCCAATCATTCTGACCCATTCGGCATGAAAAACTCTTCTACTCAAGGTCCACTCGCAGCTGCTCATCGGCGGTGGGCCCTATCTTCATGGCCAAGCCCTGGCCCGTCTGCTCCAGAGAATGCGAGCCTCGTCATCTTGACGGGACTCCTTGCCGGCACATGGACACCATCAGTTTCCTTGCGCCGGGCGATCCAGCAAGCCGGATATTTTCCTGCCAACCCACAGCCCCATTTTTGCTCCACGGAGACCACCCGCCATGCCAAAAACAAAACCACTGATATAAGGCATCACCAAAAAATCAGGTCGCTGCTGAACAATCTCTTCCCGGAAAATGAGTGACGGCAGATTGCCAAAAGCAAAGCCCGCCACCAACCCACAGTAGCTGCCACACCAGACTCCTGTCATGTAACAAGCCCACTCTATGCCTCGTTGACATAGGGTCTTGTTTCTTCGCATCCTGTTGCGGACCGGTGAACTGACAGCATCCATGTCACCGGAACTGACGGCTGCCCCGGTACGCGATCTGCCAGGATCTGGAGCTGCCGGAATCACATCGGGCTCGACCACAGGTCTTCGCTTTACCGATTTTCTCCCCAGATATCCACCGCCCTGCTCCGGTGTTGCGGTGGTGCTCAAGCCCGCCCGCTCTGCCAGCATCTGGCCCCAGCTTCTGCTGTCCGAATCGCGTAGCCATTCAATGAATCCATGAAAGGCCTGATCGTCTTTGGTTCGCAACATGCTCAGTATCTGCTCCATCTTCTGAACGCTGTCCGACTGTCGCTGGACCCGACTGACTTCATGGCTCTCGAGAAAACCACCTTCGTCTTTGTGAAGTTTGAACTCCATGCTGTCATCCACCAGTACGTACTGGCAGAGAGACGATGCAAGACCATCAAGGGCTTCCCGATAGCCCGCACACAGGGTATCGACAGGGGGAGCCTGTGCGCAGTCCCGACCTGTCGCTACAGCGGAACGGGAATAATCCTGGCTCTGTACAGGGGCGGCAACAGGATTCATAAGTTCCTCCTCTTTTGAAGCCTTGCGTAACATCAACTGCGACCCTGGAACATATGCGCCTCCAGAGCCTTTCCCGTTGGACAGCAATCGAGGAAAACTGTTCCAGCAGGCCCTGCGTCTACCAGACGCAGGGCCTTGCCTGACAGATGCTGCGGCGCAAGCACCTCTCCAGCAAAACCACAGCGCCAGCAAAACCACAGCGCCAGCAAAACCACAGCGCCAGCAAAACCACAGTGCCTGCCCAGACAACCGAGCCTCTCAAGTCGGGTCAGGGTACCCCGCCAGGAAACAGCCTGCGAAGAAGAGGGAATGGTGCCCGAGAAAGCGTCCCGAATCTTTGCCCCGGCGGGCTATACAGCAAGTCCACTATCTCCCTGCCAGCCCACTCACCGAACATAAGGCTTTTCCCAGGACCCCCGTCTTTTCCCAACCAATACAACCACCACATGTTACCGCCAATAAGTACAGATACGAGAGGAACATCCTCATCAACAGCGATTCTTATAAATTTGCGGAAAGCCAGCCCCGCCACACAACCGCCGCTCAAAGCGAGCACAACGCCTGCCGCAAAAGCACACTTTTGTATGGCTGCATGACATGCGGTGTGGCGTATCCTCAGGCTCCTTCTCGCCAGCCTTCTTATAGCCGGATTGGCAGCCAACCCCAGCTCACCGGGGATACCCGTTTCCTGCTCACTCGACCTGCTGGGCTCAAGAGCTGTCTGTGCAACTTTCGCCCCGGCCAGAGCCCTTTGCCTGACCGGCTCAGCCCCCAGGCATCCGTCGTCCTGCTCCAGTGCGGCTGCCCCGCTCAGCCCAGCCTGTTCTGCCAACGCCTGCCCCCGGATCCTGTCCCCGGAGTCGCAGCGTCTCTCACCCAATCCATCAACCGCCTGATGGTCTTTGGTCCACAGGGCTCTGAGTATGTCCCTCATGTTCTGGACGCCGGCCGGCTCCTGGTGGACCTGACGGGCTTGACACCTGTTCAGACGAAGGCTGCCAGCCTTGCCACGCCTGAGCTCCATGCAGCGCTCGGCCAGCAGGTACTGGCCGAGCGGCCATTCGGACTGCCCCAGGACTTCCCGAGAGCCCGCACACCTGATCCCGGCGGCGCGCGTCTGTGCGGCATCATTGCCTGTCTCTGGCGAAGAGCAAGACAAACGTTGACCCTGTATAGAGCCGGTGCCTACAGCATGCATGACATCCCCCTGCTGGAAGTCGGTACTTGAAGCATGAGCTCCGGCCCTGGAGCGAGCGCTGAGCGCACGCACTTTAGCGGCGTCTTCTCCATTGGGGTACCTTGGATAGCGGCGCTCAAGAAGAGTTCCCACACGCCTGCCCTCTTGCCAGACAAACGCATGCCCTTTTCAGACATGCGCTGCACCAGCGACACAATCAAAGCCAGCCCCCCACCGCTTTCCTGCCGCGACCCGACTGCAATGAATGAACTCTCAAGGCACAAGCAAGTCCAAGGTCGGCAGCCTTGTATGGGAAGACCAGTATGGGAAGACCAGTATGGGAAGACCAGTATGGGAAGACCAGTATGGGAAGACCAGGGAATCAACGACAAGGACGCAGCAATCCAAAAACAGACCTCAAGCAGAAAAAAAGAGGATCATCATGCACACACTCCCCACCTGTAGCCTGACTACAAGTTGCCAGTCGTCAGAGCCGGGCGATCATCCCTCATCGCCGTCGGCTGCAACAAGCAGTTTCTCTCCTGCCAGCTTGAAGCGGAATGCTGGACCTGCTGCGCACTTTGGCCAGTCGGCATCACTTCAGCGTCACGCCCCTGCGCTACGCGACCCCGGACCCTTCTCCCGTGACAGATTCACGGACACCATAGCCCCCTGGATGAGCAAATTCGATGGCAGCCAGGTGCGGGAGCTGGAGTCTTGCACCGGCCCCGCTTTCCCCGGGCTGCTGCATACAATCCTGGGCACCCAGCTGCGCGAGGCCCCCGGACTCAAGATGGAGCCGTGCAAGGTTTTTGCTCAACCACCGGGAACCGGACCGGAACACTTCCTGCTCAGGGTGGCTCCGGAGCGCTTTGAGCTGCTGAAATTACCACCTGCGCCGCCTTGTATGACCAATAGCCCGGCACCAGCCTGTCAGGGGAAATACGCGTCCACCGCCTTTGAGAACACCCATGAGAAAAAATACCTGAACGACAGCGTTTGTCTGGCGCCGAATCACAAAAGATTGGCCAGGCTACGTTTTTCAAAAAGAATGCTGGTCTACGAAGCCCTGCCGGACGGCAGCTGGCGGCCAGAAGTGCTCCGCCACAACCCTGCCTCTCCATCGGTTCGTGATGCTGCAGACTCTTACGCGCTGTGCATGCAATGGCATAGTCGCCAGGGGGGGCCCATCCGCATCGCTTTGTGGAGCCCCTGCAGCCAGTATCTGTGCACACTGGTATCCGCCAACGACGCCAGCCTGTGGGCCCGGTCTGAGGAAGGCCACTGGGAGGAAGTCATCCAGGAATGCACTGATTTCGTGCTGGGTGATGTCTTTTTCAGCCCTGATTCCCGCTCTGTCATTCTGAACGGAAGACATTATTCTGAGCCCATGTTTTCCTGCTGGTGGTGTCAGGCGGACGGCCGCTGGGTGCAACATTCAACACACAGCCTCCCCCCCACACAGGCCACCACCAGCAGCTGTGTGTTGACCAAGGCTGTATTCAGCCATGACAGTCGAACTCTGGCATTGTTACTGCAGGAAGATATGCAGGTTCAGATATGGTGTCGGACGGAGCAAGGCATCTGGATCCATCAGGCAGCTTTACCAATAGACTTTCTGGATGACAAGGATCCGTCCCGGCCAGAAAATATACGTAACGCCATGACAAGAAATGGTTTTGAAGACATGACTTTCAATAGCCATGGGCAGCTGGCTATAGCGACCGAACTGCGCCCCCTGGCCCGTGACAATGATGCCGACACCGCTGACAGTGAAGACAGCCATGTCAGCGATTCCAGTGATTCCAGTGAAAGCCGGGAAATGCTTTCAGGGCTGTTGCATCTGCGTCACGGGATCGCCATCTGGTCCCCTTCCCGCCACGGCTGGAAAAAGCAGGAACAGCTTGTCGTTGAGGAAAAGAAAGAGTGCCATGTCCATGGCGGCGCCAGCCCATTGAGGCTGCTGTTCAGTCCCGACGGCCGTATTCTGGTAGCCCATCATGACGACTGCAAACGCATGAAGGCATGGTGCCTGGTGCCAGATCAGGCGCCAACAGGTTTGCACCGTCGGGCGGCCTGGGACCGCTGCTATCGTCACAGAAACGGCTTTCCCATGAACGATTGACGAGGCCTCGGCCTCAAGCGTCAGCCCCCGTGAGGCCCTCATGAGGAAAGTACTGAACACGGTGCTGGTGCCGGGACGCTGGGGCTGGCCTGTGCGGCCGCCGTAACCGGCACAAACCCCGTGCCATTTCCTGCCTCATCTGTCCCGGCCAGTTCCCCGTGCCAATTGCAGCAGGATGCAAGGACAGAGAGTGCTGTATCACTGCACTTCAAGGACGGCGTCCACTCGCATCAGCCAACTCGCACCACCCAGGAGATACGGGGCTGCTGGAAAGGCAGGGTTGTCACAACAGGACACGCAATAGTCACCGGCAGCAGGTTCCGCAGCGTCTGTCCGTGGCAATCTCTTGCGTTTTCATCAGGGTTCTTGTGTTATGCCCAGAATCTCTTCAGCCACCCGTGAAGCCAGTTGACTGTCGCTCTCAACGGCAACGGAACCCGGCTGTATACCCGCCAGAAGTGATGGAGACCCTGAACGCTGGCCAGCTGGGTGGACTTTTTCCCCAATGCCGACGGCATATGCTCAGCAACAGAGAAATGCGAGTACATACAGGCTTTCTGCCACCAGACAGACACGTCTTCAGCCAAACGGCAGAACATAGACACCATCACTCTGCGTCGTCCTGGCAATCCAACAAGCTGAAGACTTTCCTGCCGGCCCACTGCCCCAGATTTGAACCACTCAAACCTCCAACGACCGCCCCAACCCAGTAGCCGCCCAAACAGGCATTCGCAATGGGCAACATGCTGCCGATAGCCAGCCCCGCCACACAACCGCCTGCCAGTCCGCCAGAAAATACTGTCGCATGGATGGCCAACTGCACGCTTCTCTGGCAGAGAGTCCGGCATAGCCGTGCCGCTCTTCTTACAGGTCTGCCAACATAGGGCGGCTCATGGGAGGCAGCGGCGACCGGAAGGGGGGCCACCCTGGCCACGGGCCTTGACTTGATCGATGCGGGCTCCAGGTGTCCAGAGGTCTGCTCAACCACTATGGTGCTCTTCAAGCCTGCCCGGTGCGCCAAAGCCTGTCCCCAGACGCTGTGCCCAGAGTCGAGCAACCACTGCAGGAAACCATAGAACGCCTCGTCATCCCTGGTCCGCAGTATGCTCAGTATCTGCTCCATTTTCCGGATGCTGCCCGACTGCCGGTTGACCTCGCTGATTTCCTTGTCATCCATAAAGCCCCCCTGCTCCTTATGCAGCCTGAATTCCATGGCGCTATCTACCGCAACACACTGACACAGAAGCGATACTGTCTCCTCAAGAGCTGTCTGGTAGGCAGCGCACATGCTGTTGGCAGGCCGTACCGGTGTGCAGTCGCTGTCTGTCATCAAGGCTCGGGAATGAAAACGGTTCCGGCACCCAGGCGCAATGGCTATAGCATGCATCACATTCTCTCCCCTTATCTGCCCCTGCGTAGAGACACCCGTGCATCCATTGACCGGCGAGCACCGCGCATCAGGTCGTAAAGCCTGTTGGACCGCAACAACAGACATCTGTTCCCTGGATCCCTCTCCCGTCCCGGATACCGGACGCATGCCGTCATCCGACATGCACTGCGTTGAAGGCGCAACCACACCCGCCACAGTTTTTCTGTCTTGACAAGGGTGCCCGTCGTTGGAGCCGGGCAATCAGCCCTCATCCATCCAAACAGACTTTGACCACCCCTATGACCTCCTGCGGGAACTCGGATGCGCGGTGCCGGGTCTAACGGTGCTCACCCTGAGCGGCAGGACTCGCCGACCATCACCCCGCAGCAGCCGACTTCTGCAATGCGGGCAGTGAGTTCTGGCAGGCGATTGTCTTGCATGTCTACATACCCGCGAGGATCAACCATGTATAGACCCGATCTATCCCCCAGCAACCCGGCAGCAAGGCAACAGTCATCTGGCCCGGGCGGCCCTGGCCTTCCACCGTCATCGTCGTCGACCCTGACAGAGCCCCCCCGTCTCGCCGGGCGGGAGCTGGGCCCTGTACCGCAGGAGCGCCTTCTGAACCCCGTACCGACGCAGCCTCATCAAGCTCTGCCCTGCGACAGACGGCTGTTGTCCCGGGACAGATTCACCGCCGTCATAGCACCCTGGATGAACAAGTTTGATAGTGGCAAGGCGAGGGAACTGGAGCGCTGTTCCGATGCTGCTGCCTTCCCTGAGAAGCTCTGGGCAACCCTGGGGGAACAACTACGCAAGGCCCCCCGGCTCCGACTGGAACCTTGCGCGACATTCGTACAACCTGCGGGAATTCTGGTCGGCACAGCACCGAATCGCTATGAACTGGTGTCGTTGCCGTCCTTGACGCCGGGCACATGGGAATTTTTCCTGCCGTACTGTAACAACCGTTCCGATAGCAATAAGCTTTGTGACAACCGTAACCTCTGTCTGACGGCGGACAAAAAGCGTTTTGTCGCCCTGCCTGCCAATGGCGCGCTGATCTACGAGATTGCCCCGGAAAACATCTTGCAGGAACCAACCCTGTGCCATCCTGGGCAGCCTGTCCTCAAAGCACTCTGGAGCCCTTGCGGCCAGCTTTTGCACACGCAGACAAACGTCAGCGACAGTGTTTGGTCCCGCACCGACTCAGGGCACTGGAAAGAGGTCATCAAAGAAACTGGTCAAGCCGGTGGCTTCTCCACCAACTACTCCATTTTCAGTCCTGATTCGCGTAGCTTCATTTTGTGTGCGGGAGCCAGTCCGATCTCTGCACTCAGCTGGTGGTGTCAGCCAGACGGCAATTGGACTCGTGAACCAGTACCTTTACGGTCGTACCAATGTGCAGACGGGCGCGCCCGGGTATTCCAAAGGAGCGTTTTCAGTCCGGACAGCCGCACACTGGCACTGCGGCCCGAGGATGACTCTCATGTGGAAATATGGCACCGGTCGGAACAAGGTGAATGGGCGCAGGAGGCCTGCGTCCCGCTGGATTTTCAGGACGGTGACCCGCTCAGACCCCAACAGAAATACAAACCGTTCAAACCTGCATCTCAAGATTTTCAGGACATGGTGTTCAATAACTACGGACAGCTGGCTCTGGCGAGCATAGTACGGACTGTGAAGAACCGAAACCCTGATACCAAGTTCAGCGAACGTTCCAGCCGCGCGGATTACGTGGAATACATCAGACAGCGAGATCGGCATATAGGCGTTGCGATCTGGCATCCTTCCCGTGACGGCTGGCAAAAGCAGGTGCAGATTGTCGTCCTGCGCAAGGACTGCCCAGACCACCGGTCCGACTTCGAGTTGACTATACTGCGGCTGTCCTTCAGCTCCGATGGGCGTATTCTGGTGGCAGATGACGACTGCAGACAGGTCCATGCCTGGAGCCTTCTGCCTTGCTGCGCACCCACCGCCCCGTAACACTGACGGCCGTCGAAGAATCCCGCTTGCCGCCCGCTTGACAGCTTCCGTTACCCTGGTGCCCGGCCCTCCGGTACGCGGGAGCCGGTCGTACGGCC
>Ga0209020_1002638_pt1 | contig 13993 bp, 13 predicted proteins | sample PinacodermBB_FD_187298 | JGI IMG/M metagenome (GOLD analysis project Ga0209020, IMG submission 187298) | Host-associated microbial community of the marine sponge Aplysina aerophoba from Gulf of Piran - sponge pinacoderm, lysed by bead... | ecosystem: Host-associated > Porifera > Sponge >...
CTGAAGGGCGACCGCAGGTCGCCCCTACAAGTCATCGCGCCTTGCCGACAACAAGAAATCCTCCGCATATTATGACGCGAATTAACCAGTCACCACACTCGTGCTTCCGCCGTCACTCCGGTGCGGGGATGACGCTGCCGCAGTCCTTGCAGGTCCTGAGCTTCTCGTCGCCGTAGAACTCGCGATGGACTTGCCCCACGGGGTCGTCACTATAGTTGCCCACGGTGACGTCCACTTCGTATACCTTCTTGCCGCACGTCTCGCAAAACCACATGAAGCGGTCCTGCTCGCCGGGTTTGCGCACCCGCTCGAATACCAGGAACCAGGTGTCGTCGTCGACGCGCGGGGAATGCGGCACGCCGCCCGGGCACAGGGTCATCTGTCCGGGCTTCATGACCACCACCCTTTCCTTGCCGTCGTCGGTAAGGCAGTGAAGCCGCTGTTCCCCTTTGAGCACCAGCGTCACCTCGTCGCTCGGGTCCACGTGGAAGTCCATGCGGCGCTTGCGCCCGCGGCTCAGGAACGCGATGGACTCGGAATCCTGCCACACCACGGTACGTCCCTTGCCCTCGGCCGCCGTGTTTTCCATCAGCGCCTCGAGGTCGATGGTCTCCATTGCCTTCATGATGTCCATGATCACTCCCCGTGAGTGTTCCAGCGTAGTCTACGAGAACAATTCACCTTGGCCCGGTGCGCCTGAGCGGCGGCGAGTCTTCGAGATTTGACGACTTCCCTCGGATCTCAGGTACATGAGCAGCACCTTGTTCAGGCGGATATAGTCGCCGGTGTAGACTCTTCCGTCCGGCGCCCCGCCGTAGGTGACCGTGCCTTCGCCCTGTCCCATCAACTGTCGCACGAACGGCACGGCGCCATCAAGGACGGCGCCGTTCTCGAAAGGAGTATCGAAGCCGAAGGTCCGGGGCGAGGCGGACAACTCCATGCCCCCGTCATCCCCGACGCGCCAGATCAGCAGCGCGCCAGTGACTTCTCCGACGTTGAGGATGCGCCAGGCCGTGGCCTCGAGGGAACACTGGAAACGGGTGGCAAGCCGCCGGAAGGCAGCCACATCCATCTCGGGCGCCGCCGCATCGGCAATGAAGCGGCCCGGCATCAGCAGTTCCGCGGCAACGCGGTTGCAGAGATCCTCGGTGGCCGCGTCGCCGCAGCTCATGGACTCATCGTCGGGCGAGGCCGCGAGAATGTGGCCGATTTCATGCGCCAGGGTGAAGCGCCGTCGGGTGTGGGGGGCGTTCCGGCTGAGGATGACCTCGTAGCCGCCGTCGCCCAGCTCCACGAGCTGGCCGTCCAAACGAATGTCCAGCTCCCGTATACGCTGGACGCCCAGATGGCGTGCGATGCGTACCAGGTCCACTGGCGGGCGCTCGATTCCGCATGTGTCCAGCAGCCGCCGGGCTTCCTCCATCACCCGGTGCGCCTTGTCCGTGGCGTCCCGTGCCATGTCGCGGTCTGTCCCCGGCGGGCGGGGTCAGTAGCGTTCCCAGTCCCGGGCGGTGAGGGGTATGCGGGCGGCCTTGAGCTTCTTCGGCGCGTCGCCGAACAGCTCCGGATCGGAGCGGATCACCTCCAGGTCCTTGCGCAGGTTGACGACCTTGCCGCGGACGTCGGCCGGCGCCAGCTTCTTGCGCTTCCCGAGAGAGGTCAGACCGTTGTAGCTCTTCTTGAGCTCGGCGGCGCCCACCTCCAGTCCGGATTCGTTTACCGCCACCTGGAATTCGTCGAACGTGACCTCGCCGGCCGCCTCCGGCGCCTTGCGCGTGCGCGCCGCCGGACGCGTGGCCTTGGGCTTGGCGGCGCCGTCCTGCTTTTCCAGGCTGGCCTTGAGTGCCTCCATGAGATCCACCACCTGGCTCTGGCGCACCTGCGGCTCCAGCGCGGTGACCTCCTTCCCTTCCACCTTCTGCTCAACCAGCCGGAGGACCCGGGTCTTGTACTCGTCGTGATAGTTCTCCGGGTGGAACTCCTTGCGCACCAGCTCGTCGATCAGGCGGACGGCCAGGTCCAGCTCGCCGTCCTTGAGCTGGACGGTCTGGCCCCGGTCGATCTCCTCGAAATCCCGCACCTCGTCGGCGTAGTACATGGTGTGGAGCATGAGTCCGCCCTGCACCGCGCGGATCAGCACCAGCCCTTCCTTGCCCCGCATCACGTACTTGGCCAGCGCCACCCGGTTGGACTCGGTCATGGCGTCCGCCAGCAGACGGTATGCCTTGTCGCCGCCCTTGTCGGGGCCGAGGTAGTAGGTCTTCTCGAAGTAGACCGGATCGACCTTCTCCAGCGGCACGAACTCCTCCAGCTCGATGACCTTGGAGGTCTCCTCCTCCAGCGCCTTGAGCTCGTCGTTCTCGAATCGGACGTACTGGTTCTTGGCGAATTCGTAGCCGCGGACGAGGTCCGACCGCTGCACGATCTCCTCGCACACGGGGCAGAACTGCTGTTGCTTCATGCGCGAACCGCAGCGGTTGTGCAGGAAGTTGAATGCGATGCCGCTGGATGAGGCCGCGGTGTAAAGCTTGATGGGGATGGAAACCAGACCGAAGGAAATCGTCCCGGAACTGATGGCGCGTGCTGCCATGATGGTCCCTCCAAATGCAATCGGCTGGAGTCTAACACGAAATACCTTTAGAATTCTACGTGTTATAAGGTTATCCACAAGAAGCCATGTCGACCCCACTGGATCAATACCGGCGCAAGCGCGATCCCGAGCGGACTCCGGAGTCCTTCGGGGGGCAAGTCTCTTCGGACGGCGGCCTGTTCGTGGTGCAGCAGCATGCCGCCCGTGCGATGCACTACGACCTGCGGTTGGAGATGGGCGGGGTGCTCAAGAGCTGGGCCGTTCCCAAGGGTTTGTCGATCCGTTCCCACGAGAAGCGACTGGCGGTGCACGTGGAAGACCACCCCGTGGAGTACGCTGATTTCGAGGGCATGATCCCCAGGGACAACTACGGCGCCGGTGCCGTGATTCTGTGGGACCGGGGCTGGTACCGAGTGCTCGGCGCGTCGGACCCGCTTCAGCAACTGGAGCGGGGCACGCTGGAAATCGAGCTCCAGGGCTACAAGCTGCAAGGTCTCTGGATGCTCGTGCGCATGGGCGTTGGCCGCAAGGAATGGCTGCTGTTCAGCAAGAACGACGCGGATGCCGGGGCGGAACCGGTGGATGCCTTTCCCGGCTCCATCCTATCCGGCCTGACGGTATCGGAGCGTGAGGATCCGAGCCCGCGCGCCCGCCTGCTCGACGAGTCCCTGCGCCGTTTCGAGGCCCCGTCCCGAACAACGCCGCGGCGCAAGCCCGCGCCCATGCTGGCGTCACCGGGCGGCGCTCCCTTTTCCGACCCGGACTGGCTCTTCGAGATCAAGTACGACGGCATCCGGGTGCTCGCCCAGCGGCAGGATGACACGGTGACTCTACTGGGCCGCAAGGGCGACGACATCACCCGGAGATATCCGGAGATCGTTCACGCCTTGCGCACGGCGGCCCCGGCATTCTTTCTCATCGACGGCGAGATCGTCGCCATGGACGACAGCGGCCGTCCGAGCTTTCAGCGGCTCCAGCGGCGGATGCATCTGACCGACCGCTTCGACATCGAGCGGGCGGCGCGGACGGTACCGGTGCGCGGCGTATTCTTCGATTTTCTGGAGGCGGCGGACCGGGACCTTCGAGGGCTGCCGCTGACGCAACGGAAAGAGTGCCTCGCCCTCTTCCTGCCGCAACGGGGGGTGGTCCAGTACTCCGAGCACGTTTCCGAACGCGGCGAGGACTTCTACCGCGCGGCCTGGGAGAATCGTCTGGAGGGCATCGTCGGCAAGCGCGCCGACAGTCGCTACGTCGCCGGGCGCACCCGCCAGTGGTTGAAGTTCAAGTGCCAGCGGCATCAGGAGTTCGTCATCGGCGGCTACACCAGGCCCGGCGGTTCCCGTTCCGGCTTCGGCGCCCTTCATCTCGGTCTCTATCGGGACCGCGAGTTGGTCTACGTATCCAAGGTGGGCACGGGCTTCGACGGAGCCACCCTCCGGTCCATCCACAAGCGGCTGCAGCCTCTGGAGCGAGGGGATTCGCCGTTCAGCGAGGGATCGCCTGCCGGAGGCGGTCACCGTTGGGTGGAGCCGGCGCTCGTTTGCGAAGTGGAGTTCACCGAATGGACGGAAGACGGCGGATTGCGGCATCCTTCGTTCCTGCGGCTGCGAGACGACAAGGCACCGGAGGAGTGCCGCCGGGAGGAGCCGGCGCCGGAGGCCCCGGAACCGACGCTTCGCCAGGAGCCGCCCCGGCTGGCCGTCACCAATCCCGACAAGGTGTTCTGGCCCGACGACGGCTACACCAAGCGTGACCTGGTCGCCTACTACGAGGAGGTCGCGCCGCTTTTGCTGCCCTACCTGCGGGACCGTCCGCTGGTGCTCACGCGCTTCCCCGACGGCATCGACGGCAAGGCCTTCTTTCAGAAGGACGCGCCGGACTACGTTCCCGGATGGGTGGCCACCCGGCGGATCTATTCCAAGGACGCCGACCGTGACATCGACTATTTCATTGTGAACGACATCGACAGCCTGCGCTACGTGGCCAACCTGGGGACGATTCCGTTGCACGTGTGGGCCAGCCGGCTGGATTCCCTGGAATGGCCCGATTGGCTGGTGATGGACCTGGATCCAAAGGGGGCGCCCTTCACCCATGTCGTGCGCGTGGCAAGAACCCTCAAGCGGATACTGGAAGAGCTGGATGTGACCGCCTACATCAAGACGTCAGGCGTTACCGGGCTCCACATTCTTGTGCCGATGGGGCGGCGGTACCTCTACGAGCAGTGCCGTACCTTCGCCCGCCTGCTGGCCCTGGCGGTGGAGCAAAGGGTACCGGCCATCGCCACGGTAGCGCGGCCGCTCCACGCCCGGGAAGGCAAGGTCTACGTCGACTTCGGCCAGAACGGCTACGGCCGCACCATCGCCGGGCCGTTCTCCGTGCGGCCCCTGCCCGGCGCGCCGGTCTCCTGCCCGCTCCGCTGGTCCGAGGTGACGGCCCGGCTGGACCCGAGCCGTTATACCGTGAAGACCGCCATCAGGCGTTTCGAGAAGAACGCGGACCCGTTGCTGCCGGTGATCGACGCGCCGGGCATCGATATGGCGGCCGCGCTGGCGCGCCTCGGGTCCCTGTTCGAGAAGAACTGATCGCCGGGACGCCTGCTACGGGTAGTAAACGTCGCGCCCCGGAGTGTAGCCGCGCTGGGTCTGCTCCGCGTTGCGGTTGACCATGGTGCGGCCGAGCATGGGATGGTACAGGCTGCGGACCTCGTGCTCCAGCGTGAAGGCTTTCTCGCCCGTGGCGGGGTCGACGATGTCCCTGAAGCGGTACTGGTGCGCGTTGCTCTCTTCCATGATCAGGTCCCGGCGCAGCAGGAACTGATGAGCGCGGGAGAAGTTGGCGATGTACACGGCGATGTGGTGGCCGTCGTAGGCGGGGATCTTTTTGTCGGTCTCGGTGAAGACCAGGCTTTGGTTGCGTCCCACCTTGACTCTCGCGCTGTCGCTCTTGTATGAGACCGGCGCCTGGAGGACCGACTTGTAGAATTTGCCGATGGTCCGGGCCGTGCCCGGCGGAGTCAGGAACTCGATGTATGGCATGCCGATGGTCATGTCACCGAACTCCGGCCCGGCCGCGTGGCAACGGAACTGATTGCCCCAGGGACCCGTGACCGCCACGTGATCCTCGGCTTCACGCCATTTGAAGCGGGTCCCCTTGAGCTCGGGCTGCACCGTGGCGAGGCGTTGCTTCAGGGTTTCGAGGTCGGAAAGGACCAGGCCGATACATCCCGGGATCTTCTGGACGCCCCGGGTGGGCAGATGGAACTGCTGGCCGCCGACGTTGACCCACATGTTGTTCAGGCCCACGTTCATGTACGGGTCCCGGGTCAGCCCCAGCCCGAGAACATAGAACGTAACGGCCGTGGACTGATCGGGTATCGTGACGTTGACGTGCTCGAGAGCAACGACGTTGCCGAGGTCATCGGCCTTGCGATCGTAACCGTTGGTTTCCATTTCTACCTCCCTGTGGGTGCCTTTTTGGGCTCAATAAATCACTTGAGTCCGACATCCGCAATGCCTGCCCCGCGCGCGTTACAGGGTCAGGGCGAAGTCCTCCACCAGCGCTCCGGGGAGCCGGAGGCTGCGGGTGGAACGGCCGCCGTACGAATTGGAATCGGGCAACAGCTCCACTTCCCGGGTCAGACCCACGAGATTCTCCCCCAGCATCCGGTACAGGGTTTCGTCGAAGCGCATCACGTTCACGGGCGCCTGCACTTCGCCGTCTTCGACCCAGAAGGCGGCGAATCGGGTCATGCCGGTCATGCGGCACGCGTCCCGGTCGGAGTAGTTCAGATACCAGAGATTGTTGATGAAGATGCCGGTGCCCAGGGCGGCGAGGACGTCGCGCATCGGGATCGCGCCGCCGGCCATGGCCAGCGACTGGGGCGATTCGCGTCCGCCGGCGCCGTTGGCCGGGACGTCGTACTCCTTGGCCGCCCGGGGCGAGACCAGGGGCTCGCCGAATCTTCCCTGGTCGATGAGGACGATGCGATCGGGCCTGATGAAGCCCGCGTCGTCGAAGTTCGCGGTCAGGCCGGCACGGGTGTCTTCCACCATGCTCACCGACGAATCCAGCGCCGCGTCTCCCGTGACCATCCGCAGCAGCGGCGTCCGCCGTGTCCGTTGGGCGGTGAGGCCGAACCCGCCCCAACGGAGCAGTCCGACGACCTCCTCAAGGGCCTGCGGCGCCAGGTAGACGCGGTACCGCCCGGGCGTCAGGGTCCGCGCCGGGCGGCGCAGCGCCTCCAGCTCCGCGGCCGCCCGCGCCACCTTCTCCTGGAACTCCGACGGATTCCACACGAACCCGGCATAGGCGCACTTGACCGCCTTGTCGCCGTCCAGATAGAAGCTCCAGTCGAAGTGATGGCTGTAGGTGGAGAACCAGTTCCGCTGACCCAGAGAGTTGGCGAAGCCCCGGTGTATGCCGCCGGCCATGTAGATGCCCACGAGATCACGCCCTTCCCCCGCCTTGACGATGGATTCCACCACCTGTCCTTCGTCCTCGGGCAACCGGTTGGGATGCCCCGATTCGGTGGAATGGATCTCCGTCGCGTAGTGGAGGAAAGGGTCTTCGGGCACGATGCCCAGCCGGTCGCGCGCGTCCTCGAGGGCCTTCCGGATCCGCTCCCGGTCCAGCGAGGCATCGCCACAGACCGTCAGACGCGTGGCCACCCGGCGCCGGTCGGCGATCAGATGGAGGGCGAGGACACGCTGCTCCACGGTACCCGGCTGGCGCACCGCGCTTCGGTTGAAGCGCACGAAGCTCGATTCCTCGCCGGCAAACTCCAGCAGCAGCACCTCGCCGGCCTTCAGCAGGGACTCGGCGGCATCGACCAACTCGTGGAAGTAGCCTTGCATCCGTATCAGGCTCCTGGTCAGGATTCTCCGCCGAAGACCTGGACGCCGGTGAACACGCACGCGGGCGCGGCGTGCCCTACCCGGATCACCTGGTTCGGCTCGCCCTTGCCGCAGAACGGGGTGCCCAGAACCTCGCGGGTGGCCGGGTTGCCCACGTGGGTGAGACTGCGCCAGAACGTGGCCGAGAGTCCCCGGTAATTGGGCTTCTTGACCACCTCCCGCAGCTCGCCGTCCCTTATCACCGTGCCGCGCTCGCAGCCGAACTGGAACTTGTTGCGGGAGTCGTCGATGGACCACGAGCAGTTGGTCTGCATGAGGACGCCGCGCTCGATGGAGCCGACCATATCGTCGAAGGTGGATTCTCCGGGTTCCAGATTGAGGTTGGCCATGCGGTCGATGGGCGGACGGTTCCAACTGGTGGCCCGGGAATTGGCCACTCCGTCAACGCCGGTGCGCTGCTGGGACAGATGTCCCCCCAGCCCGCGCATGAGCACGCCGTCCTTGATGATATGTTCCCGGCGCGCCGGCAGACCCTCGTCGTCATAGCCATAGCTGGCGAACTGTCCCGGATCGGTGGGATCGAAGGTGACGTTCAGCAATTCCGACCCGTAGCGGTAGCGGCCGAACATGTCCGGGGTGACGAAGCTGGTGCCCGCGTAGTTGCGTTCGTCGCCCAGGATACGGTCGAGCTCCAGCGGATGGCCGATGGACTCGTGGATCTGGAGAATGAGCTGGTCGGGGGCGAGCAGCAGATCCATGGTTCCGGTGGGGCAGTTGGGCGCCGCCAGGAGCTCCAGCGTTTCCTGCGCCAGCACCGGCGCGGCGTCCCGGAAACCGGTCTGGTCCAGCACTTCGAGGCCGCCCTGGCGACAGAAGCCCCGGCCGCCGAAGGAGCGGCTGACCGTCTCCGGGCCGTCGTTGGCGGTGCAGCCCAGGCCTGGCACCATTTGGTTCAGAGTCTGGTGCACGCGGGTGCCGTCGGCCGTCAGATAGAGGATCTCGGTCTCGGAGTGCCACAACGAGGCGTCCCAGTCCACGATGCGGGGGTCCGTGTGCAGCCGGTCGCTCTGGGCGCGCAGGAGGTCGATCTTGTCGCGCAACGGCACCGAATCCCAGGGAACCGCCACCGGCGTCCGGTAGTCACCCCGGCATGGCTCCCGCGGCGGCGCGACGGAAAAGGCCATGTGCCCGGCGGTGCGCGCGGCCCAGTCCCGGGCGCGGCTCATGGCCCGCTGAAGCCCCTCGGCGCTCAGGTCGCAGGTGCCGGCATAACCCAGTCCGTCACCGTCCGCCAAGGTGATCATGACGCCGGCATCCTCGCCTGACGCGATGGGTTCCACCACGCCGCGTCGTACGCAGAGGCTTTCGGAACGTTCGCCGACATAGCGGAGCGAGCAGAAACGGACATCGGGCACGGCTTTGCGGAACCATGATTCCAGGCGTTCAGGGAATATCGACACGGCGCCTCCGTTCGGGTCACTGCGACCTCGTTGATTGACCCTGAATGGGGATCACCCTATATTACCCGCAGCCGGCAACCCGAGCAGGCGTAACGAGGGAGCGTCTGCCGTTGGAACCGGCCGGAAGGTTGGGTCATGAACTATTGTAGCGCCTGCGCCGCTCCGGTGGAACTCCGTATACCGGAGGGCGATAACATGCCCCGGCACGTGTGCGGCTCCTGCAATACCATTCACTACACCAATCCCAAGATCGTGGTCGGCTGCATTCCGGAGTGGGACGACACCATTCTGCTGTGCCGGCGCGCCATCGAGCCGCGCTACGGATTCTGGACCTTGCCCGCCGGTTTCCTGGAGGACTACGAGACCACCATGGAAGGCGCCGCCAGGGAGACCCGCGAAGAAGCCCTGGCCGATGTCGACATATCGGAGCTCTACACCCTCATCAACCTGCCCCAGATCAACCAGGTCTACGTGATGTTCCGCGGCACGCTGCGGGACCGCCAGTTCGGCGCCGGTGACGAGAGCCTGGAGGTGCGGTTGTGCCGGGAGGAAGAGGTTCCCTGGGACGAGATCGCCTTTCCGGTGGTGGAGCAGACCCTGAAGCTCTACTTCCGGGACCGGCAGCGCGGCCGTTTCGGCACCTATACCGGCGACATCACCCGCCCGGCCGACAAGTGGAAAGACTACCAGGTGCGCTTCCTCAACGGTGCGGGCGGGTAATGCTTCGGGCCATCCAGCAATTTTTCGACCGCCGCATCGATCCCGGCCACCGTGATATCCGGCAGTCGGACAGCCACCGTCTCCAGGTGGCCACCGGCGCGCTGCTCATCGAGATGATGCGCACCGACGTCGAGTGCACCGAGGACGAGCGCGCCGTGGTGGTGGCGGCGCTGCAAAGCAAGTTCGAACTTACCCCGGAAGAGACCCACGACCTGGTGGAGCTGGCGGAGGCCGAAGCCGACGACGCCATCGACCACTACCAGTTCACCTCGCTCATCAAGACCAGCTTTTCCTCGGAGCAGAAACAGAAGGTCGTGGAATACCTGTGGGCCGTGGCCTTTGCCGATGAGAACGCCGACAAGCACGAGGAATACCTGGTCCGCAAGATCGCCAACCTCATCGGCGTATCGCACAAGGAATTCATCGAGGCGAAGCTGCGGGCGCGGGACGGCGGGAGCCGTTCGGCATGAGGTTCCGGGCCATCGACCGGGATCGGTCCCTGCCCTGCCGTCCGGCAATTGGCCGCCTGGACCGGTGACGGTCAACCAAATCGACCCAGCCTCAACGGCAGCCGTGTCCCCAGCCACAGCGAGCGGTCCTGGTGGTCGCCCACGTGCTCTCCGGTGCTGGGATGCACCAGGATGTCCAGGTCCTCCCGGTTGAGCATCAGCCACGGCACCACCGTGGCGAACTCGTCGGGCGTGAAGGCAACCTGATACATGGCCTTGGGATGGGGGCCGACGGGTACGTCATGCCAGCGTCCCAGCACGACGTCGAAACGGGCGCCCAGACCCTCGCGTACGCGTTCCGCCGTCTCCCGGGTGCCGGGGTCGTAGTAGACGTGAGCGTGATAGCCGGTGATTTCCGATTGCTGCTTCGACATGGCTCTGCCTCGGTGAGGTTAAAAGAAAGCGGGCACTCCTCCGCTGGAGAGCCCGCTTCTGGCGTTCATCAACGCCGACTAACCGTTCCTTGTTCTCCTTGGTTCCCTGGTGTCTGCTCCACCTCCGGCGGTCTTCCGGGATCGTCGATCCTCCGCTGCCTGTCCCCTGACATCTTGCGGCGCAACCTGCGGCCCGCCGCTGTGTTATCCAACACCCGAGTCGGGACGGTCAGCCGGGAAACCGCCTCCGGCGAAGCGCCGGGGACCAGTCTGCCCGTGTTTCACGGGCGCTGGGAGTCGGGCGGACTGGATTTTGTCATCTGACACCTCCTCGGGCTTTGATGACCGAGCCGGGGAACCTATGCGCGGAACATGCGGCGCCCGGGCTCTGGCTCGTTCGCGAACGAGTTCCTTTAACTCTAGGTCCACCCCGAGCGGGTTGTCAAGAAAAAAATCGGCCACAGCGGCGTGTTGAACGGCAACATCGAACTTGTTATGGGTACGCTGCAATCTGAATCCACAACCGACCTGCGAGCACGAGAGGATACCATGGCAAACGACTACGATGTGATTGTGGTGGGAGGCGGCTCGGCGGGCTGCGCGGCGGCGGCGCGTCTTTCCGAGGACCCGGACCGAAAGGTCCTGCTGTTGGAGGCGGGCCCAGACCCCCGGCCGATCCCCGAGCTGGTGGCGGAGGCGTCCAAGCGCGAGCGGCTGCTGTTCGAGACTCCCTTCATCAACATGTACCCGTCGGAGCGGCGAGTCGACGGCAGCACCTTTTATTCGCTCGCCGGCAAGATCATGGGCGGCGGCTCCTCGGTGAACGTGATGTCGGTAATCCGTCCCATCAAGGCGGACATGGACGCGTGGGCGGCGGCCGGCAACCCCGGCTGGACATGGGAGCAGGTGGTGCCGTTTCTCAAGCGTGTCGAGAACGATCAGGACTCTCCCGGCAACCCGGACTTCGGCCACGACGGATCGCTCTATTTCAGGCGGCCGTACCGTTTCGGCCAGGAGGTGCCCACACCCGTGCAGGCCTTCATGGATGCGGCCCGGAGTCTCGGACTGCCGGAGGGCGACGTGAACGATCCCAACCCCTACGGCCTGTGCACCTCGCCGTTCAACATCAAGGACGGCATGCGGCAGTCCACCACCGTGGCCTATCTGGACCCGGTCCGGGAACGGCCCAATCTGACGGTGATAGCCGAGGCTCCGGCCGTATCCCTGACGCTCTCTGGGAACCGCGTCACGGGGGTGAACTACGAGAAGGACGGCAAGCGGGAAACCGTCGCCGGCGGCGAAGTCGTGCTCACCGCGGGCGCCTTCCACAGTCCCCACATCATGATGCTTTCCGGCATCGGCCCGGCGGCGGAGTTGCAGCGCCACGGCATCGAGGTGCTGCACGACCGCCCGGGGGTCGGCGAGAACTATCAGGACCACGCCATGCTGCACATGGGATTCGAGGGGCGCGGCGCCTTCGAGGTGGACTGGGCCGTGCCCCCTTTCCGGCTGGTGACCAGGAGCGCTCCCTCGAGAGACACCGGCGACTTCCACATCTTCATGCGGCCCCCTACGGTGCTGGAAGGCGTGGGCCGGACCATGACCATCTCCGCGGCGCTGCTGGAGCAGCGCAACCGTGGACGGGTGTTTCTCCAGAGCGCCGATCCCCACGAACTGCCCGGCGTGGATGCCCGGATGCTCGAGCATCCGGACGATGTGGCCGCCGTGGTGGCGACCATGGAATTCCTGGACCTGTTGACCCAGACCGGAGACATGCCCGAGTTCTATGGTCCGCCGATCAATCCCAAGGGCGGCGAGGATTGGGGCCGGTGGGCGCGCTCGGTCCTCGACAGCTATCACCACGCCGCCGGCACCTGCCTCATGGGGCCGGCATCCAACGACATGACGGTGGTGGACGAGCAGCTACGGGTTCACGGCATCGACAACCTGCGGGTCGCCGACGCATCCATCATGCCCACGGTCACACACGCCAACACCAACGTGACCTGCATGATGATCGGTGAGCGCGTGGCGGATTTTATCAAGAGCGGAAGCTAGGATTTCAGGATCTCATCGAGCTGGCCGCTGGCGTCCAGGGCACGCAGGTCGTCGAAGCCGCCGATGAGGTCGCCGTCGATGAAGATCTCGGGGACGGTGTATCTGCCTTGGGAGCGGTCCAGCATCTCGTCGTACTTGTCCGGCTCCAGCTCCACGTCGAACTCGACGAACTCCTGTCCCCTCTCCTCGAGGAGCCGTTTGGCCATCCGGCAATAAGGGCACCAGCCCTTGCTATAGATTTCGACGGTTGCCATGGCACCTGGTCCCCCCGCGGGCGCCGGATCAGGTCAACTCGAACACCGGCAGCTTGATGTCCGGGTCCTCCGTCTCCATGAAGGTGACGGTGACCGGGGCGCCAAGCGCCACCTGGTCGCGGTTGTCGCCGACGATACGCGTAACCATGCGCACGCCCTCGTCCAACTCCACCTCGGCGACGCAGATGGGAACCTCGTCCATGAAGGCCCGGTTCCGGGGCACGCGGCAAAGCGAAAACGTGTGCACCTTGCCCTTGCCGCTCACGGGCACCCATTCCATGTCGCTGCCGAGACAGCCGGTGCAGACGGCCCGGGGGAAGAACTGGAGCACGCCGCAGGCGCGGCACTTCTGAAGCCGCAACTCTCCCTTGGCGGCTGCCGCCCAGTACTCGCGGTCGATGGAATTGACGGCGGGTAGACTCTTGCCGGCCATCAGGACCTCCTCTCCAGGATCAGCGCTGCCGTGGTGTTGAGGTTTCGCGCATAGGACAACCAGCCGATGCCGGTGACCAGGGCGGTCTCGGCGGCCTTGACCTGCCGCTCTTCGGCCTCGCCGCGCAACTGCCGCAGGGCTTCCACCACGTGCAGCATGCCTCCGGCCAGACCCGCCTGACCCACCGAGATCTCGCCGCCGCCGGTGTTCACGGGGAAATCGCCGCCGAAGGTCAGGTCGTGGTCGTCGACGAACGGTCCGCCCTGCCCCTTGGCGCAGTAGCCCAGGTCCTCGAGCTGCATCATCACCGCGATGGGGTAGTCGTCGTAGATGGCCAGGAGGTCGATGTTGTCCCGGCTCATTTCCGAGAACAGGTGCTCGCCCACTACGCTCATGCCGGTGACGGTCTTGTTCGGCAGCATGTTGGAGGCCTGGAAGCCGATCTTCTCGGCATCCGTCACCAGGTAGACGGGTTTGTCGGTGATCTGTTTCGCCCGCTCCTCCGAGGCCACCACCACGCACTCGCCGCCCGAGCACGGCATCACGCAGTCGAACAGCCGGATGGGGTCGGAGATCAAACGCGAGTTCAGGTAATCGTCAATGGTCATGGGCGCGCGCAGGAGCGCCTGGGGATTGGGGCCGGCGTTGTAACGCTGGCTGACGGCGATCTTGCCGATCTGCTCCAGGGTGGTGCCGTACTCCTCCATGTGGCGGCGCTGCACCAGCGCGAACAGCGTGTTGG
>Ga0209020_1002659_pt1 | contig 13862 bp, 9 predicted proteins | sample PinacodermBB_FD_187298 | JGI IMG/M metagenome (GOLD analysis project Ga0209020, IMG submission 187298) | Host-associated microbial community of the marine sponge Aplysina aerophoba from Gulf of Piran - sponge pinacoderm, lysed by bead... | ecosystem: Host-associated > Porifera > Sponge >...
CCGGACACCCCCGGACACCCCCGGACACCCCCGGACACCCCCGGACACCCCCGGACACCCCCGGACACCTCAAACTGATGAAAGGAGGACATTTCTAACTGGCGTTAACAACAGCTCAAGTGTATCCCTGTCGACGGGGGTGACTGTCTGCCTGATCATGGGTCCTGCATCACTACAGAGGGAAATATTCTTCTATCTCGATGGGATCTGGTGTCTGGCTGGCTGCTGGCGCGGATTTCCAACACGGCGTTGCAAACAGGTAAAAGACGTTCGTATGTCAGCCAGCTGAATTAGTTTAACTCGAGACGATAACAGGATTTGCTGCAGGTCGAGCATGCGTAGAGATTGTGCGATCAGCATCAACAAGGGGGCTCGATGCGTTCGGTGTTTTTGAGCAGTCAATATGCGCAACAACCAGTTTCGGTTCCAGGGAGTGTGAAAACCACGACCGAGTACAGGTACCTGGTGGCCGTCAATAAATGAATAGGCTATGGCCGCTGGAGGGAGAAGTGTTGTCGGCCAGGCGGTTGCAAGAAGTTCATGTAACACCTCGCCTCCACCTCTCCCGTTCTCCTGAGCAGGCTGACCCGGGCCCTTTGAGGGTGCAGGAAAAGACTGCTCCGGGCTCTCCCAGCGGTTGTGTCGCTCCCGGTGAGGGCGGCAGCACCGGGCAAGCCCGGCCGTCTGCCACCCGCCGAAGTTCAGGTTCAGTCTGAATCCTCCATCAGCTGTTCAATTCTGCCAATGAGTATGTGGATTATTTTGATGTGTATTTCCTGGATTCTGTCTGCGTAGCCTTCATGGGGAACATGGATTGCTATATCCGCCATCCCCGCCATTTTGCCCCCGTCCTTGCCCGTCAGCAGAAGAGTGCCTATCCCTTTGTCCCTCGCGCTCTGTACGGCTTTGACAATGTTGCTGGAGTTGCCGCTGGTGCTGATGGCCAGCAGCCAATCTCCCGCATGGCCAACGGCTTCTATGTAGCGGCTGAAAACATGTTCATAGCCAAAGTCATTGGCGACACAGGATATGTGCGAGGGGTCGGAAATGGCGATAGCCGGGTATCCGGGCCTGTTTTCGCGGTAGCGTCCGGTGAGTTCTTCTGCAAAGTGCATGGCATCGCAATGAGAGCCGCCGTTTCCGCAGGCCATCACTTTGCCGCCGGCCTTGAAAGACAGGGCCAGCTGCTGGGCGGCCTTGTCTATGAGCGCCAGCTGGTTGTCGTCACCTATAAAACGCTCAAGGAGGTTCTGGGCCTCAATGAGCTGCTCTTTGATAAAAGATTCTGCTGTCTGCATGGGTTGGTTCCGTCTGGCCGTTTCGATGAGTATGTCGGACAGGAGGCCGGTGCCGTCCTTTTCTGGGGTTCCACGACAGGTGGCACATTTTGTCTGTCCTGCCTTGTCCTGTACTGTCCTTTTGCCATCTGACATCGATGTTGGTGCGGGTGAGAAATCAGGCTGTGGATGTTTTTTGGGCCGTCAATAAAAAGGAGCTCCTTTGAGCCTGTGTCTGCATGGCAAGGCAGAAGGGCGAAAAGCTCCTCTCTATATCTGTCCCTGTCTCTGAAAGTGCAGGGGCAGTCGCCAATGATTTCTGGCCTCGGCCGCGCCGTTCTTCCGGACAGCAGTCCGGAAGAAATTTGCGACCCTGGCAATGGGTCCGGCTCTAAATGTCCAGATTCATCACTTTCAGGGCATTGGTTTCAATAAAGGCTCGACGCGGCTCAACAGCATCTCCCATCAAGGTAGTGAAGATCTGATCTGCCGCAACGGCATCCTCTATGCTCACCTTGAGCATGCGTCTGTTGACCGGGTCCATGGTGGTTTCCCAGAGCTGGTCCGGGTTCATTTCTCCCAGTCCCTTGTAGCGCTGAATGTTGTGGCGCTTCGTGGACTCTTTCATCAGCCACTCCAGAGCCTGGTCGAAACTGGCAACCGGCTGCGTCTTGTCGCCCTTCCTTATGTGCGCATCTTCGTCCAGCAGATTTTTGAGTTTGGCTCCCATTGTTTTGATGGCGTGGTAGTCGCGTGAAGCAAAAAAGTCATTCTGGAACAGGTGGATGCTGTCCTCTCCGTGAATGTGGACGTGTATTTGTGGTAACCAGCTGTTGTGCTCACGATCTTCCATGAGAACTGCGTGAGTGCTTTGTCCTGACGAGGTGTTGCTTGTCAGTTTCGCGTTGAGCTCCTCCAGCCACATCTCCATCTTTCCCTTGTCTTTCAGATCCGACTCATCCAGTGGTTCCATGTGGATTAGCTGTTGCAATACCGCCAGAGGATAACGGTTGGACAAGCGGTCGATAATGGCCTGAACACGGCGGTGCTCATTCACCAGAGACTCCAGCGGGGCGCCGGCAATTCCGGGGGAGGATTCATTGACATGAAGGCTGGCGTTTTCAATGGCCGATGCCGTGATGTGCTCGCTGAGGGAATCGTCGTCCTTGACGTAAAATTCCTGTTTGCCGCGCTTTATTTTGTACAAAGGAGGCTGAGCTATGTAGATATACCCTTTTTCGATAAGTTCAGGCATCTGGCGAAAGAAAAAGGTCAGAAGCAAGGTGCGGATGTGGGCGCCGTCGACGTCCGCATCGGTCATGATGATAATCTGGTGGTAACGCAGCTTTTCTGGATTGAATTCCTCCCTGCCCACGCCACAGCCCAGGGCTGTTATAAGCGTGCCCACCTCCTGGGACGACAGCATCTTGTCAAAACGTGCTTTTTCCACATTCAATATTTTGCCCTTCAAAGGGAGAATGGCTTGAGTGCGCCGGTCTCTTCCCTGTTTGGCAGAACCGCCGGCAGAGTCACCCTCTACTATGTAAAGCTCCGACAGAGCCGGGTCTTTCTCCTGACAGTCCGCCAGCTTGCCCGGCAGTCCCGCTATATCAAGGGTGCTTTTGCGGCGGGTCATCTCCCGGGCCTTGCGGGCCGCTTCCCGCACGCGGGCGGCCTCCAGCATCTTGTCAATCACTTTCCGCGCTTGCTGCGGCTTCTCCAGCAGGTAGGAAGAGAGCATGCGCCCCATTTCCTGCTCAACGGCCGTTTTGACTTCGGAAGAAACCAGCTTGTCTTTGGTCTGGGATGAAAATTTGGGGTCAGGAACCTTGACTGAAACTATGGCGGTCAGGCCCTCGCGGGCGTCATCTCCCGTCGTGTTTATCTTTTGTTTTTTCAGCAGCTTTTCCGACTCTATGTAATTGTTGAGCGTACGTGTCAAAGCTGAGCGAAAACCTGCCAGGTGGGTTCCTCCATCGCGGTTGGCAATGTTGTTGGTAAAACAGAAAATGCTTTCCTGAAAACTGTCATTCCATTGCATGGCAATTTCCACGCCGACGCCTTCTTCGTGCTGCGTATTGAAGTGGATAACATCGTTCAGTGGCATTTTGTTTTTATTGAGATACTCGACGAAGGCTTTCAGGCCGCCTTCGTACAGGAAGCGGCTGTCGCGCTCGTTGCGCTCATCTTTCAGGTTTATGCAGACGCCGGAATTGAGGAATGACAGCTCTCTCAGTCGCTTGGCGAGAATTTCATAGTTGAAGTGGATGTTGGAAAATGTGTTTTCCGATGGCAAGAACGTGATTTCGGTTCCCGTCGACTCTGTTTCTCCGATAACAGCCAGAGGTTCGCGCGGGCATCCGTTGTCATATATCTGCTGATAAACCTTGCCTTGGCGCCGGATTGTTATTCGTAGCTCTTTCGACAGGGCGTTGACCACGGATATGCCGACACCGTGCAGCCCTCCGGAAACCTTGTAGGTGTTGTCGTCAAATTTTCCGCCCGCGTGCAGGACCGTCATGATGACTTCTGCTGCTGAAACGCCTTCTTCTGCGTGTATTTCTGTAGGAATGCCGCGCCCGTCATCCTTCACGGTAATCGATTCGTCGGCATGTATGATGACGTCTATAGCTGAGCAATGGCCAGCCAGTGCCTCATCTATGGAGTTATCCACCACCTCAAAGACCATGTGGTGAAGTCCTGTGCCATCGTCAGTGTCGCCGATGTACATGCCGGGCCGCTTGCGTACAGCATCCAGCCCTTTGAGCACCTTGATGTTCGATGCGTCATAGGTGTTTTCGCTCATAGTCGCCGGGTTCCTTGTGATTCGGGGTCAATATGCGCTTTCTGGTTTCTTTTTTCTATCTTTGTCTGATATTTCACGGCAATAGCAGTCGTCTGCTCCTGTGTATGGCTTTGTGTGCCGCCTTTTTTGTTCCATGTGGAACATTCTGCATCTGCTTCAACTCTGTCTGGAGTTTGCGTCCGGGTTGCTCATCCTCTGTGCGCCGGTGTCAGAGAGCTTTTTCGGTGTGCCGGTGGGTTTTCGATTCTGTCCATCAATCTCGGCGGAATGGTTCGTTTGTCAGGCGTGTGCGCCTGTGCAGACTTATGAAGTCAAGAAAACAGCTCTTTGGGCCCGTGTTGCTGGTCTTTTTGGTAAAAGATATGTTTTCTTGGCGTGTTGCTGGACTGTTTGTGGTGAATTCTTCTTGTGTTCCATGAGGATGTGGAGCTCGATCCGGTATTGTTGAGCGCTCCGCTTTTCTGGCAGCACGGGGGAGGGCAATGCGCTCTCTGGTTGGGCTTTTTTCATTCTCTATGTCAGCGAAGCTGTTGCTCTCGCCATGAATGCAGTGGTTGCGAGGCGCTCGCTGCCTTGGTGTCAGGGACTTTCTTCTGGTGTCGGGCAGATGGTGCTGCGTCATAATAGCATCCGGGCGCATTGTCTTGCCGCTTCAGGCCTCGATGATGTTTCGCGTGCATGTTCTGTTGCGCAAAGACGCAGCTCTTTTACAAGAAACGGGAGTGAGTTCGATGTTCCACGTGGAACACGGACCTTTGTTGTGAAAAGCACAACTCGTCCAAATTGTTGCCATAAGCCGCTGGGAAATGCTGTGCGACGGAGCCCGCCAAGCTGTCCCTTGCGCTGTCATCCAGCCCTGATTGTCTTTGTCTGAGTGCTGTCGCTCTGTTCAGTTGCACTCCTTTTCCTTCTCCGTCAAAAACTTTCCCCGGATTGCTCTGCGTGTCTCTGTCTGGATGCGTGTTGAGCGCAAGGCAGCCGCTCCCTGTCGGGGTGAAGGAGGCGGGAAATGCCTCGTTTTCGTTGACAATGCCGACGACAGGGACAGAGTGAAAGTCCGACAGGGAAAGCCTGTGGCGCTTGTAGTGTAAATATGCTTCACGACTGCATGCGGAAATGTCAGCGCCCCATAGGCATTACAACGTAAGTGGACCGATCGTCATCAGGTTGTTTTATGAGAACACTGCTGAACGAGTCGGAAAATATCATTTGAATGGTGTCGCTTGTCGCTACAGACAGGACGTCTCTCAAATAGTCGACATTAAAGCTGATCTTTAGTTCAGCATCCGCATAGTTGACCGGTATTTCGTCCTCGGCCTGCTCCTGCTCCGGGTTGTTGGCAGCCATTTTCATGGTGTTGTTTTCCAGGGTAAGGTTGACGCCCCGATGCTTCGCGTTCGACAGTATGGCGGCTCTGGAGAGCGCCTGGCGCAGGGTTTGGCGGTCGGCGAGCATTGATTTTTGGCCGCCGTAGGGGATGACGCGTTCGTAGTCCGGGAACTTCCCGTCAACCAGCTTTGATGTGAAGCTAAAGGGCCCGGTGTGAGCGCAAATATGGTTTTGCCCCAGAGTGATGGTCACATTGTCTTCGCCTTCGGCAACAAGGCGAGCCAGCTCGAGAACAGCTTTGCGAGGAACAATGACCTGTTTCCCTTCTGTGACGCCTTCTTCTGTTATCTCTGAGCTGACAGCCAACCTGTGACCGTCGGTGGCCACGGCTGTCAGTGTCTGCTCGCTGATTTTAAACAGCATGCCGTTGAGATAATAGCGCACGTCCTGAGTGGACATGGCGAACCCTGTTCTGTCTATCAGTCGTCGAAGAGCGTTTGAGGCAATGGAGAATGAGACAGAGGCCGGTTCTTCCTGGCTGACGGGAAAGGTTTCGGCAGGCAGCGTGGAAAGAGTGAAGCGGCTTCGGCCGGAGCTGCACGCCATCTGGCTCTGGTTATCCTTCGTGCTGAACAGTATTTCACTGTTGTCTGGCAGGGATTTGCATATATCAAGCAGCTTGCGTGCCGGAGCTGTTGTTATGCCTGTGCTTTCCGGAGAGGCGTCAAGAGGGATGCGGCCTATCAGCTCAACTTCGGTGTCGCTTCCGGTCAGGTGCAGGCTGTCCTCCTCCGCTCTTATAAGGATGTTGGACAGTACTGGCATGGTCTGCTTGTTCTCTACGACGCTGGAGACCAAAAGCAGAGGTTTGAGAAGCGTCTCCCTGTTTATGATGAATTTCATAGGTGGCCTTCAGTTTCAGTTGGTTAGCAATTGCAAAAGGTTCTTGTGGTCTTCGGCGATCTCATCGTCTGCCTTGCATAATTGACGCACTTTTCGGCAGGCATGCAGCACTGTAGTGTGGTCGCGCCCACCGTAAGCCTCGCCTATTTCGGGGAGGCTGTGGCTTGTCAGCTCCTTGGAGAGAGCCATGGCTATCTGGCGGGGTCTGGCCACGGAGCGGCTGCGTCTTTTTGAGAGAATGTCGGCTATTCGTATCTTGTAGTACTCGGCGACTATTCTTTGGATGTTGTCTATGCTGACCTGTCTTTCCTGGAGTGCCAGCAGGTCTTTGAGGGATTCCCTGATCAGGTCCACGTCTATCTTTCGCCCGGTAAAAAAAGCACTGGCTGTAACACGCTTGAGGGCCCCCTCAAGCTCGCGAACATTGGAGCGTATGCGCTGGGCTATGAAGAAGGCGGACTCGTGCGGGAGCTCAACTCCGGACTGTTCTGCCTTGCTCATCAATATAGCGACACGCGTTTCCAGCTCGGGGGGGTCGACTGCGACAGTCAGCCCCCAGCCAAAGCGCGATTTCAGCCGCTCTTCAAGTCCGCCTATTTCTTTGGGGTAGCGATCACAGGTCAGGATTATTTGCTGCCCGCCTTCCAGTAAGGCATTGAATGTGTGGAAAAATTCCTCCTGCGATCGCTCTTTTCCGGCAAAAAACTGAATGTCGTCGATCAGGAGGGCGTCAACAGAGCGGTAGTACAGCTTGAAGTCGTTGATAGCATTGAGTTGTAGTGCTTTGACCATGTCTGCAACAAACCGCTCAGAGTGCAGATAGACTATGTTGGCGTTGCCGCTTCGGCGTATCAGTTCGTTGCCGACGGCCTGCATCAGGTGGGTTTTGCCCAGCCCAACGCCTCCGTAGAGAAAGAGGGGATTATAGGCCGAGCCCGGGTTGTCAACGACTTGCTGGGCAGCTGCCAGAGCCAGCTGGTTTGATTTCCCCTCAACAAAGTTTTCAAAAAGAAAAGAGCTATTGAGGTTGCAAGTATGTTTGATTTCTTTTTCGGGTTTTTCTTCTTTTTCAGCAGCTTGCTTGCTGTTGCGGGTGTGCAGCAGTGGAAGGCCGCGTCGAGAGGCTTGGGGCTGAGGGGAGACGTCTGTGTCAGTGTCGTATGTTGGGTATTCTTCATCGTCCGGAGGAGTATTTTCGTGCGGCGATGAAGGGGGGGAGTCCCCAGTCGGTGCTGCGGTTGTGTTGGCGCGGGTGGCGCTCGCGTCCTGGCGTGTCGTTGCGGGCACTTCGACGTCATCTGGCTCGACAGCAGGCACCCTGCTTCTCAGGGGGTTTGTCAGCTTCTGGGAAGGGGGTTGCGCGTCCTGTGTTGCGCTGCCGCCGGGGGGCGGCTCACTCCCGGTGGTGGCACTGCCCTGGTCGAGCAACCTGTTGGCGCCAGGGTAGCGAATACCAAAGGAGGGTCTGCGGTTGCTGACGCCCAGTGCAATAGCGGGGGGGTGGCCGGATGACAGGTCAACAAGAATTTCTTCTATGCGGGACAGGTACTTGTCCCTGACCCAGTCAAGAATGAAACGGTTGGGTGCAAGGAGACACAGCTCGTCCTGGTCCGCCATGACTTTGAGCGGGCGCAGCCAAGTATTGAACTGCTGGAGGGGCAGTTCATCTTGCAGAGTTTCCAAGCATTTGCGCCAGAGCTCGCGCGGCACAGAGACAGCTTCGCTCATGTGAACGCATGGTATCCGTTGGTGGTGAAAATGCGCTCATTCTATCCGTAAGGAACAACCTTATCCACAGACCTTTGCAAGTCTGTGGAAAGATATTTGAACTCTTCCTTTCCGGGGTTTGTGTCTGATTGAGTTTTCTCTTGAAAGTACAGCGATATTCCCGCCGGGATGCAGAGGTTCTGCTTTTTTTTGCGTGTTCCTCGTTGACGTTGGTAAAGCCATTCCATAGAATGGCGAGTCATTTTTTTGTTTGACTCCCACGCCTCAGCCGCTGGCCTCAACAAATGTTTTGTTGGGAAGCGTGAATGTGGGAGTCTGCTCATGAGTCTGTACGCTATTGGCGCTTGATGGCACGAAAAGCAAAACGAAGCGGGAGCGAACATCTGGCCTTGTGAATTGAACGGGGAAAACCTTCAATGCCCAAGGGTGTGATTTTTGTCCGGTTTCCTTTTCGGGCCTGCTGTTGGGCGGTTTTGGAAGCAGTCTCGTGGGGCACCCTGTGAGAGTGGAAATGCAATGAAAAGAACCTTTCAGCCGAGTGTGATCAAGCGAAAGCGGAATCATGGTTTCCGCGCCCGTATGGCTGTGAAGAGTGGCAGGGCTGTCCTGAGCCGTCGTCGCGCCAAGGGACGCCGGTGCCTGGCAGCCTGATGAACATGCTGTCCGGGGAGAAGTTGCCGTCAGGCTTCGATCGCACTCTCAGGTTGCTGCGGTCTGCGGAGTATGCCCGGGTTTTTGGTGCGGCCGAGGTAAAGGTTTCTGACCGGAACCTTCTTATCCTGGCGTGCAGCAATCAGTTGGGCATTCCCCGGCTTGGTCTCGTGGTAGCCAAGAAAAACGTGCGCACCGCTGTTTCCAGGAACAGGGTCAAGCGGGTTGTGCGTGAGACCTTTCGCTGCTCCCAGCGAGGCCTTCGTGGACTGGACTATGTAGTTCTGGCCCGAAAAGGGCTGGGGGACCTTGACAGCAGGCAACTGCACACTCTGCTTGGCAGACAGTGGGCTCTTGTGCGATCCAGGTCCGATCGCTTCAGAAAATCCTGACAGAGAGACGGCCATGCAGAGTCACTTCTGTCCTGCCCGGTTGGCAGAGGCTTGCAGGCAGGCGCTGTCTGTTCTGGTCAAGGTGCCCCGGGCTTTGGCTCTTCTTCTCATACAGGGTTACCAATACGGAATCAGTCCGTTGTTTCCTGGATGCTGCCGTTTCTATCCCAGCTGTTCTGCCTATGCCAGGGAGGCAGTTTCTCTTCATGGTTTTTGTCGGGGATGCTTTCTGACAGGGAAGCGTTTGTTGCGTTGTCATCCGTGGCACGCTGGAGGGGAAGATTTCGTCCCCAGGCCTCGAGTAAAACAGAAACAAGCCGGGGGCGTTCCGAACCCGGGTACCTATGACCGTATTGACAGCCGCTGACTCACGATGGATTTGAAACGTACTCTTCTTCTTACGGGCCTTCTTGTTGCAGGCTATTTTATGGTTTTGCAGTGGGATCAGGATTACAGCAAATCAGCTGTCCCGCCCACGGCAACGCAGCCGTTTTCACAGCCGTCCGGGGCGCCTGAAGATAACAGTGTTCCTGATGTGGCCTCCTCCACCTCTGCGGAGATACCCGCAGAGACCTTGTCGGGCGGACCCGGGGAAACCCAGCGCATGGTGCGTGTCAGCACAGATACCATGCAGCTGGTGATAGATCCCAGAGGGGGCGACATAGTACACGCCTCCCTTTCAGGGTTTCCCCGCGAAAAAGGAAGCAAAGAGCCTTTTGTTCTGCTGGAAAACGCACCAGGAAGACGGGTGTTTACTGCCGCCAGCGGGCTTGTAGGTCCGGCAGGACCTGAGAAGGCCGGCCAGCCCCGACCGGTTTATACAGTGGAAAAAACTTCCTACGCAATGGGTGAGAACGGCCAGCTTGAGGTGGACCTCCATCTGCAATCAGGGGAGCTGGGTATCACAAAGCGCTTCACTTTTTTCAGGGGAAAGCACAGCGTTGGCGTCAGCTATATCGTTGACAATGGCAGCTCTGCGCCCTGGCAGGGCCGTTTTTACGGTCAGCTCAAAAGAGATAGTTCAGTGGATCCCAGTCAGGAGCTGAGCAACACCTCCGGCATGCATACCTACCTGGGTGGGGCTGTCAGGACCCAGCAGAAGCAGTACGAGAAAATCCCTTTTGATGAGTTTCCCGACTACGATGGTTCCGGCTCTGGATTGAACGAAACAGTCAAGGGCGGCTATGCATCCATAGTTCAGCACTATTTTGTATCCGCCTGGGTTCCTGATCAGAGTCAGAACAATATTTACCGGACAACGGAAAGTGGTGATACACACATATTGACGGTGATACAGCAACCTTTGACGGTGGCTCCACATGCCAGGGGGACCTTGGGTGCCACCTTGTATATTGGCCCTAAAAACCAGAAAGAGCTGGCCCGACTGGCTGAGGGGCTGGATCTGACCATTGATTACGGCATCCTGTGGTGGTTTGCCAAGCCGCTCTTCCTTCTGCTGCGCTTCCTGCATTCTGTTGTCGGTAACTGGGGGTGGAGTATCGTTGTACTGACGTTGCTCGTGAAATCCCTTTTCTACCCGCTTTCCGCTGCCAGCTACCGCTCCATGGCCAAAATGCGGAAGGTTGCACCCAAGATGCAGTCTCTCAAGGAAAGGCATGGCGATGACCGCCAGGCTTTGTCCCAGGCCATGATCAAGTTGTACAAGGAAGAAAAGGTGAACCCTGTCGGGGGCTGTCTTCCTACGTTGATACAGATGCCCGTTTTTATTGCTCTTTACTGGGTTTTGATGGAGTCGGTAGAGTTGCGGCAGGCCCCCTGGCTGGGCTGGATAAAAGATCTGTCCCAGATGGATTCCTATTTTATCCTGCCGCTGGTGATGGGCGCTTCCATGTTTGCGCAGCAACTCTTGTCGCCAGCACCGCCTGATCCGACGCAAGCCCGGGTAATGAAGATGATGCCGATTGTTTTCACGTTCTTTTTCCTGTGGTTTCCGTCAGGACTGGTACTGTACTGGGTGACCAACAATCTGCTGTCCATTGCCCAACAATGGTACGTTACGCGGAAAATTGAGGCTGGTGGTTGAAGGTTCCGGGCCTGGGGAATGTCAATCCGGGCCCGACGTTCGAGGAAGGTTTCAGGCAGGCTTGTGGGAGAGGGGTGTGGACCAGCACGGTAGCGACGTGGACTTCGCATTATCAGGAGAGGACACCGACACTATAGTCGCGCTGGCAACCGCCCCTGGACGAGGCGGCGTCGGGATAGTGCGGGTGTCGGGACCGGCCTCTCAGGTGACGTCCATCGCCAGACAGGTGCTGCACAGGGAGCTCAGGCCTCGGCATGCCCATTATCTTGCGTTCCACGATGCTGACGGCCGGGTTCTTGATGAGGGCCTGGCACTCTATTTTCCCGGTCCCCGATCCTTTACTGGTGAAGATGTCCTTGAGCTGCAGGGACATGGTGGCCCGGTGGTTCTGGACAGCTTGCTCAAAGCGGTCCTTGCGCAGGGCGGGCGACTGGCCCGGCCCGGAGAGTTTTCAGAGCGCGCTTTTCTTAATGGAAGACTGGATCTGCTGCAGGCAGAAGCCATTGCTGATCTTATCGACAGCAGCTCAGCAGAAGCCGCTCGCAGCGCGCTACGCTCCCTTCAGGGGGTTTTCTCCCAGAAAATCAAAGCGCTTGTCGAAAAACTGGTTGCTCTGCGGGTCTATGTTGAGGCGTCACTTGATTTTCCGGAGGAAGAAATCGACTTTCTGTCTGATTCCCACATCCGCACAAACCTTGATGATCTGATGGCGAGTCTTGCTGATGTTATCAAGGAGGCGCGCCAGGGAAGCATTCTGCGAGATGGTATGACGGTGGTGATTGCAGGGCGGCCCAACTCAGGAAAATCGAGCCTTCTCAATGCGCTTTCTGGCCGGGATCTGGCCATAGTGACCAGTCAGGCTGGTACTACGAGAGATTTTCTGCGGGAGCAGATCCAGATCGATGGCATGCCCATTCATATAGTGGACACGGCAGGTATCAGGGAAACTGATGACGAAGTTGAGCGCCTGGGTGTTGAGCGAGCCTTTGAGCAGATGGGGCAGGCTGACAGGATTCTTCTTGTCGCAGACGGTACTGTGTCGCAGAGCACATCGCCCCAGGCCCTTTGGCCCGATTTTGTTGATCGCCTGCCAGAGGGCTGTCAGCTGACGGTAATAAGGAACAAGCGAGATCTGACCGGAGAGCCGGCAGCTATCATCGATGGGCACTTTCCTGTGGTGCAGCTCTGTGCTCATAGCCGTAGCGATATTGATATGTTGCGTCAGCATCTGAAAAATTGCATGGGCTACACAGGAAGCCCGGGCGGGGGCGGGTTCAGTGCCCGGCGTCGCCATATGGATGCGCTGGAGACCGCCCGGATTTGTCTCGAGCAAGGGAACAGACAGCTGGCGGAGGCTGGCGCGGGAGAGCTGCTGGCGGAGGACCTGCGTCAGGTTCAGCAGGCACTCGGGGAAATTACTGGAGAATTTTCCAGTGATGATCTTCTGGGGCGAATATTCGGTAGTTTTTGTATCGGAAAGTAGTGCCTCTAAAGACGGCAACACAACAGGCCAGCACTAGTCATCTACTCATTTTGCTACTGCTAACTTTCAGTTTTCAGTTTCTTCGTGTTTTTTGTCGTTGGTTTCCAAGTATTGTCCTCATTTCGACTCCATGACATGTTCCCATCTCAGATGGGAGACCGATGGATGTCAAAACGAAATTTTCTATTTAAAACCGGTGGTTATAGCAGAAGAGGGGCGTAGGCCGCCTTTCGTCTACGGCTGTGTTTCTGTCATTCAAGTCGGCTTCTTTCGCGAAAAGAAAAGTGAGTATGAAACACAGGGTGTTTCCTCGTGACGAACTTGAAGCGGTATCACAGAGTCAATGCAAAAAAGAATGACGACAAGGCTCTGGAGCTATTAAAAGTAGACGGTTTGCTGGATGGATAACTCAATGAAACATTTTCGAATGTCGCATTAAACGCTTAGCCAGTTTCATGTTGTGCGTTCTGCACCAAGTTGATATCAAAGAGGAAAACATCTCATCATCCTGCATAGACGCATAGACGCATAGACGCATAGACGCATAGACGCATAGACGCATAGACGCATAGACGCATTGACTATCCCTGCCTTTGAACTTTGCTCCTGAAATGTGTCACAGCATAGAAAATGGACTTCAGCACGCTGGTGTTGGAAAGGTAAAAATCAAGAGCACCAATGAACCTTTGACATAACGGCGGGGGCTGAGAGTCAGGTGCTGGAGCCGGACAGGTTTCAGTAACAATCACTCAACCGCTTGAGAGCAAGCTTTCCCATAGTCTGCGGAGAGGATTCGTCGTATCAATGAACTGGAACTGGTTGGATATGTTGGTGATGAACAGGGGCGCCGTCGCCTTGTCTGCGGACCATCTCTCGTCTCGCTGAGAACACTGGCCCCGTGGCAGTAAAGCTCCCTTGTGAGAACAGCCCAGCCGGCACAGGGAAAAGCACTTTGATTCTCATGCGGCAACAAGCAGCCAGGTCTGGCTGTTGCTGTCATCTGGCTCGTGAGCGCAGCTGGTGTGCATAGGCTTGCATAATCACTCTGGGCAATGGTGGAAAGCGGGTCGTCCATGAGACGGTGGCGAAGTCAGGGAATGTCTATGGTTCGCTGCCCTGACCCTGCAGCTGTTGTCAGAGAGGAACCGATAGAGATACTGACGGAATCAGCCGCCCAACCTGCCCGGCAAGACGACTTGCGTGATCTGCCAGAGGAAGATCCGGGGACAATGGATCTATCGCTGTATAT
>Ga0209020_1002670_pt1 | contig 13822 bp, 13 predicted proteins | sample PinacodermBB_FD_187298 | JGI IMG/M metagenome (GOLD analysis project Ga0209020, IMG submission 187298) | Host-associated microbial community of the marine sponge Aplysina aerophoba from Gulf of Piran - sponge pinacoderm, lysed by bead... | ecosystem: Host-associated > Porifera > Sponge >...
TCCGCCAGCGTCAACGGCGTTCGCACCCCCGTCTCCGCCTCCGCCCGCTCCAGCATCGTCGTCAGGCTGCCCGCATCGTTGACACTGGAGACCGCGCCGATGGTCCCCGTCGATATTTATAGGCATTTGCGGTACTTTTAGGAACATCTGCTAAAAGCGCCGCAATTTCCTATACTTGCCGGATGGATCCCGTTCGCAATCCCTACAGCCCCGGTGCGGGCAGTCCTCCTCCTGCCCTCGTTGGTCGCGACAGTGAACGCGAGGGGTTCGATATCGCCGTCCGGCGCCTGGTATCGGGCAGGCCTGCCAGGAGCCTCATGCTGACTGGCCTGCGTGGAGTAGGAAAGACGGTGCTCCTCCACGAATTCGGCAGGATTGCCCGGGGTCACGAGTGGATTCACCAGCATATTGAAGCGGCAGAGGACACTCGCTTTCCTGATGCACTAGCGATGCTCACGCGCAGGACGCTGCTCCAGCTCTCGGCCCGCCAACGGCTCGCCGATCAGGGGCGTCGCGCCCTGGGAGTCCTCAAGTCGTTTCAACTGCGCTGGAACCTCCCGGATGGCGGGAGCCTTGACGTCGCGATAGATCCGGTACCCGGCGTTGCCGACTCCGGTGCACTGGAAGATGACCTGGCTGACTTGTTTCTGGAAGTGGCCCAAGCTGCGAGGGACCGACAGGTTGGCGTTCTGTTCACCGTCGACGAAATCCAGTTCCTCGCCAGGGAACACCTCGCGGCGCTCATCGTCGGACTGCACCGCATCAGCCAGGAGCAACTGCCACTGATCGTTGCCGGCGCAGGACTTCCCTCACTGCCGGCGCTCGCGGGCGAGGCGAAGTCCTATGCCGAACGGCTGTTCACGTTCCCGGTGATCGGGAGCCTTGATCAGACCGAAGCGATGGCGGCCCTCGCGACACCTGCCGGGGAAGAGGGAGTGCGATGGGAGGATGAGGCGCTGGCGCTTGTGATCGAAGAGACCAAGGGGTACCCCTATTTTCTCCAGGAGTTCGGGAAACAAGCATGGGATGTCGCACAGGATGGGCGTTCCATAAGGAAGGATGATGTGGAAGCGGCCATCCCCGTTGCGGTAAACGAACTTGATACCGGCTTCTTCAGAGTGCGCATTGATCGCACGACGGATGCCGAACGCGCGTACCTCCGGGCTATGGCCGAACTGGGTGAGGGGCCGTACTCCTCGGGGAAGGTGGCTGCCGCGATGGGAAGAACGACCCCTCAGGTTGGCCCGCTCCGTGATGCGCTCATCAAGCGTGGCCTCTGCTACTCACCCCGGCACGGCGTCATCGCCTTCACGGTTCCCATGTTCGACCAATTCGTGCGCCGGTGGCCTGAAGTGGGTCCGACATCGCGCCCCTCTGCGCTTTGACCTCCCACCTCGCTACCCCACCTCTCTAGGCTTGGTGGCGCGACCCTCGAGGAGGGCCTCGTCACCGTCAGCGCCGTGAAAGCCCGCTAGGGAAGGGACCGCCTCTTCGAGCAGGTAGCGAAGACCCGGACCCTGCCGACGCCCCAGGGACGGGCGCCTTAAACGCGAATAGGGCTGCGTACATGGCCGAGCAGGTGGAGGCCACGGGTTGGTGGAACGGCGGCCACGTACCCGCGGGACTCGAGCTTCATCCGAGTGGCCAGCGCCGGGGCGCCGTCTGGAGGGCAATGCGGTGGGACAACAGGAGCGGGTATGCGGTGGCTCACTCGAGTCTGGAAGGAGTGGCTCTCCTTTGAAGCGCCGGTCCGTCGGCTTGCTCCTCGCAGTGGTTGTCTCCCTCACCGGGTGCTACGCTGAGGGCCCATCTTCCGCTCCGGCCGACATCGGCTCGGAGCCGCCAGCCACACCCAGAGAGGTGCCGGTCCCGGCGACGCGGAGGACTCCGACGCCTGACCCAACGACCCCTGCCCCCACCACTCCCACCCATCGAGCGGCGACCACGACCGGCTCCGAAAGGGGGCCCTACACGGTCAGGCCGGGCGACGTGTGCTGGCGCATCGCTCAGGATCACGGCGTGACCACGGCGGCGCTCATGGCGGCGAACCCGCGCATCAACGACAACCGCACCAACCTGCACGTCGGCCGGAAACTCGTGATCCCCTAGGTCGCCCGCTTGACCGTTCCGACTATCCAGGGGAAGGGGATGCATGATCGCCGTCTTCGCCGGGCGGGCTACTGGAACGCGCTTGGAAGCCCCCGGAGGCGCTGCATGAGCAAGCACTCAACCGTGGCGGGGAACCTGGGAGCGATCACTTGTGGTGATGACACAAGTGGAGCTGACCGAGGCGCTCATGCCCCGGCGGCCCTCGATACCGGAGTTGGCGCCCAATAGGTCTAGCCGCTCGCCGATGAAGCGGCGCTGGTGGTCTGCGCCGAGTGGGGTCCGTCGGCTTCTCCGCCAAGAGCTCGGCCCAGGAGCAGACTGACCCCTGCGCCTTCATGGGTTGTACGGCTGTGACCGGTTTGACAGCCAACCGCTCAGGCGCGTGCCACTCCGTTCTCTATCGCCTCTGGAGCCTCGCAATCGCCCCCACAGGCGCGTCTGTCGTCCCTAATTCCGTCGGGAATAAGGCTTGAGCGAAGCTTCGATCTGGTCGAACTGCCCCTGCACTCTGCGAGCCTCCTCACCCCATGCATTCACCTCGCGTTTGATCACACAGCCGTCGTCGCTAAACCCCAGTACGGAAACTGTCTCAACATCAATTACGCCGACTCCCAGCTTCCCGCTGCCACATTGGGCGTAGGGAAGATCATCCGTTCCGGCGCAGTCGTACTGCCCCCCATCTGTAGTCGCATGCCATTGGGAATAACGATCGTGAAGTCGCCCACGAGCCACTCCGTGCGACCGTCTCCCCCGACTACGTCTCCCTCCTCGAGGGAGCGCGGGCCGGATTCACCGCCGGCCACAGCGAGGATCGCGAGCAAGACGAAGGCGACACCGCCGCTTGGGAACCCCCTAGCCATCGTCTGTTTCAGCACGACCGCTATCACCCCTCACAGCCGGACGCGGCCGCTTCGCGCCGGCGTCCCGCTCGTGCGGCGCGCCGGCTGTTCGCGCGGGGCCGCCGCGCCGCAGGGCACGTTCGCGCGAGCGTGCTCGTCGCGCTCGCGCCAGGTCCGGAAGCCGCGACCGCAGCGGTGACACGCGGGGACCGCGTAGCGCACGCGCCCGGGCGTCGGGCTCGCGAACTCGCTGTCGGGGGCAGGATGCCGCGCCACGACGCCTAGCGTAGCGCAGGGCGTGCCGACGGCGGGTAGATGCCCGCGCGAGCCGCGGATCCGCGCAAGGTTCCCTCCCTCCCGCATTCCAGCGAAGGGGCGCGCCCCTTCCGGTTGCACAGCCGAACGCGGGGCGGACGCATGCGCAACTGCTCCCTACCGGCTGCAATCTGGAAGCCCAAACACCCCGGTCCAGATGCTCAGACCCGGCAGTTCGGTGAGCGAGCGGGGTACGCAGCCGGTCAGCCGGTTCTCGGACAGCCACAGGAACTTCAGGTTGGTGAGCGCCCCCCAGTTCCGCCGGGATCGCCCCGCTCAGCCGGTTGTCGGAGAGCGTCAGCGACCGCAGGTCCGAAAGGCCGCCCAGCGCTGCCGGGATCGCCCCGCTCAACTGGTTCTCGAAGAGGTCCAGATAGCGCATATCCGAGAGGTTGCCCAGCGTAGCCGGGATGGTACCCCGTCAGCTCGTTCTCGGAGAGCCTGAGCGTCGTCAAGTCGGCCAGGTTCCCCATCTCCGATGCCAGCTCGCCGCTGAGCCCGTTCGCCTCGAGTTCCAGCTCGGCGACCCGCCCCCTTTCGTCAACAGCGACCCCGTACCACTCGCCCAGCGGAGCATCACTCAGCCAGTTGGTGTTGTTCGACCAGTCCGGGCCCCCGGCGGCGGTGTAAAAGGCTTCCAGTGCCGCCCTGTCGGCAGCTGATGCAGGCCTCGGCGTTGGAGTTGGCGTGGGCACATCGGGAACTTCTACCCTTACCGGGACGTCCAGGGCGATGTCTCCGTAGCGGAACGTCTCCCTGGCGTTGCGGCCGCTCATGTCGAGGGGACCGTTCCCAGAGTGTCCCATCTCCCGCCCTGGGGCCGTGCGCTGATATAGAGGCGTTCGGCATCGCTGGTGCTCTGCCAGACGCGAACCTCGACGGTGACGGTCGTGTCCCGGGTGGCGGCAATGGCGCCAAGGGCGCCGCCAACGGCGATAACGAGGGCGAGTGTGGCAATGATGAGATTCTTCATGGTCCTCCTCGTGCACGTCGTGCGTGCCCAGTTCCTCGTTGTCTGGGTAGTGATCGTGTCGGTTAGGCAGACTACGGCTGCCGTAGCACCCTTGCCATGAGGAGCTGGAGGGCCAGCAGCTCATCGTCGTTGAAGCACTTGACCATTCTGAATCCGTCGTCAGCGATCTCAGCCGCCTGAGCCGCCGGCATTGCCCGCGCTGCGGCCTCACCACCCGCTACCAGTTCGAGGAAGTGATAGTGCTCCAATCCAAAGGCCTTCAAGCACGTCTGGGACTGTTCGCTCAGCCCGCCCAACACCTTCGCCGTGTCGGCGACGAAGATGTCGACGGTGGTTTCTCGCGAGATGCACGTCGCCGCGGCGTTCACGATCTCGGTCAGGAATTCGCCACCGTCGTCGGCCTGCATGCGCTGGGGAAACTCCTCCCGTGTCACGCCCACCGTGTCGAGAATGCAGGAAACCTCGGACTCCGGAATAGACGCCAGGACTCCCATCAAGTCGGACGTTGCCATCCTTGCCGGACCGGAGAGCGTTCGCAGGGTAAACGCGATCTTCTCGTCAGTGTTCAGGCAGTCGTAGAAGTCCAGAAGGTAGACATCGGCTTCGTGGACCGCTGTCGCTTCCTCTTCAAGCCCGATCTGGATGTAGATGAACTCCGGGTGCTCCCGGGCCAACGCGATGCTGCAGGACTGCGTCTCCGCGCTCCACCCGCCGGCCCAGACCTGGGTAACCCCCACTCCGTAGATCAGGAAGTTCTCTTCCGTCAGACAGTCATACAGTGCCCGCACGTTGGCGGTGTCCCGGCCGGACTCCGCCAACGGCGCCGCCCGGAACGACTGGTAGGCCGAGTCGCCCATCCCCTCCTCCAGACAGGAGGCCTCGTCTCCAGACACTGCGCCCGCCACATCCCCGCCAACCGTCGCCGGGGTGACCGCAAAACCCTCGAGGGATCTGTCGGAGCCGGAATCGCAAGCGGCGATGAGCACCGCTCCCGCCAGAACCGCCGACACCACGACAAGCGTAGTCACCGTCACCGCTTTCATTCGCCTGATGGCTATCTGTTGTAGAGCCTTCATCTCTCAATCTCCTAACTAGCGCTCCGAGCGGCCGGCCCTGCCGCGGTCAGGGCCAGCAGGAGCAGGAGCGGCGCCGGGGAGATCAGTGCGCGAATTCGGGGGGCAGTAGTTATCCGGCCCTGTATCGGACCCTTGCTGTCCGTCCTACTCGGCTGTGCCCGCGCCCGCGCACGGGAAGCCAGGCGGATCATAACAGCCATCATGTGACATATCAGTGAATAGATCGTGACCACATTCGTGATGTCCAGGGGGTCACAGCTCCCGTGCACTGGGCAACGTACGGACCGCCGGAGTCAGTCCTCTCCCAGGGCGCAGAACCGTCCGTCGGAGGTCGGCCCGAGCGTCGGCGGTGAGGGAAGATGAGCAGGAGCGTGTGCTGTGGTCGTATTCCTCGACCTCGCCATATCGCCTTCTCAGTACCCGAGCTCCCGCGGCCGGGCCGAAGGGTGCGCGCGACACCCCGGGAGGTTCCGGGATCGCGCCGATCGCAGCAGCAGCAGCACGGCAACCATGGGTGATATGCGGGTGAATCTTTGGTGATACGACCGGAGATTAGCGGTTGCTATCCTCCGACCGTGGCCAGAGGGTGCGAAGATACGGATGTTCGTGCAGTGGCGAGAAGCCGCCGCCGCCGTCTCGCGCGCTGTCGACCGCCGCCACTCTCTGGCATGCCCACTCTCCATCCCCGTCCAGCAGCCGACCCTGCCGATTGTGCGCACGTCGAACTGTCTATCCCCAAGCGCGCGGGCTTCTGTGTTGCCCGGAAGCTGCGCCACGGGTACGACTGCGCCGGCATCCCCGGCGGCCTAGTGCGGGTGGCGTGTTCGGTCGCCCGTCGCCCCTGACCAGGCCCTGCACGGCCACCCCCTCCTTTGGCTCGACGCTCGGCCAAAACGCGGTGGCCCGAGTGGCTTGCCTCTATAGCGCCACCGGCCAACTGATTCTGCGGCTCTAACATGAATAACGGACCTACCGGGAGCCCCACCGTGAGCAACGTCAGCCCGGGTGGGCGTCTCTCGTCGGACAAGCGGGACAACGCCAGCCAGCGCACCCCTCACCGACACCTGCCCGCCCATCACGACGACCGGGGGTTGAGGATGATCAGCCAAGGCCGGTTGAGCAGTGAGGGCGTGGGCGACACTGATGGGAGTGTATTCGAGCACACTTCTTCCACCTCCTCCACCGGTTCAGTCCGGAGATCAGGGGGCACCCGGACGACGAGTTTGGCGACTGGCCACAACCCGGTCGACGGGACCGTCATCGACCTGTCGCTCGCCTCGCAGGTGCGGGAGATTCGCAAGCCAAAGCGTCCCGTTGTCGGGCTGGGGTTCCTCCCCCCCGCCGTCCGCGCCCCGATCATGAACAGGTTCCTGATGCCGCAGCAGCGCTACGAGGTTGTGCAGGACGTAGGCATCTGGAGTCGCAAGCACTACCTCTCCCGCCCGCGTCTCAATCGCGCCGATGGCGAGATCGCGACCTTCCGGGACTACTGCGCCCAGTTCTATCCCGAGCCCTGCGACGGCGACGCCTGAACGTCCCGGGGCTCGGCCCTACGCCTTCCTGAACCGCCAGCCGTACAGGATGCTCCCGTAGTAGTTGAACCACCGCCTCGCCGCGGCATCGTCGAAGGGGTAGTCCGCGCCCAGCTGCCTCGCGGCGGCGAGCCCGGTCACGAAACAGGTTTCCTGGCTGTTGACCAGCGTGTGCGCGCCGCAGTGCCACGTCCGGCGCTTTCCCTGGATGAAACGGAAGATGTTGACCAGCAGGGCCACATGTCGAACGTCGTGGACGATGTGCTGGAACCACCAGCGCTTCACGACCTTGCCCTCATCGATGGCGCTGATCGGGTTGTAGGTCACCAGGCAGGGCTTGTCCGATTCCTTCGCCCACGGCTGCTGGTTATGCATGATGTAGGTGATCTCGTAGTTGTCCGGCCTGGCGCCGTACTGCTCGATGTAGTTGCTCCGAGTCTCCAGCGGCTTCATCTCGTTGTCCGGAAGGACCGAGGAGTCGGAGTGGACGACCGTGTGGTTGTGCAGCTCGCTCTCGTACCGGATGGACGAGAGGATGTAGCGCTCCAGCAGCGTCGGCTTGTCGAGCAGCATCAGCGTCTGGTTCGCGTTGCAGGCAAAGATCACGTCGTCGAACGTCTCCTGTACGCCCTCCTCGTCCTCCACCACCACGCCGGACGCCTGCCGGTACACCTTGTGGACCGGCCGCCCCAGGGAGATTTTGTCGCGGAATCCCGCCGACAGGTTCTCGTAGATGCGCCGTGTCCCCTGGTCCCACGTCTGCATGGGCGTCGCCACCTCGATATCGAAGAACTCGAGGTACCTCGAGAAGAGCGCGGCGGGCATGTCGAACACGTTCGTCGCCATCAGGAAGTTGACGAACATCGGCTTCAGGATCTTGTACCGGAAGTCCCCCGAGAACCCTCCCAGGTTCAGAACCGTCCCCATGCTGATGTAGTTGAACGGGTTGAGCGCGTTCAGCAGCTTTGACCGCGCGCGCGTCAGGCCCCCGAACCAGTGCAGGCGTCGCAGGACGCGCTGGAACTTCTCGATCTCGGGCTGCAACTGCTCACGTATGTCCGAGTCGAAGTCGTGGGCGTAGAGCCGTCCCCCGTACTTCACGCTGTAGCTGAACCTGGTGTCGATCAGGTCGATCCCGAACCGCTCCATCAGCAGCACGACGTGGTGATAGAGCGCCGGGATGCAGGCGGTCACGGAGATGTCGAAGGGGATGGAGCTTCCGTCGTCCTGGGGCATGTCGGCCGTGATGGCGTTGCCGCCGACCTGGTCCTGGGCCTCGAACAGCCGGAAGTCGAAGCGGTCCGGGTGGTGGTGCAGCGCCCACGCCGCGCCCAGCCCCGAGATGCCTCCCCCGACAATCGCAATGCGCCGCGGCTCCGTCGCTGTCTCGCTGTTCGCCATGGTCTTCCGTCCTGCCCGCCTCGTAGCCGAGCGGCTACCGCCCTCCGAACCCTGCGGTTGGCCGTGGTGTCGCGCCCACGGCGCGAACAGCATAGAGATGCCGCGGTCTGGACGCATTGTTCCGCGCCACCCACCCCGCACGTCGTATGACTCGGCCCGACCACCGGGACTCTCGGGACTTCCCCATCAGGGTCTCGCTCGCCTCCCAAGAGCTGGCCCCGTTGCCCGGGAACGGCCGCGGCCGCCGAGATCTCGCCTCTCGGCGGCGGGTGGGTCGCAGTCGATGCCCGTGCTGGTCGCAGGGGCACGGACGAACGCGACTGTTCGTCGCTTCCGTTTGCCGATTCCGGGGGTTGACGCCGGTCCGGTCACCTCACCCGCCAACAGCCGCGACGCGGGGCACGCGCGTCCTGGCGCCCTAATCGAAGGTCGCCGCGTCCTCGCCCAGCCACTTGCGAAGCAGCGCGTTCAGGGTCCCGTCGGCCTTCATCGAATCGATCGCCTCGCCGAACGCGCCCAAAAGATCGCCGCCCGCGCGGACGCCGATGCCGAGACCTTCATCGAGCCGCAGCGCAGGACCGACGGCCTCAAGCCGCCCCGCATGCTCGGCGAGCTTCGCCACGCCGTAGGCGTGATCGACGAGGACGGCGTCCACGTCGCCGCCCAGCACCGCGTCGGCCGCGTCGGCCGCTCCGGCAAGCGGCACATACGCGATTCCCCGCGCCTCCAGGTAGTCGGAGAAGATGGTGTTCTCTTCGACACCGAGCCTGCCCTCGATCGCCCCGTCGCCCGCGCCCGCGCGCGCCAGGTACATTGAGGGCCGTGACGGGTAGTACGGGCCGGCGAAGTCGATCAGCTGATCGCGCTCGGCGGTGATGCTCATGCCCGCGAGGATGACGTCGAACTGCTCCGCCATGAGGTCCGGAATCAGCGTCTCCCACTCGTGCAGAACCCACTCGCACTCCAGGCCGGCGCGTCGGCAGAGCTCGTCGCCCAACTCGCGCTCGAGGCCGTCAATCTCTCCCTCGTCGTTGATGAAGTTGAAGGGATGGTAATCGCCCACGGTGGCGATCACGACGGGGTCCGCGTCCCCGCATGCTGCGACGAACGCCAGCAACGCCACGGTGAGGAAGAAGGCGCCGAACGAGCGCAGCATCTGACCCCCGCGCAGACTTCCATCTCCGGCTGGTCTCCCGGAGCGTCTTCTGCCATGCAGTATAGGGTGGAGGGCGGTGGGGCGAGGTTGGTACGCGGCCACCGCGCGAATCGACAGCCGTGCGGCTCCTCGCCCGGGCGCGAACGGTCGATGGCAGGGGTCTACCCTGGCGGGGCAGGTTGCGGGGCATGCGCGCAGGTGAGAACGGGCAATCTATGTAGACAAAGGACTTCACTGGTCAGAGGGTCAATGGCGTGCGAGGGCGAGAGGAACTAGGCGCAGCTCTTTCGCACGACCGGCCGTTGTGCCGATGTTCGTGCCGGAGTGAGCAGCCGTGCAGCGAGCGAGCTGTCCGTGCCTACAGCGCCACCGTCAGCTCGAAGTTCGTCGTACAGTCTGAGGGTGGGCGCGACCCCCCAGGGCGTCCATCGCCGGCCGGGTGCTTACGTTTCAATCCTCGCCCGACTCCCGTAGCGCACAGGTGTGGTACGCCCCTGAACTCACAGGGCGAGATCCTCACTGGCGCCTCCGACTAGCGGTAGGGGTTGGCTCCCCCACAGTCGATCCCCCCCGCCTTCCGTATTGCACCTGCGTGGTTGCTCACGCTAGGAGGTAGTGGAACTCTGATTGGGCATGGCCCCGGCCTAGAGGGGCAGGTTCACGGAGACGGGTTTGGCGCGAGGATCGGTCAGGCCCTCGTAGGGACGGTACTTGGCCGCGAGGAACCGCACTACGCCGTCCTTCGCGTCCGCGAGGCACGGGGCCCAGGTCACCAGCAGGGTGCCTTTGCCGTGGTAGGCGATGTTCTGGTCGCCGCGGTGTTGGGCGAGGCAGGCGCGGATGGCACCCTGACCCACGCACACCACCCTGCGCCTGCGCACGAACAGGAGGGGCTGCCAGATGACGTAGACGCCGGTGGCGTACGGTGGCGGGTCGCAGGACGCAAGCAGACACCACTCACCTCCGCAGCGTTGCCAGTTGATCTCGAGGTCAGGCACTCGTCGCACCACTGAGGCGGCACCAGCGGGCCGCCGCCTCAGTGGCCATTGCTGACCAAGAAGCCACGACTTGGGATCCCCTTGGCGCCGACCGCGACTGCCGACAGCAGCGGCCCGCCCGGTGCGGAACTCATGCCTGTTGACACGGTCGAGGATCCGAAACAGGTGATAAGCCCTCGCATGTGGGAGTAGTTGACCGTCTCCCCCAGCCGGGCGACGGCGATGAACTCCCCGCAAGCGTCACGCGAGGGCATGGCGGTCCTCCCTGTTCTTCATGAGCATTCGGCTACGCCCGCCGCTCGGGCAGCAATCGCTCCAGCGCCTTCATCGTCGTGTCCGAGTCGAGCGCGAGCTGGCGCGGCTCGCGTTGAAGCTCCACTGGCAGCCTCGGAATGAGGCTCCTGGTCTCACCGGGGGGAAGCCATGACTTCTGAGTGCTCTCCGGCTTCGCGGCGCCGTGAGACGCATCCGCGAATTCACGCTCTGGCATCGATCTCGCTCCTGTGCTCGCGACGCTGCTCCTGGATCGACGTGAACAGCGCCTCGACCTCGGCCGCGTGGTCACCGCCCCTTCGCGAGCCGCAGGTCCGTGCGAGGCCCGTCCCTCCCTTGGTCCTGCGAAGGGCCGCACGCTTCCGGTTGTGCAGCTGAACGCGGGGAGGATGCATACGCAACTGCTCCCTACCGGCTGCAATCCAGAAGCCCAAACAACACGTTCCAGATGCTCAGGTTGGGCAGCTCGTCCAACAGGGTCACGACGGCGCCCCTGAGCCGGGGACGGGCGTGGCTGGCGCGCGGCCGATAGCGCCGTCCCCAAGGAGGAGGTCCCCGAGCTTGCGGTACTCGTCCTCGGTCAGGCACTCGACCCAGATCGCGCCGTCCCGGGCGAGCTCCGCGACCTCCTCATCAGGCAGCGCTCCCCGTCGTTCGGAGGTCGAGAAGATCATGTCGTCAACGTAGTGCTCGTGTTCGTTTCCGAAGTCCGCGAGGCAGGCGGCCGTCTCGCCCGTCACCCCCCCGAGCAGCGCGGACATGACGGTCACGAACAGGCGGCCGGAGGTGTCCCGTGCGAAGCACGCCTCGTGCATGTCGTGCGTGCCCAGCTCGCCGGAGTTCATGGGGGCGTCCAGGAACGCCTCGTCATACCTGTCGCCGAAGTAGTCCCGGAAGCAGGCGATCTCGGAGTCGGTCAAGATGTCCAGGACGTCACGCCCCGTAAGCGTGTTGATGGAATGCACCACTTCCCAATAGCGGGAGAAGTAACGGACCACCTCGGCATTATTCATGCAGTCGAAATAGAGCAACCTGAACTCGTGCCGTGAAATGGAGTCTGGCTCCTGGCCTTCCACGCCGACACCAACGGAGGCGTAGAGCGCTCCCGGGTGCTCCAGGGCGAGGCCGGCAAAGCACCGGCGGCTCCCCTCGGATTCCGCGCCGGTCAACGCGGCCAGGAACGCCGCGGTGAGATACGCGGTGCTTTCGCTCGTCATACACTGGAACATCGGCGCCGCCATGGCGGGGTCTCCGCCCCCGGCCAGCACGGGCGACTGGCGGATGAACTGAAAGACGGCGTCGCCGTAGGCCGCCTTGATGCAGGCGACCTCCTCCTCCGAGAGCCGGTCCAACATGTCCTTTCCCGTGGTAGACGTGTCGATCACGAGGTCGCGCATCGAGGCAGCGGGCCGGGCCGCCTCCGGCGTCGGCGTGGCCGTTTGGGCTTGCTCGGGCGTGGCGGTGGGCGCCGGCGTCGACGCCGGGGAGGGGTTTGCCGCAGGCGCCTGCGTCGCGGCGGCAGGGGCCTTTGTGGCCGTCTGCGCCGGCTCGGGCCCTTGCCCGTCGTCCGAGGAGCAGGAGAGCGCGAGAACTCCGAACGCGAGCGCCGCGAGGAGCGCGCCTGACCCGGCCGTGCGCAGAGCCGCCTCGGGCCCGGGCCTGCTCTCCGCAGTCCGGGCCTGAGGCGGCCTTGTGCGGCGCTCCAGATACGGGAACATGGATCCGAACTATTCCACAACGAAGATGAATTTAGTGTGAACTAGTGGTAATAATTTTGTGACTTAACTTGTGACTAATTGTCCACTGGTTCGACCAGCGCGTGCTATGCTGGCCCGCGAATCGCCTGCCCCCCGTGAGGTGGAGCCTTGAACGACGCCAAGCACCCCGAGGACGAACGCCAGGAGCGGGAAGACCGCCTCTCCCGCATGAACCGGGCCAGCGTCCGCATCACCGAGAGCCTGGACCTCGAGAGCGTGCTGCGGGGCGTGGTGGACGGAGCCTGCTCCCTCACCGGCGCGCGCCACGGCGGCGTCACCGTCATCGACGAGGAGGGAGACCTTCAGTCATTCGTCACCTCCGGCCTCACCCCCGAGGAGCACGGCCTCGTGGTTGCGCTGCCGGGAGGGCTCGCCTTCTTCGAGCACATGAGCGCCCTCCCGGAGCCGCTGCGGCTCTCCGACTTCTCCGCCTACACGAGGGAGTCGGGTCTGCCCGAGATCGCCCCGCCCCTGGGACCGGTGGGGGCCTTCCTAACGGCGCCGATCCACCATCTGGGACGCCGCGTGGGCAACATCTACCTGTCGGGCGCCGAGGACGGCGCCGGATTCACCGCTGACGACGAGGGCGTGCTGATGCTCTTCGCCTCGCAGGCGGCGCTGGCCATCGCCAACGCGCGCCGCTACCGCGAGGAGCAGCGCGCCCGCGCGGACCTCGAGACGTTGGTCAACACCTCCCCGGTGGGCGTGGGCGTCTTCGACGCCGCGACGGGAGCGCTCGTCTCGCTCAACCGGGAGGCGCGGCGGATCGTGGACGGGCTGCGGGACCCGGACCAGAGCATGGAGCAGTTGCTCGAGGTATTGACCTTCCGGCGCGCCGACGGGCGCGAGTTCTCCCTGCAGGAGGTGCCCCTGACGCGGGTGCTGACCTCGGGCGAGACGGTGCGGGCCGAGGAGATCGTCATCCAGGTGCCCGACGGCCGCCGTGTCACGACTATCATCAACGCCACGCCCATCCGCTCGGAGGACGGCGCGGTGACGTCGCTGGTGGTCACCGCGCAGGACCTCGCTCCGCTGAAGGAGCTGGGCCGGCAGCGGGCCGAGTTCCTGGGGCTGGTGAGCCAGGAGCTGCTGGCGCCCCTGACCTCGATCAAGGGTTCGGCTGCCGCCGTGCTGGAGGACCTCTCGCGGCTGGACCTGGCCGGCGCCCGCCAGCTCTTCAGCATCATCGAGTGGCAGGCGGACCGTATGCGGGGATTGATCGCGGACCTAGCGGAGGTGGCCCGCATCGAGGCAGGGACGCTCTTCCTGATCCCCGAATCGACGGACCTGGCTTCGCTGGTGGACCAAGCCCGGGCCGCGTTCCTGGAGGGAGGGACGGGCAATCCGCTGGAGGTGGACCTGCCACCCGACCTGCCCCGCGTGGCGGCCGACC
>Ga0209020_1002674_pt1 | contig 13820 bp, 20 predicted proteins | sample PinacodermBB_FD_187298 | JGI IMG/M metagenome (GOLD analysis project Ga0209020, IMG submission 187298) | Host-associated microbial community of the marine sponge Aplysina aerophoba from Gulf of Piran - sponge pinacoderm, lysed by bead... | ecosystem: Host-associated > Porifera > Sponge >...
CTCCTCGTCGCCGTCTATCACTGCCATGCAGACCGTCATGCCGCCCAGGCTCAGGTTCAGCGTCAGGACGTCTCCGTCTTGTCTGATGCGCTCGGGCCGTCCGGCCTCCACGGTGTTTCTTATGTCGATCGAGTTGTTTTTTACCCTCTCGACGCCGGCGGCGGCGTCCGCGTGGTTACGGCGCAGTACGGTCAGTGTCAGCCGGTTCAGGCTGGCGTGGGCGCTCTTTCCGTCCTCTGATAGCTGCCATGCCGGTTCCTGCTCCGGCCGTGGGCCCATGAGCCTGATGAAGGCCTTCAGCTGATCTTCCAGCTGCTGGCTGAGGGCCTGCCGGCGCCGGTTGTAGCTCTCCAGGAACTGTTCCGGCGAGATGTTTCCGGTGAACAGCCGGATGGTCACCTGCCGGTCGGCGGCGGCCTCCGGGGCCGTCAGGAAGGCGGACAGTGCCCTCCGTCCGTTGCGGCGGCCCTCGATCCTGAACCCGGGCCGGTCCGGGTCGTCGGGCATTGCGTCGTGGTCTCTGAGCAGCAGCGTCCGGGGGTTGTCGTCGTCGTCCGGCGCCGGCAGGGTTCTGACGTCGTCCTTTATTTCCTCCCAGCGGCGCACGGTTACGGTCAGGTCGATGCCGCCGGCCTGGCCGTGGGCGGCTCCCCGCCGTTCTCTCCAACCGTTCATATTCTGTCTCCGTCCGTTGTCGTCCGGCTGTCGGCCTCCAGGCTACCCTGGGTCGGGTTGTCCTGGAGCGCCTGTTGGCCGGCGAGGTTTATCCGCTGCTGCATCATGGCTTCTATCTCGGCCTTGGCCTCGGTCACCGTCTTCTCCATCTGGGTCGCGAACTGGCTTTCGACAAAGGGGATGTTGGAGCGCATCTGCTGGATGATCCCGTCGACCTTGGCCTGGTCCCGCTTGGTCTTCAGGGTTTCCCGCAGCTCGTGCAGCCGTTCGAGGACGTTCTCCAGCGACCTGTGGATCTCCTGTTGGAATTCGTCCCGCTTGTTGGGGGCCGGCGGCCTCTCCCGCTGTCTGGTCGGGTCTCCGGCCACGTATTCCAGCGTGATTGGCGTGCCGGTGCCGTGGTTCATCTGGGTTATGGCCTCGGCGAACTGGCTGGGCGACAGCAGGCCCTGGAATATGATCCCCTCCTGGAAGTGCCAGTCGCGGGAGATCTGTCTTTGCACCCGGGCCTCGGAGATCTCAATCATGACGGCGGCACTGTGGAGTATGGAGGAACCGAACAGCGGGGTGTTCTGGCTGTTGATCCGGGTCATGGTGATCAGTCAGTAGGACTCGTGGCGTTCGATTCCTTCCTCTGCCATATTTTCAATCTCCGTGGTGTCCGGATTGGTTTAATTCATGTGGCGTGTTTCCGGACGTGGCTATTCCAGGTTGTCGTGTCCGCTGGACAGGGTTATGTCCTGGAAGCTTGGGTGGTCTTCCAGCAGGTCGGCCAGGTCCAGCGTCTGGTCGCGGCAGGCTTCCAGGAACCTGACGTAGCGTTCCAGGAAGGTGTGCTGTTGTTCCGCCGTCAGGGCGTACCAGTTTCGGTGTCCGCAGCCCTGCCCGCACTGCGGGGTATATCTCTCTGCGCCGCTTTCGTGGTCCCAGATGCCCTCGACGGCGGCGAGGGTCAGGGCGTATCCCTCGACCATCGGTGTCGCGGCCCGTCCCTTCCGGACGGCTATCCCCGTCTTCTGCAGGATCTCCGCCAGCTCGTTGGGGGACATGGGCTCCTGCAACTCCAGGTATATGTGGCTGGTTTCGTCGTTGTCAAACACGGTTGGTTTCTCCTTTTTGGCCGGCGGCCTTTTCTTCTGGCGCGGTCTGCCTTACTTCCTTCTGAGGTCCAGGATGGCTCCTGCGGCGGTCGTGGCGCTAAGGAGGGTGGTTGTCAGCCCCAGACTGAACCCGTAGTTGCAGGCGCCGGGCATGACCGGCAGGGCGTTTTGCAGGCAGCTTGCGCTTATGAAGGTTGCCCCGGTCCCGGATATGGACATCGCCGTGGCGGTGAAGGCGTATCCCGCCTTTTTCAGCAGTCTGAGGGATTCCCTGGTGTAGCTCAGCCACAGGGTGCTGGCGGTGGCCGAGTTGATCGGGGCCAGGGTTATCAGCCCGGTGGCGTGCAGCCCGGGGCTGGACTCGGCGGGGCCGACCCCCAGCCAGATCAGTGTTGCGCCGGCGCTGTTTCCGGTGAACCGGAGGGCACGGGCGGTCGGGGTTTCCTTCTTTTCGGCCAGCTCGCTGGTGCGCTGACTGTTCTGGGCGGTCTCACTCATTGGGTTTCGATCCTGCCTTCGTTGAATCGGCGCTGGTGACTGTTGTTCAGTCAGCGGATTGCCCGCGCCTTGGGGCAAAAGATTAGCGGGAAGCCCGTCCGGAGTGGGAGGGTTTTAGCGGTCAGACTTGAAGCGCCGGTCACGGTCTGGAATGTCAGGCTTCCAGTTGCGCCTTAGGCGTTTGTTCCCGGGGGAGCTTTTGGTGGCACTGCCGGGAGGGCTCCCTTCCTCTGACCCCAGCTGTCTCAGCACCTCGCGCCTGGCCTGCTGGTATGCCTCGGCCTTCGCCAGGGATCGGTTGTCTATTCCTCCTGGTAGGCTGTCCAGCTCCTGGATCATTCTGGCGGCGGTCAGCCGGACGGCGGCGTTGGCGGCCCGGTTGAGGGCTGCGGCGCTTACCACGTCGTTTTGCGTGGTTTCCAGGTCTGCGACCTGGGGGTTGTGCTTTTTCAGCCGGCGCAGCGCGTTGGCGCGGGCCGTCCGGCGGCCGATGGTCAGCCGCCGGTTGGGCGGCGTCGCGGTGGACTGGGCGTCTGCCCAGGCCCTGGCTAGGTCGTTGATCAGTCTGGTGAGCTGGTTGCGGAACTGTTCCCCGTGCATCAGAAAATTGCGAGACTCTCTGTTTTGCCCCGATCAGGCCCGGTCAGGGCAGATTTGCTTGCGTTTGTCGGGCTTTCTAGGTTGTTCTGTGAGGCAGGCTGCCCAGCGGGTCCCGTGTCCGGGCCTTCTGTCCCGCCGGAGAGACCTGCGTCTCTCCTGGCCTGTCTCAGGCTCTCGATGCTCAGTCCCTTCCGTTTCTGGAAGTAGAGCATTCCCCGGTCTGCGATATTCAGCGACGCGTTGGAGTCGGCGTTGGCCTGGTAATGGCAGGCGGTGCATTTGAAGCTGCTCTGCGAGTTTCGGGATTTCGGGTCCTTGTGGCCGCAGCAGCTGCAGGTGATGGATGTGGCCTGGGCGTTGACCCTGACGCTGGGGATACCAGCTCTCTCAGCCTTGTATTCCAGCATGGTAAGGGTTTCGCCCCAGGCTTCGTGGAGGATGGCGCGGTTCAGGCCGGACTTGGCCCGGACGTTGCGCCCGGGTTTTTCCACCGTCCCCCGGGCTGAGGCGGTCATGTTCCTGACCTGCAGGTCTTCCATTGCCAGCAGGTCCCTGCCCTCAGCTGCTGCTTTCTCAATGAGACTGGTGGTAACCCGGTGTCGGAACTCGCGTCTCAGCAGCGCCAGCCTTTCCGTAATTTCCGACAGCCTTCTTCTGGCCTTCAGGTACGCCTTCGCTGGCTTTCCTGAGGTCCACACCAGTTCCCGCATGGGACGACCTTTCCTGGTTAGCATTTGGCTTCCGTCAGCGTCCAGGACGGCCCTGAACCCGGCTGTGCCGGTGGCCATAGCGGATGCTACGATCCTGTTCAGCTTTCGCCGGTACTTTCGCTCCTGCGCTTGCAGGTATAGCTGTTTTGGGGACTGGAATGTCTGGCCTGTGGAGGTGGCCACTGACAGGGCGATGCCCAGGTCCACGCCTATGGGGCTGGTTGCCAGGGTGGGGTCTTGCCTTTCTCGCACCTCAAACTGGTACGAAAGCCTGACCTGGATTCTTCCGCCCTTCAGGGTGATTCTCACGGCCCTGGGCTGCCGGTCATCGAGGATTTCCTGGCTGGTCAGCAGCCTGATGGCTGGCAGGGAGCTGATGTGCAGGACCGGCTTGCCGGAGGCGGTAAACCTCATGACCTTTCCTTGGGGCGAGTCCAGGGCGATGGTCCTGAACCTGCTGGTCTTGTAGCGGGGCCTGCCGGTGGCGCTTTCCTTCAGGTACTTGTTCCATCTGGCGGCTGTGTGGCGTATCACGTTGCCCTGGAGTCTCCGCAGGAGGTTGTTTTGTTCCGGGCTGTCGGCCTGCAGCAGGGTAAGCTCCTTTTGCTGGCGATTGACGTCAAACCTCTTGGGCTCGTGGTTTTTCTCGGCTAGTCGGTGCTGGTAGAGGCACGCGTCGTGGAGCTCCCTGAGCTGGTCCAGCACTTGTTCCAGCCGGCTGAGTGCCGCTCGGCTGTTGACGCGGCCCTGGGCCTTGATGGTTCTGACCTGGCAGTTCTGCATGGTTTATTTTTACCTGACGTTAGGGTGGATGTTCAACGGGTAACTGTCAGTCTCTGCTTTTTAGAGTTTCGCAATTGTCTCCTTCTCGGTTTCATCTTCCGTGGGCTCTTCCGTTGAGACTCGGCCCATGTACCTTCTCAGGGTCCCTCGGTGCCGCGGCGTCAGCCATTCGCTGACGGCCAGGGGCGACGCGGCCAGGATTGGGATGATGGTGGCCGCGGCCAGCAGCCGGGAGCCGCATGGGGTCCGGTATGGGTCGCATTCCGTCCCGTACAGCGCCATGTGCGCCGCCACTGCGGCGGCACTGATCGTGAAGCAGGCCCCTATGGTCAGCAATCTTTTGATCATGGTTGGTTTTGACCTTCCATCGTGTGGTTGTTCACTTTTGCCCGGTTCGTCTCTGAAAGCTTGCCATATGTCTTGTCGTTGCGGCCTGGGAACGCAGGTCCTGCGGGCTGTTGGACTCCCGGTTCACCAGGTCGGCTTGGTCGGCCGTGGCATATTCGCCGGTGTTGCAGAAGTGGACGATGCGTTTCATGGCGTCGTGGCGGTGATCCCGAGCCTGCTTGGCGGACTGGGCGGCGTGGTTCATGTTTCCGGCCCGCCGGCACGATTGGCTCATCTGGTCCAGGGCGGCGCCCAGCTCCTCCTCGGCCCGGATCAGGTCCATGAGGTGCTCGGCGGTCGGGGCCGTCCTGCCCTTCCGGCCGCAGAGGCGGTTCTCGTCGGCCTGGGGGAACTCCACCCTCATCTGGTAGGACTGATTTCCTCTGAAGAACGCGGCCCAGGCGTCGTCTAAGTCGTCGCCACGGGCGTTCATGGTGAAGGTTACTTGGGGCCATTTGGCGGCCAGCCGCTTCAGGTCCTCCTGCCAGTGGCGCCAGGTGACTGACTGCCCCTGCAGGGCGTCTCTGACCGCGTCGTCGCAGCCGTTCCAGTATTCGGTGCTGGCGATGAAGGCGCATACCTCTTCGGTGGTGGGCGACTCATGGTTCCAGGTGAGTCGGTATTCGGTGTTGTACCCCATGGTTTGTGGTTCATCTCCTTGTCCGCGCCTTGCGCCGCATGGCGCCGGTTGGCTTTTTTCAGCCGATTGCTATTTTCACTGCCAGGCAGCCGGCCAGTATTGCGGCCGTGGCCAGCAGGCTGCCGATGGCGCGCCCCTGGCCTTTCCTGGTATCCCGTCCGAGACGTTCCTGGCAGGCCAGCATGGCGCTGAAATCGGCCATCGGCGGGAGTCCTCGGTCGTCGATGTCCCGCGCTGTGCAGCTGATTCCATCCAGCCTGCCCATGCTGTAGGCGATGATCACCAAGCTGGTTGCCGTCGTTGCCAGCGTCAGCGCGGCGAGCTGGCTTATATCCTGCATGATGCCCAGGCTGAGATACCCCGTCGGGTCCAGCAGTCGTGCCGCGGCGGCTCCTGCCTTGAACAGCGCTGCGGCGATCAGGCCTCCCGCTGCCGTTCCGGCGTGGATCAGTCCTGCCTGGGTGGCTCCCTTGAGTTCCTGGGCGTCGCTGGGCGCGTTCTCGTAGGTCATTTCGCCTCTCTCCTGGTCCTGGTGGTTTCCTTGTCGTCGGCCTGGGCGGCGGCCTTGGTTTCGGTTACTTCCCTCCAGATTCTGGTCAGACGGTCCAGGCGCCCCCTGAAATACTTGTTGCGCAGGTCTCTCCGGAGCTTGAGCGTCGGCTCGTTTCCTTGGGGGCCCAGCTTGGCCCTGACGTAACGGGCGAACTCCTCGGCCGTTTTTGGGTCGCGGTCCAGCTTGTCCCACATCTGGATCCGGTTGAGCTGCGGAATCCGGTTTTCGAACATCTCCTCGAAGAGGTCGAAGAGGACGTCGTCCAGGGTCTCGCCCTCCAGCTGGCTCGCGGTCTCGGCGAGCAGGCTTGGTGTGATCATGGCTGGTTCTCTCCTTGCCGGTCTGTTTCAGCTCCGTTCGTGGGCGGCCGTCTTGTGGCTGCCGATGTAGGCGACGATGAACTTGCCGGTGGCGTCGTCCTGGTCGAAGTAGATCTGCATCCCGCCGTAGCGGCCGGTGGGATACGTCATGTGGCGGTCGATCACCACCCGGCTGCCGCTTTCGTGATCGGTGAAGGTCCGCTCGTCCTGGTGCTTTCCCATGGTGGTCTGGCTGTCCCGCGGCGAGTAGTTCCACCCGGGCAGCTGGAAGTGGTCGGCCCAGTTGCCGACCTTTCCCTGTTTTTCGTAATACTGGCTGGCCAGCTGATTGATGGCGTCCAGCGCGGCGATTATCTCCTCGCCGTGGGGCCTGGCCTTGCCGTAGCTGGCGACCTCTTGGGCCGGGGCCAGGAACCTGAGGCGGGGGAACCGGGCCGGGTCGGTGATGGCCTCCAGCACCAGGTCGGACCGGCTGGTTCGCTGGCCGCCGGTGGCGCCGGTATCCTCCGATTCGTCCTCGTCCGGCTCTGCCGGAGCCTGCTGGCCGCTGTACCGAAGGGCTTCCTGCAGGTTGGCTACCTGCTGGCGGAAGTCGTCCAGCTCGCTGTTCAGCCGTTCGATTTCTTTGTCTTTATCCCGGTCCGCCGGGTGTGGCAGGTCGTCAGTCTGCTCATTGCCGTCGCCGTTTCGGCGCAATTCCAGTTCTATCTCAGTGACGTCGGCGGCGGTCGGTCCGTCCACCCTTTTCGCCAGCAGCGCTAGCTGCAGGTTGCCCAGGCTGGGGCCAACCTGGCCTCCCGTCTCGCTGAGGAGCAGCCGGGCCATTTCGTCCTGTTCCTGGTCCAGTCTGACTGTGGGGTCTCCCTGGCTCATTGTGCTGAGTATCAGCATGTTCCGGACCATGGCGCAGATGGCCTGGGCCGAGTTGTGGTCGTCCATGGCCTGGGCTTCGGCGTCGGCCGCGCCGGGCAGTTCTTCCTCCTGGGGGTAGCTGAACCTTTTCTCCCCGGATTCCCTGATGGCCAGCATCCGGTAGGATGCGCTGAGCCAGGGGCGCAGCTGGTCGTCCTTCATCTCCCGGGCGGCGTTGATGATCCCCCGTTCGGATATGGAGACCACCTTGGCGCGGGGCGTCTCCTCCTGCAGCCGGGCGAGCCTCGCCTCGTGGGCTTCATCCTCCCCGTCGGCCCGTTCGATCATGATGTATACCCCGGGCATGGTGGGGAGTTCCCGTCCCTCGTTATCCGTGGTCAACTGGACTTGTTCCATGGCTCGGTAGCGTTCCTGGTCCGCGTTGAGGAAGATCTGCCGGAAGGCCTCGACCTGCTCCTGCACGTTCCATTCCACGTTGTCCGGGGGCTCCTGGTCGCTGGCGTAGATGTGCCCTATCACGCCGGACAGCCGGTTTTCGTCGATGGTGAAAATATGGATTCCGGCCTGGTAGGTGTAGCCGGTCTCCTCCGGGTTCCGGTGGGTGATGTAGTAGCTGTTGCACCGGCGGAAGGGCGAGCGCTGCAGGCGGCTGCTCATAACGCTGAGCCGCTGGCTCTGGAAGCTGCCGCCGGTCCTGGCGTGGGACAGTTCCTTGCGGGCTGCCACCTGCTCCCGTTTCGGGCTGTGGCCCACCACCCAGTCCTTCAGTTGCTGGTCGATGCGGGCGGCGGCTGCCTCGGTGGTCAGGTAGGTGTTGCGGGTCAGGTTCATTGGTCCAACTCCCGCCCGGTGGTGGGGCAGACGACCCGGGCCTTGGGCTGTCCGTCGACCAGTTCCAGGGTGACGGCCAGGTCCATTTTGGCGATGCTGTGCCCGGGGGTTTTGCCGTGCCGGTGGGCTGCGCCGTTATTGGCGTAGAATTTGCCGCAGCCGGTGCAGTAGAAGAGGTCCTGGTGTCCGGTCTGGACGCCGCTGTTTTGCGATATGTACATTGGGGGGTTTTCGCTCCGGTTCTGGATGTTTAGCTTGCGGTCAGCCTCGTCCCTTTCCTGGGCTGGGGCCTGGGGATGTCGATCCGGGCTCCGGCCAGCATTGCGCGTCCCCAGGGGGTGTCGCCGCAGGGCGGGCACATGCCGATGGGCTCCTGTCCGGCGACCTCTCTGCGGTAGGATTCCGACGTCCTGGAACAGATTTTACATGTCCAGCGTCCGGCGGGGCTTTCGTTTTTCAGCCTGGCCAGCAGGCTGCCGATGATCTTCCACATGGCGGTAATGTCCTCCTTTTCATTGGGCGTGCGGATCCAGGCCGCGGTATCGCGGCCTGGAATCTGCTTTCTGGATACTGGGTTTTGCCTGGGGCGTGCCTCGGGGTCAGACGCCGCGGGCGGAGCGCATTGTGTCCGCGATGTAGTCCAGGAGGGCCTGTTCGTTCTTGTTGTTTTCGCTGATCTGGTCAACGCATTTGTGGCAGAGCCAGGCCTTCGGCATGAACGTAAAGCTCCGCGCTGCATACTCGCCTCCGCCGCAGCGGTGGCAGCCTATGACCCGGGTCGTCGATTCCAGGTCCATCTTCCGGTTCCGGTCCTGGCAGCGCTTGCAGAGCCAGCCCTTGGTCCATTTCACGGTGGGCCCGTCCAGGATCTCGATTCGCTCCACGTAGTGGGGGTTCTCATCGCCGCCGCAGTCGGCGCAGCCGCTGACCGGCTTGGTGTTGGCTATGTCGGCCCTTCGTATGGCCTCCAGTGTCGCGCTGTCTACCATCGGGCTTACCTCCTTTTGTGTTTTTCGGGTCCGGGTCTGTCCTTGGTAGCTTGGGGTTTTCCTCCCCTGCCGCCGGCGCCCGTTGGCGCCGGTCATCCGGGCCTGTCCTGTTGAGGGCTCGGTGGCCCAGGGGGTTGCGGTGAAGGCTACTAGGTTCCGGTTCCGGTTTCGGAACCTCTCCAACTCCCATACGTTGACGTTCTCAGAAAATTGCGAAACTCTCTGCCTGGGCCGGGTCACGCCTGGTCAGTACAGAGGCGCTCGCGTTTATCGGGCTTTCTTGGCTGGTCTGTGAGGCAGGGTGCCCAGCGGGTCCCGTTTCCGGGCCTTCTGTTCCGCCGGAGTGACTTTCATCTCTCCTGGCCTGTCTCAGGTCTTCGATGCTCAGTCCCTTTCGTTTCTGGAAGTAGAGCATTCCCCGGTCTGCGATATTCAGGGACGCGTTAAAGTCGGCGTTGGCCTGGTAGTCGCAGGCGGTGCATTTGAATCTGCTCTGGGAGGTTCGGGATTTCGGGTCCCTGTGGCCGCAGCAGCTGCAGGTAATGGATGTAGCTTGGGCGTAGACCCTGACGCTGGCGATGCCGGCTCTTTCAGCCTTGTATTCCAGCATGGTAAGGGTCTCGCCCCACGCTTCCTGTAGGATGGCGCGGTTCAGCCCGGACTTGGCCCGGACGTTTCGGCCGGGTTTTTCCACCGTTCCCCGGGCCGAGGCGGTCATGTTCTTGACCTGCAGGTTTTCCATTGCCAGCAGGTCCCTGCCTTCAGCTGCTGCCTTCTCAATCAGACTGGTTGTAACCCGGTGTCGGAACTCGCGTCTCAGGAGGGCCAGTCTTTCCGTAATGGCAGAAAGCCGTCTCCTGGCCTTCAGGTAGGACTTGGTGGGTTTGCCTGAACTCCACACTAGTTGCCGCATGGGACGGCCCTTTTTGGTGAGTCTCTGTCTGCCGTCAGCGTCCAGGGCTGCCCTGAACCCGGCTGTGCCGGTGGCCATTGCGGCTGCTATAACCTTGCTCAGCTTCCGGCGGGCCTTTCGCTCCTGTGTCTGCAGGTAAGCTTGTTTCGGGGACCGGAATGTCTGTCCGGTGGAGGTGGCCATTGACAGGGCGATGCCCAGGTCGACGCCTACGGGGCTGGTGGCCAGGGTGGGTTCCAGCCTTTCCGGCAATTCAAACTGGTACGAAAGCCTTACGTGGATCATCCTGCCCTTCAGGGTAATTCTCACGGCCCTGGGTTGCCGGTCAGAGGGGATTTGCTGGCTGGTCAGCAGCCTGATGGCTGGCAAGGAGTTTATGTGCAGCACTGGCTTGCCTGTTGCGGTAAACCTTATTACCCTTCCTTGCGGCGAGTCCAGGGCGATGGTGCGGAACCTGCCGGTCTTGTAGCGGGGTCTGCCGGTGTTCTCGTCCTTAAGGTACTTGTTCCATCTGGCCGCCGTGTGGCGTATCACGTTGTCCTGGAGTCTCCGCAGGACGTTGTCGTGCTCCGGGCTGTGGGCCCGCATTAGGGTAAGCTCCTTCTGCTGCCGGTTGGCGTCAAACCATTTGGGCTCGTGGTTATTCTCGGCGAGGCGCCACTGGTAGAGGCAGGCGTCGTGGAGTTCCCTGAGCTGGTTCAGCACCTGCTCCAGCCGGCGGAGCGCTGCTGGGCTGTTGACGCGGCCCTGGGCCTTCATGGCTCTGACCTGGCAGTTCTGCATGGTTTATTTGTACCTGTTGTCGGGGTTGATATTCAACGGGCAACTGTCAGTCTCTCTGCTTTTCAGAGTTTCGCAATTTTCTCCCTCCTGGCCCTTCGGGCAGCCGGTCAGGAATCTGTCAGATCCCTGGCCTTCGCCTGGCGGTCAGCCTTCTCCCCAGTCGTGCCGGTAGTGACACAGGACGCTCATCACCGCGTCGTCGTTCAGTCCGGCCTCGGAGTGGAGCAGGTCCTGCATTTTCTGGAAGGTGTGGAGCATGCTGGTCAGGTGGCGGTCGTCGACCACCGGGTAATCGGGTTCTCCCGGGTTGATGCTTTCGGGCTTCAGGTTGGGGCCGTAGGTAACTGTTTGCAGGTGCAGCTTGAGCTGCCTTCCACGGCGCATACGCCGGTCGTTGCAGAGCCGGGACCGGATCTGGTTGAAGCCCAGGTCGTGCCGTTCCTTGACGTCGCCTGGCTCCTTTTCGTCGGTTACGTCGATGATGGTCACCTGTCCCTGGGCGGATACCAGGACCGCGTCCGGTGAGTAGGGCCGTCGGCCCTCGATGGGGAAGAGCGGGTAACCGGTCACCAGCTGGCCGGTTAGCGAGCCCTCGTCCTTGATCCGGTTCAGGAGGTTGCGAATCGCAGGTTCGGCGTTGTTGGAGCCGTGGATCGTGTTGGTGATCATGGCGTCGCTCCTCCTACCGGCCGTCCGGGCTTATTTCGCAGTAGAGGTACCGGCAGCCGTTGTGGGCCATGAAGCTCTCGCCCACCTTGCTGATGGTCTGCCTGGAGCTGGAGCCGTCGCGCCGGTAGACGTTGATCGCGTCGCCGGCCGCGGGCATTTCCATGGGGATGTCCTCCCGGCGGCCGTCGCCCACGTAGCGGTAGTCCTCCCAGAGGGCCCGCACGGTCCAGGCGCCGTTGTTGTGCTTCTGAAACCAGTTAAATGCGCCTGGGGCGTCGGAAGGGACGCTGGCGTAGTGGCTGCATCGGCTGCACAGGCCGTCGCCGTCCGGGTCTCCCCGGAAGGGTTCGTTGCAGGTCTTGCAGGCCAGGTCCACCTGGTTGCGTAGTTTTTCGGTTATCCGGGCGAAGAAGCTGGAGCCTGGATCTTCGCTGGCGTCTGTTGGCTGATTGTTCTGTTCCTGGGGTGTCATCTTCATCTCCTTCTTGCAGCGCTTCCGGCCCGATCTCGGGGCCGGACCTGGATTTTGAATTCTCCCCCAGCGCCGGCGCCAGGAGGCGCCGGTCATAAGTTATTCCGCTCTCCCTGTCCCCTTTTTTCCGGGCCATCCGGCCCGGTCCGTGGCTTCCATTTCCCGCCTTCCAGTGCGGCTCGCTTCCAGTCGGCGCTGTCGGCTGCGAACTGTTCGATCATGGCGAATATGTGGCTGGCGGCCTCCTCGGTGGTGGCGAACTCCCGGGTCTCGGCCGGGTACGGCGCCTGGCTGGTGATTCGGGTTTCCGGCCGGCTGGTGTCTATGGTTGCCAGCAGGTGGCAGGCGACCCCGGTGTTCAGACGGCCGTGGCCCATTCTGCCCCGGATGCGGTTCAATCCTTCGCCGGCGTGAACCACGTCCATCAGCTCCTTCAGCCGGTCGGCGGCTTCTGATTCCACCTGCTCGCTGGCGTGGCAGTCTAGGCACAGCCTCCAGTCGTGGGCGTACTGGGTCTGATAGGTCACCCAGCGGTGTACGTGGACCAATTCGGGCTGGTTACTGTCTGCCATTGGGCGTATCCCTTCAGTTTCCGGCGCCGCGCTCTGCGTTCAGCCGGTTAAGGTTCTCCTTGACCTTATCCTCATCCAGGTCCAGGTCGGAGTTGATTTCGCTCATGTCGATCCGTTCCTTCAGCTGTCCGACGGTGTCGGTGATCCAGTCGATCATGGCGTAGTCCGCGTCGGCCCTGTCGTCGGCGTCCGGGTCGAAGTTGTCGCGGTAGCTTTCAAGGTCCCGGTGCAGCTCTTCCAGGGTCAGGTGGGCGGCGCCCAGTTTTTCCAGGGCGTCATCGAGTTTTTTGGTCCAGGGGCTGGTCTCTGTTGTCGTGGTCAAGTGTGTCTCCTTCTATCCATCGTCTCTCGCTGGTTGGCGGTATTGCCTTTCAGACCTCCGGTTGTTGTACCGGGGCCCCGAGGGCTATGGCTCCCTGCTGGCGCGGCATCAGCTCCGGCAGGTGGCCGTCCTCCAGGAGCTGGTGGATGCCGGGGATTATCCGGTCGCTGACCGTGGTGTTGTCCGGCAGCAGCATGTAGGGCAGGAACTCCTGCTCAAAGGTGGTTATGCCGGCCGCGATGGCCTCCAGCTTGGCCTTTATCACCAGCAGCAGCGCCCGCCAGGCCTGACGTTCCGCCTGTCGGTACAGGTTTTCCTGGCTGGACTCGGTCCGTTCAAGCCGGGTAACGCCGCGGTTGGTCCTGCGTTCGTAGTGCTGGAAGTCGTCCCGGTTCGGCATGGGCATGGTTATCCGGACGGGCATTCCCTGGTAGGTGAAGGCGATCATGGCCTTCTGCCGGTCGTGCCCGTAGACGAAGTCCTCGGTGCCGTACCGCTCCAGGACCTGTTCGATCTCCATGCGGCTGCGCTGGGGCGAGACCTCGGTATTTGCCGCGTAGCGTTTGCTGGTCATCTGACCTGTCAGCCTCCTTCGTCCTGGTCCTGGTTCTTACTGGCCTGCCGGTCGCTGCCCTTTCGGTTGAAGCGGTTTCGGACCTCGTTGATCAGCGCCGCTCCGATGCTTAACAGGCAGATTGCCGTGGTGATTGGGTGGGGAGCGAGAGCCGCGGCGATTACCGTCAGGCAGGCGATCAGCATCAGGAGCTCTCGGGTGGCCTCAACGACGGGGACGGGGTCCTGCTGCAGGTCTCTGACCAGCCGGTATCCGTTGCCGACGGCCACCCCGGCCATCGCGAGTGCTAAGGCCAGTCCGAACAGGGGGAGCTTATGGCTCCAGGCTATTATCATGACCGTCACCCCCGCTCCGCTGAAGGCGCTGGTCGCCATATCGAAGAGCGCCTCGGCGGTCGTCCGGCGGCCGCCCTCCGCCCTGCCTACTCTTAGGCCTTCCAGGTATGCGGTCTTTTCGTTCTCATCGTAACCCTTCGGGGTCGGGGTTCGTCCTTCGTTTTGGTCCATTGGGGTCTGCTCCTTTGCCGCAGGTTTACAGGCCCAGCAGGGGCGCCTGT
>Ga0209020_1002682_pt1 | contig 13791 bp, 12 predicted proteins | sample PinacodermBB_FD_187298 | JGI IMG/M metagenome (GOLD analysis project Ga0209020, IMG submission 187298) | Host-associated microbial community of the marine sponge Aplysina aerophoba from Gulf of Piran - sponge pinacoderm, lysed by bead... | ecosystem: Host-associated > Porifera > Sponge >...
CCGTCCATGCCGCCAAGGGCGCAGCGCTGGTCAAGTTCCTGAACACGGGCCAGGCCTGCATCTGCCCGAACCGCATATTCGTGCATGAGGACGCCGTCGATGCCTTTACCGAGGAGTTCGTCTCGCGCGTCGGCAGGATGCGGGCAGGCAACGGCCTGGAGGAAGGCGTACAGATTGGCCCGCTCGTGGATGAAGCGGCTGTGGAGAAGGTCGAGCGCCAGGTGGCCGACGCGGCCGGTCGCGGAGCCGAAGTGCTCTGCGGCGGGCACCGGATGACGGACGGCGCGCTCGCAAAGGGCACCTTCTACGCGCCGACCGTGCTCTCAGGCGTTGCGCCGGACATGCAGATCTACCGCGAGGAGACCTTCGGCCCGGTCGCGCCGATCATTCCCTTCCGCGACGAGGGCGAGGCGCTCGCCATGGCCAACGACACCCATTACGGCCTCGCCTCCTATGTCTATACCCGCGATATGGCCAAGGCCTTCCGGATGTTCGAGGACCTCAAATTCGGTATCGTCGGCATCAACGACATCAACCCGACCGCCGCCGCCGCCCCGTTCGGCGGCTCCAAGGAAAGCGGCCTCGGCCGCGAGGGCGGCCATGAGGGCATCGCCGAATATCTGGAGACCAAGCTCGGCGGCTTCTCCATCTGACGGAGGACGCGGATGACGGACATCGAGACGGTCTTCATCGAGGGCACGCCGCGCCTTGCCGTGGACCGGGCCGGGTCGGGCCCGCTGGTGTTCTTCCTGCACGGGATCGGCGGCAACCGGAAGAACTGGACCGGGCAGATCGAGGCGCTCAGCGACAGCTTCCATGCCGTCGCCTGGGACGCGCGCGGCTACGGCGCTTCCGACGACTATGACGGTGCGCTCGATTTCGGGCATTTCGCAGAGGACGCGCTCCGGGTCCTCGACCGTTTCGGGGCCAAGCGCGCCCATTTCGTCGGGCTCTCGATGGGCGGGCGGATTTCCCAGGACTTCCATGCCCGCTTCCCGGAGCGGGTCGCCACCCTGGTGCTGTGCGACACGAGGGCGGATTTCCAGGACTCCATGACGCCCGAGAAACGCGCCGAGTTCATCCGCCTGCGCCAGGCGCCGCTCAAGGCGGGAAAGGAGCCGCGCGACATCGCCGATGCGCTGGTCGAAAGCCTGGTCGCGCCCGGTGCCGACGAGTCGGCTCGTCAGCGACTGTGGAACAGTATCGCCGCCCTCCACAAGGACTCTTACCTGAAGACCATCGAGGCCTCGCTCTCCTTCGACCGCTCCGCCGAAATCGACCGCATCCGGGTCCCGACGCTCCTCATCTACGGCGAGCACGACACATTGACCCCGCCCGCCATCGGGAGGGCGCTGCACGAACGCATCGCCGGCTCGGAATTCGTGGAGATCGAGGGCGCCGGCCACCTGACCAACATCGAACGCCCCGAGGCGTTCAACACCGCGCTGCTCGCCTTCCTCTCGAAGCACCGCGACCGCGCCGCGGGCTACGATTGAGGGCATGAGAAAAGCGTCGCGCGTGTCGAGGCGGCTCGACAGCTTCTCCCCCCGACGGTGAGCATTGGGGAAAGGGGGCGGCATGGCGAAGACGAAAGGCTTGGGACCCGCCGAAACCCCGGTAACCGCGAATGGCTTCGATCCGGCATTCGCTACGCTCAAGCGCTCGCTCCGCCAGTTGCTGTGGATGACGGGGCTTCTCTTCGTCCTTGTCGTCGCGATTGCTTGGCGCGTGTACAGCTAGCGCACGATTCGTTCGGGTCGAAACGACCTCATCCGCAGAGCCCCAATTGTTGCCCCGGACGGCGCGCCAACAGCGATCCGGGGTCCAACCTGCGCGGGCATCGCGGTCGCTTCTGGATCCCGGCCCGTTGGCCGGGGTGACAAAGGGGGGCGTCGCCGTCCCCCACCCTGTCACCCCGGACGGCGCGTCAGCGGCGAGCCGGGGTCCAGGCTGTCGAGGTCTCACCGGGTATCGAGGACGATACTGGACCCCGGACTTCCGCTTCGCTCCATCCGGGGTGACAATGGGGGCTCGTCGCTGGTCCCGCGTCCGGAGCGGCAGGCGTTCGAAACGAACTGGGGAGGGAAAGCAGCATGGCGGAAGAGCGTTTCGATTATATCGTCGTGGGGGCGGGCTCTGCGGGGGCAGCGCTGGCGAACCGGCTCTCGGCCGACCCGGGGAACCGCGTTCTGCTGCTGGAAGCCGGCCGGCCGAGCCATCCCTGGTCGCAAATTCCCGTCGGCTTTGCGCGGCTGATCGACAATCCCGCCGCCAACTGGCTCTACTCCTCCGAGCCCGAGGAAAGCACGGGCGGGCGGCGCATCCCCGTGCCGCGCGGGCGGCTGCTGGGTGGGTCCTCCTCGATCAACGGCATGGTGTTCGTGCGCGGCCAGGCGGAGGATTTCGACGGCTGGGCGCAGCTCGGCAATCGCGGCTGGTCCTATCGCGACGTGCTACCGATTTTCCGCAAGATGGAAAGCTATGCCGGCGGCGAAGACGAATACCGGGGGCGGAACGGCCCGCTGAAGGTAAGCGACCTCGCCGAAAGCGGCCCGCTCTACGACGCGATCATTGGCGCAGGGGAAGAGATCGGCCTCGCCTACAATGCCGACTATAACGGCGCCTCGCAGGACGGCATCGGCATGACGCAGGCGTCGATTTCGGGCGGGCGGCGCATGAGCACGGCGCGCTGCTACCTGGACCCGGTGCGCTCGCGGCCCAACCTCGACATCCGAGCCAACGCGCCGACCGAGGCGCTGCTGTTCGAGGGCCGGCGCTGCACCGGCGTGCGCTATCGGCGCGGCGGCGAAGTGCATGAGGCCCATGCCGACGCCGAGGTCGTGGTGAGCGCGGGCTCCGTCGCCTCGCCGCAATTGCTGGAGCTGTCGGGCATCGGCCAGCCGGACCGGCTGAAGGCGCTCGGCTTGTCCGTCGTCCACGACCTGCCGGGCGTCGGCGAGAACCTGCGCGACCATTACGCACCGCGCATGAAATGGCGCGTCCCTGCAAAGGGCCTTACCTACAATGACAGGGCCCGCGGCCTCGGCCTCGTCTGGCAGGCGCTGAAATTCGTGGCTGCCCAGACCGGTCTGCTGAGCCTGCCCGCCTCGCCGGTCCGCGCCTATATCCGCACCCGGCCGGGGCTGGCGAGCCCGGACGCCATGATGTCTTTCATCCCGTTCGTCGCCACCCCGAATTTCAAGCTGGCGACGGAATCGGGCGTGACCGTCATCACCCATCCGCTGCGCTCGGAGAGCACGGGCAGCATTCACGCGGCCTCCGCCGATCCCGCAGCGCCGCCGGAAATCCGCTTCAACTTCCTCTCGGCCGAGATCGACCGCGTCATCACACTGGGCGGCATGCGCATGACGCGCGATCTGATGAGTGCGCCGGCGCTCGCCGGTATCGTCGGCGAGGAAATGGCTCCCGGAGAGAAGCTGGAAAGCGACGATGAGCTGCTCGCCTGGGTGATGGAGAATGCCGAGACGACCTACCACCCGGTCGGCACCTGCAAGATGGGCTCCGACCCGATGGCCGTGGTCGATGACCGGCTCCGGGTCCACGGGATGGAGGGCCTGCGGGTCGCCGACGCCTCGATCATGCCCACCCTCACCTCCGGCAACACCAACGCCCCCTCCATCATGATCGGCGAGAAAGCCGCGGAGATGATCCTGGCGGGAAGTTGAGGGAAAGGCATGATTGAATTTCATGGTTTGCTCATAAAATGGAGAAATAATTCCTGCTAAGGGTTGACCTCCGGGCAATCCATGACTAAATGGGGCGGGAGGCAAGGATGCGGCATCCCGGGAGCCGCTCCGCCGTTCGCGCCGGCGCCGTCGCGAAAAGACACCCGAGAAGCTGACGGGAGACGTGTGTCCTGCACTTGCCCGGTTCACGCGCGCGCAGGCGCAATCAGGCGCGCGAACCGCGCCGGCGCAAACGCGGGCCGGCGCGCGCGCGATACGCGCGATACAGGGTCCCGCCGCTTGGGCGAGCCGGCGGGACGAACGGAACGAAGAGGGATTGGAGAGAGGGACCCATGCCGAAGACGCGAAGCCGGGGAAACCGGACGGAATACCCGGAACCCCTGCCCGGAACGGCGGCTGCAGGCCCGAACGGGCGGTCGTGCAAGCGGCATCCGCATGGGAACCATGACAGAACATGACATATCATGACACTTTGCAGGGGTCCCGGCAGCCGCGCTATCCGGCTTCTGCCGGAACCGGGGATCGGACACATATCGGAGGGAGGTCGCAATGACGGCTTTTGCGGATTACGAAGACCACGATGCGGTCGGGCTGGCCGGGCTCGTCGCAAGCGGCGAGACCACGCCGGACGAGCTGCTGGATGCCGCCGTCGAGCGGGTCGAGGCGCGCAACGGGGCCGTCAATGCGGTCACCAACCGGCTCTACGACTACGGCCGCCGGGCCATTGCCGACGGCCTGCCCGACGGGCCGCTCAAGGGCGTGCCCTATCTGCTGAAGGATTTGAGCGCCTCGCTGGCCGGCTGCCCGACCACGCGGGGCTGCAAATTCTTCGAGGACGTCGTGCCGGCGGAGGACAGCGAGCTCGTCAGGCGGCTGAAGCGCGCGGGCGTGGTGGTCTTCGGGCGCACCAACACCTGCGAACTCGGGCTCAGCCTCACCTGCGAGCCGCAATTGCACGGGGCCACGAAGAACCCCTGGGACACGACGCGCATATCCGGCGGCTCCAGCGGGGGTGCTGCCGCCGCAGTGGGCGCGCGCATGTTGCCGGCGGCGCACGCCTCGGACGGCTTCGGCTCGATCCGCGCGCCGGCGGCCTGCTGCGGCCTTGTCGGCCTGAAGCCCACCCGCAACCGCAACACCATGGCGCCCTTCATGGGCGAGGGGCTGGGCGGCCTTTCCACCGAACACGCCGTCACGCTCACCGTGCGCGACAGCGCCGCCCTACTCGACGCCACATGCGGGCCGGGCGCGGGTGACCCCTACAGCGCCGCCCCGCCGGCCTGTCCGTTCCTGGAGGAGGCCGGCGCCGATCCGGGCAGCCTGCGCATCGCCTTTACCACCCGGACGCCGAACGGCGCCGAGGTCGGGGCCGACGCGCTCCGCGTGCTGCAGGAGACCGCAAGCCTGGCCGCCGATCTCGGGCACCGTGTGGAAGAAGCCGACCCCGCCATAGACGGCGAGGCGGTGGTGCCGACCTTCCTCACCCTCATGGCCGCCAACACCGCGGTCAACCTCGCGAGCCACCCGACCGCCGGGCGCGCGGCCCGCGAGGACGAGGTCGAGCGCATCACCTGGCTCTCGGCGAAAATGGCCGAGCAGGTCACCGGCGCCGACTATGTGCGCGCAACGCAGACCATGCACCGGCTCGGCCGGCAGATGGCCGCCTTCCACTCGGACTACGACATCCTGCTGACGCCGGGGCTGGCGACCGGCACGGCAGTGAAGCTCGGCTGGCTCGACATGACCATGGACGATGTGGACGAATACTGGCGCCGCGTCTTCCATTTCTCGCCATTCACGGTCTGGTTCAACATCACCGGTCAGCCGGCGATCATGCTGCCCATAGGCACGAACGCCGACGGTCTGCCGGTCGCGGTGCAGGCGGTCGCGCCATACGGGGACGAGGCGACGCTCTTCCGCTTCTCCGCCCAGCTCGAGGCCGCCCGCCCCTGGTTCGACCGCAAGCCTGCACTGGTTCGCGAGACCGCATGAACCGGCGCAGACCGCCATTCTTGCGCATTCCGGACGGATTGCCGACTATTTCGGGGTCGAGGAGCCGGCCCCATGGACCTCATTTCCCTGATCCAGGAAGGTTCGACACCGTTCCTGTATCTGGCCGCCATCGGCCTGGTGCTGGGCTCGCTTCACGGCCTCGAGCCGGGCCATTCCAAGACCATGATGGCCGCCTTCATCGTCGCCGTGCGCGGGACGCCGGCTCAGGCCGTCCTGCTCGGCGTCTCCGCCGCGTTCTCCCACAGCATTATCGTGTGGGTGCTGGCCGTGCTGGCGCTCACCTGGGGGGACGAGGCGATCGGCGAGACGCTGGAGCCCTGGTTCGTCGCGGGCTCCGGAGCGGTCGTCATCGCCGTCGGCGTCTTCATGCTCTGGCAGGCGTTCCGGCGCGCCCGCGCACGCCGGAGGCATCGCGGCCACGATCGCGACGAGGACGCCCATGCCCGCGGCCATGCCCGCGAGATCGAGGCCCGGTTCGCGGGCGGCAGGGCGACCGGTCTGCAGACCGTCGGCTTCGGGCTGGTCGGCGGCCTTATTCCGTGTCCTGCGGCGATCACCGTGCTGCTGCTCTGTCTCGGGATCGGGCAGTTCTGGCTCGGCGTCGGCATGGTCGCATCGTTTTCGGTCGGCCTGGCAGCGACGCTGGTCGGCGTCGGCATGGCCGCTGTCTTCGGGATCCGCTACGCATCGAAGCGGTTTTCGGCGCCGGACCGCTTGCTCGCTTCGGCCCCCTATGTGTCCGGCGCGCTGATCCTGCTCGTCGGAGCCTACATGGCCTGTTCCGGCTGGCTCCACCTGGCGGCCGCCTGACCGCACCTAATTGCGCTACTCTACCGCTTGACGCTTGCGATTTCGGGAGGACGCCGCGATGGACGATATTCTCATCAGGGGCGGCGAGGTCGTGGACGGGTCCGGGGCACCGGGGCGCGTGGCCGATGTAGCAATCCGGGACGGGCGCATCACGGCCATCGAGGAAAACTACCCGGGCGGCGCGGAGACGGTGATCGACGCAGAGGGCCGCGTCGTCGCGCCCGGCTTCATCGACATCCACACCCATTCCGACTTCACCCTGCCGCTCAACCCGAAGGCGGAATGCAAGATCCGTCAGGGCGTGACGACCGAGGTAGTGGGCAATTGCGGCTTCTCCGTCGCCCCTGCCCTGCCCGGAAAGGTCGAGATGCTGCGGGACTATCTGGCCGCAAGCGCCCCCTGGCTGCCCTTCGAGGAGACGGACTTCGCCCGCTACATGGAGACTTGGCCGGACCTTTCGCTGAACACGGTAATGCAGGCCGGGCACAACACGCTGCGCCTCATGGCGATGGGCATGGAGGACCGCGACCCCTCCGACGGGGAGCTCCGGCACATGCAGGAGATGCTGGCCGAGGCGCTGGAGGCCGGCGCGCTCGGGCTTTCCTCCGGCCTGTTCACCGCGCCGGGCTGCTATGCGAAGCCGGAGGAGGTGCTGGCCCTCGCCCGCGTGGTGCAGGCGCATGGCGGGCGCTATTCGAGCCATGTGCGCGACGAGAGCCACGAGGTGCATGAGGCGGTAGCGGAAGCCATAGACGTCGGCGAGCAATGCGGCATCCATGTCCAGGTGGCGCACCTCAAGCTGTCCGGCACCGGCCGCTGGGGCGAGGCGGACAAGCTGCTCTCACAGTTTACCGAGGCGCGCGCGCGGGGCGTCGATGTGCATTGCGACCAGTATCCCTATGACTGGGCGACCAACCCGCTGCGCTTCCTGCTGCCAGTCTGGCTGCAGGAAGGCGGCATCGACGCGATGCTGGAGCGGCTTGTCGATCCCGAGACCCGCTCGCGCGTGCGGCAGAAGATCGCCGAGGTCGGCTTCAACAATTTCGGCCATATCGAAAGCTGGGACGACATCCGCATCGCCAACTCACCCGGCGCCGTCGAGCCGGGCAAGACGATCGCCGAGATTGCGGCCGAGCGCGACTGCGACCCGCTGGAGGCGGTGTTCGACATCGTCGTCGAGGACCGGGGCGGGACGCGCATACTCGTGCGCAGCATGTCGGAGGAGGACGTGCGGCGCATCGCAGCCGAGCCTTCGATGACAGTCGGCTCGGACGGCCCCTGTGTCGCGCCCTATGGCGTCACCTCCCAGGGCAAGCCGCATCCAAGGCTCTACGGCACCTTCCCGCGCGTGCTCGGCCGCTATGCGCGCGAGCAGGGGCTGCTGAGCCTGCCGCAGGCCGTCGCCAAGATGACCGGCAACGCTGCCGCCGCGCTGGGGATGGCGGACCGCGGCCTGCTGCGCGAAGGCTGGGCCGCCGATGTCGTGCTGTTCGACGCGGAGACGATCCGGGACGAAGCCACCTTCGACGAGCCGCACACCTACCCGGCTGGCGTCGAGACAGTGATCGTCAACGGCCGGGTCGTCATCCACCGGGGCGAGCACACCGGCGCCCTCCCCGGCCAACTCCTCCGCCGCCGCGAGGGCGTGCTGGGTTAGTGCCCCGGCGGCAGTTCGGCCAGTTCGATCACGATATTCCCGGTCGACGCCGGGTCGAGGAAGGCGATGCGGCTGCCGCCATGGCCGGTGCGCGGCGTCTCGTCGATCAGCTTGACGCCCTTCTCCTTTAGCTCCGCAAGCGCGGCGTCGATATCGTCCACCTCGAAGCAGAGATGGTAGATGCTCTGGCCGTTGCCCTCGATCCACTCGTTCACCTGCGAGGCCGGGCCTTCGGCCTGAAGCAGTTCGATGCTGGTCTCGCCCACCGGATACATGGCGAGCCGCGTGTCGCCGATACGCTCCTCATAGTCGAGTTCGAGACCGAGCGTCTCCTCCAGCATCTTCATCGATGCCTGCATGTCGTGCACTGCTACGGCGACATGTTCCACGCGCTTGAGTTTCATGCTTTGCTCACCTGTTGCTTCGTTGTCCCATCGGGCGGGCATGTTCCTCCGCGAATCCGGCCATTACAAGACCAGTTACCGCGCCGACATGGCGCTCTTCCCGCATCCGGCCGTACGCCGGACCGTGTGGGCTTCGCTGTTCCTCCTGTTCGTGCCCGTGCCGCTCTTCGGCAGCGAGCATCTGCTGGCGGTGCTCACGCTCAATGCGATCAACCTGGTGGGCGCGCTCGGCCTCACGGTCCTGCTCGGCTATGCCGGCCAGATCTCGCTCGGCCACGGCGCGTTCATGTCCGTCGGCGCCTATACCGCCGCCAACCTGGCGGTTCGTCTCGACCTGCCGTTCTGGCTTACCCTGCCGGCGGGCGCGGCGATGGCGGCGCTGATCGGCATCGTCGTCGGCCTGCCCTCGCTGCGCATCCGCGGCTTCTACCTGGCGATCTCCACCCTCGCAGCCCAGCTGGTGATCGAGTGGATCATCAACCGCACGCCGGCGATCAGCGGCGGCATCCAGGCCTCGATTCATGTGCCGCGCCCGGAGCTGTTCGGCCTCCGGCTCGACAGCGCGGCGGAACTCTACCTCTTCGTCCTTGCCGTTGCGGTTGCCGGACTGCTGGCGGCGCTCAATCTCGGCCGCTCGCGCCTCGGCCGCGCCATGATCGCCGTGCGCGAGCACGAGACCGCGGCTTCCCTCATGGGCGTGGACGTCGCCCGTGTGAAGCTCGCGGCCTTCGCGCTCTCGGCGGCCTATGGCGGCGTGGCGGGCGTGCTGTTCACCTACTATCTGGGCGTCGCCAACTACCAGCAATACACCTTCGCGATTTCCATCTACTACCTCGCCATCAACATCATCGGCGGGCTCGGCAGCGTGTGGGGCGCGCTGCTGGGGCTGGCCTTCCTCAGCCTGGTGCCGCGCTTCGTGTTCCTCGCCATGACCTCGGTCGGCTCCTGGTTCGTGGACCTCGCCTATATGGCGCAGGCGGTAGCCCAGGTGCGCCAGATGACCTTCGGCATCCTGATCCTCGTCTTCCTGGTGCTGGAGCCCGAGGGCATTGCCGCGCTCTGGCGCCGCGCGCGCAACTGGCTCCGCACCTGGCCCTTCTCCTACTGAGCCAGACAGTCCGCGAGGCTCGTTGCGAGGCCCTCGATCAGCGTCGGATAGAGCCCCGGCCCGGGTTCGAGGTCCGCGCCCAACGGGTCGAGCGCGGCGATGCGTGCGCCGGTGCCCTCCGCCGCCGTCTTTGCCAGCTTCGGATCGAGCTGCGGTTCGATGAACACGCACAGGGCGCCGTGTTCGCGCATCTCGCTGCGGATATCGTGGAGCCGCGCCGGACCGGGCGGCGCGGCGTCGGACAGCGCCACCGAACCCTCCGACTCGATCTCGAAGCGGTGCTCGAAATAGTGGTAGGCGTCATGGGCGGTGAAAAACGCCTTGCCGCGCACGGGCGCCACGATGGCTTCCACCCGCGCCGCCAGCGCATCGAGCTCCGCCGCCCCGGCCGCGGCATTCGCCTTGTAGGCGTCCGCATTGGCCGGGTCGATCTCGGCCAAGCGCGCGGCCATTTCCGCGAGCATGGCCTTGCCGTTGGCGGGGTCGAGCCAGATATGCGGGTCCATGTCGCCATGGTGCTCGTGGCCGTCCTCTTCCTTGTGCGCATGCTCGTCCTTGTGGTCGTCGTCATGGTCCGCATGCCCCTCCTCGCCGAACTCCAGCAGCGCCACCCCCGGCGCCTCCATCAGCTCGACCGACACGGCGTCCGCGGCGAGGCTCCCGATGGCGTCTTCGAGCCAGGGCGTCAGCCCCTCGCCCACCCAGAACACGATATCGGCCGCTTCCAGTCGGGCCGCCTCGGAGGGCCGCATGGAATAGCCGTGCGGCGTGGCGCCCGGCGGGAGGATCGACGCCGGCGCGCCCACGCCCTGCATGACGCGCGCCGCAAGCGACTGGACCGGGGGAATGTCGGTCACGACCTCGGGCGCCGCCGCGGCCGGCAGCGCGGCGAGCGAGGCGAACGCGGCGACGAGCGGGAAGCGAAAGAGGCGGCGTTTCATGCTGGCATCCTGTATCTTGGGGACGGATCGATCTATGGGACATTATACTATAACATTCCGGGGCGGCGGGAAGGCGAATGGCGGCAGCAAGACAGACGGAACGGACATCGGCTGCGGAGGCCATGCGTCCCCACGACCACGGGGACTGCGTCCGCCGCGTGCTCGACGAGGCCGAACGCCGCGCCTCGGAAGACAAGGTGAATTTTACGCCCGTCCGCCGGCATGCCCTGGAGATCTTGCTGGAGAGCCATGCCGCCATGCCCGCATACGGCCTGCTGAAGCGTCTGGATGAGGACGGCTTCGGCTCACAGCCGCCGGTGGCTTACCGGGCGCTCGACTTTCTCATGGAGCAGGGATTCGTCCACAAGGTGGAGCGGCTGAACGCCTTCGTCGCCTGCATGTATCCGCATGAAACGCACACGCCCGCTTTCCTGATCTGCCGCAATTGCCGCTCGGTGGCCGAGACCTGCGTGTCGCCGTCGCCGGCCGCGCTGCTGCGGGAGGCGCGGGCGGCGGGTTTCGCCATCGAACGCTCGGTGGTGGAGGCGGAGGGGCTCTGCCGCGCCTGCGCCTCGGAAGGCGGCGCGCCTTGCAGCTGATCGCAGCGCACGGCCTCACGGTCCGTCTGGGAGCCCAATTGGCGCTGCACGATATCGACCTCGCTGTGGAGCGCGGCGAGGTCGTGACCGTCGTCGGCCCCAACGGTTCGGGCAAGACCACGCTGCTGCGCGCGCTGGTCGGCGCCGTGGCGCCGGCCGCCGGCCGCGTCGAACAGGCGCCCGGGCTGCGCGTCGGCTATGTGCCGCAGCGCCTGCATCTCGACTCGACCCTGCCGATGACGGTCGCGCGCTTCCTCCGGCTTGGGGCTCGGCGGCGGAACGGCAGCATCGCGCGCGCACTGGAGGAAACCGGCGTGCCGGACCTCGCCAAACGACAGATGACGGCGCTTTCCGGCGGGCAATTCCAGCGCGTGCTGCTGGCGCGCGCGCTCCTCGCCGAGCCCGATCTGCTGCTGCTCGACGAGCCGGCGCAGGGCCTGGACCAGCCGGGAATTGCCTCTCTCTACCGGCTGGTGGGCGCGGTACGCGACCGGCTGGGCTGCGGCGTATTGATGGTCAGTCACGACCTGCATGTAGTGATGGGCGCGACCGACCGTGTGATCGCACTCAACGGCGTCATCTGGTGCGAGGGGCCACCCGTGGCCGTGTCCTCGGCCTCCGAATACCGCATGCTGTTCGGAGAGGCGGAGCCGGGCACGCTCGCCCTGAACCGCCACGCGCCGGGCCACCACCACACGCCGGAGGACGGGTGCTCGACGACTTCCTGACCCGGGCCTGCCTTGCCGGCATCGGTGTGGCGCTCGCGGCGGGCCCGCTCGGCTGCTTCGTCGTCTGGCGGCGCATCGCCTATTTCGGCGACGCAACTGCTCACGCCGCGATTCTGGGCGTCGCCATTGCGCTCGCCTTTTCGATGTCCACCGTTATCGGCGTGCTCGCCGCTGCGGTCGCGATGGCGGTCGCTGTCTCGACGCTCTCCGGGCGGGGCCTCGCCATGGATACGCTGCTGGGCGTCGCTTCGCATGGCAGCCTCGCCGTGGGCCTGGTGGCGGTCGCGGTCGCATCGCCGCGCGCCATCGATGTCGAAGCCTATCTGTTCGGTGAAATCCTGGCCGTGACACGCGGGGACCTCGCGGTGATCTGGGGCGGGGCGGCGGTAGTGCTGGGCCTGGTCATCTGGCGCTGGTCGGCGCTTCTTACCGCGACGCTCAGCCCCGAACTGGCGCGCGGCGGTGGCATCGACCCGGAGCGCGAGCAGCTTGTCTTGACCATAGCGATCGCGGTGCTCGTCGCCGTCTCGATCAAGGTGGTCGGTGCCCTGCTGATTACCGCCATGCTGATTATTCCCGCCGCCGCCGCCCGACCGTTCTCCAGCACGCCGGAGCGCATGGCGGTAGCAGCCGCGCTCGTCGCCGTCGCATCCGTCTTCGCCGGCCTTGCCGCTTCCTGGCGCTGGGACACGCCGACCGGCCCCACCATCGTGACGCTGGCCGTGCTGTTTTTCGCCGTCTCATGTTCCCTCGGCGCGCTCCGGCGCAGACCGGGCTGAATCCGGCCGCAGCAGGGTCTTCCGTCCGCGCGCATTAGGCGTTTGCGCCAAGCGCGCGGGCTTGTCATTCTGCGCCCCTTCCGTCCGGCGAGGAGAAGGCGTCCCCATGGCCAAGAGCGACATCCAAATTGCCCGCGAAGCGCAGTTGCGGCCGATCGGCGAGATCGCCGCGCGGCTCGGAATTCCCGAAAGCGCGCTGGTGCCCTACGGCCACGACAAGGCCAAGGTGACGGCGGATTTCATCGACGGCCTGGCGGACCGGCCCGACGGCAAGCTCATTCTGGTGACCGCCATGACGCCGACGCCCGCGGGCGAAGGCAAGACGACGACCACGGTGGGCCTCGGCGACGGCCTGAACCGCATCGGCCGGAACACGGCGATCTGCCTGCGCGAACCCTCGCTCGGCCCCTGTTTCGGCATGAAAGGCGGTGCGGCCGGCGGCGGCTACGCCCAGGTCGTGCCGATGGAGGACATCAATCTCCATTTCACCGGAGACATGCACGCCATCGGCGCCGCGCACAACCTGCTTTCCGCCATGGCGGACAACCACATCTACTGGGGCAACGGGCTGGAACTGGACGCGCGGCGCGTCACTTGGCGGCGCGTGGTGGACATGAACGACCGGGCGCTCCGCGACATCGCGGTCTCGCTCGGTGGCGTCGCCAACGGCTTCCCGCGCCAGACCGGCTACGACATCACGGTGGCCTCGGAGATCATGGCGATCCTATGCCTCGCCTCTGACCGGGCGGACCTCCAGCGTCGGCTCGGCCAGATCGTCGTCGGCGGACGCCGCGACCAGTCGCCGGTCTCGGCGAGCGACCTGAAGGCTGACGGCGCGATGACCGTGCTGCTGAAGGACGCACTGCAGCCCAATCTCGTTCAGACGCTGGAAGGCAACCCTGCCTTCGTCCATGGCGGCCCCTTCGCCAATATTGCGCATGGGTGCAACACCGTCGTCGCGACCCGGGCTGCGCTCAAGCTCGCCGACTATGTGGTGACCGAGGCGGGCTTCGGGGCGGACCTCGGCGCGGAGAAGTTCTTCGAC
>Ga0209020_1002685_pt1 | contig 13786 bp, 10 predicted proteins | sample PinacodermBB_FD_187298 | JGI IMG/M metagenome (GOLD analysis project Ga0209020, IMG submission 187298) | Host-associated microbial community of the marine sponge Aplysina aerophoba from Gulf of Piran - sponge pinacoderm, lysed by bead... | ecosystem: Host-associated > Porifera > Sponge >...
GCGAGACCTCCACCGTGAACGTGACCGGCTGCCCCGCGACCGGGTCGGCCGGGCTCGCCGCGACCGTCACCGGAATGGAGGGCGCGGGGCGCACCTGGACGCCCACGGACGCCGTGTGCCGGCGTCCGGCCGCGTCCCGCGCCGTCGCCGAGGCGATGTAGCTGCCGTCGCGCTCGTACACGTGGGCGACGGAACGGCGCCCGGCCAGCGCGCCGAGCGCCATCGTCGACCGGTCGCCGAAGTCGATCGTCACGTCGCGCACGGCGGGGGCGTCGCTCGACGGCGACACCTCGACGGTGAACGAGACCGGGTCGCCGGCCACGACCTCGAGCGGGCTCGCCGTGATGGTGACCGGGATCGACGGCGCCGGGCGGACCTGGACGGCGACCGACGACGTGGCGACGTGGCCCGCGGCGTCCGTCGCCCGGACGGTGGCCGTGTACGCGCCGGCCGTTCGATACGTGTGGGTCACCGTGGCGTGCGTGACGGCGCCGAGGTCACGCCTGCCACCGTCACCGAAGGCGATGGCGGCGCGCCGGATGGCGCGCGCCTCGTTGGTGAGCGTCACCTCGAACGAGACCGGCTGCCCGGCGGCCGGCTGCTCCGGGGTGGCGGTGACGGAGATCGCCGTGGCCGGGTCGATGGTGATGGCGGCCGTCGCCTGGAGCCCGCCGACCGACGCGGTCACCTCGGCCGCCGCGGTCGTCTCCAGCTCGGTGCGGGCCTCGCCGGCCCGGTCGGTCGTCACCACCCGGTCGCGTAACGCGCCGGCGGTGGCGCGGAAGGCGACCGCAACATCGGGCAGCGGGTTCCGGCCGCCGTCGAGCGCCGTGGCCACGAGCCGGGTCTTTCCGCCGGTGGGCGGGAGGCTGGCGGGCTCCGCGGCCAGCAGGACCGAGGCTACGGCGGCGGCGCCGATCGTGACCTCGACCTCCTCGCTGACGGCGTTGCCGGAATAGGCCCGGAGACTCGCCGCCCCGGACTCGTCCCCGGCCGTGAAGGTCGCTCGGGCCTGCCCCCGCACGGTGGGCGCCTCCGGAGGGTGGATGACCCCGAGCGTCGCCGTGAACGTGACCACGGTGCCGTCGTGGACGGGCGTGCCGCCCAGCTCGGTGACCGCGGCCGTCACGGACGTCGAGGCGCCGTTCGGGAGGGAGGTGTCGGCCACCACCAGCTGCACGGTGGACTCGGTCGGTGCGACGAGGGGCACGGAGTCGCACGCCGCGCCGAGGGACGCGGCCAGGACGGTGGCGAGCCGCACGTTGCTCATGGCTCCCGCCGCCCGCGGCCCGGCTCGGCGTCCGCCCCGGGCGGCGGGGCCGGCTCGGCCGTCGGCGGCAGGGGGCCCGGGCCCGGAGTCCGCGTCGTTCCCGCCGGGTCGCCGGCGGCGGTCTCCAGGGGCCCCGCAGTCGCCGACGCGGCCGCGATGCGCGCCGGCGGACCGGTGAGACCGAGGTTGCCCGCCGTGCCGATGTGGACCGGGCTCACGACCTGCTGCGTCAGCTCGTGCCCGCGCACGATGCGCGGCGTCAGCAGCATCACGATGTCGGTGTTCTGCACCGACCGGTCGGTGGACGAGAACAGCTGCCGCAGCACCGGCAGCCGCATCAGACCCGGGAAGCCCTTGAGCGTCTGCCGGTCCTGTTCCCGCAACAGTCCCGCGAGGAGGTTGGACTCCCCGTCCCGCAGCCGCAGGCGCGTCGTGACGTTGCGCGTGCCGAAGGTCGGCAGCGACTGGCCGGCCACCAGGATCGACGGGCCCAGCGTGCTGTTCTCGACCTCCAGGTCGAGGATGATCTCGTTCTCGTAGGTGACCCGCGGCGTCATGTTGAGGATGACGCCGATGGGCCGGTAGGTGTAGGACGTCAGCGGATTGAACGAGGCGCCGCCGGCCGCGATCGGCGTGAACGCGGTGATCGGCACCGGGATCTCCTGGCCGAGGTTCAGCGTCAGCTCGGTCCCCTCCTGGCCGCGGAGCTGCGGCTGGGCGATGAGCCGCGTGTCGGTGTCCTGCTGCAGGAAGTTGACGACCGCCGCCGGCACGGCCATGTAGAAGTCGGCGATGCTGACGCCGCGGCTGATCGTGTTCAGGTTGAAGGAGCTCGACGCCGCGCCCTGCGCCGCCGCACCGTCGTTCGTGTCCGCCGACCCGCCCGGGGCGCGCTCGGGCGAGAAGACGGCCCCGACCGAGTACTGCGACAGGTCGAGGCCGTACCGCTTGGCGCGCTCGCGGTTGACCTCGAGGATCTCGACGTCGATGACGATCTCGGCCCGCGGCGTGTCGTTGGCGGCCAGGACCCGCTCGACGATGCCGAGGACGGAGGTCGTCGCGCGCACCGTGAGGCTGTTGGCGGCGGGGTTCGGGACGAACTGTGGCGGGGCCGGCATCTGCGGCGTGCGCAGGACCGCGGTCAGCAGCGCCGCCAGCTCCTCGGCGTCGCCGTGCGAGAGGTAGAACGTCCGGATGGCCTGTTCCTCGTACTCCGCCCGCTTCTCCGGCGTGTCCGGCGCAACGACGATGGTGGTCGGGTTGACGACCTTGTGGAAGGCGCCGTGCGACCGGAGCAGGTGGCCCAGGGCCTCCTCGAACGTGACGCCGGCCAGATCGAGCGAGGCGGTCCGGTCCTCGAAGTCGGCGTCGTAGGTCACGTTGATGCCGCTGGCGTCGCCGAGGAAGTCGAGGATGTCGCGCAGGTTCGTGTCGGTGAACTCGAGGACGAGGAGCTCGTCCGAGGCCGGGTCGAGCAGCGGGGGCTCGGCCTCGCGCCGCGCCCGGGCGCGCATCGCCTCGATGGGGGCCGGCTCGCGGGCCGCCTCGATCCGCTCGCGCAACGCCTGCTGCAGGTTGGCGATCCGGACGCCCACCTCGCCGTTGGACGCATCCAGCGCGTAGGCCTGCCGGTACTCGTGCAGCGCACCCGACAGGTCGCCGGCCGCTTCGAGCTCGCGGGCCGCCGCCAGGTGCGCGCGGGAAGCGCTCAGCATCGCCCGTTCGAGCGCGATGCGGTACTCGGGCCGGTCGGGCGCCTCGCGCACGGCCATCCGGTAGTACTCCACGGCGGCGTCCCAGTCGCCCCCGCGCGCGGCCGACTCGCCGCTCCGGAACGCCCGCCCCGCGGCGCATCCGGCGGCCAGGAGGGCGCAGGTCAGGAGGAGCGCGACCGGGATCCGCCCACGGGGGCGCGCCACGCCTGCTCCCCGCTCAATCATCCGCGCCTGCGGACTCGAGGGCGCCGTCAGCGCGCAGCGTCGCTCGCGTGCCGCGCGGCAGGTCCTCGACCTCCACGGACGCCGCTCGCATGGAGGCCACGCGGTAGCGTCCCTTGAGCACCTCGTTCACCTGGCCGTGGTAGACGCCGTCGCCGTCGCGCAGGACGGCCACCCGGCGGTCGCGGGCCTCGACGAAGCCGAGGAGCCGCAGGCCGCCCGCCGCCGCGCCGTCCCGGGCCTCCCCGGGTGCGGGTGCGGTCGCCATCTCCCCGGGTATTGGCGGCGCCGGCGAGACGGACCGAGGCGCGGCCGGCATGGGGCCCGCCGGCCGGCCGCCGTCCGCGTCGAAGCGAAAGGGGTTGCGCCTTCCCTCGACCGGTGGTGCCGGCGCGTGGCGGCGCAGGGCGTCGAGCAACGCGGCGGGCGAGCCGGAGGGACCTGGATCGGGGGCAGGCTCGGGGACCCCGCGAACCGCCGTCGCCTCCGTGCTGGGCCCGGCCGGCGGAGGCGCTCCTGCGCACGCCGAGAGCAACGCACCGCCGATCACAAGCCAAGCGGGCAGGGCCCCTCGGGGTCTCGTCGTACGCACGGATACAGTCTCCAAACCGCAGCAGAACGCCTTCCGGCGCGCCCGGCTGTCCGCGCCGTGCGACACCGGGATGCGTGTTGGCAGACGCCGTAAATCGCTGGGAATACCGTGACGGTTCGTGGAGGTCGCCGCCGCAAGTCCCGAAGCGGCGGCCATGATACTATGCGCCCCCCCAAAATGGGAGGCACGCGTTCGAGAAGGGATGGACATGCGGACAGCGGCAGCTTCGGTACTGGGAACGGCGCTCGTCCTGACGGTGCTGGCAGGGCCGGCAGCGGCGGATGCGCCCTTGATCGCGACCGCGGCCGTGAGCGCCGACCGGTCGAGCGTAGAGATTGCCGGCATGCACTTCACGGTCCCGCCGGCCGGAGCCGGCGCGCCGCAGCAGCCGGTGGCGCCCACGGTGACCCTGGCTCTGACCCCGCTCCCGGTCACGAAGGCGACCGCGACGTCGGCCACCGCCACGCTGCCCAGCAGCCTGGACGCCGGCACGTACCTGCTGGTGCTGACCCGGAGCGACGGGGAGATGGGGGTCTTCTACCTGCCGGTCGGCGCCATCGGCCCGCGGGGGCGCCGGGGCCTGCCGGGGCCGCCCGGCCCCGCGGGCCGGAAGGGTCAGCCGGGGCCCCTCGGGCTGCCGGGACCTCCGGGCCCTGAAGGTCCCGCGTTGGCGGCGACGGACGCGCAGGAGAACACGCTGGTCGGGCTGGAGGCGCTCCACGCCCTCACGACAGGCAGGTTCAACACTGCCGTTGGCAGGAGCGCGCTGCGGAGCAACACGGCGGGGGCCTCAAACGTCGCCGTCGGCGGATCGGCACTCCGCACGAACGCCTCGCAGTCCCAGGGCGTGGCGGTCGGCTTCGAGGCCCTCGTCAACAGCGCCGCCAACCGGAACATTGCGGTCGGGGACGGCGCCGGCCGGAACCAGCGCACGGGCGGCAACAACATCTACGTCGGCCATCCGGGCGTGGACACCGAGCAGGGTGTGGTTCGGATCGGCACCCCGAACGTCCATTCGCGGACGTACCTTGCGGGCACGGTGTTCGCGCCGGCGCTCGCCGGCGACGGGTCGGGTTTGACGAACGTGCGCGCGGTGTACCAGAGCAGTGGCAACAACGGGAATCCGTAACGACCGGCGGGCCGGGCCGGCGAGCGCCGGCGGCAGCCGGAGAGTCTCGTAGCGGCAGGATGCAGGTGAGGGGGAAGGGGACGGGAGCGAGAATGCGGACACGGATGGCGACGGTGACGGCGGTGGTGGTGGGGACGCTGGGAGTCATGGCGGGGTCTGCGGCAGCGGGGCCACCCCTGATTACGGCGGTTCTGCTGCAGGGCGGGCAGTCGGTGGAGCTGCGTGGCGTGAACCTGGTGTCGGCGCCGGTCGATCCGACCGACCGCGGTGAGGGCAACGGCGCGCCGGACACGGTGACCCCACCGAGAGTGTCGGTGGCTCTCAGCGCGGCGACCGTGACGAGATCGTCCAACACGTCCGTGACGGCTACCCTGCCGGGTGGCCTCGGCGCGGGCACGCACCTGCTGGTGCTGACACGGGGCGACAACGAGCTCGCCGTCTTCTACTGGACGGTCGGGGCGTCGGGCCCGCCCGGACAGCGGGGGTCCGCGGGTCCGTCCGGCCGGATCGGCCGGCAGGGGTCCATGGGCCCTCCAGGCCCTCCAGGCCCGCAGGGTCCGGAGTACTCGCCGACGGACGCGCAGGACAACACGGACGTCGGGACGAACGCGCTCGCCGCGGTCACCACGGGCCGGTCGAACACCGCGGTGGGGAGCAACGCGCTGCGGTTCCTTCAGACGGGCGGCCGGAACGTCGCCGTCGGTGCTGACGCGCTGTCGGTCACCGCCGCCAGCTCCGGGAACACCGCGGTCGGCTACAGGGCGCTCCGGTACAACATCGGCTCGTCGAACATCGCGCTGGGGTACGAGGCCGGGAGCCTCCACCTGACGGGCGACAACAACATCTACATCGGGCACGGCGGCGTCGCCGCCGAGACCGGCATCATCCGGATCGGGGACCCGGCCCACCAGTCGCAGACGCACCTGCCGGGAACGGTCACGGCGCCGGCATTCGTCGGGGACGGGTCGCGGCTGACGAACATCCGCGCGGTGTACCAGTAAGTCGGGTGAGCTGAGGAGATGCGGCGCGTCGGCCAGGGTGAGGCGGGCGTCGGCCAAACGAGGAATCCAGCAGTGAGGCGTCGGGACGTGCGCGTCGGCAGTCGGTCGGCGGTTCGTCGGCGGCGGCGGGGAGCGGAAGTCGATGCGGAATCGGTGGTGTCCGGAACTGGCGGCGGTGGTCATCGGGTCGGCGGTGGTGCTGGCGGCGGCCGAGGCGGGGGCTCAGAACCCGCCGCAGAACTTCGTCCAGGGAAAGTGCAGCAACTATCGCGTGTCGCCCACATCGGCGCGTGTGCTGGCAAGGGGCGGTTCGGGCCGCTTCCAGATCCGCTGGGACTGGCAGGCGCCCCCGAGCAACGGCACCTGCACCTTCGCCTGCACGTCGAACGCGTGCGGTGAGGTCACAGGCGCCGTCACCAGCTCGGCGTCGTGGCTCACCGCAAGCAAGCAGGGCGTCTGGGTGAACTACACTGCGACTGCCAACACGGGGACGCGTTCCCGCAGCGCCACCGTGACCGTCATCGGCCAGACGTTCACCGTGCGGCAGGCGGGCTCCCCGCCGCCGTGCCCGCCCGCGCCGTCGGTGTCGCCGTCGTCGCTGTCGGTCGGGAGCGGCCGCGGGTCGTCGACGGTGAGGTTGCAGGAGGCATCGAGCTGTCGCTACTCGGTGCGTGACAACCGCACGTGGCTCGGCGTGAGCCCGTCGACCGTGGCCGGCAACGGCACCGTGACCGTCACGTTCACTGCGAACACCAGCTCCAGCTCCCGGTCCGGGACCGTCCGCATCGGAACCCGCGACGTCGGCCTCACCCAGTGCCCGAGCGCTCCGTCGGTGTCGCCGTCCTCGCTGTCGGTCGGCAGCGGCCGCGGGTCCACGACGGTGCGGTTGCAGGAGGCATCGAGCTGCCGATACTCGGTGAGCGACAACCGCTCGTGGCTCGGGGTGAGTCCGTCGACCGTGGCCGGCAACGCCACGGTGACCGTCACCTTCACTGCGAACACCAGCTCCAGCTCCCGGTCCGGGACCGTCCGCATCGGAACCCGCAACGTCGGCCTCACCCAGTCTCCCCCATGCCCGAGCGCGCCGTCGGTGTCGCCGTCCTCGCTGGCGGTCGGCAGCGGCCGCGGGTCGTCGACGGTGCGGTTGCAGGAGGCATCGAGCTGCCGATACACCCTGAGCGACAACCGGGGCTGGATCTCCGTGAGCCCGTCGACCGTAGCGGGCAACGGCACGGTGACCGTGTCTGTGACCGCCAACAGCGGAACGAGTTCGCGGTCCGGCACCGTCAGCATCGGGAGCCGGAGCGTTAGCGTCAGTCAGTCCGGCACCACCTCCTGCCCCACAACGCCGAGCGTGTCGTCGTCATCGCTGTCCTTCGGCAACGTCAGCAGCTCCCAGACGGTGACCCTGCAGGAGGGGTCTGGGTGCAGCTACTCCGTCAGCGACAACCAGACGTGGATCACGGTCAGCCCGTCGAGCGTCGCCGGCAACGGGACCGTGACGGTCACCGTGACCGCGAACAGCGGCAACGGCACGCGCTCCGGGACGGTGACCGTCGGCGGCCGGAGCGTCGGCGTGAGCCAGTCTACCTCCAACGGTGGCACGAATCAGAGGCCCATCGCCAACGCTGGACCTGACCAGAAGGTAGCGGTGGGAGCGCGAGTGATGCTAGACGGCACCGCAAGTGAAGACCCGGATGGGGACACGCTACGGTACAGGTGGACGAGAGTCAGCGGCCCGCAGGTAGGGTTACTCGGTTCGCTAGTACCCGCAGAGTCGCCGACACCCCATTTTCTCGCTCCGGCCCTGGCAGCGGACGCTGACCTCATCCTCCGTCTGACGGTGATCGATTCGCACGGTACCGCATCGAGCCCGGATACCGTCACGATCACGATCCTCGGTAGCGTCTTCACCGAGCACCGAGACGAACTGCTCGTGGACTGGTCGTCGCGCGGTCGACGCACTGGCAACGTCTGTACTGATTGGCGAGCTCTCCATGGGACAGCAAGGGACGTCTTCATTTGGAATACCCATCGCCTCCAGGTTACTCGTATGCTCGGTGAGGTCACTGCCCTATATGAGATATACGGTAAAGAGCCCTCGAGTTGTGGCGGTGGTGAATACAATCGGACGTTCATGGCCATGACAAGGACATTGCACGCCCAGATGGTCGCGACATCACAGGAGAGCACGCCGACCACACTCTCGCAGTGGCGGGAGACCAAAGATCCCGCGTGTAACTGGAGGGGCGTTTTTATCCCGAACTCCGAATGCCCGCATGAACCGTTCACCGGTCAAATCGAAACTGAACCGGCCGTGCCACGCGGTCAGATCCAGTTCTTTGTGGATCCTGATCGGCTAGGCGTCACCAGAACCTACAGGGGCTTCAATGCAATGACGGGCCGTGTCGAGGCCTGCGGGACGGATCTTATTATGCTCTCAAGAGGCCAGCAGTGTCCGAAAGATAGGAGTTGTAGCGGCTCCGGGCTGTACGGCGGCTGTGCGACCTCTTACACAGACGAAGTAACCCTAGACCCCAGGGCACCGTATACGCGTGGTCCCGCCGGCCACCGAGTGACGATCAGCAACTGGCTCTCCTTCGAAATGGACCACGACTATGGAGCTCTCCATCATTCGGCCCCGGCGTGCGAACATGCGGGACGAGTCATGAAACAACACTACTCGTCCAGATATGGCGATCCTGGCTGGAACTGGGAACCAAGTGCCTGCGACAACTCAAGTGGGTTTACGGATGAAGTGACAAGTCGTACATCTGGCGCGGTTCGCGCGATACACGTCGTTGAGTTGCGCGCTCGGATCAATGCCCTTCGCCGCGAGGCCGGACTGAGCGATTCTACATGGACGGACCCGAGAATCGTGACCGGGACAACGCCACTGAAGGCCGTTCACATCACGGAGTTGCGAGCAGCGTTGGCGGCTGCGTACACGGCGGCGGAGCGCGAGGCACCGACGTACACGGACCCCGCGATAGTGGCCGGCTCAACGCCCGTTCGGTCGGTGCATTTCGCGGAATTGCAGGCCGCGGTCGTTGCGGCCGACCGATGATTGACTCCGTGCTGACGAACGTGACGAACGCCCGCTCCGAGGCGACCCAACGCCACGATTCAGTGGGGATCAAGGGGCTCGGCTGCGGCTTATCGCAACCGTGAGCGCATCCGCAACGCGATCTTCCCTTCCACCTGGGAGGGCTCAACCTCTACCTGGACGGTTTGGTCATCCACACTAGAATCCTGAAGCATCCAAAGGGTATACCTGGAAGACGACAGCCAGATGGGAGACCGTTCATTACACGACAGTCCACAAGTGGTCCTAACCCGACGGGAGCCGGTCTTGGGCAGCGAGCGAGACAAATCCCCTGAGGGAGAGAGGAACCTGATATGTTGCGAGCAGCCGTTGGACTCTTGCTCTTGGCCATGGTAGGGCGGGACGCCGGGGCCCAAGAGGTGACGCGCTCTTGGGATCGGTTGCTGCAGCCACATGTGCTGCGCACCGGGGACGCCGTTATCGTTAATGGCGTTCGTGGCGCGATCAGCGCCGTGGCAGTGGATTCTCTCGTCCTGAACACACAGGCAGGGATGCGAAGCTGGAGCGCGACGGACGTGCAAGAAATCAGGCGACGGGATTCGATCGAGAATGGCGTTTGGATCGGATTGGGTATTGCAGCGGTACCATTCAGTGTAATCCACTGGACGGTCGACGGAGGGGGCTATTGGACAGTATCTTGGCGAGGCCCTGCTCTTCTGGGGGTCGGCGCATTCTTTGGTGGATTCCTGGACGCCCGGATTCAGGAAACTGTGTACCGACGACTGGGTGCCACGCGGATGAGGCTGACGACGAGGATGCCGAACGGCTCGCTGGGTGCCGGGATGTCGGTGGAGTGGTGAATGAACTGGAGACAAAGGGTGTCCATGTTCGGCCGCCCGGCGTGTCCTGTGGGAACGGCGCGCCGGCAGCTGCTCGCGGACCCACGCGCAGGCGTCGTGACCAAAGGCGCGACGCCTGCGCTGACGCCGGCCGAGACGCGCGAGCTCCTCGACCGGATCGACACCGAGACGCTGGTGGGGCTGCGCGATCGGGCGCTGTCCGCACCGAACATCCGGTCGTCGCCCGCGACGAGACGCGCCGGGGGCAGCTTCAGGGCACCGTCCGGGGCGGCGGCCCCTTGGTGACCCTCCGCACCGGTTCCGGCGGCATCGCGATCCGCTGAGAACGGTCGGGGGAAGAAAAGCACACGGTGCGGCACCGGGTCTGGGCGCACGCGTTCATCACCGGCGTGGTCCGCGAGCACTCGGAGGACGACTGCTCATGACCGACACGAGGAAGGCGCTGGTGGTCGGGCCTCGCGCTCGGCTTCCTGATCGCGGGAGAGCGGCCCGAGCCGGCCCAGCCTGTAACGGTAGTGCACTTCTCAACCTGCGGTGTCGGGTTGAGCTCGCGGCCGTTTGGCCGCGGGAGTCGCTACCGTCGGGGACCCAGAGCGATCCTTCTCGGTGGACACGTCGCCGGGCAACGGCGGGGCTGGTCGGCGCGACCGGCTTCGCCCAACCTTCGAAGGAAGCCTTACCACTTGTTCGTCGACACGCTATACCCATCGTCCGGCTGCACGAGCGACGTCTCCTCGATCTTGAAGCTGTCCGGGTCGAAGACCGCGAATTGTACTTTCACCTCGATGATGAACTCTTCCTCCTTGTCCAGGGTTTCGTGCTTGTGCTCCATGAACATCATTGACTGCGTCTCGCTATCGTATATACCAGTGTCAGAGTCGTCGTACGAGAGGTGTGCGTCGAATTGCCCCTTAAAGTGAACCTCGACCATCGCGCTATCGTCGTCGGCCTCGATGATCTCCGGCTGGCCGTCAAGCTCCAGGCTCTGGACGCTCATTTCAGCATCGCCATCTTCGTCGTCGATCTCGTACATCCGGTCCTCGAATTCCTGCTGCGCATCCTCCTTGATATCTTCGATACGCTCAAGGGTCTGGTCGCGAATGAAGCCAGCAACCGCATCGTCAAAGAGAATGCGGTCAAGCAGCGTGGAGAGCGTCGCGTACTCGCAGAGCGTCGTGTGCGGTTTGCAGGCATCCCGGAACGGTTTGTCGCCCGAGATGACGTAGAGGGACTCGGCTTTCTTCTTGGTCCACTCGACGAGGCCGTTGACAACGAACGCATCCGGGAACTCGGACTTCTTGTCCCCAGTACCGAACGGCGGCTTGTTCGCGAAATACTTCTCGAACACCGGCCCGGCTGGGAGCGCGGACGTGTCGATAATCTCGGCGTTCGTCCGCTGAACGAATTCGTCGTATTGCTGGTGCAGATCAGCGATCACGTTCCTTGTATCGAAGTCGAGCGCCGCCTTCACTTCGGAAAGCCTGGAACTCCGCAGCACCCTGGCCTTGCGCTTGAATTTCTTGAAACCCTCGAACTGCTCAAGAACTGTCTTCTCGATCCGGGCCTTCACTTCCAGAACCGTGATGTCAGTAAGAATGAGGCGGACGTTGCCCTTCGCGACCTGCTCCGCGAGCGAGACAAGCGTGGTCGTCTTGAAGTTGAAGCTCGCCGCCTCGAACACTTCGGTGTCGAGGAAAATGGGGTGCTCTGTGCCCGCCATGGCCTACTTCGGTCGATCGGAGCTCGGCGATGGCATCGCTCGAGACGACGGCGGCCGTCTCCCGCGCCGACCATCGCCGGCCAGCACCGTGACGCGCCGAATCGGCAACTCGCTTGGCAGTTTGTGATGGCGGCTGCCTGCAGCCCGCTGGCAGCCGAGGTCTCTCACGGGTCGCTCCGGGGTTTCTACGCGTTTGTGCCGCGCACCGCACCGCACCGCACCGCACCGCGCCGCACCATCGGTCGATGATCATCGTAGCACCCTTTCACCTGGCCGGCGAGAGCCCCGCGGTGCGCCCCTCGTCGCCGCTAGCTTTCAAACGGCCGTATCAGGACTGCATCGATCCGGTCGGGCTTAACCCTGGAGATGAGGAAGGCAGGCGCCTTCGAGCCCGACGCGGCCGGGTTCCCGCCGTCGGCGGCGGGAACCCGGTGACGTGTGGCCGGCCCGGAGCCGTACTGGGTAGGCCGCGGCCGCGGCCGCTCGCCCCGGGCGGACCTCCGCCGCGGGCGGCGTCGAGGACGCGAAGGCGCCGCTGTTTCAGAGCGTTTGACCGGGCGGGCTGAGCGGTCGGCCGGGCGGGCGCCGGGCCGTGCTGGCGACGATCAAGCGGCGGGCGTCGACCGCAGGCTACCGGCGACGACGTGCTGCCACACGTTTCGGGCGACGGGCCGCACGGCGTACCTGTCGAACCGGCCACGAGCCGCCACGCCGCGGTCACCTGCAAGGAGACGCTGGATCGGCTGAACGGTCCCGAGTCGGCCGTCATCATGTCGGCGGGCCACAACGACGAGGAGCGGCTGGCGCGCTGGCATCTGAGCAAGGAAGAGCAGGACCGGCTCATCGAACGGTTCAAGGACCGGGACGACCCGCTGGCCGTCCTGATCGTGTGCGACATGCTGCTCACCGGCTTCGACGTGCCGGTCGAGCAGGTCATGTATCTCGACGCGCCGCTCAAGGAGCACACGCTGCTCCAGGCCATCGCCCGCGTGAACCGCCCGCACGGAGACGAGAAGACCTACGGGCTGGTCGTGGACTACTGGGGCGTGTCAGCGGACCTACAGGACGCGCTCGCGGTCTTCTCGTCGACCGACGTCCAGGGGGCGCTGACGCCGAACGTGGACGAGTTGCCGCGGCTCCAGAGCCGGCACGCGGCGGCGATACGGTTCTTCCAGACGGTCGCCGACACGAGCGACCTGGATGCCTGCGTGCGGGTGCTGGAGCCCGACGACGTCCGGACGGCGTTCGACCTCGCGTTCCGCCGCTTCAGCCAGTCGATGGACATGCTGCTGCCGGGACCAGCGCGCCCTGGCGTATCACGCCGACCTCCGCTGGCTGGGCAGGATTCGGGGGACCGCCCGCGCCCGTTACCGGGACGACCGGCTCGACCTCTCCGGCTGCGGGGAGAAGGTCCGGAAGCTGATTGCCGACGCCGTCGTCGCGGAAGGCATCCAGATTCTGGTCAAGGAGGTCCAGCTCTTCTCGCCGGAATTCGAGGAGAAGCTCGCCGCACTCGCCACCGACGACGCGAAGGCCAGCGAGATGGAGCACGCCATCCGCCACGAGATCAACGTCCGCGTGGAAGAGAATCCGGTCTTCTACCAGTCGCTGCGCGAGCGGCTGGAGGAGATCATCGCGGAGCGGCGCCAGGAACGGATGGATGCGGCCGAGCAGCTCTCGCTCCTGAGCAGCCTGCGGGACGATCTGAAGGCCGAGCAGACCCGGGCGCAGGACATCGGACTCGACGCGCGCGGCTTCGCCATCTACGGCCTGGCTGGAGCGGCAGCGCCCGGGGAAGACGAAGGAGAAAACCGCTACCTACGACGTCGCCAACCGCGACCTGGCGTCGCTCATCGACGAGGCGGTCACGCCGTTCACGGACCTGGTCGACTGGCAGCAGAAGGACGACCTGCAGCGGCAGATGCGCAGCCGGATCAAGCGGCAGCTCCGCGCCGGCGGCATCAACGCCGATACGGTGGAGTCCCTCGCCGCCGACATCGTGGACCTCGCCAAGGTGCGCAGCGACCGATGACTGCCACGGAGACCTCCGCCATCACCTGGGGCGAGACGCAAGTCGCGTACACCATCCACCGCAGCGCCCGGCGGAAGAAGACGGTGGCCGTGACGGTGGACCCCACCGGCGGCGTGCTGCTGGTGGCGCCGGAACACTTCGCCACCAGCCGGCTCGACGCGGTCGTACGGCGGAAGGCGGCGTGGATCGTCCAGCGGCT
>Ga0209020_1002687_pt1 | contig 13783 bp, 7 predicted proteins | sample PinacodermBB_FD_187298 | JGI IMG/M metagenome (GOLD analysis project Ga0209020, IMG submission 187298) | Host-associated microbial community of the marine sponge Aplysina aerophoba from Gulf of Piran - sponge pinacoderm, lysed by bead... | ecosystem: Host-associated > Porifera > Sponge >...
GCCGTGACCGGCCTGATCCTGATCCTGCCGACGCCCGAGGGACTCCCGCCGGAGGCGCACCGTCTGGCCGCGCTGTTCGCCGGCGTGCTCGTGTTGTGGTCCACCGAGGCGCTGCCGATCGCGGTCACCTCGCTGCTGGCCCTGGCCCTGCAGCCGCTCTTCGGCCTGACGTCGCTCGTCAGCGGGCGGCCGCCCACCCCCGGCGCCATCTTCGGGGCCGCCGCCGCCAACTTCATGAGCAGCGTCTTCTTCTTCGTGCTGGTGATGTTCGCGATCGCCTACGCCTGGGTGAAGACCGGCCTGGCCCGCCGCTTCGCCCTGTGGCTGATCGCGCGGGCCGGCACCGACGCCACGCGCGCGGTGTACGTGTTCATGATCGGCACGGGCATGATCTCGATGGTCGTCTCCGACGTGCCGGCCGCCGCCATCTTCATGGCCATCGCCGTCGGCATCCTCGACAAGCTGGGACTGCGGCCCGGCTCCCGCTTCGGCCGCGCCGTGATGATCGGCATCCCGATCGCGGCGCTGATCGGCGGCGTCGGCACGCCGGCCGGCAGCTCCATCAACCTGCTCGGCCTCGTCATGATCGAGCAGGCGGGCGGGGAGCGCATCCCGTTCCTGCACTGGATGGCGATCGGCATCCCGATGGTGGCCGTCCTGCTGCCGGTGGCGGCCTGGGTGCTGGTGAAGTTCTTCCCGCCCGAGATCGCGTCCATCGGCGACCTCGAGGAGATTCACGACGAGCGGCGCCGCAGCGGCCCGGTCAGCACGGCCGAGTGGAAGGTGATCACGATCATGGGGGCGATGCTCACCCTCTGGATCGCGAGCACGTGGCTGCCGGTGTTCGACACCTTCCTGGTGGCCGTCGTCGGCGCGGTGGCGATGTTCCTGCCCGGCATCGGCCTCTTCACCTGGAAGGAGGTCCAGCAGGTGACCGGCTGGGACACCCTGATGGTGATCGGCGGCGTGACGTCGCTGGGCCAGGCGTCGTCGCGGACCGGACTGGCGACGTGGCTCGCCGAGTCGGCCCTCGGCGGCCTCGCCGACTGGAACGCCGTCGCCCTCATCGCCGCGATCAGCGCCTTCACGGTGGTCATCCACCTGATGCTGCCGATCGCCCCGGTCATCAACGCCGTGATGATCCCGCCGATCATGGTGCTGGGCGCCGCGGCCGGCGTGAACCCGGCCCTCTACGCGCTGCCGGTCATCTTCACCGCGTCGTGCGCCTTCCTGCTGCCGCTGGACGCGGTGCCCCTGGTCACCTACAGCCGGGGCTACTACCGGATGTTCGACATGCTGCCGCCGGGGCTTGTGATCAGCGCGGTCTGGGTCGTGCTGATGACGGCGCTGCTGATCGTGATCGGGCCGCTGGTCGGGTTGCTGTAGGCGTGGCGACGGCAGGCTGCCGGCATCGGCCAGGACTACATTACTGTTGCCGACCGTTATCGGCGACGGAGTGCCGTTCAGGGGTGCGCGGCACAAGGACGGGCAACTACAGTACGTTACCCCTTATGCGAACACCGCTCAGTTTCGTAAGCCAAGGCCGCTGTATTCCATATGAGTGATGCAACCTCCAGACACCACCGTGTGAATGCTAGGCGCGGCCTAGCCACTGTTGCGTTCCTAAAGGCGCGCTTTGACGTAGGAACGGACCACTTGGGGCGGTTCCAGCCCTTCGTTGACGATGCCCTTCTGCAAACGGAGACTGACGCGATTGAGCTTTCCAGCCTCAAAGATGCGATTCGGAACTCGACCGGCCTAAGTATTCCCATTGAAATCATTAACGTACGGCGTCTACGACATGGCGCGCAACGAAGCCTGGGTGAGCGTGGGATGGGACCACGACACACCGGCGTTCGCGGTGGCGTCGATTCGCCACTGGTGGCATCGGATGGGCTGCGACGCCTACCCCGATGCCACGACCCTGTTCATCACGGCCGATGCGGGCGGGAGCAACGGGTACCGGTCTCGCGCCTGGCAGCATGAGCTTCAACAGTTGGCCGACGAGACCGGACTGCGCGCAGATGGCGAGGGCTTACGGCATGCATGTTCAGGGTTCGCTTGCCCAGCGGATCTCGGTCCGCGCGCCGGCGCGGCATGGAGCGCGTCAAGGCCGGCGTGGACCTGCGTCATCGCCGAGCCGCTCGTATCGTCTCCAGCTCTCGAACGAACCGTGCTTCGGCCGGCAAGTGCTCAATCGCCTTGCGATACGCATCCTCGACCTCTCGGAATGGCGCCCGCAGGCGGTTGAGCGTGCGCGCTAGCTCCCGCCACGCCCAACCGTGACGAGTCGGCGACGCATCGAGCTGGATGACCCGCTCCAGGAGCGTCCGGGCTTCGGTGAGGAACCGCCGATTCGATTCGCGCTGACGCCGCCGGTGGGCTTCGGTCGCCAACCAGATCTTGGTCTGTGCGAACTCGTGTAGCGCACGGGGGTCGGCGTAGATGGCGTCTCCGGCGCGCTCGAAGTAGCGGTGCGCGGCGCGGGAGTCCCTCAGACGCCGGGCCAGTATCGCCGCATCACTGGCGTCCTGACCGAACATCATGGGACGGTCGCGCTTGAGCAGTTCCTGCGCCTTCCGCTTGTCGCCGGCCTCCAGCAGGACGTCGACCAGCGTGTTCGCAACATGGGAGGCCGCGCTCGCCGGGCCTTGCGCCTCGAATGTCTCGAGAACGTCCTCGGCGCGGCCGATCTCGCCCCCCTGCCCGTACGAGCGGATCATCTCCCGTGCGAGGATCGCCGAGGCCGGATTCGACGCCCACGCCGACTCGATGCGCCGGACGGCTTCCTCCTGGTCACCCAGAGCCCGCAGGTGAGCTGCGTCTCGCAACGCCGACAGCGCGCCGTACTCCGGGTGCGCGGGCAACGTAGCCTGAAAGAACGTCCGCTGCTCATCGAAGTCGAAACTTGGCGCCGGAGACCCATTCTCCTCCATTGCCCGGAACACCTTCGGCAACCCGGAGAGCCTTCCCTCCGCAAGGCCGAGCTCCTTCAGGAACTCGCCGATGCGCCGATTGCGGGCGGGCGCGGCTCGAACTTGCGCGTTCGCGACCAGATGCCGGTGCTCGATGCCGGGAACCGGCCCCGGATAGCTGATGACCTCGACCCGGCTCGGATAGAGATAGACCTTCGTCGGCTCAGGTTGATCGACATCGTATCCGCGGTGATACATCGCGTTCACGAGGGTCTCCCGCAGGGCCGGCAGAGGATAGCTGACCCAGCCGCGAACCTGGCTGCGGTCCGGCTGCTTCTGTAGATGAGACGTCGAGAGATTCTCGAGGTGATTCAGACAGCCGCGAATCTGATCCGCGAGGGCTCCCCCGAAGACGCGCTCCTCCTGCACGTCCCCGGCCCGGTCCGCGGCGAACTGCACGACCTCGATCCGGGCGCCCCGAAACCACTGCACCGGATCGCTGGAGAAGAACAGGAGACCCGCGTTCCGGGGAACCTCGTGGTCATTAACCCGCGCGGTGATGCGCATGCGGCGATACACGTCGCGAGCGTCAGGTTCGTCGAGCAGCCCGCTGTCGACGTCGCGCAGGTACTCGCGGACCTTGGCTTCGCGCAGATCCTCGACGCGGGCGTCCGACGCCCTCCGATCGTCCCAGGGAACGCGGGCGGTCTGCTGAATGAGCCGCCGGAGCATGTCGCCGCGCTGCTCCGCGTCGACGGTAGAGGAGCCGAGACGCACCCAGTACCGGCCCCGGGCGCCACCCTCGGCCGGTGCCCGGTGAGGTCGCATCTCGCTCGCGGGCGCCCAGACGACCAGCAGGAGCCGGTCGTCCACCGTCTCGGGCGACAGGATGGGAGGATAGTGCGGATCCAGGCGGTTGCAGTTGCCGCGGATCCACTGCTGCGCCGCCTCGACATCCTCGGCGGAGAGACCGGCAGGCGGCAGCGCCGCCCGTCCGTCCCGCTCCCCCACACCGATGACGACGTAGCCGCCGTTCAGGTTGTGGTAGTCGTTCGCGAACGCGCAGATCGTCCGGAGCACCTGGACGCCCGTGGTGTCCGGATCCCACGACGCCTTGAACTCGACGCGCTCAGACTCCACGCCCCGGCAGTGCAGGAGCGCGTCGAGGTTGATCGGCAGGATCCGGCTCATCGATGCAATTATCGGTCACCGGAACCGTGCCCGGGATCCGCCTGCGCCCGCGAGGACCGCTATGCGGCCCGCCGACCGAGCGTGCTCACCCAGCCGATCAGGCAGACCGCGGCGACCCCGACCAGGTTGTGCCACATGAACGACACGTCGGTGAAGGTCGCCACCAGGGCCACCGAGGCCATGCCGCCGATGAGACCCCAGAAGGCGCCGCCCGCGGTGGAGCGCCGCATGCCCACCGCGAGGACGAACACCCCGAGCAGCGAGCCGTAGAAGAAGGACCCGAAGCGGTTGACCACCTCGATCAGCGAGCCGAGGTTGGCGGCGTAGAGCGCGGTGATGGCGGCGAAGATGCCCCAGAAGCCGGTGGCCAGCTTCGACGCCAGGAGGTAGTGCGCGTCGGACGCGCCCGGCCGGAAGTGGCGCCGGTAGAAGTCGATGGTGCTGGCCGCCGACAGCGCGTTGAGCTCGGCCGCGATGCTCGACATGGCCGCCGCGAAGATGGCGGCGATCAGGAGCCCGACGAGACCGACGGGAAGCTGGGTCGTGATGAAGGTGGGGAAGACGTAGTTGACGTCGGTGTAGGCGGCGTCACCCGTCACGTCGCGCACCAAGTCTCGCGCACGCGCCCTGACGCCGTTGACCCGCCCGTCGCTCTCGACGAAAGCCGCTGTGGCGGACTGCGCCGCCCCGTCGTCGCCGGCCTGCCGCGCCGCCACCACCGCCGCCGCATCGGCCCGCCGGTCGGCGTGCGCGGCCCGGAACTCGTCGTCGAGCGCCCGGTACTCGCCCGCCCGCCCGCTCGCCTCGACCGCCGCCTCGTGCGACGTGTTGAAGAGCATCGGCGGCTCGGTGAACAGGTAGAAGCAGAAGACGAGCACCCCCATCGTCAGGATGAGCACCTGCAACGGGATCTTGGCGAACGCGCTCATCAGCAGCGACTGCCGCCCCGCGTCCACCGACTTCGCGGTCAGGTAGCGCTGGACCTGGCTCTGGTCGCAGCCGAAGTAGCCAAGCATCAGGAACAACCCGCCGATGAGGCCGGACCAGAAGGTGTAGGTCTCGTTCAGGTCGAAGGTGAAGTCGATGGCCTGCAGCCGGCCGGTGGCGCCGGCGACGTGCAGCACCGGCTCCAGGCTCATGTCGGCGGGCAGGCCGGCGATGAGGGCGGCCACCGCGGCGGTGACGCCGACCATGATCACCACCATCTGCTTGACGTCGGCCCAGGTGACGGCCTGCACCCCGCCCAGCATCGTGTACAAGGTCGTCGGAATCCCGATGGCCAGGATCGTGAGCGGCAGGCTCCAGCCGAGCACGATGGAGAGGATGACGGCCGGGGCCGCGATGATCACCCCCGCCCCGAGGCCGCGCGACACCAGGAACAGCAGGCTCGTCAACGCCCGCGTCCGCGCGTCGAAGCGCCGCTCCAGGTACTCGTAGGCGGTGAACACCCGCGCCCGGTGGAAGAACGGCACGAGCGTCACCGACAGGATGATCATCGCCAGCGGCAGCCCGAAGTAGAACTGCACGAAGCGGATGCCGTCGTCGTAGCCCTGCCCGGTGGTACCGACCAGCGTGATCGCGCTCATCTGGGTCGCCATCACCGACAACCCGACCGCCCACCACGGCAGCGAGCGCGACGCCAGGAAGTAGCCATCGACGGCCCCGGTCCCCTTCGCGCGCTTCACGCCGTCGTAGAGGACCCAGGCGAGGTAGGCGACGATGATCGTCCAGTCGAGGAGGTGCATCTGCCGGGCTCGGAAATCCCCGTTCACGCGGCGAAGTGCCGGGAGAGGAGCCACAGCGCCGCGAGCACCAGGACCTCGACGACGACGACCGCGACGTAGGTGCGGGTCACGGGGCGAGTATAGCGGGACCGGAAGCGGGCCGACCGCGCTCCGGCCGCTCAGGGATACGGTCGCCGGCAGCGCGAAGAGCGGTCGAGGCCCTTGAGCCCCTCCAGCAACTCCCCGTCCCGCTTGTCCCGTAGCTGCGACGACACATGGACCCGGTAGTCGGGGTCGACGCCGATGAGGTGTGAATCGAAGGCGACATGGTGCAGCGCCGACATGCAGATCCCGTTCCGAACCGACGGTGGTCCCCCCTCCGCGTCCGGCACGATGTGCGCACCCACCAGCAGCGCGCGTACCGGCAATCCGCTGAAGGCGCACTTCCACTGGTACGCCGCCTTGGTGAGCGTGCTGAACCACGCCTGGTGATTGCGACGGTACGTCGTGGCCGCGGCGTACGACGCTTCGACCTCCCCTCGTGCGACGGTCGCCGGTTCGCCTTATGATCGACAACCGACAGGGCAGATGTGCGGGCGTTGCCGAGAGACGGGCCACGAAGCGTCAGCACTCGATCACGTTGACCGGCACGTGCACCACGTGCGCCGCGAGACCGCCGCGCGAGGTCTCCTTGTACTTCTCCTGCATGTCGCGGCCCGTGTCGCGCATCGTCCGGATCACCTTGTCCAGCGACACCACGTGCTCGCCGCTGCCGCGAAGGGCCAGGCGCGACGCGTTGATCGCCTTCACCGCGGCCATGGCGTTGCGCTCGATGCAGGGGATCTGCACCAGTCCGCCAATGGGGTCGCAGGTGAGACCCAGGTTGTGCTCCATGGCGATCTCGGCGGCGTTCTCCACCTGCGCCGGCGTGCCGCCGAGCGCCTCGGTCAGTCCGGCCGCGGCCATCGAGCAGGCCGAGCCCACCTCGCCCTGGCAGCCCACCTCGGCGCCGCTGATCGACGCATTCACCTTGAACAGCAGGCCGATGGCGCCCGCGGTCAGCAGGAACCGGACCACACCGTCTTCGTCCGCGCTGGGGCAGAAGCGGGCGTAGTAGTGCAGCACCGCCGGGACGATGCCGGCCGCCCCGTTGGTCGGGGCGGTGACGACCCGCCCGCCCACCGCATTCTCCTCGTTCACGGCCAGGGCGTAGAGGTTGACCCAGTCCATGATGGTCAGCGGATCGCGCAGTGACTGCCCAGACCGGCCCGCCAACTGCCGGTACAGTTTCGCGGCGCGCCGCGGCACCTGCAGTCCCGGCAGCTCGCCGTCGGTTTCGCAACCGCGCCGGACGCACTGCTGCATCGCCTCCCAGATCGCCAGCAGGCCCGAGCGCACGTCGGCTTCCGCACGCCACGCGCACTCGTTCCGCAGCATCACCGAGCTGATCGCCGCACCGTGGACCGCGCACAGCGCGAGCAGCTCTTCGGCCGTGGAGAACGGCAGCGGAAACGGTGTGTCGCGCTGCACCGGCACGGGCCGCCCCGCGGCATCGGCGCCCGCCACGAAGCCGCCGCCCACGGAGTAGTAGATCCGTTCGTCGAGGACGGCATCGCCTTTCCCCCTGGCGATGAAGCGCATGCCGTTCGGGTGGCCGGGCAGTTGTCCGCGGCGCTCGAAGACGAGGTCCGCTCCGGGATCGAACGGGATGGCGTGACGGCCGAGCAGGTTCAGCCGGCGGGCGGAGGCGATGGAAGCGATGCGTTCGGGCAGGCGGTCGACGTCGACCTGCTCGGGGATCTCCCCTTCCAGACCGAGCATCAGCGCCCGGTGGCTGCCGTGGCCGCGGCCGGTCGCCGCCAGCGAGCCGTACAGATGGACGCGGACGCCGCCGGCGCGGGCGAGATCGCCCGACGCCTGCAGCGCCAGCGCGAACTGCCGCGCCGCCCGCATCGGACCGACGGTGTGGGAGCTGGACGGGCCGATGCCGATGGTGAAGAGATCGAAGACGCTGACTGCCATGCGACCGTCCGTACGTACCTTCAGACGTCAGCAGCACGGCGTCCGGTCGGGAGCGCCGCCGGCCGGGTTCTCACGAACCCGCCGCGGTGGTACGATCCGGCACCGATGGACACCGAATCCGCCGCCCCGAAACGGCTGCCCGTCGCCCGCGTCCTCGTGGGCATCGTCGCCGTCGTCGCGCTGGTCGCGCTGGGCCGGCAGTTCGGCGTGTTTCTCGACCGGTTCGTCGAATGGGTCGACGGCCTCGGGGCGCTCGGACCGATCGTCTTCATGCTGGGCTACGTCGCCGCCACGGTGGCGTTCATCCCGGGGTCCGTGCTGACGGTGGCGGCGGGCGCGATATTCGGACTCGGGCAGGGGGTCGTCTACGTCATGATCGGCGCCACGACCGGCGCCTCGCTCGCGTTCCTCCTCGCCCGCTTCGTCGCCCGCGAGACGATCGCGCAGCGGGTGGCCGGCAATCCGCGGTTCGCCGCGATCGACCGCGCCGTCGGCCGCGAGGGGTTCAAGATAGTCCTTCTGCTCCGCCTCTCGCCGGTCTTCCCGTTCAACATGCTGAACTACGGCCTGGGCCTGACGAACGTGCGCTTCGCCGACTACGTGGCGGCCTCGATCGGGATGCTGCCCGGCTCGCTTCTCTATACCTACTCCGGCTTCGTGGTCGGCGACATCGTGCGCTTGACCAGCGAGACCAGTCCCGACCGGGGACCCGGCTACTACGCCGTGGTCGTGCTCGGTCTGGCCGCCACGATCGCGGTGACGACCATCATCACGCGCACCGCGCGGCGCGCCATCAGGGAAGCGACCGGCGAGACCGAAGCCGCGGCCGGTTGAGTCTCCCGGTGCCGACCTGGCCCGGCAATCGTCGCCGGCGGCTCCGATTGCACAACTACCGGAAGGCGTAGCGGAGACGTACGCCCGCCCGCCGCGGGGCGAGCACGTTGGCGAAATAGCGGCGCGACCGGAAGCCGTCCTCGGTGACGCCGATCAGGTCGGGCGTCTGCCGCACGCCGGTCACCGCGTACTGGTCCAGCAGGTTCTCCGCGTAGAACGTGAGCGTCCACGCGTCCTTCGAGACCGATGCCGACAGGTTGTGCAGGTCGTAGGCGGGCAGCGTCTCGCCGCCGGCGCGCATACCGATCCGCGTGAGCACGTCGCCGATGTAGCTGTAGCCGTACTGCACGTCGAACGCCACGTCGTCGCCGAGCGGCGTGGCGTAGGAGGCGAGCAGGCTCCCCTGCTGTTGCGGCGCACCCGAGAGGCGGTCGCCCGCGAGGGCGTCCGCGCCGCCGTCGAGCAGGCCGGGAGAATCCACGCTGAGCCGGGCGCGCGTGTACGACCACGACCCGCGGAGGCGCAGCGCGTTCGTCAGGCTCGCCGCCGACGCCAGCTCCACCCCGCGGCTGACGGCGCCGCCGCCGTTCAGCGTGATCGGCTCGGCGCTGAACGGGGTCAGACCGGCCACCTGGATGTCGGTCCAGTCGACGTGGAACAGGGTGCCGCTGAAGGTGACCCGCTCGTCGGCCCACGAGCGCCGCAGCCCCACCTCGTAGTTGGTCGTGGTGTCGGGCCTGATCAGCGCCTGGTCGGCGTAGATGCAGCCCGACTGCGGCGGGTCGTTCGCGGGGTCTGCGTCCGTCAGCAGCGCGAGCTCCTCGTCGCTGCAGACCCGGTAGTTGTTGCCGCCGCCGATGCGGTAGCCCTCGGACCGCGTGAAGTAGACGTTCGTCTCGCCGTCGAGCCGGTAGCTGAGGCTCCCCTTGAAGAGGGCGCCGCTGTCGTCGGACGCATAGTCGGTGAACGGCGAGTTGTACAGCGGCGTGTACGGGAACTCGGTGAGATTGCCGGTCGCGATGCCGTAGCCGAACCAGCGCCCCCCGCCCGTCACTCGCCACCGCTCGCCGAGATCGCGCGAGATCTCGCCGAACAGCGCGCGTTCCTCGACCGCCTGCGTGCCCAGGCTGTAGTACTCGACCGGCTCGGACACGAGGTTTCCGGACAGGATCGGCGTGACGCCGGAGAACGCCGACAGCCCGGGCGCGTACTCGAAGCTGGTTCCGCTGCTGTCGTACCGATTGAAGAAGATGCCGCCGACCCAGCGCCACGGCCCGTCGCCGGTGGAGACCAGCCGCGTTTCCCAGTTGAGCCGCTCCTCGCGCGAGTCCTCGCGGGTGTAGGCGGAAAAGGAACGGAACCGCGACGTCAGGTCGCCGACCGAGACGCCGGGATCCATCGCCTGCGCGCGCTCCAGCGCCGGGAACGTGCCGGGCAGCAGCCCCCCGATGCCGAACGCCTGGATCAGCAAGTCGGTCTGGTCGCGCTGCCCCTGCGCCGAAAAACGGGAGTAGCCGGCGGCCGAGGTCAGCTCCACCGCCCCGGGCGCCCACGTCAGCTCCAGGCTCAGCAGCTCGTTCTTCCGGTCGTTCGGTTCCAGGTAGCGGTGCGCCGAGACGTAGCGGCCCGTGTCGAACGACCGCGCGTGGTTGACCTGCCGGGCGCCCACCCGCTGGTCCTGCAGGTGGTAGGCGAAGAGCGCCGACAGCTTCGGCGTTGCGTTCCACAAGAGCGAGAGGCGCGCGGAGAGCGTGTCCTCGGTGTTGGCGTCCGGCTCCGACCGCAGGTTCGCGGCCACCGCCTCCGGATCCGCCAGGTCCGGCTCCGGCTCGGAGACGCCCGGCGTGCGCAGCAGGTAGTCGTAATCGATGAACCCCGGATCGGCGAAGCGGTCGAACGAGCCGCGCAGCGCCAGCTTCCGGCCGACGAGCGGCAGGTTGAAGGTGAGGCCGGCGTCCGAGCCGGGCGCGCCGCCGTGGGCCAGCGCGAACAGGTCGCCGCGCACCTCCAGCGTGCGGCGTTCCGTGTCCGGGCGCCGCGGCAGGTAGCGCACCGCACCGGCCAGCGTGCCGGCGCCGTACAGCGTCCCCTGCGGTCCGAGCAGCACCTCGACCCGCTCGATGTCGTGCAGCCGGAGATCGACCGCCAGCGGGATGTCGCCCAGGTAGGTGGCGACCCCGTTGTTGTAGTTGTTGCCCGCCGCCTCGGAGCCGTTCAGCGCGTCGGTATGCAGGCCGCGCACGATGACCACGTTGCTGCCCCGCGCCCCCTGGTCGACTACCGTGAGACCGGGCGTCCAGCGCGCCAGCTCCGTCAGGTCGTCGATGGCCCGCCGCTCGATGTCCGGCCCGGTGACCGCCGAGATGCTCATCGGCACCTGCTGCAGCGGCTCCTCGATGCGGGTCGCGGAAACGACCACCGCCTCGTCGAAGGCGGCCAGCCGCAGGGTGATGGCCGGCAGCTCCACCGGATCGGCGGCGACCTCGACGCCGTCCACCGACACCTCTCCGAATCCGCTCAGGAAGACGGTCACCGTGTAGACGCCGGGAAGCAGGCCGGCGAACGTGAAGCGGCCCGCGGCGTCGGTCACCGTGGAGAGCGAACCCTCCGGACCGCCGATCAGCGTGACCGTCGCACCCGGCAGCATCCCGACGGTGGCATCGACGACCACGCCGCTGACTTGTCCGCCCTGCGCCTCGGCCACCGCCGGCGTGACGACGACCAGACCGAAGACGACCGTAAACCTCAGTGCGTAACGAAGCATGGAATCCTCGTCCAGACCGGCGGCGGGGCCAGCGCCTGCGCGCCCGCCACGAGCGGGGCATCGGACCACCCGATGCCAGCGGCAACGGCCGGTATTCGTTCTATCACGTATACACGAGAGTGGGCGATCCGGCAGGTGGCCGCCAAGTGCCCTACCCGCTCCGGAAAGGCCGATGACGATGGCCGTCGCCTCCGCCGACCCAAGCCCGCGAGCCGCAGGTTGCGCCGGCCGGACCCGCCGACATAGAATTCTGCCGGCGCGGGCGATCCCCGATGTGAGGGGTTGTGTCGCCCGCACAGGACACGGGAACACGATTCGAATCGCCCCGCACGCATTCCCCACGGAACACGGAGCGGGTCAGAGACAGCGTGACGCTGCACGAAAGGAGTCACGACGTTGGCTGACGTGACGACCACCGAGCACGCCGCCCCGGCGGCGGATGCGCACGGCCACGACGAACACGGCCACGACGAGCACGGCCACCACGACCTCGGCTTCTGGCAGACGTACGTTTTCTCCGTCGATCACAAGGTGATCGGCATCCAGTACGCCGTGACCGGGTTGCTCTTCCTGCTGTTCGGCTTCGTGCTGATGATGCTGATGCGCTGGCAGATCGCCTACCCCGGCGAGCCCATTCCCCTGATCGGCGAGTGGCTGGGCGACGAGCGGGCCCCGGGCGGCATCATGCTGCCGGAGTTCTACAACCAGCTCGGGGCCATGCACGGCACCATCATGGTGTTCCTCGGGGTCGTCCCGCTGGCCGTCGGCGGCTTCGGCAACTTCGTGCTGCCGCTGCAGATCGGCGCGCCGGACATGGCGTTCCCGAAGCTGAACATGGCCAGCTACTGGTCGTTCTTCGTGGGCGGCGTGGTGATGTTCGCCAGCTTCTTCGTGCCGGGCGGAGCAGCTAACTCGGGCTGGACGTCCTACGCGCCGCTGTCGGTCTTCGCGACCACCGGGCAGACGATGTGGCTGATCGGCATGATCTTCCTGATCACGTCGTCGCTGCTCGGCTCGGTGAACTTCATCGTCACGACCATCCAGTTGCGCGTCCCCGGCCTGAGCTTCATGCGCCTGCCGTTCTTCGTCTGGGCGCAGCTCGTCACCGCGTTCCTCCTGCTGCTCGCCTTCCCGCCGCTCGAGGCGGCCGGCGTGATGCAGTTGATGGACCGCGTGGCCGGCACCAGCTTCTTCCTGCCGGCCGGCCTGGTCTACGCCGACGCGGCGTGGGAGGCGAGCGGCGGCGGCAGCGTGCTGCTGTGGCAGCACCTGTTCTGGTTCCTGGCGCACCCCGAGGTCTACGTCCTGATCCTGCCGGCGCTGGGCATCGTCGGCGAGATCATCGCCAACAACACGCGCAAGCCGGTCTGGGGCTACCGCGTGCTGGTCTACTCGGTGGTGTTCCTCGGCTTCATGTCGTTCGTCGTCTGGGCCCACCACATGTTCCTGACCGGCATGGGAACGACGATGAGCTCGTTCTTCCAGACGACGACGATGATCATCTCGATCCCGTCGGTCGTCATCCTGTCGGCGCTGTTCATCACGCTCTACGGCGGGTCGATCCGCTTCACGGTGCCGATGCTGTTTGCGCTGGCGTTCCTGCCGATGTTCGGCATCGGCGGGCTGACCGGGCTGCCGCTGGGCCTGTCGGCGCCCGACATCCACCTGCACGACACCTACTACGTCATCGGCCACTTCCACTACGTGGTCGCCCCGGGCACGCTGATGGCGCTGTTCGGCGGCATCTACTACTGGTTCCCGAAGGCGACCGGCCGGAAGATGAACGACTTCCTCGGCCGCATCCACTTCTGGGGCTCGTTCGTCTCGATCAACGTCGTCTTCATGCCGATGCTCTACCAGGGGCTGGCGGGGATGAACCGGCGGATGTACGACGGGGGCGAGCAGTACGTGATGAACGCGGACGTGCTGTGGCTGAACGAGGTGATCAGCATCGGCGCGTGGGTGCTCGGCCTGTTCCAGCTTCCGTTCATCTACAACTTCTTCCACAGCATCAAGCGCGGCGAGAAGGTGGGCGACAACCCGTGGCAGGCCACCACGATCGAGTGGCAGGCGCCGTCGCCGCCGCCGCACGGCAACTTCTCGGCGCCGCCGGTGGCGTACCGCGGGCCTTACGAGTACAGCGTGCCGGGCGCGGCCCGCGACTTCCTGATGCAGGGTGAACCCGATACGGCGGCGGCCGAACCGGCCAAGGTGTAGCGAACGTCATGGAGATTCCGTACATCGTCGAAGAACGGGCCGACACCGGGCTCAACAACGTCAAGCTCGGCATCTGGCTCTTCCTGGCGTCCGAGGTCATGCTCTTCGGCGCGCTC
>Ga0209020_1002698_pt1 | contig 13763 bp, 9 predicted proteins | sample PinacodermBB_FD_187298 | JGI IMG/M metagenome (GOLD analysis project Ga0209020, IMG submission 187298) | Host-associated microbial community of the marine sponge Aplysina aerophoba from Gulf of Piran - sponge pinacoderm, lysed by bead... | ecosystem: Host-associated > Porifera > Sponge >...
GCTTGGGGCTGGAGGCGACGTGATCGATGTGCTCGCCCTGCAGCCACGCCGCCAGGCGCCGGGCCTGCTCGTGTCCCACATCGGTGAGGCCGGGATCGGCCGGGCCGTCACTGTTCTCCACCCGTTCGGGCAGGGCGTGGCGGATCAGGATCAGCTTCACGCGACCGTACGGTACCGGGCGGTTTGTCGCGACCGGCCGGGCGGGATGGCGTGGCGCAGGGACCGGTGGCCGGGTGTGGCAACATCGCGCCATGGCTGTGGATCACACCGGCGTCCTGTTCACCTCCGAGGACATCGCCGAGGTTCTCTCGTGCATGGAGGATCTGGCCGCGCGCGGCGACGGCAGGGGATGGCTGAACCTGCAGCCCTGGGTCGAGGAAGAGGACCGACCGCCCACTTCACCGCTGGGTCGGATGTTCTCGGCGCGCGGCCCCGAGGTCCCGCTCGCCACGTGGATTCCCGAACATCGGCGCGGCCGTAGCGAGATACGGGCGACCATCGGGATCTCCCACCCCACCGGCCGCTTCGCGGTGCGCCGGTTGGCGGACAGCGGGGTGGAGGTGCCGGCGAGTTGGACGGTGCGCCAGGATCACGTCCGGCGGGGGCTGGTGTTCGAGCTGCCCGGCGCCCTCGGCGCCGAGGAAGTGCTGCGGTTCCTGCTGGCTGCGGTGGCGACCCTCAGCGGGGTGGAAGCCGACGGCCGCTGGGTTGCCGACATCGCCGTCCAGCGAGGCTCCCGGCGAGGTTGACCGCGCCGGGTGCTGCGCGCCGGTGGCGCGGCTGCCGGCGGCGCCCCAGCACCGCTGACCGCCGCCGCAACCCGGTTAGGGTGCGCGCATGGCTGAGGATCTGAACGGCAGGACGGTTGGAGGTGACGGGGTTCCCGCAGCGGGCGCCGAGGCGGTCTGGGTGTGGGACACCGACAGTCCCGTCGGCCGCCTGGGGTTGGCCCTCACCGAGGCGGGGCTGCGGCGCCTGTGTTTCCTGCCCCCCGGCGTCGCCGGTCGCGCCGACGCCGAGGTCGAGGCTCTGGCCGCCACCATGGCCGAGACGGTGTCGAGCCAGGTCACTGTGGCCGCTGCGCCGCTGGACGGTGTGCGCCGCCAACTCGACGACTACTTCGCGGGCAGGCTGCGAGACTTCACCGTCGGGGTCGACTGGCGCGCCAGCGCGGGCTTCTATCGCCGGGCGCTGGAGGTGACCGCCGCCATTCCCTACGGGCGGACACGGAGCTACGCGGGGGTGGCGGCGATCGCCGGCAGCCCCAGGGCCGCCCGAGCGGTCGGCACCGCGATGGCCACCAATCCTGTGGCGCTGTTGGTGCCCTGTCACCGGGTCGTGCGCACCGGCGGAAGCCGCGGACCCTACGGCGGCGGCACCGCGGCCAAGGACCTGCTGCTGGATCTGGAGGCGTCGGTCAGCGGCGACTGAGGCGGGCAGTTGGTGCCCGGCTTCCCGGGGCCCTCGCCCGGGCCGCCACCGAGTCGGTCAGAGGGCGATCTCCTCGATCTCGGAGGTCTCCCAGAACTCGTGGTTCTCTATCCAGTCCGCATTACCCGATCGCAGCAGCAACTCGGGGTCGTGCAGCGGGTCGGCCTCCTCGGTCACCCCGCCGAGCACCGATCGCCAAGCACCGGACCACCAGGCCAGGAGCGCGATCAGGAAACACGAGCCCAAGAATGCTGCTATCGGAACGAGCATTTCCACAGGTCGCGCACCATATCCACAGTTTGCGACGTTGTCCACCCGCGAGGCTCCCCCAGATTGTCCCGAGGTGACGGTCAAGTGGCAGGTACCCACGCGGTGAGCCCCTCTGGCCGCGAACCGGTTGCTCCCCGGGTGGCGCGGTAGGGTCGCCCCTGGCGCGAGGAGGTGTGATGACGGGTCCAGTGGGCTTCTGGAGCATTGCGGAGGACGATCCGCACCGTGTCGCCGTCATCGACCCGCAGGGGCGGAAAACCAGCTTCGGCGAACTGGCCGAGTTGACGAACCGCTACGCGCACGGGTTCGGTGCCCTGGGCCTCGGAAAAGGCGACGGGGTCGTCACGGTGCTGCCGAACGGGCTGGAGCAGATCGCCGTCCGGCTTGCCACCTACCAGACCGGTATGTACGCCACCGCGGTCAACTGGCATCTCACCGCGCCCGAGATCGCCTACATCACCAACGACAGCGACGCCGGAATGCTCGTCTTCCACGAGCAGTTCGCGGACGCCGCGGCGGGAGTGCTGGAGCACACCGCTGTGGCACACCGCTTCGGAGTTGGAACGGTCGACGGGTACCGGCCGCTGGCGGAGTTGACAGCGGGCCAGCCGGCGACGCGGCCCGGGAGACTCGCCACCGGCAGCGCGATGACCTACACCTCGGGCACGACCGGTCGCCCCAAGGGTGTCCGCCGGCCGCTCGGCGATGCCCACCCCGACGAGTCCGCCACGACCGCGGGGCTGCTCCTGACGTTGTTCGGGGTGAAGCCCCACGAAGGCAATGTGCACCTCTGCTTGACCCCCATGTACCACGCTGCCGCCGACCTCTGGGTCGCCATGTCACTGCACCTCGGACACACGGTCGTGCTCATGGATCGCTGGGACGCCGCCGGGACGCTCGAAGCGATCGAGTGCCACGGGGTCACCCACACCCAAATGGTGCCGACCATGTTCCATCGCCTGCTGCGACTGCCCCCCGAGGTGCGCCGCCGTCATGACCTGTCGTCGCTGCGGCACGTGATTCACGCGGCGGCCCCCTGCCCGGTGGGGACGAAACTGGCGATGCTGGACTGGTTCGGCGACTGCATCTGGGAGTACTACGGCTCCACCGAGGGCGGTGGAACCATCGTGGGTCCCACCCGGTGGAGGGAATTCCCCGGCACGGTGGGAACGCCTTGGCCCGGCACCGAGGTGATCGTCGTGGACGAGGACGGCGCGGAGTCGCCGCCGGGGGAGAGCGGCACCATCTACATGAAGATGCCCCCCAGCCTTCGTTTCGTGTACCACAAGGACGAGAGCAAGACGGCCGAGGGTCGCCTCGGCGAGTTCTTCACCGTCGGCGACGTGGGCTACTTCAATGCCGAGGGCTACCTCTTCCTCAAGGACCGCGCCCGCGACGTGATCATCGTCGGCGGCGTCAACATCTACCCAGCGGAGATCGAGGGTGCGATGCAGCAGTGCCCGCTCGTGGCCGACGTGGCTGTCTTCGGTGTGCCCGACGAGGATCTGGGCGAGAGCATCAAGGCCGTGGTGGAGCCCGCCGAGGGCGTCGCGGCGGGCGAGGCGGCGCGACAGGAGATCCTGGAGTTCCTGGGGGGCCGGCTGGCCCGCCAGCGCCGCCCGCATTCGCTGGACTTCACCGCCGCCCTGCCGCGCGAACCCAACGGCAAGCTGTACAAGCGGCGGCTGCGCGACCCCTACTGGGAGGGCCGGCAACGCCGGATCTGAGCCGGGTGGCCGGCGGGTCCGACTCCCGGGCGGTCAGGTCAGGAGGCCCGCAGCGGCGAGCGTCTCAGCAGGGGGCGCGAAGTAGTAGGCGCCCGAGACGGTCTCCGTGAAGCCCACGAGCCTGTCGTGGCGCCCGTCGCCGGTGGCGCCGAACATGGAGCCCAGCATCAGGTCGATCTTGGCGAGGTCGTCGGTGAAGGCCAGGAAGTACAGGCCCGCCTCGGTGGTGGTGCCGTACGGGACCGAGCGGCGGTAGATCTCGATCTCGTCGCCGGTCTCGTCGGTGTGCACGACGCGGCCCAGGTGCGAGTTCGCCGGCAGGTCCTCCAATTCCACGCTGTCGGGCTTGGTGCGCCCGATGATCTGCTCCTGCTCGGCGGCGGGGAGCGCGGCGAAGGCGTCCAGATCGTGCACCCAGCGCTGCGCCAGCACGTAGCTGCCGCCGGCGCCGGGTCCGGCGGCGATCACGGCCAGATCACGGGCCTCGTCGGCCGGCGGGTTCTCCGTGCCGTCGATGAAGCCCGTGAGGTCGCGGCTGTCGCGATAGACCCACGAGGGCGTCTCCCGGGCGAGGGTGCCGATGGGGTCGAAGGCACGCCGTGCGGTGAGTGCCACGTCGAAGTTGGCGTCGTGGCGGTCGCTGTGGGCCCAGAAGAAGACGTCCTCCTGGGTGGCGACGGCCCGCCGGCCGCTGCTCCCGGCGATCTCGGTGAACGGCTTCAGACCCGGCGGTGCCTCCATGCCGAGACGGCCGACCATGGCGGATCCGAATCCCACCACGAGGTGCACGTCGGCCGCGGCGGCGGCCTCCTGGGTCGTGCGGACCGCCGCCAGGCCCCGGCCAGAGGTGGCGTCGGGAGCGACGGCGAAGTGCTGGAACCAGTGGAAGCCGGTGCCCTCGACGAAGATGGCCTCCTGGGGTGTCCCCCGGCTCGCCGGCTGCGGCAGAACGGTCATGGCGATGCGGGTTTCTCAGGCGCAGGTGTCCAGCGCCGGCTCGCCGGCGAAGCGGGCCCCGATCCACTCCAGCAGGTCGTCCCGGTGGGCGTCGATGACGCCGCTGTGGTCCTCGCCGGGATACTCCAGGCGCACGGTGGGGCCCTGACCGGTTTGCGTGCAGAGTTGGCCCAGCAGGAACTGGCTGCTGATGGCGGGTATCTGCTCGTCGTCGGCGCCGTGGAGGATCAGCAGCGGCACCGGCACGGGCGCCCTGTTCACGTCGTTCTCGACGATGACCCGATCCCAGGGCGGCACGCTCAGGGGATTCTCCACCTTCAACATCTCCTCGGAGGCCAGCGGGTTGAACACCTCGAAGACGTCGTCCGTGCAGCCGGTCTCGAGGACCTCGAACAGGCCGATCGCCTCATCGTTGAAGACCTGCTGCAACTCGATCTCGTCGTACGCCTCGGCGAAGGCGGCCGAGGCCATGGCCACGTACCCCTGGAACGGCCCGCCCAGCAGGAGGGTGTAGAGCAGGGAGAACTGGGAGGGGGGAGCGCCTGACGCCACGCCCAGCAACTCCAGTTCCGGCGCGTATTCCTGCCAGTGCTGGCCGGTGTGGAGGGCGGCGTGACCGCCCTGGCTGTGGCCCCACACCACGAACTCCTCGGTGATGGAGATGCGCGGCATCCCGTCGGCGCCCAGCATGCTCCCGAGGTGCTGGGCGGCGCGCACGCTGTCCAGCACGCCCCGGGCCTCGCTGACACCCACGATGTAGGGGTGCAGGCCGGGCGTGCCGAGCCCCTCGTAGTCGGTGGCCGCGACGGCGTAGCCCTCGAGGTAGGGGCCGTCCTCGGCGATGATCTCCTCGGCGTCGTGCGAGGGGGCGCAGACGTCGGCCATGCCGGTCGTGCCGTGCGCGAACGCCACCAGCGGCCAGCCGCCGGCCGGTGGCTCGCCCGCCGGCGTGGCCACGAACCCCGACACGGCGATGTCGTCGCCGCGCAGCGATCGGGAGTGGTAGAGGACGCGGTAGCCGATGAAGTCCTCGCCCAGGTCCAACTCCTCGATGTCGATGATCTCCCCGGGGTCGCCCGGCGGCAGCGGCTGCGGCACCACCAGCGCCCCGGGAGCGTCGTAGCCGGCAGGCTCGGGCTCCGGCTCGGCGGCCTCGGGCTCCGACTCCCCGGGCTCGGTGGAGGCCGGCGGCGCATACGGATCCGCCGGCGGTTCGGGCGGCGGAGGTTCCGGTGGGGGAGAGGCCGGTTCGGGTGGTGGTTCGGGAGCGGGGGCGGGCGGTTCCGGGGCAGGCGTCGGCGGCTCGGGCGCCGGTGCGGGCGGTTCGGGAGCGGGGGCGGGCGGTTCCGGGGTAGGTGTCGGCGGCTCGGGCGCGGTTGCGGGTTGCTGCGCCGCAGGGGCCTCATCGGACGCCTGGCCGCAGGCCACCAGCAACAAGCCGGCGGTGGCCAGCAGCGCCACACATGTCGTCAGCCTGCGCCGCGGCGCGATGCTGTCATTCCGGCGAAGGCCGGAATCCATCCTGCCGCGGACCCCGAGTCGGGTGCGGGCGGCGAGTCGGCCCGGCCGCCGGTGGGCGCGCGGCGACTCGGTGGGGGAGTGCCCGGGCAGATCGTTCACGATGCCTCCTCTCGGAGCGCTCCGGGTTGGCCCCGGCACGCGCGGGCGGCGGTCGGTCGCCGCTGCGGTTGAGCGTACAGCCGGGGCCCCTGCCGCCTGTTGGTGGCACGTCACAGCCGGATCCCGCAGGTGCGGGGGTGCGCAGCCGACGTGGCGGCCCCGCACACCGGGTTCGGCTGCGCTCGTTTCCGGCGGCAGCGGGTCGTGTGCCATGCTCGCGCCCGCTATGGAGTCCGCGGGTGTAACCGATTCCCGTCATGGCCGCCGGGAGGAGCCGCTCTGGCGTCCGGCGCATCCCGAGGCCACCAACCTGCGGGCGTTCTGCGATGCGTTGGAGAACCAGGGTCACGAGCGTTTCGCGAGCTACACAGACCTGCACGACTTCTCGGTAGCCGATCCGGTGGCGTTCTGGTCGGCGGCCTGGGACTACTGCGGGGTCATCGCGCATGAACGCGGAGAGCGGGTCTTCGAGCCGGGCGAGCAGATCTTCGACGGCAGGTTCTTCCCCGACGCCCGCCTCAACTTTGCCGAGAACCTGTTGCGCCGCACCGACGACGCCCCCGCGTTGATCTTCGTCGGGGAAACCGGTGGCCGGCGGGAGTTGAGTTGGGCGCAGTTGCGGTCCGACGTGGCGCGCATCGCGGGCGCGCTCGGCAGCGACGTCGGCATCCGGCCCGGGGACCGGGTGGCGGCCTGGCTCCCGAACATTCCCGAGACCTGCGAGTTGATGCTGGCCACGGCTGCGCTCGGAGGTGTTTTCTCCTCGTGCTCGCCCGACTTCGGCACCGACGGCGTCGTCGACCGCTTCGGCCAGATCCGCCCGCGGGTGCTGGTGGCCGCAGACGGCTACCGCTACGGGGGCAAGGAGTTCGACTGCCTCGCACGCCTCGGCGAGATCGCCGCCAGGCTTCCGGGGCTCGAGCGGATCGTGGTCGTCCCGTTCCGGGATCCCGCCCCCGACCTCAGCGGGCTGCCCGATGCCGTGACCTGGGAGACCTTCGGGGGCGATCACCCGGCGTCAGGGGACGCCCCCGACTTCGTGCCCCTGCCGTTCGATCATCCGCTGTACGTCCTGTACTCCTCGGGCACCACGGGGGTGCCCAAGTCCATCGTGCATCGGGCCGGCGGCATCCTGCTGAAGCATCTCGCCGAGCACCGGCTGCAGTGTGAGGTGCACCCCGGCGACCGGGTCTTCTACTTCACGACCGCCGGCTGGATGATGTGGAACTGGCTGATGTCGGCTCTGGCGAGCGAGGCCACGCTGGTGCTCTACGACGGCGCGCCCGACCCGGTGCGGCTCTTCGACCTCACCGACGCCGAGGGCATCACGCTCTTCGGCACCTCGGCCGGCTTCATCGAGGCGACCGCCAAGCGGGGACTGTCGCCGCGCCGGACCCACCGGTTGGACACCCTCCGTACCATCACCTCCACCGGCTCGCCCCTCTCGCCGGAGGGCTTCGAGTACGTCTACGCCGAGGTCAAGTCCGACGTGCATCTGGCCTCCATCTCCGGGGGCACCGACCTGTGCGGCTGCCTGGTGAACGGCGACCCCACTGCGCCGGTGTTCGCCGGGGAGATCCAGCGCCCGGCGCTGGGGCTTGCCATCGACGTGTTCGGCAGCGACGGCCGGCCGTGCCCACCCGACGTGCAGGGCGAGCTGGTGTGCACCAACTCGTTCCCGTCGATGCCGCTGGGGTTCTGGGGCGACGAGGGTCCCGGCGGCGAGGCGCCGGAGGGGGCGCTGAGGGTCACTCCCGGCCCGCGCTACCGGCGGGCGTACTACGAACGCTTCCCGGGGGTGTGGCACCAGGGCGACTTCGCTCGCTGGACCGCCAACGGCGGCATGGTCATCGCCGGGCGTTCCGACGCCACGCTCAACCCCGGCGGCGTGCGCATCGGTACCGCCGAGATCTATCGCTGCCTCGAGGCCATCCCCGAGGTGCTGGAGGCCATCGTGATCGGCCAGCCCTGGCAGGGCGACACCCGTATCGTGCTGTTCGTGCGTCTGCGGGGCGAGCTGACAGGGGAGTTGACCCGGCGCATCCGCGAACGCATCCGCGCCGACGCCTCGCCACGCCACATGCCGGCCCGGGTGGTGGCGGTTGACGCCGTGCCGCGTACCCGCAGCGGCAAGCTGACCGAGCTGGCGGTGCGGGAGGTGGTTTGCGGCCGTCCGGTGCACAACACCGAGGCCATCGCCAATCCCGAGGCGCTGGAACAGTTCCGCGACCGCCCCGAGCTGGCGTCGTGAGCGATACCCGGCTGCGGCTGCGCAGCGCCCTGTTCGCTCCGGCGAGCCGCCCCGAGTTGCTGCCGAAGCTGCCACGCAGCGGTCCCGACGCCGTCATCATCGACCTCGAGGACGCCGTGGCGCCCGCCGGCAAGGCGCAGGCCCGGCCGGTGGCGGCCGCCGCGGCCCGCGACCTGCGGCGGGCCCATCCCGATCTGGCGATCTTCGTGCGCGTCAACGGCATCGAGACCGAGTGGTTCGAGGACGACATGGCCGAGGCGCTCACCCCCGAACTCACCGGTGTGGTGGTGCCGATGCTGGAGTCCGCGGCGGCTGTCGAGGCGGTGGCCGAGCGCCTCGAGCCGACCGGGCCTCTGGGTGTGATGGCGGGACTGGAGACCGTGGCCGGCGTGGAACGCGCCGCCGAGGTGTTGCGCCCCCCGGTAGTGGCGGCCTACTTCGGTGCCGAGGACTACATCGCGGACATGGGTGGGGTGCGCACGCCGGAGAACACCGAGGTGCTGTACGCCCGGTCCCGCGTGGCGGTGGCGTGCAGGCTGGCGGGTGTCGTGGCGCTGGACCAGGTGGTGGTGGCGCTACGCGATGAGGACGTGTTCGTGAACGACGCCCGCCAGGCCCGGGCCCTCGGCTACAAGGGCAAGCTCTGCATCCATCCCGCCCAGGTGCCGTGGGCCAACCAGGTCTTCACACCCTCCGCCGAGGAGGTGGACCGGGCGAGGCGCATGCTCGCCGTCTACACCGAGACCCAGCGCAGCGGTGCCGGCGCAGTGGCCTTCGAGGGCCAGATGATCGACGAACCCCTGGCCCGCCAAGCCCGAGCCCTACTCGCCGCCGCCGACGACTGATCGCGGGCACACCATTTTGTTCTGTGCCTGACTTTGGGCTCGCTCTGGGTGGGCAATTCCACCAGTGATTTTCGGCAGCCCGATAGGCGGTGCGAGCGGATGTCTCAGCGCACGCCGAGGAGAGCGCTGTCCGCCACCGGGCAGATCCCACCGGCCATTGACAGCCGTCGATGGGGGATTCTTCACTTTGCATCGTCCTATGTGCCTCCGCACACGGTACTCGGTGGGGTTGCTAAGGTCGTGGCGGTGCATGAGTCCGGGCTCGGTCGTGGCCGTCGGCGGGCCGGGGGCGCGTTCGTAGCCTTGGCGCTGATCGCGTCCTCCTTGGTGCTGTCGGAGGCGTCTGTCGTCGCGCAGTCCTCGGAGAAGTCGGCGGCGGCTCGGTGTGTGGGGAGTTTGGGGACGTTGGACGCGGCGACGTCGTATTTGTCGGGTTCGGGGATCATCGCCCGGGACGCGGGGTGTGTGTCGTCTCAGCGGGATCCGGACGGCACGGGGACGTTCTTCGCGCGGCGGCATACGTTCACGTTGGCGTCGGCGTCGTCGGTGTCCTTCGGTCACGGCGGCAGCGGGATGACGGCGCTGTTGTTGCAGGGTTCGAGTTCTGACGGGTCCGGGGCGGTGCTGGGTCGGGGTTCGGCGTCGCATCTGGTGCTGGCGGCGGGGACCTACACGATTGAGGCGACCACCCACTACGCCGAGCGGGTGGGGTCGTATTCGGTGTGGGTGCGGCGCTATGACCTGACGCCGTGTGTGGGGAGTTTGGGGACGTTGGACGCGGCGACGTCGTCGGTGCGGGGGTCGGGGATCGTGGCTCGGGACGCGGGGTGTGTGTCGTCTCAGCGGGATGCGGACGGTTCGGGGACGTTCTTCGCGCGGCGTCATGTGTTCACGCTGGATGTGGCGGCGACGGTGTCGTTGAGCGCGTCGTCGGGGAGTTTCCCGGTTCATGTGGTGTTGTTGGGTGGTCGCAGCGCCGACGGGTCCGGGACGGTGCTGGGTCGCGATCAGGCATACCGGAGTGGTTATTCGGCGGGGTTGAATCATCTGTTGTTGGCGGCGGGGACCTACACGATCGAGGTGACCACGAGCGGCGCGGAGGCGACGGGGCCGTATTCGCTGTCGGTGAACCGTTGGGCGGCGCATATGCCGTTGGGGGCGGTGCTTGTTGAGGGCGATCTCGTTGAGGTGGTCTACGAGTTGGACCTCGATGTGCCCTCGGTCCCGCCTGCCGGTGCGTTCTCGGTTGTTGTGGACGGTGTGAGTCGTTCGATCAAGGCGGTGGCCGGGGGGGTCGGGTGGTCAGGCTGGTGCTGGCGTCGCGGTTGTTGGCTCCACGAGACATCACGGTCTCCTACACGGCGCCCACGGCCGCCGGGGCGCGCCGGATCCAGACAACCAGTCGTGAGGCGGCGACGGGATTTGCCGACCGTCCGGTCACAATCCTTCCCGACCCGCCGACGATCACAGCCGTTGAGCCGTCCGTGAGAGAGGGCAGCCGGGAGATCACGGTCCTTTGGACTCCGGTGGAGGGCATTAGCACGTACGACCTGCAGTGGAGACAGGAGGGCGAGGAGGAGTGGCAGTCAACCCGCACCGGGATGCGGCAGCGGTTCACGCTCGGCGACCTTGTTCAGGGTGCTCACTATTCGATTCGTGTGCGGGGGGTCAGGACCGGCGGTGAAGCCGATCTGACGGTCTATGTGACCGGCTGGTCGGTCGTCGAGTCGGGTATTGCGGGCGATTGGGCGCCGCAGAACCTCAGGGCGATGGCCGGTGCCGGTGTGCTGACGGTCACTTGGGACGACGTTCCTGCTGCCACCGGATACGAGGTCATGTACTGGCGGGCGACGGATCGGATTCCCAGGTCAGCGAGAGCTGTTCCGATGCGCGATGAGAGGGGCTGGCGCGTCGAGATCACGGACTTGGCTATGGACAGGTCCTATGTGGTTGCGGTTCGATCCGTCCGGTCCGCCGCTCCCCGTCGCGTCCCTGTTGCCCCGGGCGAGAGGATGACGAGCCGGTGGGCGACGATCACCGCGAGGACGGATTCGTACCTGGGGGGCCGGATGTGGACGTTCAACGCGATCGGCGTGCTGTATGGCAGAATCCGCGGGATTGATTACAGTCTCTGGTGGAGCGGTTCCTGCGCGGGCGAGTATGTGTTGTGGAGCCGGCGGGCGAGTGCCGGAACTTGGTCACTGGTACAGGGCGTTGAATACACCGGCCCGCATGGTCGGTCGGATACGTATTATCTACGCGAGCCCGATCTGGAGATTTCGACGAGGAACTCGTTTCCTCGCTACCGAGCGGTTCTCGCGGGTGCGGAGGGTCGGCGTTTCCAGTTGCGGTGCATGCCGGCGTCGGAGTCACCGCCGCGGACCGCGGAGATGCCGCCCGGCGTGCTGCTCGGCGAGGTTGTGTTCTATCGGGGCTCCAAGTCGCCGGCCGCGCCGCCGAATGTGAGGACCGAGACTCGCCTCGGCGGCGACATGGTTGTGTCCTGGGACGGATTCCCCGACGCCGAACGCGCCCGCGTGAGGTCGAGCATCGTGGACTACGACGTGCGCTGGAGCTGGTCCGACGGCGACGAGACGCACACGGTCATGGCGCGTGACGTGATCTCCCCCCTGGATCGGAGCTACACCATCGAGGGTTTGACGCCCGGCCGCGAATACGAGGTGCAGGTGCGCGCAAGAAGCTCCACCCACGATGGCGCGTGGTCCACTGCCGTCACCGAAACAGCGGTCGGTGGCATCTTCGTCGATGTCATCGACAGCGATGTGCCGCGTTTTGTCCGCAGTGGAAACACTGTCACGATGTCTCTCAAACTCCTGCAGGACGATGGGTCCGATCTCGCAGGCATGCCGCTCGGTGTGCAATTCATTTCTGGCCCGAGCAGCGTCGACTTGGTTGCTATTTCATGCGGAACAACTTTTGGTGGGGGAGTGGTCGGCGTACCGAATCTGCAGAGCGATGAGTGCATGACGAACGGACTCGGGTTAGTCGCTCTCACGTATACGGTCGGCAACGTCGCCAGCGACCACGAGGGCTGGTCGTACGACAGGATCCGCCTCCACGTGGACGAACAAAGCAACAACCGCCACGACGCCACGGAGCCATCCGCCGAGTTCACGATGCCGATCGCCGAACCGATCGACTACGTGGCACTCGGCGACTCCTACTCCGCAGGCGAGAACGGCGAATACCGGGCTCCTGGTGGCTTCGGTCCAGGGTTCGGTGGCACGGGTTACTACACGAACGGTGCTTCTTTCGATTGCCACCGTTGGGACATGGCATACCCGATCCTCGTCGCCAACAGTGATCTGAATGTGAATCGTGGTCCGAGTGGCCTCACCACAACGACGCGTAACCAGTCTCCTATCGGCTTTTATGCCTGTACTGGAGCGATCACACTGAACATATTCCACTCGATGGATACTAACAATGACGGAGTCCCGGATAGTCTAGGAACTGCTAAGTCGATCCTCGCGACTGGACACGACATAGAGATCGACGAGGCCAATACAGAGGGTATCAAACATAGAACGATTGACACCAACAGGCCGTCTGCCTCTGGTTCTGTGCCTGAATTCCGCCTCTGGGTGGAACTCGATGACCAAGATGAGAATTGGGAGTCACGACAGGTCAAGTTGCTCCGCCAAGCCAATGCCGTCCGGCCAGTTGACATGGTCACTCTAACGATTGGCGGAAACGATCTCGGGTTCGCGGCTGCATTGACGAGGTGCCTAGTTCCTGACGTGCCGGTCGCCTATTTCCCGTTCTACGCTTCGGACGCGGTGTTGGGCTCTGTTCGTTGCTACCGCGATGGCGGTTTCGATTCTCGGGTGAGGGACTTTCGGAAAGATGTTGCTGAAGTTCTTGGAGCGATTCAAGCGGTGCTGAGTGATGCGGTTATCTTTGTGCTCGGCTACCCTTATCTTGTTCCACTTGACGGCAGGAAGTGCACTGGGATAACAATGGATCCTGTACTTGACATTATGGACAACCGTCGTGGGTTTTCGACGTTTGCTCAGTTCTTCGCCAACTTCGTGGCTGATCGCGAGGCATTGAATAATGCATCAATTGACGCAGACGAGCGCGTGTTCGTCCGGGAGGCTGGACGGGAGTTCAATGCTGTGATTCAGGATGAAGTGAATGCAGTGAATCGTAATGCCGAGCGTAATGGTGAACAGTCGAGAGTGCATTTTGTGGATGTAGCTGAGGTATTTGAGGGTCACTACGTGTGTGGGGACAAGGTTGACGATAATCAAAATGCTGGTGGGGGTGAGTCGGCAATATCAATGCCACGTGGGCTGTGGATGAATGGCATGCGGGGTGACTCCCGCTCAACGGATGTGCTCCCAGTCTCTGGGCGGTCGTTCCACCCGACTATTGAGGGCCATGCGGCATATGCTTCAATTCTTGCTAACTATATTCGGGAGCGCGTCGGGTACCGTAGCCTGAATGCTTTGAGCGATCGGCGATTGACTACTGCTGGCCTTCCGCTTGCTGAACGTGGTTCGGTTGCGTCAAGTCAGGGCGCTGCCGCGACGGATCGTGCGGTGGGTCGCGAGGCATCTACGAGGTTTGCTCTGTCAACGGCGGTTGGCGGGTCGGGGGGGTTGAGTTTTCCGTTGTTCGCGTATCCGGCGGAGGGGG
>Ga0209020_1002726_pt1 | contig 13659 bp, 9 predicted proteins | sample PinacodermBB_FD_187298 | JGI IMG/M metagenome (GOLD analysis project Ga0209020, IMG submission 187298) | Host-associated microbial community of the marine sponge Aplysina aerophoba from Gulf of Piran - sponge pinacoderm, lysed by bead... | ecosystem: Host-associated > Porifera > Sponge >...
CCCCGACACTCGCGTCAACGACTACCCGCACCAGATGAGCGGCGGCATGCGCCAGCGCGTGATGATCGCCATGGCGCTGTCGTGCAACCCGAGCCTGCTCATCGCCGATGAGCCGACGACGGCCCTGGACGTGACCATCCAGGCGCAGATCCTGGATCTGATGGGTGAGCTTCAGGACCAGCTCGGCATGGCCTTGCTGCTGATTACCCACGATCTCGGAGTGGTGGCGGAGCAGGCCGACGAGGTGGCCATCATGTACGCCGGCCGGATGGTCGAACGGGCCAAGCCCGAGGCGATCTTCAGCAAGCCCCTCCACCCCTACACCATCGGGCTGCTGAACTCGTTGCCCAGCGGCACCACCAAGCGCCGGCTGGACGCCATCCCCGGCGTGGTGCCGAGTCCGCTGGACCTTCCCAGCGGGTGCCGGTTCCGGGACCGCTGCTTCAAGGCCACCGGGATCTGCGCCGGCCATGAGCCCACCCTGGAAGAAAAGGCGCGCAACCAGTGGGTGGCGTGTTATAGGACGAACTGACGGGATCGGGTCGCCGCGTACAGGACACTTGATTCAATGAGCTTGCTGGAAATCAGGAACCTCAAGAAGTACTTCCCGGTGGAAGAAGGCCTGCTCGCCCGCCGCAAGGGCGACGTCAAGGCGGTGGACGGCGTCAGCCTGACGGTGGAGGATGGAGAGACCCTCGGGGTGGTGGGCGAATCCGGCTGCGGCAAGTCGACGCTGGGCCGGACGATCCTCCGCCTGATCGAGCCCACGGAAGGCGAGATCCTGTTCGAGAACAAGGACATCATGAGGATCTCCAGCGCCGAGATGCGCGATCTCCGCCGGCGCATGCAGATCATCTTCCAGGACCCCTACGCCTCGCTCAATCCCCGCATGAGAGTCGGCGAGATCATCGGCGAGGGCCTCAAGATCCACCGCATGGCAACCGGCAGGGACCGCAAGGAGCAGGTGATGGGACTGCTCGAGAAGGTGGGCTTGCGGGACGACCACTACGACCGCTACCCCCACGAGTTCAGCGGCGGCCAGCGGCAGCGCATCGGCATCGCCCGGGCCCTGGCGGTGTCGCCCAAGTTCATCGTCGCGGACGAGCCGGTGTCGTCCCTGGACGTGTCCATTCAGGCCCAGATCATCAACCTCCTCCAGGAGCTGCAGGAGAGTATGCAGCTCACCTTCTTCTTCATCTCCCACGACCTTCGGGTGGTGGAGCACGTCAGCCACCGGGTGGCCATCATGTACCTCGGCAAGGTTGTCGAGATCGCGCCGAGCAACGCCATCTACACCGACGCTCGGCATCCCTACACCCGCGCCTTGCTCTCGGCCGTGCCGATGCCGGACCCCAATCCCAAGAAAGACCGCATGGTGCTGGAGGGGGACGTGCCGAGCCCGGTGAACCCGCCGACCGGGTGCAACTTTCACCCGCGCTGCCCGTTCCGGGAGCAGATCTGCAGCGAGGTGGAGCCGGAACTGGAGTTCTCCATGGGCGGCCACGGCACCGCCTGCCACGTCTTCGGCCCCGGCAAACGCACCTGGGCGACCCCTCCGCGCGAGTCCTGACGGACAGGGGGAGCGGTCGGCGGCGCGTTGACCTCCCGAACCTTTCTTTGACTTCTCGGTGCCGGGTGCTAGAATCTCCCCCGGATTGCAAATCCACGGGCGGGCGGAGGTTCCTCGGCTCGCCCGGATATTTTTTCAGAGGTGCAGTCAGATGGCAGACAACGACGGCCCCGTGCCGATGACGGCGCAGGGGCACCAGCAATTGGTCGAGGACCTCCAGCGCCTCAAATCCGTTGAGCGTCCCAGGAATGTTCGCGACATCGAGGAAGCCCGGGCCCACGGTGACCTGTCGGAGAACGCCGAGTTTCATGCGGCCAAGGAACGCCAGTCCCTGCTCGATGTCCAGATTCGCGAGACCGAGGACAAGCTCGCGCGGGCTCAGGTCATCGACGTGTCCAGGCTCTCCGGTGACAAGGTCGTGTTCGGCGCCACCGTCGAGTTGGTGGACGACGACACCGACGAGAACGTCATCTACAAGATCGTCGGCGAGCACGAGGCGGAGCCCAGGGAGGGAAGGATATCCCTGGGTTCACCGGTAGCGCGGTCCCTGATCGGCCGCCGGGTGGGTGACCTGGTGGAGGTACGCACGCCCGCGGGCGTACGGAACTTCGAGGTACTGGACGTCTCTTTCATCGAATAGCCCCCTTCGACTTCGCTCCGCCGGCGCTTCGCTCCGCTCGGGACCAACGGGGTGGGCCGCGGCTCTGGCGGCCCTGACGCTCTGCGTTTCCGGTTTGGCGCCGGCCGAGGTTGCGATACGGGCGGAACCGGGTTTCGGCGGTGTCTATCGTCTCGGTGAGCCGTTGCCGGTGCGGATCGAGCTGGTGAACTCCGGAGTCGCCGTCCGGGGCGTCCTGGAGGTGGTGGAGGCCCGTGGCGGGCCCACCCGGGGCATCGAGCCCTACTCGTTCATCCAGCGGCGGGACATCTTTCTCTCGACCCACGCGCGCAAGGTCGTCTTCGTCACCGTCGATCCGGATACGGTGGCGCAGCCGCTGTTGTTGCGGTTCACCGGCGGCGGCCGGAGCCACGAGACCTCGGTCAGCCTGCGCGGCCGGTTTACCGGCCAGCCGCTGGTTCTTCTGCTCACCCGCAGCAACGTCGCGCCGGCCATTCCGCTTTCCCACGAGACCCCCGTGCCGGTGGTCTCCCTTCCGCTGAGCGATCTCCCCGAGGACACCCGGGCTTACGGCGGGGTCTGGAGCGTCATGCTCTACGAGCAGTCCCTGCGGGGCCTGTCCCGAGGGCAGCGGGGCGCGCTGGAGCGCTGGCTCTCCGCCGGAGGGATCATGGTGGTGCTGGGCGGCGCCCACTTCGCCCTGTACCAGGACCGGGCCACCGCCGCATTGCTGCCGGTGGCGGTGCGCGGCTTGAAACGGCTGGAGGCCATGCCGGAGTTGTCGGCCCGGTTCGGCGGCGTGCTGGAGGACGCCCTGGTCCAGGACGCCGTCCCCAGCGGCGATGGCCGGGTGCTGTGGGCGGAGCAGGGCACGCCCATGGTGGTGGAGAGAAGCCACGGCGAGGGCCGGGTGGTCTACCTGGCGCTGGACGTGGGACGTCCGCCGGTGGCGGACTGGGCGGGCCTCCCGGCGCTGTTCGGGGAGGTCCTGGGCGCTCCCCCTGCCAGAGGCACGGAGCCCTGGACCCACTGGAATCAAGATCTGTTCACCGGGCTGCTCCAGGACTTCGGCTTCTCCAGCCTGCGGTCCCCGATGTTGTCGCTCCTGCTGGGCCTTTCGCTCTACATCGGGTCGCTGCTGCTCTGGTTTCGCTACGGCAGGGGCGCGTGGCCGTCGCGCTACCCCTGGGCGCTGGGGCCGGCGGGGCTGGTGCTGGCGTGGGCGCTCGGCGGCTACTGGTACTTCGACCGCGGCGGCCATGTACCCGACGGAATCCTGATCTCCTCCACGGTGGTGGACGGGTCGCCGTGGTCGGACGTGGCGCCGGTGCACTCCAACGTCGGCCTGTTCGCGACCCGGCACAAGGAGTTTTCCTTCAGCCTCGGCCGCGACCTGACCCAGCTCGACCTGGTGCCGGCGGCCGGCGGCGATGCGGAGGCATCGCTGGTGCTGCTGCAAGGGAGGCCGCGCGACCGCGTCCACGTACCGCTGGCGGAATGGAAAGCGTCGCTCTTCAGGCTTCGCGCCGTCCGCCCTTCACCGGTTGCCATCGAGTGGGAGCAGTCACGCGAGACCTACCGTATCGGCATCGTCAACCGCGGTTCCGGGGCCTTTACGGAATGCTGGCTGCTGATCGGCGGGCGCGGTTACAAGTTGGGCGACGTGCCACCGGGCGGTGCCCTGAGACGGCAACTGCCCGTGGCTCCCGCGGAGGGCGAGGCGGGGGAGGGCGAGGGTCCCCAGCCCCAGGACGTCCGGTTCGACCAACGGGTGCGCGAGGTCCTGTTGCGGCGCTCGGTATTCCCGGACGGCGAGCCCGCCGACGCTCAAACGGCCTTCCTCATCGGCTGGATTCGGGACGAGAAACCCGAGCTGAGCGTGGAAGACCCCCGGGTCACCGCGCATCACTTCAAGTTGTTCCGCGTGGCCATCCCCTTGGGCGGCGGCGAGGAGGACCTGTGAGACCCTGGGCCAATCCGGTATTCCGGGAGGCCGTGGCGGTCTACTGGGAGGAGGGGCAGGCCGGCGTCTCCTACCTGTTCTACGTGGTCCTCCTGGGCGCGCTGCAGGTGCTGGCGCTGGTGCTCCCCTCGGGTGAGGCGAGGTTCTGGATCGGGCCCGCCTTCCTTTTCAAGTTCACCGTGGTCGCCGCGCTGCTGTTGATCGTCTACCTGACCCTGCGGTTCGCCGGCCTGGAGTTCCTCGCCTGGCGGTTCTCGCCGCTGCGGCACTGGTTCGAGGAGGAGCGGCTCGGCGTGGTGGCGGTGGCGTCGGGGCTGCTGTCCATCCTGGTGGTCCACGGCCTGATCCTGCTGTTGCTGGCGGCGCCTCTGCTGGCCTGGTCCGGCGCCATCGCCCGCGCCCCCCTGGGCGACATGGCATCCATCGTGCCCATGCTGTTCCTGTACGCCGTGGGCTACGGCGTCTGGGGCCTCGTGGGGCTGGCCATGTGGGAGCGCAAGCCCGACAGCCGCCGGGTCTTCATCCGTTGGATCTTCGTCTGTTTCTTCCTGATCTCGGGCGCCTTCGGGGCTTGGGCGCAGACGTTGAATCCGGTGGCGTTTCTGCTCTATCATCTCGGCACCCTGGAGATGACCGCGACGCCCGTGCGTTGGGGTCTGTTGTGGACCCCGCCCCTGGTCCACTGGACCTTCCAGGGTTTGGTGTTCGCCGTGGGCCTGGCATTGCTGGCCCGGGGCCTCAAACGCATCCAGAAAGGCTATTCGTGACCGATCCGGGAGCCCATTTGAAGGAGAAGCTGGCCGACCTGCGCCGCTGGGAACGGCGCAAGCGGCGCGAGCGTCTGCTCCTGGACAGTCTCTTCTTCACGGCTCTGGCCGCCGCCGCCCTGGTGCTGGCGCGGTTCCTGCTGCCGGTGGACGCCGGCCTGCTGTGGTTCGCGCCGGTGGTCTTCGGCGCGGTGGCGGCGGCGGTGTTCCTGCTGCGCCCCTGGCGCGAGCAGGCGTTCATCCGCTCGCTCAGGCAGGTGGACCAAGGGTTGAAGCTCGACGAGCGGGTGCTGACGGCGTGGGAGATCCTCTTCCGGCCGCGGGAGCGGGTTTCCCCGGAAGAGACCCTGGTGGTGGAGGAAGCCGCCGCAAGGCTAGCGACGGAGCCGCTGCGGCCGCTTTGCCGCCGCCGGTTCGCCTGGCATGCGCTGGCCGGGCCGGTCCTGGTGCTGCTGGCGGCGGCGGGGTTGTGGCTGCCCCAGGGCGGCGCCCCCCAGGCGGCCTCGGCGCCGTCGCTCATGGCCCGGGAGCTCCAGGAGCATGCGCGGGAGCTGGAGCAGCGGGCGCGAGAGCAGGACCTGACCGAGAGCGGGCGCATGGCCGAGGCCTTGCGCGAGATGGCCGAACGGCAACTGGACGAGGCCGGCCCGGACAAATCGGGCCTGGAGGCGTCGGTGGGGGCGATGGTGGACGTGCTGGAAGAAATGACCCGGTCGTGGCCCGCGGCGGCGGGACTGGAGTGGCCGGCGCTGTCCGACGCGGCGCTGGATCGGCTGAGGGAGCATATGCGGCGGTCGGACGCCAGGAAGATGGACGGCTCGTTCGCGGGGAAGAGCCGGGCCGATCTGCTGGAGTCCCTGGGGCTGTCTTCCCTCGACCGGCGTCCCGGCCGCTCCAGCGACATGAGCGCCGAGGAAGTGCAGAAGTTTCTCGATCGGGTGGAACGGGAAGCCAGGCAGGAGCAGGACCGCCGGTCGCTGGGTTCCACGCAGCAGTTCCTCACCGAGCTGTTGCTCGGGGACGCGCCGGATGAATCCACGGCCCAGGCGACCCGGCCCGCCGATCCCGCCGGTGACGCTGAAAAGGCGCCGGCGGCGGGGCGGCAGCCGGGGAACGAGCCCGGAAAGGGGCAGCAGGAGCCCTTCGACCCGGCCTTCCAGGCACGGGTCCGCACGCATCTGGAGGGGCTCCTGGGCCAGGGCCCGAGCCGGGGGTTCGGATTCAGGGGCGAGGCGCGTCCGGGCGACAGTACCGTGGAGGAGGAAACCGTCGTGGTACGGTACCAAAAGCAGGTGGAGGCGGAGCTTTCCTCCGAGGAGATCCCCGCCGAGTTCAAGGAAACCATCAAGAACTATTTTCTGTCGCTGGGCGTGACACGGGAAAGACCATAGGAGTCAATGTGAACCTGGAAGCTTCGACCGAAGGGATTCGACACCGCATGATGAGCGCCCAGCGCGCGTTCGAGGAAGTCAGGAGCGAGATGGGCAAGGCCGTGGTGGGCCACGAGGAGCTCATCGAGGGCATCTTCATCGCGCTGGTGTGCGGCGGCCACTGTCTGCTGGAAGGGGTGCCGGGGCTGGGCAAGACGTTGATGGTGCGTTCGCTGGGAGAGCTCATGGACCTGAGCTTCTCGCGTATCCAGTTCACCCCCGACCTGATGCCCGCCGACATCACCGGCACCAACGTGGTCAACGAGGACGCCTCCGGGCGCAAGGTGTTCGAGTTCGAGGCCGGGCCGGTGTTCGCCAACATCCTGCTGGCGGACGAGATCAACCGGGCCACCCCCAAGACCCAGTCCGCGCTGCTCGAGGCCATGCAGGACCAGAGCGTCACCGCGGGCGGCGCGGCCCACGACATCCCCAACCCGTTCATGGTCCTGGCCACCCAGAACCCCATCGAGATGGAGGGCACCTATCCGCTGCCGGAGGCTCAGGTGGACCGCTTCTTCTTCAAGCTCATCGTCCGTTACCCCTCCTACGAGGAGATGGGACGGATCGCGGAGCTGACCACGGCGGCGCCCTCGGGGAGCCTGACCAAGGTGCTTGCGGCGGAGGCGGTGCTGGCGATGCGCGAGGCGGTGCGGGCGGTGCCGCTGGCGGGCCCGGTGCGGGACTACGCCGTGCGGCTCGTGAGGGCGACCCATTCCGAGACCGAGCAGAGCACCGAGTTGGCGCGCAAGTACGTGCAGTACGGCGCCAGCCCCCGCGGCTTGCAGGCGGTGATCCTGGCGGCCAAGGCCCGGGCGTTGCTTTCCGGCCGGCCCAACGTGTCGTTCGAGGACATTCGCCGGGACCTGATGCCCAGCCTGCGGCACCGGCTGCTGCTCAACCTGGCCGCCGAGGCTTCCGGCATCGCCCCGGAGACGGTGCTTGAAGAGGTGGTGGACAAGGTGCCGGAGGTGCCCGCCTGATGGCCGAGGCGGAAGCACACCGCTTCCTCGAGCCCGATTTCCTGGCCCGGCTGGACAAGCTGCACCTGGTGGCCAAGCGCTTGAACTGGGGCATGGCGCGGGGGGAGCATCCGACCGTCCGCAAGGGCTACAGCCTGGAGTTTTCCGACTACCGCAAGTACAGCCGCGGCGACGACCTGCGGTACGTGGACTGGAACGTCTACGGACGGCTGGAACGGCTGCTGCTCAAGGTGTTCACCGCCGAGGAGGAGATTACCGTCTATCTCCTGCTGGACACGAGCCTGTCCATGGCGGAAGGCTCGCCGCCCAAGCTGGAGTTCGCCAAGAACGTGGCCGCGGCCTTGGGTTACATCGGCCTCAAGACCCACGACCGGGTGGGGGCGGTGGGCCTGGCCGAGGACGTGACGGCGCAGTTGCCGCCGGCCCGGTCCCGCCGGCAGGTGCTGGCGCTGTTCAACTTCCTCGCGGAGCTGGCCTGCGCCGGCCGCACCAACCTGGAGACCTCGGTGAAGACCTTCACGCGGCGCTATCCACGCCCGGGGCTGGTGGTGCTCTTCAGCGACCTGCTGGATGGGGCCGGTTGCCGCGCGGCGCTGGAAGAGCTGGCGCGGAAACGGCATGAGGTGCTGCTCGTCCACGTGCTCAAGGAGGGGGAGGCGCGGCTGGATCCCGGCGGCGACGTGTCGCTGGTGGACGTGGAGACCGACCGGGAGCGGCGGGTCTTTCTCGACCGCGACCTGGCGGACCGGTTCCAGCGCGAGGTGGAGGAGTATTTCGCCGGCACCCAGCGATTCTGTGAAGGCCGGGAGATGGACTACCGGCGCACCACCAGCGACGTCCCCTTCGACGACTTCGTCCTGCGCTACCTCATGCAGGAAACAGGATAATCCGCCGTGCTGTGGCTCTTTCCCGCGGCTTTTCTCTTTCTGCTGGGGGCCGTCCCGGTCATCCTGCTGCTCAACAGCCTGAGGCCCCGGGGTCCCCGGGTTCCGGTTACCGCGCTCTTCCTGCTGGAGAAGGTGCTGCGGGAAAGGCCCATGGGCCGCCGCCTCGGTTGGCTCTGGCGCCGCAACCTGCCGCTGATCCTGCAGCTTCTGGCCGCCCTGGCGGCCATCACCGCGCTGGCGGGTCCGGCGCTGCTCGGCGTGGGCAGCGCCGGCCGCGACCTGGTGGTGGTGATGGACCTGAGCGCCAGCATGAAGGCGGCGGGGGAGTCGGGCTCCCGTTTCGACGCCGCCCGGGCCGAGCTGCTCCAGCGCATCGGGGAGTTGGGCGCCAATGACCGCATGATGATCATCGGGGCGGGCGCCGCGCCCGAGGTGGTTCAGCCGTTTACCCGGGACCGCGCCAGGCTCGGGCAAGCCGCCGAGGGTTTGGCCGCCACCGACGCCGAGGCGCCGGTGAAGGAGGCGGTGCTGCTGGCGCACACGTTTCTCAAGCGCCAGGGGCCGCACCGGGTGGTGGTGATCACCGACGGCGCCTTCAAGGGCATCGAGGAGCTGCCGCTGGCGGCGTCCTACCTCGAGCTCGCGCAGGTCGGGGGCGGCGCGGACAACGTCGGCATCCTGGGTTTCCAGTTCCGGCGCGTGGCGGGCGGGGCGGACGAGTACGAGGCCATGGTGGTGGTGGAGAACTTTACCGAGCGCCCGGTGCATGCGCCCCTCATCGTTACGGTATCGGACCGGGTGGTGAGCCGGACGCTGCTGTCGCTGGAGCCGTTCGCCCGGGAGGTGCTGATATACGGCATCCCCGGTCCCTTGCGGGGCCGCGCCACCGCGCTGCTGGCCATCGATGACGACCTGCACACCGACAACCGCGCCTTCCTGGCCTTCCCCGAGGAACGCCCCACGCGGGTCCTCTACGTGGGGCCGGGGAACCCGTTCCTCGAACGCCTGTTGCGCTATTTTCCCCATGTCACCCTGGCCCGCATCGACCGGATTCCGGTGGACCGGGTCACCGAGCAGGTGGCGGCCTACGACGTGGTGATCCTGGACCGGGTGCCGGCCCCGCCCCTGGTCGGCGGCAACTTCGTCCTCATCCGCACGGTGGCCGAAGGCCTGCCCCTGCGCGTGGCCGGGCAGACGCCGCGGCCGGCGCGGGTGTCCGCGGGTTCCGAGCACCCGCTGGTGGCCGGCGTGCGCCTGGACGGGCTCTACGTCCGGGACGCTCTGGAGCTGGACCCCGGCGGCGGCGTGGCGCTGGCCGAGTCCGAGCGCGGGCCGCTGATCCACGCGGTGGAGTCGGGGGACCTCAAGGCGCTGGTGTTCGCCTTCGATCTCACCCAGTCGGACCTGCCGTTCCGGGTGTCGTTTCCGCTGCTGGTGCGCAATGCCTTCGCCTGGTTCCGGCCCACGGCCCGGGAGTTTCCCGCCAGCCAGGTCAGCGCGGGGCTGCCCTTCGTCGCCGACGTGGGCGTGGACGAGGAGCAACTGGTGTTCGTGGGCCCCTCCGGCGAGAGCCGCTCGGTCCGCGTCCGTGAGCGTGCCGGCACCTATACCGACACCGCGGCGGTGGGTTTCTACCGGTTTCAGGGAAAGCGCGGGGAGGGCGAGTTCGCGGTGAACCTGTTCAGCGAGGAAGAGTCCCGCATCCGCCCCTCGTACCGCGCCGAAGATCCCGCGGGCGCCGCGCCGTCGGCCGTGGACGGCGGCCGGGATGCCCGCTTCGACCTCTGGCCGGTGTTGCTGGTGGTGGCGCTGGCGCTGCTGCTGGCGGAGTGCGTCGTGGTCTGCCGCACCCGCCGGTCGCTGGTCCCGCTGTGGCTGCGGGTGCCGGCGCTGGCGGTGCTGCTGGTGGCGCTCGTGAACCCGCGGATACTCGCCGAGGATCCCGAGCTGGACGTGGTGATGGCCGTGGACCTGTCCCACAGCGTCGGCGAGGAGGCCCGCACCCGAGCCGTGGACGTGCTGGAGCGCGCCCAGGGACTGGTGGGCGACAAGGTGCGGCTGGGCGTGTTCTCCTTCGCGCGCCGTCCCCAATGGGAGTTCCTGCCCACGCGGGAGCTGCCGGTGAGCGACCTCCCGGCCCCGCCGGAGCGTGACGCCACCGACCTCGGAGCGGCGCTCCAGGGCGCTCTCGGCGAGCTCAGCGAAGGGCGGCAGAGCCGGATCCTGCTCATTTCCGACGCCAACGAGAACCGCGGCGCGGTGGAGCGGGTGTTGCCCCTGCTGCGGTCCCACGGAGTCGCGGTGTGGCCGTATCCCGTGAGCCTTGCCGAGGGCCGGAACGAGGTCTACCTGTCGGAGCTCACCGTGCCTTCGGTGGTGGACAGCGGCGAGACCTTCGAGATCAAGGCCGCTCTCACCAGCGCCCGCGCAACGTCGGCAGGCGTCACGCTGTTGCGGGACGGGCGCGTCATCCGCTCCACCCGCCGGGAGCTGGCGCCCGGCGCCAACTGGTTGAGCTTCACCGACAGCGTGGAGCGGCGGGGCACCCATACCTATGAGCTGATGGTGGAAGCGGCCACGGACGTGCTGGCGGAGAACAACCTGCTGCAGGGCATCGTCAGCGTCGAGGGACCCTCCCGGGTGCTGTACCTCCACGGCGCCGGCACCTCCCGGCGGTTCATGGCCGAGGCGTTGCAGGTGCAGGGATACGAAGTGGTGGAGAAAACCCCGGCGCGGGCCAACCTCACGCTGCCGGAGTTGTCGGGCTTCGACCTGTTGATTCTGGACAACGTGCCCGCGTACCAGCTCTCGCAGGTGAAGATGGAGCGCATCGAGCGGTTCGTCCGCGACCTCGGCGGCGGCCTCATCGTGCTGGGCGGAACCAAGAGCTACGGCGCCGGGGGGTATTACCGGACCCCGCTGGAGCAGACGCTGCCGGTGGAGATGCGGCCCCCCGTGCGCATGGAGCTGCCCCACGTGGCGCTGCTCTTTGTGGTGGACAAGTCCGGCAGCATGGGCGGCGGCCCCTTCGGCACCACCAAGCTGGACCTGGCCAAGGCCGCCACCATGGCCTCGGCGGAGCTGCTCAACCCCACCGACGAGGTGGCGATCCTGGCGTTCGACTCCAACTGGCAGTGGGTGGTGCCGTTCCGGCGCGCCGAAGGCGGCGAGACCATCGCCGAGAGTGTGGCCCGCCTGAGCTCCGACGGCGGCACCGATCTCCTCAAGGCCATGGTGGAAGGCCGCCGGGCGCTTGCGGCAAAGGAGGCCGCCATCAAGCACGTGCTGGTGCTGTCCGACGGGCTCACCGAGAAGGCGGACCTGTTGGAGCAGGTGACCCTCATGGGCCAGGAGAAGATCAGCGTCTCGACGGTGTCCATCGGCGGCGATGCCGACCGGCGCCTCATGACCCAGCTTGCCGAGAGCGGCAGCGGCCGGAGCTATGCCACCGTGGACCCGCGCACGATCCCGCAGATCTTCACCACGGAGACGCTGCTGATCTCCCGGGATCTGCTGGTGGAGAAGACCGTGACCCCGACGGCCACGGGGCCGGCGGGCCCCATGCGCGGCCTCGCCGGCGAGCCGCTGCCGCCGATACTGGGCTACGTCCTGACCCACGTGAAGCCCGGAGCGGAAGTCCATCTGCGGGCCGGCGAGGACCCGTTGCTGGTCTCGTGGCGTCATGGGCTGGGTCGGGTGTACGCGTTCACCTCGGATGTGTCCGGTCGCTGGGGGCGGCATTGGGTGCAGTGGCCGGGGTTTTCCAAATGGGCCGCGCAAATGGCCCGGCTGGCGGTGAGGAGCGTCTCGGACCATCGGCTGCGGACGGACTTCGTGAGGGACGGCGAGGCCATGAGCGCGGTGGTGGACCTGTTCTCGGCCTCGGGGCGCCCGGTCAACCACCTGAAGCTGGAGGGATTGCTGACCCGGGCCGACGAGACCCTGCAACAGGAAGCCTTCCGGCAGGTGGCGCCCGGCCGCTACCGCACGAGCTTCGCCACCCCGCGCCGGGGCATCAACCTGCTCACGGTCAAGCAGCCGTCAGGACCCGCCGGCACACCGCCCGTGGCCCTCACGGTTCCCTTCATCGTGCCCTTCTCCAGGGAGTACCGCGACATGGACGCCAACACCGAGCTGCTGGAACGGCTCTCGGAACAGACCGGCGGCACGGTGTTGCGGGACGACACCCTGGCGCAAGACATCGAGAGCCTCTTTACCGCCGACCCGGATGCCCCCGGCACCACCCGCGGGATCTGGTGGGCGCTGGCCGCGGCCGGCCTGGGGGTCTTCCTGCTGGACCTCGCGCTACGCGCCTTCATCCAGGTGCGCCGGGCGCGCTGACCCCAATCGGAACACGAACGGACGTCCAAACGCCCGGCGCACCAGGCGCCGGCGCGCAAATCCGTGGTTACCTTGCACTGCTGGCCGCCCGTGCCATAATGAATCGATGTCCGAGACCGATTCCATGAATGAGCAGGAGGGGTCGCCGTCCGTTCCCGCGGACTTCCGGTCGGGGTTCGTCTCGATCCTGGGACGGCCCAACGTCGGCAAGTCGACGCTGCTGAACCAGCTTCTGGGGGAGAAGATCGCCATCGTCTCGCCCCGGCCCCAGACCACCCGGAACCGGATCATGGGCATCAAGACGGTGCCCGGGGGTCAGATCCTGTTATTGGACACGCCCGGCATTCATCGTGCCCGGTCGCTGCTGAACCGGCGCATGGTGGACGTCGCCAAGCGCTCCCTCGGCGACGTGGAGGCGGTGGTGTGGGTGGTGGACGCCGTCGGAGGCATCCGGGGCGACGATGGGGACATCGCCGGCATTCTGGCCCGCAGCGGCCACCCGACGCTGATCGCGCTCAACAAGATCGACGCGGTGTCCAAGGGACGGCTGCTGCCGGTGATAGCCCGTTTGGCCGAGTTGCTGCCCGAAAGGGACATCATCCCCATCAGCGCCCTTACCGGGGATAGCGTGCCGTTGCTGGTGGATGAGATCCTCAAACGGCTCCCGGCCGGCCCCCGCTATTTCCCGGAGGACGAGCTGACCGACCAGACCGAGCGGTTCATCGCCGCGGAACTCATCCGGGAGAAGGTGTTTCTGCGGACCCGCCAGGAGATACCTTATGGCACCGCGGTCTCGGTCCAGAGCTTCGAGGAGAAAAACGAAGGCAGCCTGGTGGTTATCGGCGCGACCATTCACACCGAGCGGGACAGCCACAAGCCGATTCTCATCGGCAAGCGCGGGGCGGCGCTGAAGGAAATCGGCAGCGCGGCGCGGCAGGACCTGGAGCAACTGCTCGGCTGCCGCGTCTACCTGGAGCTGGCGGTCAAGGCGACGCCGGGCTGGAGCCGGGACCCCCGGAGCCTCGCGGCCTTCGGCCTGTAGGGCGAAGGCCGCGGTCGCGGCGGAACAATGGGCACGGCGGGTTTGGTACCCGCCCCTACA
>Ga0209020_1002727_pt1 | contig 13649 bp, 9 predicted proteins | sample PinacodermBB_FD_187298 | JGI IMG/M metagenome (GOLD analysis project Ga0209020, IMG submission 187298) | Host-associated microbial community of the marine sponge Aplysina aerophoba from Gulf of Piran - sponge pinacoderm, lysed by bead... | ecosystem: Host-associated > Porifera > Sponge >...
CCGGCCGCGGCCCTTCAACAGTCCGCACAGGCGCTTGGCCGCCGCCTTGTCCGCCAGGGGGCCCGCCCGGAGGCGGTAGAACACCCCTTTTTTGGGAATCCGGGCCTTGACGACGCGGTGACTCAGAGAGCCCAGCAGATCCTTTTCCTCGGAGGAAAGCCGGCCCCAGGCGGCCAGCGCCCGGTCGCGCGAGCGCGCGGAGTAAAGCTGCACCTTGGCGCCCGAAGGCGCGGCGGCGCCTTTCCGTTCGTCGAAGAAACGCGAAAGGGCCGCCCCGTCACCGTCCAACCAATGGGAGGCAGGGTACTTGGCGTAGAGCCGCCGGGCCTCGTTTTCCGCGCCCGATTGGGCCAGCGCGCGCACCAGATTCGCGGTGATCATCGGATGCGAGGGCGACAACTGGAGCGCCTCTTCGTAACGCGTCCGCGCCCGCGCATGGTCACCCTCGAGAGTCGCCACCACGCCGAGACCGTTGGCCACCCAGGCTTCGGCCGGCGTGCCCTTGGCCAGCTTGGAAGCGGCGGCGAAATGGGTCTTCGCCCCGGCCGTGTCTCCCTTGCCGAGGCCCGTCCGGCCGGCACCGAGCAGCGCCTCGGCCCTGGCGGCCGGCGTCGCCGACCTCTCCTCCGCCTCCGCGAAAAGCTTGCCGGCGAGGATGAAGTCACCCGCCTCCAACGCCAGGTAGGCGCGCCCGAGCCTGGGCTCCGGCGCGTTCGGAAAATGACGGGAGAGTTGCACATACAGCCGCTCCGCGGCCTCGAGCTGGCCGGCATCGGCCGATGCCGACGCCACCCTCAGACTGCTGTTCAACTGTTGCTGTTCCGCGGCCCCGAGTTGGCCCTTGCGTTGTTCCTTCACAGCAAATCCGCTGCAGGCGCCGAGGAGCAAGGTGAGCCCTGCTGTAGCTGCCAGCAGGTGGGCAATACAGGAGAACTTTCTGATTTCCCGTAGCATTCCGCTCATCCCAGGCATTCCCGGACCGGCCGGTTCGCCGTGCCTAGACTGTCATGACTAGCTGCCGGCGGGTCCGGTCCGGCGCGTCGGATCACCTTCCGGGGTTCCCGGTTGTGTTCGTCCCGCCGTCGTTCGTTGCAGACGGTCCGCCATCTTGGCGATCATATTGCGTATCCGATCCAGGGCGGTGGCAAGTTCGGTGAACTCGCCTTTCGACGAAAGCTCGATCCTCCCGGTGATGTGGCCCTGCTCCATTCGTTGCACGCGATTGGTCAACGCGCGCACGGGCGCCAGCACCCACCGGCCGAACAGCCAGCACAGTATGATCGAAGAGAACAGCAGCGACGCGCATAGCGCGGCCCCGAGCCACAGGACATCCTGTAGCCAACCTTGTTGATCCTCCCACTGCATCCCGGCGAGTTCCGGCAAAACGGTGTGACTACTCAGATTCGGCGCCTCCACGATGATCATCCAGTCGAAACCGGCAAAGTTTTCGATGACCGGCGCGTAAAAGCCCCTGCTCGCCGAACGCGCGAAAGCGACCAGTGAACTCGGCGCGGGCACGTCCGGGCGATTCTGAGACTGACTCCGGGCGCTGACGAAAGCACCGGATCGCTCGCCCTCGAAGGACGGGTTCAGGTGCATGAGCGAATCATCCGTGAGCAGGCTGATCTCCGGCTGCATGACGCGTCCGCGAGCGTGCCCGGAGCGCGTTTCCGCGATCAACAACCCATCGCGGGTGACAATCAGGAACTGCGATTCGGGCGCGCGGCCATCGAGGGCCGGACCGGATAGCTGGGTATGCAATAGCTGGCCCGGCGCGGAAAGCCGGCGCGCGACACGGTCGGCGAACAACTGGGTGAAGCGTACGGACAGCACCGCCTTCATCACGCCGATCGGATTCCTGGTCCTGCTATCATGAATGCGCACCGAGAGGTCCAGCGCCCATACATTGGCCGAGGCGTCGAACTCGATTTCACCCACGGAAAATCCCGCCGACCAGGCCCGTTGCCACCAGGTCTCGTCGGATTGGACGAAATCCGAGGTCGGGTTCGTCGCCGCCACATTGAAGCCCAACTCGTCCGTGAAGAAGACTTCCGCGAAATGAGGGGACGCCCGGACCTGTTCGCTCAAGTATGCGCGCGCCCCGGGCGCGAGTCCCAGGCTCTTTCTGGTGCGGAACTTGCCCTCGACCTGCTCAATCGTGAGGTTGTCCAACCCCTCTTTCGCGTGGGCGGCCCGCGCCTTGTGCACCGCCGACACCACCACCGGAGAGGTTGCCCAAGTCTGCGCCTCGACGACGCGTTCGAGCAGGAACCTGTCGATCGCCTCCGCCAGACCCGAAGCGGCTTCGGTAAGCTTCAATGCGTCCCCGCGCAAGGCAAGCGCCTGAAGCGCGGCGGGCGGGCGGCTCTCGGCCCGCAGCCACAACCAGTAGGCCCCCCACCCCGTCGCCGCCAGCAGCGGCACCCAGACGAGGAAGAACACGGCCAACCCGAAACGAACACCAAGAGAATGAGTCATGCGAAAGGGTACCTCCTGCGGCTTCCTGTTTCCCCGTCACCCAAGACCCTCGGTCCCCGTCCCGGGCTTTTCAATCATCCGCTGCACGTATTCCTGCTGCTCCGCCGATTCGGCGCGGCTGAGGATCTCCTCTGCCTGCAGGAGCTTGGCGCGCGCGCCTCCCTGATCGCCGCTTGCAGGATGTGGCAGGCCGGCGCGGCCGACCTGCGGATCGATCTCCAAGGCGGACTCGTATAACTGCCGTGCCTCGCCGCTGTCGCCCCGGGAATCATGAATTTTCGCCATGTTGCTCAGGGTGGCGGCCTCGGCCTTTCGGTTGCCCAACTCGCGGTGAAGCCAAAGGGCGCTTTCGAAATACGCCAGAGCGCGCGTCAACTGGTCCTGGACCGTGTAGGCGATCCCCAATTCGTCCTGCACCAGCGCGGCACCGGGCTTGTCTCCGGTCCTCAGGCAAATCCGCACTGCCTCTTCGAAATTTCTGAGAGCGAGGTCGGTCAATCCCGACTCGGTCAAGGCCGAGCCAAGCGCCGCGAGGGACTGGACGTGTCCGGCCAGGTCGCCGGAGTCCTTGAACAGCCGGACCGAATCGGAAAGGTGCAGGCGCGCCTTGTCCGCCTGCCCCATGCGCCGGTAGAGGCGGCCGGCGCGCAGGTGCAGCCGCGAGAGCCAGCGAGGGTCCTCCCGTGCTTGAAGGCACTTGATGGCCGTCTCGTACGCCTCGGCCGCCCGGGCTGTATCTCCCTGAAGATCATAAAGATCTCCCAGGTTGGATGAAGCGGCGGCGCGGACGGAATCGTCTCCACCGGTCTCGCGGAGCGCCTCCCTGCAGTAGACGATGGCCGGAGCGATTTTCCCGCGCGCCAGGCTGGTGACGGCCAGTGCGTTCAGGACAGGCCCGAACCGGTCGCTTCGCGGCAGCGCCTCCTTGAGATGGTTGTCGGCTTCGTCGTGAAGGCCCATGGCGTTCTCAACGATCGCCAATCGAAGATACTCACCGGCATCGATCGGCGTGTGTTCGCCCGAGCGCCGGTCCAGGTCGTTCCGGGCGGCGGTCGCAGCCGTGTGAGCCCACTCCGGCAATGGAGCAACGTCTGCTTCGACCAAAAGCAGCTCGCCGGGACAGACCTCGGCGACGATAGCGCGAATCAGTTCGGCGGGCGGACGTTCCGCCAGCCCTTCCGTTGCGACGGGCAAGCCGGCTGGCGGACCAGGAGGTTCTCGGTCGGGCTCCGGGTGATGGACCGCCGGCTCTTCCCTGGCGTCCATACCGCGCGGTTCCTCCCGGTCGGCGGGAGGGACGGCCGGTTGGTCCGTCGACATCGTGGCCGGTGTGGCCGTGTCCACCGGTTCATCGTCGTCGTCCGGGGTTTGTATCTCCGGCTCGGGGTGGGGCTCGCCGTATCCCGTCCGCCTGAAGATATCGTGCGCCGCCAGGGGTGTGTCCTCGGTCTCGCTTTCCGCGCCGGGCTCCTGCTCGAACGTTTCCTCCAGCCCCGAGCTGGACCGCCACCATGGAGGAGCGACGATGGGTTCATGCACTTCCTCCGCTTCGGCGGGAGGGACGGCCGGTTGGTCCGTCGACATCGCAGCCGGGACAGACAAGACCACCGGTTCATCGTCGTCGTCCGGGGTTTGTATCTCCGGCTCGGAGTGGGGTTCGCCGTATCCCATCCCCTCGAGCCTATCGTGCGCCGCCAGGGGTGTGTCCTCGGTCTCGCTTTCCGCGGCGGACTCCTCCTCGGGGGTTTCCTCCAGCCCTGAGCCGGCCTGCCACAACCGAGCACCGGCGACGGGTTCATCGGCTTCCTTCGCTTCGGCGGGAGGGACGGCCGGTTGGTCCGTCGACATTGCAGCCGGGACGGACAAGACCACCGGGTCAGCGTCGTCGCCCGGGTCTTCCGTCGGTTGGGACTTGGGCTCGGGAAAGGACTCGTCGTATCCCGTCCCGGGCTCCTCCTCCGCCGCCTCTTCGGGCCTGGAGCGGGCCTGCCACCATGGAGTATCGGCGACGGGTTCATCGGCCTCCTCCCCTTCGGCGGGAGGGATGGCCGGTTGGTCCTCTGACATCACGGCCAGGACAGACAAGTCCACCGGGTCGTCGTCGTCGCCCGGATCTTCCGTCGGCTGAGACTTGGTCTCGGGAATGGGCTCGCCGTACCGCACTCCCCTGTAGATGTATCCCGTGCCCCTGGGCGTATCGGGCTCCTCCTCGGCTGCTTCTTCGAGCCCCGAACCGCCCTCCCACCAGGGAGAACCGACGACTCCCTCCGCATCGCCGCGGGTCGCATCATCCGTAACCGGGGCGGAGTCTTGTTCAGGTGAATCGACTCCGGTTCGTGGTTCTCTGTTTTCCGTCTCTTTACGTTCCATGGAGGAGCTCCCGAGTGCCGGCCTCGACGGGACTTCGCGCCTGTGTCGTGGACCCTCGGCGCGAAATCCGGCTTGCCGAGACAACTGAAGCCGGCACAGTCGAAAGAGTTAGAGTTCTCCGATCCAGCTCTCCTTGCCTGATCGCTCTCGGACCGCGCCGCGTCCGGTCAGGCGCGTTGCATCAGAGCCCGCGTTCAAGAAAAGGCAGGTTCAGTTTGCGACAACAGGCTGAATATTATCAAAATCTCTGGTGTTTGGCTATATGTAAGTGGTTTTAGAAAAGTAAGTTTAATTGGTATCCTGTTTGGCAATTCTATGCTGATACTTGCAACTTTTACCCTTTGGGATTATCGTTACGGAGGACTGTTCCGGAAAACCGTGGACGACCCCGCGCATCGTTTTCCTTGGCGTTATCGGCGTTCATGATGCTCCGATGAAACGCCACGACGACTCAGCCCGGACAACAGGACACGCTCCCCGCGCAGAGCGCCGGCGACTGGTGGTCGCCGGGTTCGGCCGGGTGGGTCCGGAGCATCGACAGGGCGTTGGCGCGGAAAAGAAATCGTTCCGGTCCGCCGCGAAGAAGGGGGTAGTGAGTCATGAAACGCTTGCCGACCAGACAGAGTCTTCTTCACCTCGCCGCCGCCGTATTGGTTGCGGGGCTGGCCGCTTGTGACGGCAAGCCCTCGGGCGGACCCGCCGAATCGACGGGAGTTCCCCCGAGCAAGATGGCGGATGCGCTGTTCGCCGTCATGGCGGCCGACCGTACCGTCTATTCCAACCAGGTGGTCTATCGCCTTCAGGACGTTGAGGAGGTGATCAAGGCCAGCGAGCACTGGGACAACCAGAAAGCCTTGCCGCTGCCGGCGCAGATGTTCCGCATGAGCGCGGGATTGGTGGCCAAGCAGACCGATGCGTTCAGCTACGCGCTACTGTCCAAGTGGCCCCTCAACAAGGAGAACGCGCCCAAGACCGAGGTGGAAGTCGCTGGACTGGATAGCGTCGCCGAGAACCCGTCGAAGCCCTTCTATGGCCGGGAGACGATGGGCGACGTTGAGTATTTCACCGCGGTGTATGCCGACGTCGCCGTCTCGCCTTCGTGCGTGACCTGTCACAACGCCCACGAGGACAGTCCGCGGAACGACTTCAAGGCGGGGGACGTCATGGGCGGTGTCGTCATCCGCATTCCGCTACGTTGAGGACGCGGGGAGACGACTGATGGAAGGGGCTTGGAGGATCAGTCCATGCTGAGACGACTGCGTATCATCACTGTCATGGGGCTGGCACTGTTGCTCTTGCCCGCCATCGCGTATGCGCTGGACGGCAAGGTCGACGGGAAGCCGGTGCCGGAGTTGCAGGTAGCGGTGGACACCTTGTGGACGTGCATCGCGGGCATACTGGTGTTCCTCATGCAGGCGGGCTTTGCCATGGTCGAGGGCGGATTCACCCGCGCCAAGAATGTGGCCAACATCATGATGAAGAACGTCGGCGACTTCTCCATGGCCGCCCTGGGGTTCTGGATCCTGGGTTTCGGCATCATGTTCGGCAATGGCAACGCCTTCCTGGGCACGACCGGATTCTTCGTTTCGGCGGGCACGGGTGACCTGTACCCGTCTCTGAGCTGGACGTCGGTTCCCACCTTGACGGCGTGGTTCTTCCAACTGATGTTCTGTGCCACCGCCGCCACCATCGTGGCCGGCGCCATGGCGGAGCGCACCCGGTTCCTGAGTTATCTGATTTTCAGTTTCATCATCTCGCTGTTCTTTTATCCCATGGTGGGGCACTGGGTCTGGGGCGGCGGCTGGCTTGCGCAACTGGGCATGCTGGACTTTGCCGGCTCCACGGTCGTGCACTCCACCGGTGCGTGGTTTGCGTTGGCGGGCGTGATCGTGCTGGGGCCCAGGATCGGCAAATACAGTGATTTGGGGATGCCCCTGGCGCTCCCGGGTCACAACCTGATGATGGCTACCCTTGGGGTGTTTATTCTGTGGTTCGGCTGGTTCGGCTTCAACACCGGGAGCATCATGGGTTCCGACGTAAACGGCATAGCGGTCATCGCCGCAAACACCAGCCTTGCGGCCGCGGCGGCCGCCATCGGCGCTACCGTGTGCGCGTGGTTGCTGTTCGGCAAACCGGACGTCACCATGGCACTCAACGGCGTCCTCGCCGGCCTTGTGGCAGTCACCGGCGCATGTGCCTTCGTGGAAACCTGGGCAGCCGTCCTCTTCTTCGGACTTCTTCCGGGGGTCGTCGTGGTCTTCTCCGTGCTGATGTTCGATCGGATGCAGATCGACGACCCCGTGGGCGCGATCTCCGTCCATGGGGTGTCCGGCGCGTTGGGGACCGTCCTCTTGGGGCTGTTTCACACGGAGTCCGGGCTTCTCTACGGTGGCGGAGCCGATTTGCTCATGGCCCAGGTGGTGGGCGTGGTAAGTGTGTTCGCTTTCTGCATGGTATGCGGTCTGACGATGTTCAACGTCATCAAGTTCGTGGTTGGCCTGCGCGTGTCGCGGGTGGCGGAAATCGCCGGACTGGACGCGGCGGAGCACGGCAACGACGCTTATCCGGAATTCGGCGTGTTGGAAACGGTGCGGTCCCAACAGCGCCGGCCGGGCTCCGGAGCCTGAAACGCGCTGCCTCCCATGCGGCGGCCAGCACGGGCGAGTGTACGCCCATTTTTAGACCCTAGTCAAAATCAGCCGCGGCTGATTTCAACCAGGGGTGAAATTGGCCGCGGCTATCCTTGTGCGACTCGCGCCTTCTCGGCCTCCACGGCAACGTCGGTGAGGTATTCTTCCTGCTCGACGATGGTGTAGAGGGCCAGGGAGCCGTCGTCCTTCACGGGCCTGCCGCCGAAGAAGTGGAACGCGTGGCCGTCCCAGTCGTAGAATTCGTCGCCGCGCTCGAACATGGCCTTCCAGCGATATCCCACCGGGCTCCGGTGCAGGCCGGTGCGCGCCGGCAGGGCGTCCTCTTCCTCCAGGGTGAGGGTATCCTCTTCCTTGGCCATCGCCTCCTCCGGCAGAGTCTCCCACATGCGGCGGTAGTTGGGCATGAACTCCTCGGCCCGCACCGTCAGCGCCGTATGCATGTCCCACCAGGGTCCGTGGCCGGCCACGCGCTCGTCCACCTTGTCCGTGAGCTTGTAGATGAGCCGTCCGCCGGCTTGAAGGCGCAGCACCAGGTTGCCCTCCGCGACGTTCGGGTTCACTTCCGGCGTGAGGGCGCAATATTGCTCGAAGAAGTTGGCGGTCTTGCCCAGATCCCGGGAGCCGTACACCGCGTGGCTGATGCGGCCGACGCCCTCGGAAGTGCAGACCTCCATGGCGCCCTCGGGCATGTGATCGGGAGCCCAGAACTCGAACTGGTTGCCGTCGGGATCGGCGAAGTGGATCACCGTGCCCTCGTCGCCGCCGTCGGCCGTCCGTACAGGGTCGGTGTGGGGGATGCCGTGACGCTCGAGCCGCTTGACGTGCCGGTCCACGTCCTCGGGCCGGATGTAGAACCCGCACCGCGGCAGTTCCTCGCCCAGCGGCTTGGCTGACGGATAGACCTCGGGCTGAAGGAACGCGCCGATGCGGCAGGACTCGCCGTCCCACCACAGGAAGCACATGATCGGGACGTCCTTCTTGCGCGCGTTGGTGGTGATGCCGCGGATCGGCCGCCGGGTGATGCCGGTGGCGTTCACCGCCCAGTCGACCCAGGTCACCATGTCGTTGGTGCCCACGATAAAATGATCGATCCAATGCACAGTGCCGCGCGGTTCATGCCTATCCATCGGTCACCTCCTCCAGGCCGTCAGGCCGGGAATGCTTGGGAACCGACCCTTGCCGGTCCATGACACGCCGATACCAAACCGGATTGTCGCTGTCAACGACGCACGGGCCTGATCCCGTGGCGGGCGGGCGCGGCGAAACGACAACTCGCCGGAGGCCCGGCTCAGTCGCCAAGGGACTTCATGTACTCGATGACGTTCCGGCGGTCCTTCTCCCTGAAATATTTCATGGTCATGCGCGACTTGACCTTGGGATCCTTCAGGAACTTCCGGAGATACTTCTTGGGATTCTTGAGGTACTGGAGCAGGTGGTCCTCATTCCAGACCAGGCCCTGTTTGCCCGCCCGTACGTACGCCTCCGAGTATCGGAACCCTTTGGCCGTTCCCGCGGGCCGGCCCAGGACCTTGTGGAGTGTGGGTCCGGTCTTGTGCTTGCCTGCCACGTCGGTATGGCACACGAGACAGCGTTTGAAGACCCTCTTGCCGGCCGCCGCGTCGCCTTCGGCGAACGCCACGCTCGCCCCCGCGGCCGTCCAGGCCAGGAACGCGGACAAAAGGAAAACGACGGGTACCATGGTGAAACCTCCCGTGCTCACCGTGGATGTGGTCAGCGCCTGACGGCCCGTGCGGGCCATCCTCGTACCGGATACTCCCGACAATTTAAGTCGTGTTGCCGCCGATTGGAAGGGGCAACGGTAGCCCGCGGAACGGGTTTTTCTTGCCTCGCCGCGCGCATCGGTGTTATTATCATGGTGTCCCGGGTCGGTTCCGGAGGATGCAACCGGAGGTTCGCAGATGGTGCTCAGTAGAACGATTCTCGGGTTGATCATCGTGTCCGTGGTCGGTTTTGCCGCTCAGCCCGGCAGCGCGGCCAATGACGCTACCTCGGCCCGGGCCGAGCTCGGCAAGCGGCTGTTCTACGACGAGCGGCTTTCCGGCGACGTCAATTTCGCCTGCGCTACCTGCCACCAGCCCGACAAGGCATTCACCGACGGCAAGGCCCTGTCCGCCGCCTATACCGGCGCCGCCCATTTCCGCAACACGCCGACCCTTGCCAACGTCGGCCGCCGCGCCGCTTGGATGCACGACGGCCGCTTGGGCACGAACCTCAACGACGTCGTCCGCGGGATGATCACCGAGACCTACCTCATGAACATGGACATGAGGCTCATGCAGGAGCGTCTGAAGCAGGATCCGGTTTATGTGAAGATGTTCCGCGCGGCCGGGCTGGGCGAGCCGTCCAACGGCGGCGCCCGCAACGCCCTGGCCGCGTTCCTCGGCACCATCGTCTCGCGCGGCGCGCCCGTCGACACGGGTGCGCTCTCCGCCGCCGCCCGCCGGGGGCATGCGCTGTTCCAGGGCCGTGCCGGCTGCGCCGCGTGTCACTCCGGGGCGCGGTTCACCGACGACAAGCCGCACAACACCGGGGTCCCGGACAATCCCGAGATCTGGGCCGACCCCCGCAGGCACTCGGCCTTCGTGACCTATGCCAAGTTCATGGGCATCGAGAACTACATGGGCCTGCGGGAGGACCCCGGCGCCTACGTGCGCACCCACCGTCCGGAGACCCGGCGCAGCTTCCTCACCCCGACGCTGCGCGAGCTCAAGTGGACGGCGCCCTACATGCACAACGGCGTCTTCCGGTCGCTGGAGGAGGTCGTGGATTTCTATGACGCCGGCGGCGGGGACGATCCCTTGAAGGATCCGCGGCTCAAACCCCTGGAGCTGAAAGCGGAAGAGAAGGCCGACCTCCTGGCGTTCCTCGACGCCGTGAGCGGAGAGACGTTCGACGCCGACGCATTCGTGTGGCGCGCGGACGACTACGACTACGCGCCGGTCCCGAACTGGCGCAAGGCTCCGAATTGACACGGGGAGGACGACGGTGAACACGTTTCGCGTCATCCTGATCGCCGCGGTGCTGGCAACAGCCGTGCCGGCGGGCGCCCTGCGGCCGCCGGAGCTGGCCCCCCTGGGTCCGGCCCCGGTTCCGGCGGACAACCCCATGTCGGCGGAGAAGGTCGAGCTCGGCAAGCTGCTGTTCTTCGACCCCATCCTGTCGGGCAACTACGCCATGCCGTGCGCCGTCTGCCATTTCCCGGAGGCGGGCTGGTCGGTGCCGGAAGCCGTCAGCACGGGCTACCCCGGCACCATACACTGGCGCAACAGCCAGACCATCATCAACGCCGCCTACTACGGCAAGCTCTTCTGGGCCGGGTCGTCCAAGTCGCTGGAATCCCAGGCCCGCTCCGCCGCCAGGGGGGCGGTGGCGGGCAACGGCGAGGACGACATGATGGAAGCGCGGCTCGCCTTCGTGCCCGAGTACCGGCGCCGGTTCAAGGAGGTCTTCGGCGATGACTGGCCCAACATCCGCCACGCGTACATGGCCATCGCCGCGTTCCAGCGCACCCTGGTCCAGACCGACACGCCCTTCGACCGCTACCTGCGCGGCGACGACGGCGCGCTGAACGCGTCCCAGAAACGTGGCCTCGGGCTGTTCGCCGGCAAGGCCAACTGCATTGCCTGTCACCGCGGGCCGCTGCTGACGGACGAGAAGTACCACAATGTCGGCGTGCCCCCTTACAACGGCTGGGAAGACGACGCGGTGGCGCAGATCACCTTCCGCTTCGAGCTCTATGCCAAGGGCGTCACCGAGGACATGTACCGCAAGACCAAGGACGACCCCGGCCTCTACTTCCGCACCAAGGAAAAGAAGCACCTGGGCAAGTTCCGCACCCCGAGCCTCCGCTACACCCGGTACACGGCGCCCTACATGCACAACGGCATGCTCGAGACCCTGCGCGACGTGGTGGCGTTCTACAACGGCGGCGGCGGCGAGAACGAGTTCGCCGCCACCAAGAGTCCGTTGATCCGGCCCCTGGGCCTCAGCGATGCGGAGATGGACGACCTGGTGGCCTTCCTGGAAAGCCTTTCGGGCAAGGAAATCCTGATGGAGACGCCGGATATCCCGGTGATGGAGCCGCTGCCGCCTCCGGGCGGGAAGGGTTCGTAGCGTCCGGGACCCACGCGGACGCCGGAGGACAGTGCGATGACGATATCCTGCGGAAAGCTCCCTCGGCAGCGCACGGGCGGCGAGGACAAAGACGGCTCGACGCCCTGCCTGGTGAGCCGGCGCAGCTTTCTCCTGTGGAGCGGCATCACCACCGCCGTGGTCATGATCGGCATTCCCGGGCGCCCCGAAGCGCAGACGCCGGCGGTGGTGTCCACCTACCCGAGAAAGCTCATCGGCAAGCTGTCGTCGCTGGAACTGGATGAGCCCGTCGATTTCGAATATCCCGACGAGGGAGACTACTCGGAGTCGATCCTGGTCAAGCTCGGCACCCCCGCGGGCGGCGGCATCGGCCCCGGCCGCGACGTGGTGGCCTTCAACTACACCTGCACGCACCAGGGCGGCCCGCTCCAGGGCACGTACCGGCCCGGCGACAAGGCGCTGGGCCCGTGCCCGCTGCACCTTACGACCTTCGATCTCACCCGCCACGGCATCTTCATCTCGGGGCAGGCCTACCAGTCGCTGCCACAGGTGCTGCTGGAACTCGACGGCGACGACATTTACGCCGTCGGCATGTTCGGCCTGATCTACGGCCGGTTCGATAATCTTCAGTCCTGAGGACCCGCTGCCATGGCTACTCCGTATCACATCCCCGCAGAGAGCGTGCCGCTGCCGCCCCCGGACGCCGACGTCATCTCCACGGCGTGCGACTACTGCGTGGTGGCCTGCGGCTACAAGGTGTACCGCTGGCCCGTGCGGCGCGGGAAGGACGGCGGCCCCAAGGCCGCCGAAAACGCCCTTGGCGCGGACTTCCCCGTGGAGCCCCTTGGTTCCTGGGTCAGCGGCGACCAGCACAACATCGTGATGCACGAGGGCAGACCCCACCACGTGGTCATCCTCCCGGACAAGGACACCGACTTCGTCAATCACAGCGGCAACTCCTCGGTCCGGGGCGGCCTGATCGCGCAGAAGGTCTACAACCCCGACAAGCCCACCCGCGACCGGCTCCGGTCGCCGCTGGTGCGGATCTTCGGGGTGCTGATGCCGGTGACCTGGGACTTCGCCCTGGACGTGGCGGCGGAGGTGGGGAACTACGTCCTGGCGAAGCACGGCACCAACGCCTATGCCGTCAAGACCTTCTCCTACGGCTATCTCGAGAACACCTACGCCATCACCAAGTACGCTCTCCGGAACGTGCGCACGGCGAACTTCACGTTCCATGACACGCCGTCCGACGTCACCTCCACGCCGGGCTTTCGCGACGCGGGGTTCGACAACTTCGGGCCGTCCTACGAGGACTGGCGCGACGCCGAGGTGCTGCTGATCTGCGGCACGGACCCCTATGAGACCAAGACCATCCTCTTTACCGACTGGATCATGCCCGGCATCCAGAACGGGCAAAAGGCGATCTTCATGCTGCCGCGCCGCACCGCCGGCGTCGCCTACGCCGAAAGCCAGGGCGGCCTGTACATCGACATCCAGCCGGGCACCGACCTGCCGGTGCTGATGGCCATCGCCCGGGTGATCGTCGAGAACGGGTGGGAGGACGGAGAGTGGATCCGCAAGTGGGTCAACTCCAAGTGGGAGAGCTCCTCCGGGTTCGGGCAGGGCACGCGCAACACGCCGTGGCAGTGGCGCACCACCTGGGGCATGTTCCAGACCGACGGATTCGAGGACTGGAAGAAGTGGCTGCTGGCCCAGGACTACTCGGTGCCGGAGAAGGCCGCCACCATCGCCGGCATCGACGTTCGGAAGATCTACACCGCCGCCGAGTGGATGGCGAAACCGGGTGCCGACGGCTCCCGGCCCAAGACCTCGATCATGATCGAGAAGGGCTGCTACTGGTCCAACAACACCGGCAACACCAACGCCATCGCTTCCCTGGGCATCGTCTGCGGCGCCGGCGGGCGGCCGGGCCAGGTCGTCGGCCGGGCCGGCGGACACCAGCGCGGCGGTCTGCGGGGCGGCAGCTACCCGCGCAACAAGAGCCCGGAAAAGCTGCCCGGCCGGCGCCGGCGG
>Ga0209020_1002729_pt1 | contig 13644 bp, 10 predicted proteins | sample PinacodermBB_FD_187298 | JGI IMG/M metagenome (GOLD analysis project Ga0209020, IMG submission 187298) | Host-associated microbial community of the marine sponge Aplysina aerophoba from Gulf of Piran - sponge pinacoderm, lysed by bead... | ecosystem: Host-associated > Porifera > Sponge >...
CCCCCGCCGCCGGCTCCAGCGCTCCGTCCGGCGGCGTGCGGGTCTCGTAGGCCCAGTCCGGCATGTGGCTCTCCATGCCGTTGGCGGCCAGTTCCTCCTCGTACGTTTTCCGGATCTGCGGGTCCTCGTCCATGTAGGCGATGGCGTTGCCGCCGTCGCGGGTGTCCACCGCGCCCACGTCCCTGGCTTGGGCGCCGGGGGCGCCGCCGCGCCGGAAGCCCGGTCCGTAGGGGCCGTCGAAGATCAGCAGGCGCAGGCCTTCGGGGTCGGTGCCGAAGTGCTGGTGGAACCAGTCGCCGCGCATGGGCGCGGCGCTGATCATGCCCACCGGCTCGTAGGTCTGCTGCTTCACGTCCTCGCCGCGGCCTTCCTGCCACGGCCTCATGCCCAACGTGTCCGGCCACGTATAGCTGAACCCCTTGCCCTTGATGCAGACCAGGATGGCGCCGGAGCTGTGCTTGTGGGCCTTGGAGTACTGGCCGGTCTCGTATTCGGCGATCTTCATGTAGAAGTTGGCCCCGGCCATGTGCGGCTCCACCCGGCGGTAGCTGAAGGACCGGCGATTGTCCCGCGGCAGTTCGCAAGTGACGATGTCCGGAATGACGTTGGTGAGACGCATGGCCAGGCCGCGCACCGGGTCGGCGTGGATCTCTTCCACCGGCTTGAAGTAGTCGTCCTCGCCGGAAAAGCGCCGGCTGAACTCGTAGGGGCAGTTCATCACGAATTCGGCGTCCCGGACGAGGTTCAGGATGTTGGGGGCGGTGGTGGCGGCCAGCAGCATGGCCGGCGACGAGGTGGCGTTGACCACCCGGTGCCAGGCGTTCAGCGGGATGCCGAAGAGCGAGCCCGGACCCCACTCGAAGGTCTGCTTCCTGCTCTCGCTCTCGTGCCACACCTCGGTGGTGCCGCGTCCCTCCACCACGTAGTAGGTCTCTTCGTAGAGATGGCGTTCGGCGTTGAGCGCGCCCGCGCCGGGGACTTCCACCACGTACATGCCCCAGAGGTGCTCGGTGCCCAGAAGCTGGATGCCGGTGCCGCGTCCGCCCAGGCGCTTCCACGGCGCCATGGGCAAGTCCTGGACCTTGTGCACCCCGATGTCCCTGTGAATGGGGACTCCCTGATCTTCCATGAAGCGGTCGTAGGGTGATTTGGGGTTCATCCACTTGCCGAAACCGGCCTTGCCGGTGGGCGAAGGCTCGTTGAAATCGTACAGTTCAGCGCCGGGTTCCACTCCCATGAGGTCCTCCTTAATCGGTGTCGTGGGATGTTAGCTTTGGCTTCCGGTGCGGTCAAGCAGGTGCCGGAGGATAGGGCTCGCTGCACCTTCCGACGCGTGAATTCCAGAGCTTTCGGCATTTGATAGGGTACCGGCTTTGATCTATAGTGGATTTCCTTGGCGGGCCTTCGCCGAGGTATTCTCAATGAGTCATGACAAGTAACGAGGCGGTGCGCCGCCTGTCCGAGGAAGGAGCAGAGCCATGAAGGACGGATTTCGCGTGATCGATTCGGATCGGCACATCATGGAGCCGTCGGATATGTACGACCGGTACATGCCGAAGAAGTTCCACGGGCGGGTGAAGATCACCGGACCGAACCAGTCCAACCGCTACGTCGACGGCAAGCCCGTCTCCGACTCCAACAGGCGGCCGGATCGTGAGGTCACCGACTACGGCTACATCTTCGCCAGCAACGAGTCCTGGCGCGACACCTTCGCCGAGGCCATCGCCACCGGTTTCGACCCCGCGTCCAACCTCCGCGACATGGACAAGGAAGGCATCGACCTGAGCGTGCTGTTCCCGACCATGGGCCTCTATGTCATGTGGAGTTCGGACATCGACCCCGAACTGAGCCAGGCCATCTGCCGGGCCTACAACACCTGGCTCGCGGAGTACTGCAGCCACGACGACTCGCGGCTGCGCGGCGTCATGCTGCTGCCCTTGCAGGATCCCGCCCGGGCCGTCGAGGAGTTGCGGTACGCCCGCGAGAAGCTCGGGCTGGTGGGCATATTCTGGCGCCCCAACAAGCTCTGCGGCCGCACCCTGGCGAGCCCGGACTACTATCCCATCTACGAGGCGGCCCAGGACCTGGGCGTGACCGTGTGCGTCCACGAAGGCGCGCGGACGGTCCTGGAGCAGGCGGGCGGCGACCGCTACAGCGAGTTCGGCCGCCACGTGGCCTGTCATCCCATGGAGCAGATGCTCGCCTGCCTGAGCTTCTGCGGCGACGGCGTGCTGGAGAAGTTCCCCACGCTGAAGGTCGCCTACCTGGAGTCCGGCTGCGGCTGGGTGCCGTTCTGGCTGGAGCGCATGGATGAGCACTGGGAGCACGAGTCCCACGGCTCGGCCAAGACCACCGCGGAGAAGCCCAGCTTCTATTTCCACCGGCAGTGCTGGGTGAGTTGCGAGGCCGGCGAGGAGTTGGTGCCGAGCTTCGTCGAGCACTTGGGCAACGACCGCCTGACCATGGCCACGGACTATCCCCACAGCGACTGCATCGACAAGTGGCCCGACTTGACCGTGGGCGCCTTGAGCGCCAACAAAGAGCTCTCGGAGGAAACCCGCCGCAAGATCCTGTGGGACAACCCGGCGCAGATGTACGGACTGGGGCAGTAACGGTGGCGAAGTTCCGCGTCGTCTACTGCGGCAGCAACGACGTCCCCGTCGACCTCATCGAGCCCATCCTGCGGGAAGCCGACGCGGAGCTGGTACTCGCCAAGCCCACCAACGACGAGGAACTGGCGGAAGCGGGGCGGGGCGCCGACGGCATGATCTTCCACGGCGCCCTCCCGCTCACCCGCGAGATCATCGAGAAGCTCGACCGCTGCAAGGTGGTGTGCCGCACCGGCGTGGGCGTAGACCGGCTGGACCTGGCCGCGGCCAGGGAGCGCGGCATCGCCGTGTGCAACGCCGCCGGCTGCAACTCCATCGAAGTGTCGGAGCAGATGATCGGCCTCATGATCGCCGTGTCCCGCAAGCTCGTGCGCATGAACCAGTACGTGCGCGAGGGCCGCTGGCGCCGCCACACCGCCGAGCTCCACGCCTACCGCGGCCCGGTATCGCGCATCGCGGGACAGACCCTGGGCATCGTGGGTCTGGGGAACGTCGGCCGTCAGGTGGCGCCCCGGGCCCTGGGCATGAAGATGAACGTCCAGGCGGTGGACCCCTATGTGGCCCCGGAACTCGCCGAAGCCATGGGCGTCAATCTGGTATCGTTCGATGAGCTGGTGCGCAGCTCCGACGTCATCAGCCTGCACGCGCCGCTGGTGCCGGCCACCCGCAAGATGTTCGGCAAGGACCAGTTCGCGGCCATGAAGAACACGGCCTATTTTCTCAACTGCGCCCGGGGCGGTCTGGTGGACACCGATGCCCTTCACGAGGCCCTCACTACCAACCAGATCGCCGGCGCCGCCCTCGACGTCACCGACCCCGAGCCCATGCCCGCCGACCACCCGATCCTGACACTGTCCAACGTCATCGTCACCTGCCACACCGCGGCCAATTCCAACGAGTCCTACGTGGACTGCCAGACCCACGCCGCCAGGGAAGTGGCGCGCGTGCTCCAGGGCGAGCCCCCCACCACCGAGATCAACGACCCGTGGCTGGTGGGCGAGGCCCAGGATCAGGGGTTTGGAGGGGTGTGACTGGTAGGGGGAGGTTGTGATGGAGAAGCCCGTTGAAACGCAAGGGAAAAGGCGGCGTAGACTGGTATCCTCAAGGAAATGATGAGCGAAGAGGAATTGAATGCGCTCATCGAGGTAGTCGAAGAGCCGCTGTCGCCGGCAGATCAGGCGGCCCTGGAGGGTGGGCTCACGGACGATTTCGGCATCGCTAAGGTTAAGCCCCGGAACTAGCCGTGCGACGTGGACGCCGCCCCTCCGGCTGTTCTCCCTCGCGGCTGTCGTCTTTGCCGCCGGCCGCACCTAGGTGTGAAGCCATCCAGCGTCTGGAGCCAAAGACGCACTGCAATAGCGCCGGGACATAGAGATGAGCATCGAGCCGCGGCCAGTGGAGCCCCAGTCCGGTCGGGCTGACCTTGATCTCTGCAAGGTCGTCGGGCGACGCACCCGCCAGTCCCTCTGCCAGTACAGCGGGAAATGTCACTTCCACACCGGTGCGAAGCGAAGTCGAAGGGCGCCATCTTGCTCGGCGGCAATTGATCAGAGTTTCCTCGGGTCTGGAATTGGCGTCAACGATTCCTGGGCCTAAGCGCCAGGGCTACCCAACCGGAAACAGCGATAGCCGAAATTGGTGATCATCACGCCCTTGGCACGCAGGCGATCAATCACTTGCTGTGGGAGTTCTTCTGGATGGGCGTGACCCACTCTCCGTCGAAACCGACATCGGCGAGCGTCTTGTACCCGGGAATGGCGAACTTGCGGCGGCGAGCGATGATTTCCTTCCTTTTCATTCGTCCAACCGTTATCCCTTCCGCGCCTCACGAATCGCCCGCCACAGCTTTGGGGCGGTGTACGGCATGTCGACGTGGTCGATGCCCAGCGGGGACAAGGCGTCCATGACGGCGTTGGCCACGGCCGGGGGGGCGCCGTTGGTGCCGGCTTCGCCGACGCCCTTGACGCCGAGGGGATTGAAGGGGTTGGGGGTCTCGGTTTCGCCCACCACCACGGGCGGCATGGTGCTGGCGCGGGGTACGGCGTAGTCCATCAGGGTGCCGGTGCGGGGCTGGCCGTTCTCGTCGAAGACCATGTGCTCGCACAAGGTCTCTCCCAGGCCCTGGGCCAGGCCGCCGTGGACCTGTGCCTCGACGATCATGGGATTCAGCACCACGCCGATGTCGTCTACCAGGACGAGCTTCTCGATAGTCAGCTCGCCGGTGTCCGAATCGATGCGCACCAGCGCCACGTGGGCGCCGAAGCCCCAGGCCTCGCGGTTGGGGTCGAAGAAGGCGGTCTCGTTCAGGCCCGGGTCCATTCCCGCGGGGGTGCCCTTGGCGTAGGCCGCACCGGCCACCTGGCGCCAGGTTACGCTTCGTTCCGGCACGCCGGCCACGGCGAAGCCGCCGTCGGTCTGGACCACGTCGTCCGGCGACGCTTCCATGAGGTTTCCCGCGATGGCCTTGGCCTTGGCGACCACGCGGTCGGCGGCCGTGGCCAGGGCGCCGCCGCCCATGACCGCGCTGCGGCTCCCGAAGGTGCCGGTGCCCTGCTGGACGGCGGTGGTGTCGCCGTGGCGCACCACCACGTTTTCCATCGGCACCTTGAGCTTGTCGGCGGCCACCTGGGCCCACACCGTTTCGTGCCCCTGTCCGTGGGAGCTGGAACCCGTCAGCACCGTGATCTGACCGGTGCGCTCCACGCGCACGGCGCCGCTCTCGAAGCCGGCCCCGCCGCTGGGCTCCGTAAAGGTGGAGATGCCCACGCCCACCAGCTCGCCGCGCGTCCGTGCCTCGTCACGGTCGCGGATGAGCCGGTCGTAGTCGGACAACCGTAGCGCTTCGGTAAGGGACTTCTCGTAGTCGCCGGAGTCGTATTCCACGCCGACGCCGGTGCGGTAGGGGAACTGGTCGGGCTGGATGTAGTTCTTGCGGCGAAGCTCCAGCGGGTCCATGCCCAGGTCCCGGGCGGCCTTGTCCGCCAGCCTTTCGATGTTGAGCACCGATTCCGGCCGGCCGGCGCCGCGGTACGGTCCGGTGGGCACGGTGTTGGTAAAGGCCCCGACGATCTCCACCCGGACGTCCTGGAGCTGGTAGCAGCCGGGGGCCATGACCAGCATGCGCTGGGGCGGTCCGGCCGTGGCCGAGTGCAGATAGGCGCCGAGGTTGGCCACCACCCGCACCTTCAGGCCGAGCATCTTGCCGTCCTTGCTCAAGGCCAGCTCCGAGGTCATGGCCTGGTCGCGGCCCTGGCAGGTGGTGAGGAAGTCCTCGCTGCGGGTGGCCATCCACTTGACCGGCCTCCCCAGCTTCTGCGCCAGGTGGCAGACCAGGACGTCCTCGCGGTAGACGCAGCCCTTGCTGCCGAAACCCCCGCCCACGTCCGGCGCGATGACGCGGATGCGGTTCTCCGGGAACCCCAGCGAGTTGGCCAGATCGGCCCGGGCCCGGTGCGGTCCCTGGGTCGAGAGCCATACCGTGAGCTCGTTCCGGGCCGGGTCGGGTTGCGCGAGCACGCCCCGCGCCTCCATCGACATGGCCACCACCCGGGGGCTCTTCATGTGCAGGCGGCAGATGTGGTCGGCCTCGGCGAAGGCCTTGTCGACGTCGCCCCCCTCCCGCTTCATGGAGTAGCAGAAGTTCGTGTCCAGCTCTTCGTGGGCCAGCGGCGAGCCGTCTTCCAGGGCGGCCTCGGCGTCGGTCACCACGGGCAGGGCCTCATAAGTCACCTGGATGGACGCCGCGGCGTCCTGGGCCGCGGCGGCGCTCTCGGCCACCACCGCCGCAATCGGCGCGCCCACCGCGTGGACCGCGCCGCGGGCCAGGATCGGATGGTCCGGCATGTTCATGCCCGGCGCCACCATTGGCGTGCGCAGCACAAGATCGCCGATGTCGTCGCCGGTGAGGACGCACTCCACGCCCGGCATGGCCGCGGCTTCGGCGGTGTCGACGGACAGGATACGTGCGTGGGGGTGGGTGCTCCGGTGAATCGCCACGTGCAGGATGTCCGGCAGCTTCACGTCGTCCACGTAGCAGCCCTTGCCGGTGAGCAGCGGCGGATCCTCGACCCGCCGGATGGAGGCGCCGATAAGGTTTGTTGGGTTGCTTTGCTCTGTGCTCATGGCAAGTCCTCGAGGGTCCGGGCGCGCGTAACCGCGGCCCTGAAGTCCCGTTGCGGAAGGCCTACTGCCGCGCGGCCGCGGCTTCGATGGCGCGCCGGGCGTAGACCACGGCCATGTGGCGCTTGTATTCCTCGTCGGCATAGGAGTCCGCGTGCGGATCGACGCCGTCCGCCGCCCGCGCGGCGGCCGAGTTCATTACCTCCGGCGTGAGTTCCCGCCCCTCGAGGGCGGCTTCCGCGGCCGTGGCCCGGTGGGGCGTGCCGGCCACGCCGCCCAGCACCAGCCGTGCCCCGGTGCAGGCGCCGGCGTCATTCACCGACAGCGCCGCCGCCGCGCTCACCACCACATAGCCCGAAGCAGGGTGGGGCAGCTTGGCGTAGCTCGTCTTGGCAGGGGAGGGCGGCAACGGGATGCGTATGGCCGTCAGGATCTCGTGGGGCTCCAGGGCGGTGGTAAAGAAATCCACGAAGAAGTCGTCCGCCGGCACGGTGCGCTCGCCCGCGGCCGAGGCCAGCACCAGCGACGCGTTCAGAGCCGTCAGGGTCACCGGCAGGTCGGCGGCCGGGTCGGCATGGGCCACACTGCCGCCCATGGTGCCCCGGTTCCGCACCTGCAGGTCGCCGATGACCGAGGCGGTGTCGGCCAGCCCCGGCAACAACCGGCGCACGGTGTCCGACGTGGTCACCTCGGTATGGGTCGTGAGGGCGCCGACCACCAGGGTCTCGCCGTCCTCGCGGATGCCGCTCAGGCCGGGGACGCGGCGCAGGTCGATCAGCACGTCGGGTTGGGTCAGGCGCAGCTTCATGGCCGGGATGAGGCTGTGCCCCCCGGCCAGCAGCTTGCCGTCCTCGCCGTGTTCCCGCAACAGGCCGAACGCTTCTTCGAGGGAGCCCGGTGCCTGGTATCCAAAGCTAGCTGGATGCATGCTGACCCCTCATCTGTTGGGCCGCCCAGCGGATGGCGTTGACGATGTTGATGTAGCCCGTGCAGCGGCAAAGGTTGCCTTCGAGGGCATGCTTGATGGCGTCGTCGTCGGGATCGGGATTGGTTTCCAGCAGGTGCGCCGCGGTCATGACCATGCCGGGGGTGCAGTATCCGCACTGGAGCCCGTGCTGTTCCTGGAACGCCGCCTGCACCGGGTGCAGGGTCGAACCGTCGGCCATCCCCTCGATGGTGGTGATCGCGGCGCCGTCGGCCTGGACCGCCAGGACCGTGCAGGACTTCACCGCCACCCCGTCCAGGTGGACGGTGCATGCACCGCACTGACTGGTGTCGCAGCCCACGTGGGTGCCGGTGAGTCCGAGGTTTTCGCGCAGGAAGTGCACCAGCAGCAGCCGCGGCTCCACCTGGGCTTCGCGCGCCTTGCCGTTGACGGTGACGTTGATGGACAATGCGGAGTGTTCCATGGAGTCTTCCTCGTCAGCGCCTCGTCTTGCCGGCAGGCGCGCTCATGGGGTCCGGGTCGATGTCAGGTTTGTTCGGTGACCGGCGCGGCCTGCCTCGCTGCCGGCGCGGCTTGGCCGCCGGCCTGGCCGGTGGAGCGCTTCCGGGGCCGCCGGCGTTTGCCGGCAGGACGCGTCCGCTTGGCTTCGGCGGTTTCCGGGCTGCCCTTGCGGGGATGCCGTTTCTTGTCGGGATGGGCGCCGGACGGCCGCGGGATGGACTGGCCGAGGATCGATTCGATGGCACGCACCGACTGGCTGTCCGCCGCGGTGGCGAAGCTCGTGGCCCGGCCCACCGCTTCCATCCGGGCCGTGCGCCCGATGCGGTGGACGTAGTCTTCCGGGGTATACGGCAGGTCGTAGTTGATCACGTGGCCGATGTTGTCGATGTCCAGGCCCCGGGCGGCGATGTCGGTGGCGACGAGGATCCGGTAGCGGCCCCGCCGGAATCCTTCGAGGGCGGCCCGGCGCCGCTCCAGCGACAGGTTGCCGTGGATCGCCGCGGCCCGATGGCCGCTCTGCCGCAGGGTCTCGCCGATAAGGTCGGCGCGGTTCTTGGTGCGGGTGAAAACCAGCACCGATTCATGGGCGTCCTTGAGCAGGAGGGAAAGCAGGAGGGACGTCTTGGCCCCCGGCGTGGTGTCGTGCAGCATGTGGGTGACGCCGTCCGCGGGAGTGGCGGACTTGGCCACGACCGCGTGGAACGGGTCCTGCAAGGACATGCGCGCCAGCTCCTCCAGGTCCGTGGGCAGGGTCGCCGAATAGAGGAAGCTCTGGCGCCCGGGCGGCAGCGCGTCGATGATCTGGTTCAGTTGGTCCGCGAAGCCCATGTCGAGCATGCGGTCGGCCTCGTCCAGCACCACCACCTCAACCTCTCTGAGATCGATGTGGCCGTCCCACATGAGGTCCAGCAGCCGGCCGGGCGTGGCCACGATGATCTCCGGGTGCTGCTTGAGGCCGCGTAGCTGCGCCTGAACGTCGGCGCCGCCCACCACCGTGGTGGCATAGACCCGCAGGGATCGCCCGAGCTGGTCGATGGTCTCCTGGATCTGGTACGCCAGCTCCCGGGTCGGGGCCAGGATCAATCCGCGTGGCGGCCCTTCGGGCGAGCCGGCGAGCCGTTCCACCATGGGAATCACGAAGGCAGCGGTCTTGCCGGTGCCGGTCTGCGCGCAGCCCAGGATGTCGCGGCCGTCGAGGGCCGGGGGCAGGGCTTTTTCCTGTATGGGTGTGGGGGTGGCGAAACCGATCTTGACGAGGTCCTTGAGCAAGGGATCGGACAAGCCGAATGAATCGAACGATGGTGCGTCTGTTGTTGGCATAGAGGGCTCTTTTGCGTGGAGAGTCGATCCCGGCGGAGGAACCGTTCACTGATGACGGTACGGGGCTTCGGCCTGGATCCTGTTCTGTTCCTTTTCTTTGGAAATTGGCGGTCACGGTTCCGTCACGGGACCGTGACCGCCAAGGTGATACCCGGTGTGGATTCCGTTACCAGCGGCTCGGTCTGCCGCCTCCACCCGACCGTCTGTTACCACCGCCGCCACCGCCACCGCCGGGGCCCCTGCCGAAGCCGCCGCCCCCGCCCCTGTTCTCTTGCGGGCGAGCCTCGTTTACGGTCAGGGTACGGCCCTGGAGGTCCTTTCCATTGAGGGCGTCGATAGCCTTCTGGCCGTCGTCACTCGAGCTCATTTCCACGAAACCGAAGCCCCGCGACTGAGCGGTAAACTTGTCCGAGATGACCCTCGCGGACTCGACCGTGCCGTGCTCGGCGAATATTTCCTCGAGTTGTGTGTCGGTCACCGAATAAGGCAATCCGCCCACATACAATTTCTGACTCATGTTCTTCCTCCTATGGATGAAACAAAAAAAACCAGTCTGTTCGACCCTGGGAATGGGATCGCCACATCCGGCAAGAACATGCGTCTTTCACAGCACGTGCTGGATTTCTGGCTTGAGACGAGTGCTTCGCTGGGAAGATTAGGCTGGAACACAGTTTGACCAAGGGAACTCTAGCGCCATACGGCTTCTGTGTCAAACGGGGGGGCTGCTCCGGTCGCAGCTACTCGTCGCGCCGCTACCGGCGGACGCGATAGTGGACGGAGACGAGACGAGCCAAAGGTCACGTGGCTGACGCAGGGCTTACAGGTCTTCGATAGGGGGCTGCGGACCAGGGACGATGTCAGCGATGTCGGGATCGACATCGCCGCTGCCCGGCTCCCGGTCTTGTCGGGCTTCCCGGCGTTCGGCGCGCCGCTTGGCCTTCTCCTCCTTCTTCTCCTGTTTTGCGCGTTCCCGCTGCCGTTTGGCAAACGTGGTTCTCGGTTGAGCCATTTCGCCAGTTTAACGCTTCTTTGCTCGAACGCCAAACGCTACCGCCTCGGCCGCGCGGGGAAGCCCCTGGGCGCGGCCGTCCCGCTACATCGCCAAGCCGTCGATGAACTCGGCGCCGGGTATCTTCCCGAGGTCCGCGGGCGCGAGCTTGATCTTGGAGGAGCGGCTGCCCGAACCGAGGATGACGTAAGGTTGCGACAGCAGGTGCGGGTCGGCGTAGACCGGCAGGTGGCGGGGCAGGGCAAACGCCGTGACGCCGCCGATCATCATCCCCGTCAACTCCATCGTCTCTTCGGCGGACGCGAACGAGGCCCGCGAAACCCCCATCAACCGCTTGACCGTCTTGTTGACGTCGAGTCGCGCCGAAGCCTGCACGACGCAGGCGCAGTAGGTCTTCTGGCCGCGCTTGGAGGCCACGACGATGGTGTTGCCGCTGGTTTCCAGGGGATAGCCGTATTTCTCGCAAAAGTCCGCGGTATCGGCGAAGGCGGGGTCGATGTGGACGAGCTCGTAGGAAACGCCGAGTTCCCCGAGCGTGGCCGCCACCCGCGATTCGATGTCGGTGGAGCCGTCCATCAGCCGCCGGACTCCATCAGCCGGTACACCCGCTCGGGGCTCATGGGCAGGTCATGGACCACGATGCCCACGGCCTCCCTCAACGCGGCGGCGATGGCCGGCGCCACCGGCGCCAGCCCGCCCTCGGCCATGCCCTTGCTGCCGAAGGGGCCGGGGCCGTCCCGGTTCTCGATCAGCACGGAATCCAGCACCGCCGGCAGGTTCTTGAACCGCGGCAGGGCGTAGTCGATGGCGCTGGGGTTGAGCAGCAGGGCGCCGTCGAACACCTGCTCCTCGGTGAGGGTGTTGCCCATGCCGAACATGATCGAGCCCTGCTCCTGGCCCTCGCACCGGAGCGGGTGCATGGCCTGTCCGATGTCGGCCGAGGACACGTAGGTCAGGCAGCGCGCCCTGCCGGTTTCCGAGTCCACCGCCATCACCGCGATGCCGGCGTTGATCTCCCAGGTGCGGATGTCGATGCGGTCGCGGGTGAGGGCCTTGTCCATGCCCCGGCCCACCAGCGTGCCGGTGATCCGGTCCGCCAGCTCGTCCAGGGTCATCACCGGATCGCCGTCGCCCGAGAATACGCCGTCGTCCAGGGAAAGGTCCTGGACGTCCCGGTCGGTCAGTGCCGCGGCCTGTTGCAGCATAAGCTCCCGCAGTTCCTCGGACGCCCGCTTCACCGCGTTGCCCATGAGCACGGTGATACGGCTGCCGTAGACGCCGGAGGCGCCGGGCGTGGTGCTGGTGTCGTAGGGGGCGATGGTGATCCGCTCGATGCCCACCCCGAGCGCCTCGGCCGCGGTCTGTGCCAGCACCGTCATGGCGCCGCCGCCGATCTCCGGGGCGTTGGCGTGCACCGTGAAGGTGGCATCGTCCTCGAACACGATGCGGGCGTTGTACTGGGTGGTGGAAAGGTCCTTGATGGCGCAGGCGACGCCGGTGCCGATCTTCTCGCCGGGCCGCGCCAGGGACTCGGGGGTGCGGGCTTGGCGGGTCTTCTCGAAGAGCTCCATGCAGGCCGTCAGCGCGTCGTGCGGATTGCCGTCCAGCGGCGGACCGCCGAGCACGTATTTCTCTCCGGCCCGCAGCAGGTTCTTGAGGCGGAACTCGATGGGGTCGTAGCCGAGCTCGGTGCAGATGTGGTCGGTGTGGGCCTCGCAGGCCCAGCCGAGCTGCACGCTGCCGATGCCGCGGAAGGCGCCGGCGGGCACCTTGTTGGTGTAGACCGAGTAGCAATCGGCCCGGGCGTGGGCCACCCGGTAGGGTCCCACGGAGCGAAACGCCGCCTTGCGCGTCACCTGGATGCCGAAGTCGGCGTAGGCGCCCGTGTCCAGATAGATCCTGGCCTCCCGGCACAGCAGGGTGCCGTCCTCGCGCAGCCCCGTGCGGATCTCGATCTCGGCGGGATGGCGCCGGGCGGTGAACGCGGTCTCCTCCATGGACATGCGGAGCTGCACCGTCTCCCCGGAGGCGGCCGCCGCCAGGATCGCCAGGTGCTCGACGCCGATGTGACCCTTGGCGCCGAAGCCGCCGCCGACGTAGGGGACCTTCACCGTCACCTGCTCCTGCTCGAGCCCGAACATCCGCGCCAGTTCGTCGCGCACGGGAAAGGGAGCCTGCGAGGAGGTATGGACGGTGACGGACTTGTCGTCCACCGTGGCCACGGCGCAGTGGGGCTCCATGGGGTAGTGGAACAGCGACGGGAAGGAGAAATGGTCCTCGATGACGTGGGCGGCCTCGCGGAAGGCCCGCTCCGGATCCCCCTGGACGAAGTGGGTGCCGCCGCAGTTGTTGCGGCCGTAGTCGTGGTCGAAGTCGCTTTCGCCCTCGCGGTCGTAGGCGGAGTCGGCGTCGTGCACCAGGGTGCCGCCCTCCATCGCCGACATCATCTCCGACACCTGGGGCAGCGGCGTGTACCGTACCTCCACCCGCGCCGCCGCCTCCACGGCCGCGGTCTCGCTGTCGGCCACCACGATGGCCACGGGCTCGCCCTGGAACCGCACCTTGCCGTGGGCCAGCACCGGACGGTCCTTCACCGCCTGGCCGTACGGCTTGAGGGTGCGGAGGCACCCCAGCCGGCTGAAGTCGAGGCTGTCATGGGTCACGATGGTACGCACGCCGGGGACCGCGAGCGCGTCTTCGAGGTGGAACCCGTCGATGCGCGCGTGCGCGTGGGGACTGCCGATGACCCTGGCGAACTTCATTCCCGGGATGGTGAGGTCCGCCGTATAGACGGCGGTGCCGGTTACTTTTTCATCCGCGTCCAGACTGCGTACCGATTGGCCCACGTATTTCATCGAGTAGCTCCGGGTTTCAAGTGTCGTTCATCTATACCGGAGCCGTCGTGATTTCGGAACCGTCCTTCGACTTCGCTTCGTTACGCTCAGGACGAGCGGAGAGGGGATCTTGCTACCGCTTGTCCTGAGCGCGACGGAGCGAAGTTCCCTACCGCTCGTCCTGAGCGCAACGGAGCAGGAGCCTTGCCCCCGTTCGTCCTTGTATCTTGAGGGGGAGAAGGGGAAAAGAGAGGACAGGGCGTGACAGACCGATTCGTCCTGGGTCAGAGAGACCGTCGCTCAGCG
>Ga0209020_1002735_pt1 | contig 13618 bp, 11 predicted proteins | sample PinacodermBB_FD_187298 | JGI IMG/M metagenome (GOLD analysis project Ga0209020, IMG submission 187298) | Host-associated microbial community of the marine sponge Aplysina aerophoba from Gulf of Piran - sponge pinacoderm, lysed by bead... | ecosystem: Host-associated > Porifera > Sponge >...
AGGCCAGGGTGACAGACCTTTCGTCCTTGAGAAGCGAGGCCAGGGGGTGACAGACCGTTCGTCCTGAGCGTAGCGTAGCGCCAGCGGAGCGAAGTCGAAGGGCGCAAGTTCCTCGCGGCCGACGGCTTGCGGCACTTACGAGTCGATGGACGAGCCGCGGTACTTGCCCTTCAATTCGTCCATGACCGTGCCCTTCCAGAACTTGACGCCCACCTGATACCCGGCCCGGCCGATCATGTGCGCCGACACCGGCGCGGTGAGGAAGACGAACAGGGTGATGGCCAGGACCCGGACGGTGACGCCGATTTCGGGGAAGTACAAGGCCACGGAGAGCATCAGGAAAAACACCCCCAGGGTCGGCGGCTTGGTGGCGGTCTGCATCCGGGTGAGCAGATCCGGCATCCGCAGGACGCCGACGCACCCCAGGAACATGAAGGCGGTGCCGATGATCATGAACGCGCCGCAGATGATGTCAGTCACCATGGTGTGCCCATTTCTCGATGTAACGGGAGAAGGTGACCGTGCCCAGGAACGCCACCAGCGCAAGCACGATGGCCACGTCCAGGTACACCGGCTCGTCGAAGGCGATGGCGTAGAGCGCGGCGATGCCGACGCCCACGGTCGTCAGGAGATCCAGGGCCACCAGCCGGTCCGGTATGTTGGGACCGAGGAGGAGGCGGACGAAAGCCAGCACGATGCCGATACTCAGGACACCGAGCAGGATGAAAGCCAGGTTCGTCATCGCAGCAACTCCATCACGCTCTTCTCGAAACCGTCCTTGATGGACCGGCGCAGCTCTTCGGCGTCGTCCACGTACATGGCGTGAATGTACAGGACCCTCCGGTCATCCGACACGTCGAGGCTCAGGGTACCCGGGGTCAAGGTGATGAGGTTCGCCAGCAGGGTGATCTCGGCATCGGTTTCCACATCCAGCGGGATCGCCACCACCCCGGGCTTCATGTTGTGTGACGGCGTCACCACCTCGTAGGCGATGCGCAGGTTCGCCAGCAGCAGCTCCCAGGCGAACAGCGAGCCAAGCCGGACGCTTTGCCACAGCTTCTCGAAGTAACGGGAGGGACGCAACAACCGCCTTACCGAAAAAAGGATCAAAAAGCCGAAGACGAAACCCACGGCGAGGCTCAGGGCCGTCACCTCTCCGGTCAACGCGGCCCAGCTCAGCGCCAGCATGATGTTCCACAGGAGAACGGTCACGATCCCCCCCTCGCTCCGAGCACGGCCCGAATGTACGGCTCGGGGTTCGTCAACTGGTTGCCCGCCTCCTGCGCCAGATCGAAGAACGGCCCGGCGGCCACGCCCATGACCACGGCCAGGACCGCCAGGGTCACGATGGGACCCAGCATGAGGGCCATGCCGTTACCCGGCGGGTTCACCGCCGTCTCCGCCGGCAGAGGTTTCCAAAACGCTTCCGCCCAGATCTTGGTCATGGAGAAAAGCGTCAGCAGGCTCACTCCCAGCGCCGCCGCCACCAGCACGAACTGGCCGATGTTCAGCCCCGCCTTGATCAGCACGAGCTTTCCGAAAAACCCGGAAAGCGGCGGCACCCCGGCCAGAGAGAACGCCGAGAGCAGGAACAGCATCGCGACCCACGGGTGGGACCGGTACAGGCCGCCGAGCTTCTTCAGGTCGAAGGTGCCGTGAAAACGGTGCGCGACCCCGCTCACCAGGAACAGGTTGGTCTTGACGAAGATGTTGTGGACGATGAAGAACACCGTGCCCGCCAGGGCGAGAGGCGTGAAGAAACCGAGCCCCATGACCATGTAGCCGATCTGGCTGACGATGTGGAAGGACAGCAGCCGGCGGAACTCGTACTGGGCCACCGCTCCGAGCACGCCCGTCACCATGGTGATGCCGCCGGCCCACAGGATGATCGTGTGGGTGTAGTCCACGTTGTTGAGGAACAGCAGCGTGAAGACCCGGATCAGGGCGTAGACGCCCACCTTGGTCAGCAGCCCGCCGAAGATGGCCGAGACCGCCACCGGCGGCGTGTGGTAGGAGGCCGGCAGCCAAAAGAACAATGGGAAGATGGCGCCCTTGATGCCGAAGGCCACCAGAAACAGGATCGCCAGGGTGGTCACCAGCCCCGGTTGAGGCACGTCCCCGAGCCGCTGCGACAGATCGGCCATGTTGAGGGAGCCTGCCATGGCGTAGAGGATGCCCACCGCGGCCAGAAAAAAGGCCGACGCCACCAGGTTCAGGGTGACGTACTTGATGGCGCCCTCGAGTTGCGCGCGCTCGCCTCCCAGGGCCAGCAGGACGAAGGACGAGATCAGCAGCACCTCGAACCAGACGAACAGGTTGAAGATGTCGCCGGTCAGGAAGGCGCCGGACACGCCCATGATGAGGATGTTGAACAGCGGATAGTAGCCCCAGGCTTCCCGGGCGCGGTCCATGGTGCCCAGGGAATAGACGACGATGACGAGAGTCACGACCCCGGTGGTGGCCACCATGACGGCGCTGAACATGTCGGCCACCAGGGTGATGCCGAAAGGCGCGATCCAGGCGCCCTTCTGCACCGCCTGGATGCCCTCCGAGGCGACCCGCTCCAGCAACACGACGGCGACCGCCAGGTAGACGATGCTGCCGGCCAGGGTGAGTATCCGTTGAGCGGCCACGTAGCGCCACACCACCACGCAGCTCGCCCCCACCAGCAGCGGAAGCAGGATGGGCAGGACGATGAGCGAGTTCACGTGTCCGTTGCCTTCATGTCGTCGAGGTCGTCCGTGCCCACGGTCTGGTAGGCGCGGTACGCCAGCACCATGGCGAAGGCCTGCACGCCGAAGCTGATGACGATGGCCGTCAGGATCAACGCCTGGGGCAACGGGTCCGCCACCGTTCCGGTAATGGCCTTTTCTCCGAAGGGGATCACCGGAGGCACCGCGCGGGTGAGGCCCGCGGCGGTGAACACCAGCAGGCTCGCGCCGTGGGCCAGCAGCGCCAACCCGATGATGAGCTTCACGATGCTCCGGCGCATGAGCATGTAGACGCCGGAGGCATAGAGTACGCCGATGACGATGGCGAGCAGGCCTTCCACTAGTCGTCCTCCTCCACTTCTTCCGCCAGGCTCATGATGACGATGAGCACCACCCCCACCACCGTCAGGTAGACGCCGATGTCGAAGAGCAGCGGCGTGCCCAGGTGAAGGTCGAGGCCCAGGATGTAGACGTGCGCCCACTGGCCGGTCATGAACGGCTGCCCCTTGAACAGGGACCAGACGCCACTCAGGGCCGCGGCCAGGAGGCCCCAGGCGATGATGGTCTGGGCCCGGCAGGGCAGGAAGCGGCGCATGGAGCGCACGTCGTAGGCAATGGCGTAGAGGGTCAGGGCCGCGGCCAGCACCAGGCCGCCGACGAATCCGCCGCCCGGGTCGTTGTGCCCCCTGAGCAGCAGGAAGATGGAGAACTGGAACAGCAGGATCAGCAGGAACCGGCTGGCCGTCCTGAGAATCAGCGAGTTCACGAGTTCCTCCCCTTCCCCAGCCGGAGGCGGATGAGCGAATACACGCCAATGCCCGCCACCGCCAGCACGGTAATCTCACCCAGCGTATCGAAGCCCCTGAAGTCCACCAGGATCACGTTGACGATGTTCCGGCCCTGCCCCATCAGGTACGAATTTGCCGAGAAATAGGTGGAAATGGTCGGATGCCACTGCACCGACGTCGCCACCAGCACGAGCAACGTGAACAGCGCGCCCACCGCGGTGCCGATGGCCGCGTGCCGCAACATGACCGGACGGGTGGAGAACCGCTTGAACGGCGGCATGTAGTAGAACACGAACACGAACAGGATCAGCGACAGGGTCTCGATGAGGAACTGGGTCATGGCCAGGTCGGGGGCGCCGTAGAGCACGAAGATCAGCGCCACGCTGTAGCCCACCACCCCGAGGGCCATGACCGCGCGCAGGAACGTCTGGGCCCGCACCGTGGCGATGGCGGCCACCAACGCCACGATCCCCAGCACCCATTCGTGAAGGCCGATGTCGCCCCAGTTCAACCGCACCACGCCGACGTCGGCTTCCGTGAGGAAGGTGTACCAGGCCAGCACCGCGGTGACCGTCATGATGGTGGCCAGGTACAACCGCAGATATCCGTTCTGAAGTACCCGGGTCTGACCCACCGCCGACCAGTTGAGAAAGCGGAGCCACAGGGCATAGCCGTGGGACGGGCCGCAACGGACCACGGGCAGGGCGAACTCCGTGACCCGCTGCAGCGTGGCGCGGTTCAGGTAAACCAGCACGCCCAGGGCGAAGGTCGCCAGACTCAGCAGCAGCAGCGTGTTGAAGCCGTGCCACAAGGCCAGGTGAAAGCTCACGCTCTGGCCCAGCACGGAGCTTGCCGCGGCCGACAACAGCGCCTCCGGGAGCACCGGCATCACACCGAACAGCACGCTCAGGCACCCCAGGAAGACGGGGCCCAGCCACATGGTCCAGGGCGGGTCGTGAGGGTGCTTGGGGGTGTGGGTCTCCTCCCCGGAAAACGGCCGGATGCCCGCCAGCCACGCCACCGCGAACAGCAGCATGCTGGTGAGGACGCCCACCGCCGTCACCAGCATGTTGTCGTGGGTCAGCGCCTCGTACAGCGCTTCCTTGCCGACGAAGCCGAAGAACGGCGGCAACCCCGCCATGGAAAGGGCTCCGATGGCGGCGCCGGCGCAGATGATGGGCATGGTCTTGCGCAGCCCGCCGAGTTGCCGGATGTCCCGGGTGCCGGTCTCGTGGTCGATGGACCCGGCCACCAGGAAGAGCGCGGCCTTGTAGAGGACGTGGGCCATGAGAAAGACCATGGCCGCCTGGATCGCCAGCTTGTTGCCGAGGCCGATGAGCATGGTGAGGGTGCCCAGAACGCTCACCGTGGAGTAGGCGAGGATCTTCTTGAGATCGGTCTGGTAGAGCGCCTGGTACGCACTCGCCAGCATGGTGGCGGCGCCGAAACCGGTGACCACGTAGAACCAGATGTCACTGCCGCCGAGGACCGGGCTGAACCGGGCCAGCAGATAGACGCCGGCCTTGACCATGGTGGCGGAGTGGAGGTAGGCGCTCACCGGCGTGGGCGCCTCCATGGCCGACGGCAGCCAGAAGTGGAACGGCACCTGGGCCGACTTGGTGAACGCGCCGGCGAAGACCAGCGCCAGCACCAGCGGATAGAGCCGGTGCTCTTGCACCGCGGCGTTGTCCGCGGCCAGCGCGGATATCTCGAAGCTGCCGCCAATCTGCCCCATGAGCAGCACGCCCGCCATCAGCGCCAGGCCGCCGGTGCCGGTCACCAGCAGCGCCTGCAGCGCAGCCGCCCGGGCCGTGTCCTTGTCGTGCTCGAAGCCGATGAGGAAGTAGGAGGTGACGCTGGTGAGCTCCCAGAAGACGAACAGCGCGATGAGGTTGTCGGACAGCACCACGCCCAGCATGGACCCCATGAACATGAGGATGAAGAGATAGAAACGAGGCAGCGAGGGATGGCCGTGGAGGTAGCTGCCCGCATAAGTGATGATCAGCGTGCCCACCACCGTGATGGCCAGCGCGAACAGGAGCCCCAGGCCGTCCAGGTTGAAGGAGAGCTCGAGCCCCATGGCCGGGACCCAGGGGTACGTGACCCGCACCGCTTCGCCGGCCAGGACGGCGTCCATGTGGCTCAGGAAGTAGAGCGCCAGCACCGCCGGGAACAGCGAGAACACGCATCCCGCCCAGCGCGCGCTCACCCGGTAGAGGGAGGGCGCCAGCAAGGCCAGGACAAAACCGGAAAGGACAGCGACGATCATCGGTGCATATCCAGGTGCATGGTCAACAGGTCACGACACGGCCGGACTGTGGTTACGACGGGTCGTGGCGCGGTTACCACGTGGCCTTAACGTGGTCACGACGTGGTCAACCTTGGTCATAACGTAGTCGCGACGTGGTCATGATGTCCAGACCCCCGCCGGATCGTACTTTCTCACGGCCAGGAGCTCGTCCCGGGTCGGCGCCGGAGTCTCGGTGATCTCGGGCGCCGCCTTGAGCGGCCAATCCGTCTCATCCTTGATCTCCTGCACCGTAACCCCGGGATGATACGACTCGACTTGCATCTCCCGGCTCTCGGGGTCGAACGAAAAGATGCCAAGACTGCTGATGGTCCGGCTCGGGCCGCCGCCGGCCAGTCCGCGCTGCCCGCGCCAACCGGTCCCGTCGCCGTAACCCGGCGACGTGATGTACTGGACCCGGGGCACGAAACGCCGCCGTTCGTGATTCATGATGATGACGCACCGACCGGCCAGGGTGGCGATGTCCGCCGCGCCGCCGCTCCCCGGCAGCCGCAGGCGTTTCTTCCCGTCCCCGACCCAGTGGGTATTGAGGTTGCCGTGACAGTCCACCTCTGCGCCGCCGATGAAGCCCATTTCCACCCGGCCGCTCTGAAGCAGGCTCATGACCTCGATGAGGCCGCAGCAGAACAGCGCGCCGGCCACGTTGGGAGGATCGCTCATGGTGAAGATCGGCTCCAGCGCCGGCCAGTCCCGCACCACGCCGCTTTCGAAGATGCCGATGGCATTGGGCGCGTGCAGTTCCTTGGCCACGGCGAACCCCAGGAGCGGCAGCCGCATCCCCACGAAGACACGCTCGCCGTCGCGAATCTCGCGGGCTGCCGCAATGACCATGAGCTCTCGCCGCGTGTACTCCATGGATCGGTCACGAAAGGTCTGCGATGCCTCCACCGCCGCCGTTCCACTCCGGGTAGCATTCCGAGCGCCGCGATTCAATGGGCGTCCTTCGACTTCGCTCCGCTACGCTCAGGACGAACGGATGGAGTTTTGCCATGGCACCAGCGGAGTCCAAAGATAGAGTTGTTCCAAGGCTCCAGCGGAGTCCGAGGATGGAGTTTGCCAAGGCACCAGCGGTGTCCGAGGATGGAGTTGTTCCAAGGCACCAGCGGTGTCCAAACACACCGTTCGTCCTGAGCGTAGCGGAGCGAAGTCGAAGGACGCCCATTTTCAATGGCGGAATCCGCGTTTCCCCGAGACGCCGCACTAGTACCCATAGCTTACCGGCGCCGCCATGTGGCTCGCGTTCGGCTTGAGGCGCCCCACCCGTTCGCTGCCGAGCCGTTCCAGGTATCTGTCATGCCCGTCCACGCCCAGCACCCACTGGTTCAGCCAGCGGTCGAACCCGGCGCGGTCCCGGGACTCGGCGTGGTAGGCAAAATAGAAATCGTCGTCGCGGCGGCTGTAGCCCTGGGTGGGCGCCGGGTGGGAGCCGAACGGGACGCAGGCCACCGCCGCCACCAGGAATCCGGGCACCAGCGTCCGGTTGGGATCGCTCAGTATCACGTCGTGCGGCACGATCTCCTCGCACGTCAGCACCACCTTCCCCGCCGCCATGGCCGCATCCTGGGTGACTCCCAGGTTGCCCCAGACGTGGGCGTTGCCCTCCTCGTCGGCGCGCTGCACGTGCAGGATGGCCACGTCGGGCTTCACCGCCTTCACCGCCAGCAGGTTCTCGCGGGTGAAAGGACAGACCACGTCCGCGAACGACGCCTCCTCCCGGAAGTCACTGCCCATGAGCGTTCGCGTGGGCAGGAACGGGACGCCCATGGCCGCGGCCTTGAGGCCCAGCGCCATGGAGAAGTTGGAGTGGTTCTCCACCGCCAGCGGCGCCGGCTCCCGCCGCTCCACCGCGCGCCGGTAGTTGTGCCCGAGGCCCGCCGCCACGTTGCCGACCCACGCGCCGCACACCTTGTTGGCGCAACCCGCGCCGATGAGTTGGTCGAACTGCATGTCGGAGATGGTGGTCATCAGCGTGAGGTCCCGCTTTCCCTGACGAATGAGTTCGTAGCCGGCGGCAAAAGGGATAAGCGACTCGAGGGCGGCGCCCATGAAGACGGACATGCCGTCCTCGACCTCCTCTGCGATGGCGTCTCGAAGGCTGCGGAGTTTCGGCATGGCAGATGGTTCTAGCCGTTTGACCTTTGTCACGCAAGCCGGATTGGAGTGTGCGCCCTTGGACTTCGCTTCGCTACGCTCAGGACGAACGGTTGGTGAAGTCCCGCTCCGTTCGTCCCGAGCGTAGATGAACGGTTTGGGCTATTCCTTCTCCGTTCGTCCCGACCGTAGACGAACGGCTTGGAGTCTTCTTTCTCCGCTCGCCCTGAGCGTAGACGAATGGCTGGAGTCTTCTTTCTCCGCTCGTCCCGAGCGTAGACGAACGGCTTGGAGTCTTCTTTCTCCGTTCGCCCTGAGCGTAGCGTAGCGAAGTCGAAGGGCGCACACTCGGGGTTCACAGTTTGACTGCCCGAACCCCAGGTGGATATATAGCCGCTTGGAGGCACTCATGCGTTACGGATTTGTCATCGACCAGAACCGTTGTATCGGCTGCCACGCCTGCACCGTGGCCTGCAAGGACGAGCACGAGGTGCCGTTGGGGGTCAACCGCACCTGGGTCAAGTACATTGAGAAAGGCGCGTTCCCGGCCACCAGCCGCCACTTCGCGGTGCTCCGGTGCAACCATTGCGACGACGCTCCGTGCATCGAGATCTGTCCCACGGTGGCGCTCTACCGCAGCCCCAACGGCATCGTCGACTTCGACAGCGACCGTTGCATCGGCTGCAAGTCGTGCATGCAGGCGTGCCCCTACGACGCCCTCTACATCGACCCCGACCACAACACCGCGGCCAAGTGCAACTTCTGCGCGCACCGGGTGGAGCTCGGGCTGCAGCCGGCCTGCGAGGTGGTGTGTCCCACCCAGGCCATCATGTCCGGCGACCTCGACGACCCGGAAAGCCCCATCGCCCGCACCGTGGCCACCCGCAAGGTGTCGCTGCGCAAGCCCCACAAGGGCACCCGCCCCAAGCTGTTTTACGTCGGGGTCGAGGAAGATGCGCTGCAGCCCACCATGACCGAAACTTCCGACACCCACTTCTGGTCCGACAAGTACCCCGGAGAGGACCTTTACGCCCTCTCCGCCTCCAGGCACGGCAGCCCGATCCCGGGGGGCGCCCGCGAGGTCTACGACGTCCCCCACCCGCGGCCCTGGGGGCCGAAGATCGCCGGCTATCTCTGGACCAAGTCCATCGGCGCCGGGGTCCTGATGGTGGCGGCGCTGCTGATGGTGCTGGGCCAACTCCAGGAAGGAACGGTGCTGAACATCGTGAGCCCGATCATCGCGCTGGTGTTCACCGTGCTCACCACCGGCCTGCTGGTCTTCGATCTCAAGCGGCCCGACCGCTTCTATTACCTGCTGACCAAGCCCAACCCGCGCTCCTGGCTGGTGTTGGGAGGCTACATCCTCATGGCCTACTCCCTGACCAGCCTGCTCTGGCTCGGCTACGGGATCGGCACCGGCGCTGTGCCGGGATGGGTGGTGGCCGCCTGTGTCGTGTTCGGAATCGGCGCCGCGGGCTATACCGCGTTTCTCTTCGCCCAGGCCAAGGGACGCGACCTGTGGCAGAGCCCGCTCTTCTTCTGGCACCTGCTGGTCCAGGCCGTCAGCGCCGGCGCCGCCACCCTGATGCTGGTAGGCCTGGTGGCGGGGCTCGACGCCCAGGTGATGGCGACCACGGGGATCGTGCTGATGGTGTCGCTGGCCATGACCGGCGGTCTGGTGCTCAGCGAAGTGACGCTTACGCCCATTAGCGAGGACGTGCGGCGCGCCACCGAAGTGCTGACCTGCGGTGCGCTTCGGGAAAAGTTCTGGGGCCTGTTCATGGCCTTGGGCATCCTTCTTCCGGTGATCTTCCTGTTGTGGGCCTCCGTCCAGGGTGAGGCCACCTGGTTCCTGCACCCCCTGTCCGCGCTGCTGGCCCTGGTGGGACTCTGGGCGTTCGAGAGCCTCTGGGTCGAGGCCGGGCAAGCCGTGCCGCTCAGCTAATGGCGAGCAGCGAAACTCCGATCGATGGCTGTTCGTTATGAGCCCTCGGACAAGGAAACCCCGCGATGAAGAATGAACCGCAACCGCTCAGCCCCGATGCCGCCAACCTCGAGCCGCCGCAGGGTGGACTCCGGAGCTTTCCGCCCCGGGAACGGTGGTCGGACTGGACCGAGTACGACGCCGCCGCATGGCCCAAACGGGTGGAGCGCCACTACGACCTCATCCCTACCATCTGCTTCAACTGCGAGGCGGGGTGCGGCCTGCTGGCCTACGTGGACAAGGAAACGCAGAAAATCCGCAAGTTCGAGGGCAACCCCGAGCACCCGGGAAGCCGCGGGCGGAACTGCGCCAAGGGACCCGCCACCATCAACCAGGTGGATGACCCCGAGCGCATCCTCTACCCCATGAAACGGGTGGGCAAACGCGGCGGCGGCCAATGGGAACGGGTGACCTGGGACGAAGTGCTGGACGACATGGCCGGGAGGATCCGCAAGGCCCTGGAGGAAGACCGCCGCAACGAGATCATGTACCACGTCGGGCGTCCGGGCCATGAGCTCCTCTACCACCAACGCATCATGCACGCATGGGGCATCGACGCCCACAACAGCCACACCAACGTCTGCTCCGCGGGAGCGCGGACCGGCTACGCGTTCTGGTGCGGCATCGACCGCCCTTCGCCCGATCACGCCAACTCGCGTTTCATGCTGCTCTTGAGCTCGCATCTGGAGACCGGGCACTATTTCAACCCCCACGCCCAGCGCATCATCGAAGCCAAGGAGCGGGGCGCCAAGGTGTGCGTCATCGACACCCGCCTTTCCAACACCGCGTCGAAGGCCGACTACTGGATGCCCACCTGGCCCGGCACCGAAGCCGCCGTGCTGCTGGCCATGTGCAACGTGCTGCTCCAGGAGGATCTCTACGACCGCGAGTTCGTGAGGAAGTGGGTCAACTGGGAGCAGTTCCTGCGTCAGGAACACCCGGACGAGCCGCAGACCTTCGAGCGGTTCGAGGAGATTCTCAAGGCCCTCTACGGGCAGTACACGCCGGAGTTCGCCGCCGCCGAGTCCGGGGCGGACGCGGCGATGATCGTGGAGGTGGCCCATGAGGTGGCCCGGGCGGGCTCGGCGCTGTCCACCCACGTGTGGCGCAACGCCGCCGCCGGCAACCTGGGAGGCTGGGAGGTGGCCCGGGCGCTGGAGTTCCTGGTGGTCCTGATGGGAGCCGTGGGCGCTCCCGGCGGCACCGCCCCCAACGCCTGGAACAAGTTCATCCCCGCCCCGCCCATGATGCCGCCGCCGGCCAAGGCGTGGAACACGCTCATGTACCCGCCGGAATACCCGCTGGCCTTCTTCGAGATGAGCTTCCTTTTGCCGCACCTCATCAAGGAAGGCCGGGGCAAGCTGGCGATGTACTTCACCCGCGTCTACAACCCGGTCTGGACCAACCCCGACGGCATGAGCTGGATCGAGATGCTGAGCGACGAGGCCAAGGTGGAGCGCCACGCGTGCCTCACGCCCACCTGGAGCGAGACCGCCTGGTTCGCCGACTACGTGCTGCCCATGGGACTGGCCTCGGAACGCCACGACCTGATGAGCCAGGAGACCCACTCCGCGCGCTGGATCGGCTTTCGCCAGCCGGTGCACCGGGTGGCCATGGAACGCCGCGGCAAGACCTTCGCCACCACCTGGGAAGCCCATGCCGAAGCCGGTCTGGGGGAAGTGTGGGAAGAGGACGAGTTCTGGATCGAGCTGTCCTGGCGCATCGACCCCGACGGCTCCCTGGGCATCCGGAAGTACTTCGAGTCGCCCTACCGGCCCGGCGAGAAGCTCACGGTGGACGAGTACTACCAGTGGATGTTCGAGAACAGCGTGCCGGGACTGCCCGAGGCCGCGGCCAAGGAAAACATCTCGCCGCTGGAATACATGCGCAGGTACGGCGCCTTCCTGGTGGCGGAGAACATCTACAGCAGCCATGCCACCGAGATCAAGGAAACGGACATGGCGGAAGCCACGGTGGACCCGGTCACCAGGGTGGTCTCCAAGGGCGGCGCGGTGATCGGAGTGGAGGTGGACGGCAAGGGCCACGCCGGCTTCCCCACGCCCTCGCGCAAGCTCGAGTTCTATTCCGAGACCCTGAAGGACTGGAAGTACCCCGAGCACCGGTTCCCGGGATACATCAAGAGCCACGTGCACCCTTCCAACATCGACGCCGCCAAGGGCGAGATGCTGCTGCTCCCCACCTTCCGGCTGCCGACCCTGATCCATAGCCGCTCGGGCAACGCCAAGTGGCTCTACGAGATCTCCCACAAGAACCCGGTGTGGCTGCATCCCCAGGACGCCCGGCGGCTGGAGGTGGACACCGGCGACCTCGTCAAGGTCCATACCGAGATCGGCTACTTCGTGGACCGCGTGTGGGTCACCGAGGGCATCCGCCCCGGCGTGGTGGCGTGCTCGCACCATCTCGGGCGCTGGCGTCTCCAGGAAGAGGACAGCGGCGGCCGCTTCGCCACCGCCCTGGTCAACCTGGAACAGGTGGAGCCCGGCCAGTGGATGATGCGCCAGCTCCACGGCATCCAGCCCTTCGAAAGCGACGACAAGGACTCCGGGCGCGTGTGGTGGCAGGAGGCCGGAGTGCACCAGAACCTGACCTTTCCGGTGCAGCCGGACAACATCAGCGGACAGCATTGCTGGCACCAGAAGGTGCGGGTGGAACGGCCCGGGGACGACGACCGCTACGGCGACATCTTCGTGGACACCAACAAGTCCCACGAGGTGTACAAGCGCTGGCTCAAGCTGACCCGGCCGGCGCCGGGGCCCGGCAACCTGCGCCGCCCGCTGTGGCTCCTGCGCGCCTACAAACCGGCGCCGGAGGCGTACGAGTTCAAGGAGTGAGACGGGGAAACTCCGCTCGCCGGCACGTCAGACGGCGTCCTTCGACTTCGCTCGGCTACGCCTCGCTACGCGCAGGACGAACGGTTGAAAAAGACCCCTATCCCCATTCGTCCTGAGCATGTCAAGGGCCTCAGGTCCACGGTCTATGGCAGTGACTGCGCTGCGAACCACCCGTTCGTCCTGAGCGTAGCGAGGCGTAGCCGAGCGAAGTCGAAGGGCGCAAGCTCGCAGTTGGTTGGAAGCGTAGCGAGCCTTGGCGAGCGAAGTCGAAGGACGCTGCTTCGATGGTTCAGCATTTCCTCAAAGATATCAGACTCTTCGCCTTGACAGACGGCAGGCTTAACCGTTAAGAACCTCGGCTGATATCGGCTTCGGGGGTTATCGGCCGATTCCTTCCATGCCACACTCGAAATCCACGTCAAACTACGAACCAGGAGCACAATGTGTTTGAAGCAATGGCCGACGGGCTGACCGCGCTACTGAGCGTGGAACGGTTTCTCTTCATGACGTTCGGCGTCCTTGTGGGCATGGCGCTGGGCGCCATACCCGGACTGGGGGGCGTCGTCGGCCTGGCCCTGTTGCTGCCGTTCACGTTCGACATGGACCCGACCGCGGCCATCGCCATGCTGGTGGCGCTGTCCTCGGTACCGGTGACCACCGACACGATCCCCTCGGTGCTTTTCGCCGTCCCCGGAACCGTGGGCTCCCAGGCCACCATCCTGGACGGCCATCCCATGGCCCGGAAGGGGGAGGCGGGACGGGCGTTCGGGGCCGCCTACTTCTCCTCCCTGCTGGGGGGCGTCGTCGGCGCCGTCATCCTCGGAATGCTCATTCCCGTGCTGAAACCGCTGGTGCTGCTGTTCGCCGCCCCGGAGCTCTTTTCC